>Ga0102959_1000014_pt1 | contig 54202 bp, 43 predicted proteins | sample SalPonF2_B_D2_MG_FD_84520 | JGI IMG/M metagenome (GOLD analysis project Ga0102959, IMG submission 84520) | Salt pond soil microbial communities from South San Francisco under conditions of wetland restoration - Salt Pond MetaG SF2_B_D2_MG ...
ATCCGGTCGCGGTAGGGACCAGTGATATTTTTTGAACGTCCGACCACAATTTTATACGTGCTGTTCTTTCCAGCGCAGCAGCGATCCCACGAAGCAAACAGGTAATAATATCCGTTCTTTTTAAAAATAAAAGGTGCCTCAATATCTCCGTTGATTCGATCGCCGGCATCATGCTCGTCCAGTTTCCAGTATCGTTGTCGCGCCGCAATCGTGTGCCAGGTTTGTGGGTGTTTGGCGATTTTAGTCAGATTATCCTGCAGTTTTACAATTTTGATCCCTAGCCAATACGATCCGAAGATTAACCAGGGCGTGCCATTGTCATCAAAAGCCAGGTTGGGATCGATAGCATTCCACATATCACGACCGGGCACCGATCGCACGACAGGACCATGATCCACCCAGTTATAATTAGGATCATCCGAGTCAAGTGTTTTATTCGTAGCCACGCCGATAGCCGAATTATTTTTGCCGAAGGAAGATACCGCGTAATACAGGTAGTATTGGTCATTATGATAAGAGATATCCGGGGCCCAGTAGCTGTTTCTGAAATCCGGAACAATATCCTGCACCCAATCCGGGGGATTATCAAATACTTTTTTTTGCCGTTTCCAGTGCTTCATATCCGGCGAAGAATAGACGGTAATTCCCCACCCGGTGCAGAAAATGTAATAGGTGCTGTCTCGCTTGATCATCACCGGGTCGTGCACCCGGATATCGGCTGTTTGTGCCTTAGCTGGATTAGTATTCAACAGCAAAAAAATAGAGAAAAGGAAAACAATCTTGACTGGAGAAAATTGAATTGAGCGCATAAGGTATTGCTATTCCTATTATTGGCGGACGTTTGAAGAATTCCGGTGTCTTGATTTAATTTTATTCATCCTTAGATAGAACCGGAAACTCTAAGTGTTACACATACACTTATTAATGAATTATTCGGATATATGCAATAGGACAAACATTCTGGAATTTCCCTTATCAATTTACTGTTGATAAGCCAAATCATTTTTTGTAACCCAATGTCCCTATGAAAAATATCAACAATTACCGTGTATTTGAACGTAATGATCAAGATGCTAAGGCCTCCGGCGATTTCGTGCTGTACTGGATGCAGACCTCTCACCGGTTACAATACAATTATGCACTGGAATATGCGGTGGGATGGGCTAACAAATTAAACAAACCGCTGCTCATTTATGAAGAGATGACCTGTGATTACCGGTGGGCCTGCGATCGTTTTCACCAATTTTACTTGGAGGGAATGAAAGAGCACTTTGATGAAGCGGAGAAAAAAGATTTTAACTATATCCCTTTTGTAGAGACGGAACCGGGCCAGAGCAAAGCATTTGTTGATCAATTGATGAAGCAAGCGTGTTACGTGGTTTCGGATGAGTTTCCTGTGTTTTTTATCCGGGGTCGTAACGAGCGTCTCGGAAAAGAGCTGGAAGTTCCCTTTACAACGATCGATTCTAATGGTTTGATACCATTGGGCGTTACGGATAAGGATCCCTACAGTGCCTATTTCTTTCGAAAGATTATGCAGAAACACTTTTTGGAATGCTTCACACATCCACCGAAACAAGATCCTTTGGATGATCTCGAAAAACGGGACTTGTGGGAAATATCGGATGATTTAGCTGATCAGTATCCGCCTGTTGCGCAGTATTTGAACGATATTGAAAACTTCATATCAGAACTTTCGATCCGGCATGACATTCCCGCGCTTGAAATGAAAGGGACACGTCAGGCAGCTCTTGGTAAATTGGGACAGTTTATTAATTATGGGTTGTTGGAATATGATGAAAAGAGAAACGATCCCGATGAGAATAAAGTCAGTGGTTTAAGTCCATGGTTGCATTTTGGCAAGATTTCTGAGTACGAGATTGTGAATGCAGTTTTGGATTACCAACCGGAAGGGTGGGATCTTGGTGATATTACATTTAATAAAGGATCCACCGGCGGATTCTTTAATGGAGATCCCAATATCGATGGATTTCTGGATGAGGTAATCACTTGGCGGGAGGTGGGATTCCATTTTGCGCATCACCGACCAGACTACGCAGAGTTTGAGTCGTTACCGGAATGGGCACTGAAGACACTTAACGAGCACAGAAATGATCCCCGGGAGTGGGTTTACAGCTATGAAGAGCTGGAGCAGTCCCAGACGCATGATGAAATATGGAATGCTGCGCAGACGCAGCTCCGGGAAGAGGGCACCATCCACAATTACCTGCGGATGCTATGGGGAAAGAAAGTGATCGAGTGGACGCCCAATCCTGAAACGGCGCTGGAGTACCTGATTGAGTTAAATAATCAGTACGCCATTGACGGGCGGGATTCTAACAGCTATTCGGGCATTTTCTGGTGCTTCGGTCGCTTTGATCGTGCCTGGCAGGAGCGCCCCATTTTCGGGAAAGTCCGCTATATGACCAGCAAGAGTACGCGACGAAAGGTTAAGCTTAAGCAGTATCTCGATAAATATGGTAGCCAGAAAAATTTACTATAGTCCCGGCTTCAAACTCAGATGAATATTAATTAGTCAAATTGCTTAAAAAAAGGAGGGAGATTGAACTCTTCCTCCTTTATACTATACTCCTTATTAGAAATTAATATTTAAGGCTTGCTCACCACTTTATCGTCAGGCTTGGGAGCATTGGGAGGCATGGCAGGTAGTATGGGTAAGGTCCGCCATTCGGGTTTAACTTCACCTGTTAAGCTTCCCAGGAAGGCGACGATATTATTTACCTGCTGGTCGGTTAGTTTTTTATCCAGTTGGGTTATGCCCATAATCCGAACGGCTTCATGCAAATCCCAAGTACTTCCATCATGAAAATAGGGATATGTATGGACAATATTCCGCAGTATAGGTACTTTATAAACGTACATATCGCTCTCCTTATTAGTAACGTTATAACGTCCCTTAACCCGATTGTCACTTCCGGTATATTTCCAATAGGGACCATTTCTAAGGCCAAACTTTTGATACATCTTTCCACCCACGGCGGGGCCGGTGTGGCAGGTAGTACAACCTACGTTCATGAATTCATTTAACCCTTTCTTTTCTTGGTCGGTCAAGGCCATAGCATCACCATTCATAAACTTATCGAAAGTTGATGGCGTCATTAGCGTACGTTCAAATGCTCCTATGGCTCTTCCGATGTTTTCAAGTGTAACGTTATTGCTATCGGGTGGAAAAGCTTTTTTAAAAAGCTGGACATATTCAGGTATTGTACTAATTCTCTCAATCCCAATTTTGTGCTCTTCTCCTCCGGGTCCACCCATTTCAATTGGATTCATGATCGGTCCCATTGCTTGTTCCTCGACGTCGGCAGCTCGTCCATCCCAAAATTGGGCAATCTCAGTTGCTGCATTTAGCACTGTTGGGGAATTTACCGGGCCTCGTCGCCAGCCATGTCCCATCGCCGTAATATTATTATCAACACCATAAGTGGCCAAATTGTGACAACTGTTGCAGCTGATGGTATTACTGCGAGACAACCGGGTATCGTAGTAAAGCATCTTGCCCAAAGTTATTTTATCTGGATTTAAAGGATTGTCCGGCTTTTCGACAGATTCCGGTAACGTGCCGAAGAATGAGGAAGCGTTTTTTATCAGTTGTTCGTCTGCCGAGGAGGCGGTCGAATCCTGGTTTTGCTTTGGCCCTTTTTTCTGCGTGCACGAAAGTATTAGACTTGTGGTCAGGAAACTGCTTATTATCAATAATGTGAGTGTTACTGAACCTGGTTTTAGCTTATTAAATAACCATATCATAATGTGACCTTATATATTTTTAGTTATATATTTCTACAGAAATTGATACTGACAAGTGGCTAATATTGGGATAGTGATTTGTGTATCGATTTTGGGAGAAAGGCTATATGTTAGCGCCGGGAGATTTTGAGCAGTTTTATCTTTTAATTGGGTGCCCGATTTATGAGAGCAATACTCACTATTACTGTCAGTGATGGAATTTGAAGATCTCTCTTGAAAACGATTCGATATCATAAAGTCTCTCTTTAACAATCTCTGATAAACAAGAATCAGAGTTAAGCAGGGAGGGGAATGCGTTAACCAATTCTTGATGTTTCTCTTTCTAAAAAAGTAGATTACAACTATGAAGGAAAGATGAAGCCGGTACAAATTGTACAGATTTTCATACTCATATTAGGGCAGATATTATTCTAAAGATACTGCTTCCTTAAAATAGTAGTGAGATTGCTAAAATTCTTTGATCAATTTGGTTACTAATCGGGCGAAATCCTCTTTGCGGGAGTCGGCCGCTGCCTTAACTTCCTCGTGATTGAGTTTCCCTTTGGATACGCCTGAAGCCATATTGCTAATCAACGAAATGGCTGTTGTTTTAACCCCCAGACGGGCGGCCTCAAATAGTTCTGGCGCTGTTGACATTCCCACAGCATCGGCCCCCATTCGTCGGAAGGCACGAATTTCGGCTTTGGTTTCGTAATTTGGACCAGTTACGTACATGTAGGTGCCTTGCTGGGTAACAAGTTTCAGCTGGGCCGCCAGTTCTCGCACTTTCGGTACCCCCTGGTGGTGCTGATATTTGTGTCGTCGATTACCACGGGGAGAAATTGCAACATTGTTTCTGATGACGCTTTCAATCACCATTAAATCACCGACCGAGAAAGAAGTATTAATCGCTCCGGCTGCATTTGAGATGATGAGCTTTTTAGCTTTGAGCACTTTCGCCAGATAAACCGGTATAGCTGTTTGTTCAAACGAGAAGCCTTCGTAATGGTGAAAGCGACCCGAGAAAGCCACGACTGATTGTCCATCGACTTTTCCAAAGACTAACTGTCCATCGTGGCCCTGAACAGAAGTGACAGGCATACCAGGGATATCAGAATAGGGTATTTCTAGCGATGTGTTAATACGATCCGTAAAACTGCCTAGTCCGGATCCGAGAATTATTGCAGCTTCCAATTCTTTAGATAGCTCCTGTTGGGAGAGGTATTCAGTAATAGGTTCAGTGAACGCGGGTAACGGCATAGGTTAAACTGGTTCGATTTTGTATCCCTGTTGCTCGTCAAAATCTACAAGATTAAATAGCGGATGATGGGAATCGTGATATCCCATTACGGTGTAATTCTCCTTATAAGCTTTTTTCGTAAGTTCTTTGCGAATCTTCATGCTCTGTTTGGCATCAAAATCATACTTGGCTGCAAACTTCCGATTGACCTCCCCGCGGGTCGCCAAAACATCCCCGGCCATCAGGTATTTTTGATTACCATCGTCGTATAACAGCACTTGCGAATACTCGGTATGTCCACCAATCTTTTTAATTTCAATTTCGGGATATGGGTGATCTTCCTCTTCCAAAAAGTGGATATTTGCCTTGGCATCTAAAAAATGGATGAATTCCGTTTTCTCATCATCGTAATATTCATCCTTGTTCATCACTTTTTCCCAGCCCTTACGGGAGATCCAGATTTTGGCCTCTGGAAAAGTAAGATCCCAAAATCCCGATGATCGTCCAGCTAGGCCACCAATATGATCGTAATGCAAATGGCTGGCAATAATATCGGTAATATCATATTCGCTAAGTGAATTTTCTTCTAGATTTCTCTTGATGGTATCTGTGCTGGTATCTTCCCCAAAATCTCCGATTCCAACATCGAACAGGAAGTTTTTCTCTTTAGATTGGATTAGAAATGGATTCAAAGAAATTTTAAGAGCACCCTTAGCTGGTCGATCGTTGCGATCAATACGATTAAATTTTTTATCTAAACCAACGCTGAAGGTTCCTTCGTAGAGGGGTTTGGCAGTAAATATTTTTGTAGGCATTCTAAAATTTTGTTGAAAAAAATTTTAAACTTTTAAGTTCTGATCTCAGGAAGAATTTAACGTTTATTCTTATTCTCATATTTATCGTAAGCTTCGATAATATCACGTACTAATTTATGTCGTACAACATCGTTTTCATCAAGATAGACAAACGATATTCCATCAATATCCTTGAGGATCTGTTGTATAGATATTAAGCCGGATTGTTTCTTCCTTGGAAGGTCGGTTTGCGTAATATCTCCGGTGATGATGGCCCGGCTGTTGAAGCCTATCCTCGTTAGAAACATTTTCATTTGCATGTTGGTAGCATTCTGGGCCTCATCCAAAATCACAAATGCATTATTAAGCGTGCGCCCGCGCATATAAGCCAGTGGAGCAATCTCGATCACATTTTTCGAGAGTAAAAGATCCAGCCGGTCGTATTCGATCATATCCTCCAGGGCATCGTAGAGTGGTCGCAAATAGGGATCAATCTTTTCTCTGAGGTCGCCCGGCAAGAAGCCTAGAGTTTCTCCCGCTTCAACGGCCGGACGGGCTAGGATAATTTTCTTAACCTTTCGCTCTTTTAAAGCCTTCACGGCAAGGGCAACTGAGGTATAGGTTTTGCCAGTGCCTGCCGGACCAATGGTAAATACAATGTCGTTGATAGCAGACGATTTAACGATTTGTTTCTGTCCGGGCGTTTTAGCCGTTATGGCTTCTCCGGTATGAGTATTGAGGATGAAATCACCGGAAACAGATGTATCACGGAGGGGATTCCGTTTCTTGGGTTCTCGATCGCTGTGTTTAAGCGCTAAAACGGTATCTACATCGCTCTGGGTTAGGTCGCCGTTTTTTGAGGCCATATTTTCGAGTTCCTCAAAAATTTCCACGAGTTCCTGTCGATCGCCTTCCGGACCTGCGATCTTAATGATATTACCACGTGCGGTAAGCTTGCTTTCTGGGTACGCCTCGTCCAGCTTTTTCAGATGTTCGTCACTGAATCCTAGAATAATTACAGGTTCAACATCTTTTATTTGGTAGGTGTCTTCGCTAATTGCTGACTGTTCTGCGATAAAAACCTCTATTTAATTCTCTTAAGTTAAATGGAAAAATAAGGATATTGTATGAAAATTTTGTAAAGCTCAACAGCAATAGAAATATTTTAATAGGATTTTTAACCTAAATGATCGATCCTTTGCCTATCTTAGCTCTCTCAGTGAGATTATTAATCCTTTCGGGAATATTTTTAGCTTTAAATACAGCACTGCCGGCTACCAGAATATCGGCTCCGGATCGTGTGATACGCTCAATATTTTCCAAGTTAACGCCTCCATCTACTTCGATCAGAAACCCTGCCCCTTTTGTATCTCGAATTCTTCTCAGCTCTTCCAGCCGTTGGCAACTTGAATCAATAAATGATTGACCGCCAAAGCCGGGGTTTACGCTCATGACCAGCACCAGATCCACATCCATTAGTACTGCTTCAATATTGTGAAGAGAAGTACCCGGATTTATAGCTACGCCAGCTGTAATGCCCTGCTGGTGTATATTTTGGATCGTACGATGCAAATGGGGACAGGCTTCCTGGTGTACGGTAATCTGGTCTGCACCTGCATCGGCAAAAGCCTCAATATAATCATCCGGATGTTCAATCATCAGATGAACATCTAAAAACGCATCAGTGCAACTCCCGGCTGCTTTAATAAATTTCGGCCCAAAGCTGATATTAGGGACAAAATGTCCATCCATGATATCACAATGGAGCCATTGAACATCCTCCTTTTCACATTCTGCAATCTGTTCACCGAGCCTGGAATAATCGGAGGCTAATAATGAAGGAGCTAAAATCGGGAGTTCGTATTCCATTTCTATGGCACTATTTGTTTTTAGTGGTGTCGGGGCTGGCGATGTTAGTTGTGTCGATGATAGCCCCGGATTCATTTTCTTCCTTCATATTATATCGCTCAGAGACTACCAGCACAAGTGATTTGCCCTCCATAATTTTGCCCTTCTTGGGCTGATAATCCAGGATCAAATTGGGAGCAATGTTTTTGCTGGGTTTAAACTGAATTTCTTTAACTCTCAACCCCGCTTTTTGAATTTTCTGCTGTGCCTCTGATAGCCTAAGTCCCTGGATATCAGGAATATCAACCATCTTTTCGCCCAAGCCATCACTTACCGCTAAATCGACGACCGCCCCTTTGGGCACTTCTTTGCCGGCAGGCACCGACTGACGAAGTACGCTATTTTTGAAGCGTGATGATTCAAAGCTGATAGTACCTACTTTTAATCCATAATTCTGAAGCTGTATCTCAGCATTCCTTTTCGATAGATTAACGACATCAGGTACTTTAACTTTGGGATTCGTAGCGGTGTTTACCGTCAAATAAATTTTACGTTGTGGTTTAACAATTTCGGTGGCAGAGGGGGTCTGATCTACCACATAATTAGCTGGATAAGCTGAATTGGAGCGTCGGTCGGCCACCTCGTATCGCAAGCCACATGACGTAAGTCGCTGTTTAGCCTCTTTTAGGGATAACTCTGACACATCCGGCACGGTAATTCCCTCATCATAATTGGTATAGTCTGGCATGATGATACTATTCATCAGGACCAAAAATAGGGCGCCGACAATAATGAGGCCACCGATGGCGATATAAAATTTTTTACTTTTCAATATTTCTTTAATTACTAACCACATGTTTCAATAATAACACTAATTATAACTAAAAGTGATAACGTAAGATAAATGTTTGATGGGAATTCAACAGATTGGTGTCAGCTTCCAGTCGATTATTTTTTACTTTAACCGTCAGGAATGCATCAAACGCAGATACAATATGATTTAGTATAAGAAACGATAGCATGTTCCCGGCTAACCGATAACTGTCATTAAAATCCTGGGCTAAGGCTGCACCGCGAAAGAAATTAAATGGCATATCTGTTCCATTCCAGCCTAATTGATAAAAATTGTCCAAGCTTTGTCCTTCGCGGTTCTCCCCGAAATCATTCCAGCCTACTCCATATTGGTAGTACTTGCTGATAAGTTCATAATATTGCTGGGAACCGTAATCCGGCATTTCATGAGAAAAGGTATTCCCAACCCGGTCGCCGGAAAATACATACGGTGTATTTCGCTCGACTTTTCTCAGCAATTCTATATCTACTTTCTTCCAATCTTCTCGGGGGTTATAAGAAGCTGATTTCCCGGCAATTTCATTTCTTAGTTGATCAATATAGGAATTATCCAAGTTGTTTTGATTATAATAATTGACTAGCCATTTGGCGTAATTAACCACGCTCCAATTGTTATCAGCAAACTGATGGTATCGACGTTTTTCAACTTTTGCATCGTGGTAACTTTTATAATGAATGCCTGCCAAAATAACTTCGGCCAAGAAGTAGGCTCCGGCACGCAACCATTTACCGTTAGCAGCCTGACCACTCCCCGGAATGATGGCAGAACTCAGGAGAGCCAGCCCCGGTTTTTTCTGGATCGGATGATAAAACGATTGGGATCTGGCAAAGTTTATTTTGGGCTTTAGATCTTGAATAGATATAGACTTTGCTTTAGAAGACTCGATGGACTGGGCATAGCTGACGCTCGATATGCCAAGCAGCAAAAGAAATATTATGGAGCCCCTTTTAATCATGGTGAAGAATATTAAAATCGAATGTCAGTCCGAAATGAACTAAAAATTCCCTGCCATACGTTATGTGGCCATTTGAAGAACCAGTAATAAAGGCATCGGGTAAGGTAACATCAAATTTATTGAATCCATAAGATCCGCTGACAAAAAGCTTGAGCGGGAAAAGATAGTAACTGTTGAATGCAAATCGAAGTTCAGTGCCCAAACCGGTCTTTAAATGGTTGCCAATCTTAAGCGGCCCTCCCCAGCCGTTACCGGTTTCGGTAAAAATCCGCAAAAATAGCTTGTCTAAGGTATAACGACCAATTTGCCGATTCAAATTACGCAAGATTGGGAAGGTGTACGAAAGTTGCAGCATGGCGGTAGTATTGCCACCGATTGCAAAGTAGGGATAACTGCGCATTCCGGTAAATCCGCCAATATAATCAAGATAAAAGTAATCATCGGGGGCATTCAGGTAGCTGAACCCGCGTGTATATAGATCAACCGATGAGTGTGGCCCGGTGGCATAGCCGTATTGAAGGGTGGCTTCCACCGAGTGGTTTCTACTGGTTTTAAATACTGGCGATAGAATACCATCTTTGATCTCATAATCATCCAATAGCTCGTTGGGTTCGTACTTGTATCGTAAAGAGGCTCGCAGCCCTACAGGGGCAACATCAGCATCGGGATAGGGAATATAATCCTCGTAAACATAAGCTGCTGTCATCGTGGTGCCCTTGAAATATTCGGAAGATGAGGCTGGGATAAACTGTTGCAATTCTTTGGAATAGAAACCGTTAGTCTGTACCCGATACGGACTGTACCCAATTCCCAATTCTACCAGATTATTCTCGTTTATTTTGCTACGCAGGTATAAGTTGGCCTCCCAGATATTATAGGCAATATCGGCATGGGTTGTATCGGGTAGGCAGGAAGTGCAGGGGAATTCCTCAATAGAAAGTCCGTTTGATACGTTACGTCGAAGATTCGTCAACTCAATGGAGATTGTGGGTGACCATCGTTCCGTTATGAAAGGCAGCCCACGGTATTCGGTGGAAAGAAACAGGTCGCGGTCCAAGTTGGTTAACCGGGCAGGAGAAAAGAAGTTGCCAATACCGCTGCTGGGTTCCGAGGCTAGCCCAAACATGGCCCCGCCATAAATACTGAGTTTGCCCGTAACATCTCGCGAGGAAAAATACGTACCCAGTTTCATATCCCGAAGCAGGTTTTTACCCAAATCACCGATTCGGCCTGCTGTCAACAAATGGCCGTTACGGCCGAATTTTTGTGAGTAGTTATCAAAACGAATGACTGGGTAAAAACTAAAATCAGTATAGGTATTTTTATAGGGATGCAGTACAGGCTTTGATTGATGGTCTGGCATCGAAAGATTTAACTGCAGAGAATCGTCGGGAGATAAGCTGTCGAGTTCAGTAGGCTTCAGGGGATTGATATTAAAACGATACCCCCTCTTTTTTCCAGTGTTCGCCAACTTGAAGTTTGAAAGGGGACTGCGATTATAGTTGCCACTGACGTCAGTTTGACGGCTAACAGGTAAATTAATCGAGGAGATTTTATATCCTCCATCTTTATACTCTGCAAAGTAGAGCGTATCACTATTTACGGCAGGCATAAAAGCTCCGCCGGGAACGCTGGTCAGCTTTTGAGGATGCAGATGGGCGTTGCCTAGCGGAACACGATAGATATTAAAAATGCCGTCTGGATCGGCGGAGTAATAAAGAAAGGCTCCGGCAGAATCTATGAACGGATCACGGTAGCTGATACTCGAATCTTGCAGAATCGGCTCTACATCGCTCGATTGATAATCCAATTTGTAAATATCTCGCTTATCAAGATCCGAATAGGCAAAATAGATCGCATCACCACTGGTATTCCAGGTTGGCGTATAAACTTGTTGGCCTTTTTGAAAATAGGTTAATTGTTTTGTTTGTCCGGTTTTCAGGTTCAAGCGGATCAAATTGGTGCTGTTGCCCGTTTGCTTGACGGCCGCCAACACTGGTTCGGATGGATGCCAGACAGGAGAGGTCAAACGTTGGCTGTGTGTCAGGCGTTTTTCGGCATGCGTATTGATATCATAGACAAACAAATCGTTATACTGCTCACCATATTTGTTGAGCTTTTGCCTGCTAAAAGTAATTTTTTTGCCATTCGGAGAAAAAGCGTAATCCGATCGGATATTTTTTATACCGGTATCTTGATATGCCTGGTTTTGGCCGGCCGCATAACTGGGGATGAGATGGCCTAAATCAACCGATTGCACGGCCATAGAGGCATTATTTTTCCTGTGGATAAACAGCTGAATATTCCCGGCTTTTGAATCCTTATTGGATAAATAGGCTAGCGCGTTGCCATTCTTTGACACCTTTGGATAGAAATTGAGAAATCCCAGTTGCTCCACCAGATGAGTTTTTGTGAGCTCGAGATTATTCATCGCTTTGTTATATTCGGCCTTGGATTCCCGAATAAATTCATCAAATAGTCTTTTCCCAGATGTACTGGTTGCGTTGGCGATGGCTTTATCCACCGTAAAAACGCCGTGTTTGCCTAATTCTTCGGTAATGGCAGGAAGTATCTGCTCCCCGTATTTTTTGGTCAGAAAGGTGGTAAAGGCAAATCCCTGGTTATAGATTTGTTCCCGTTGAAGACTGTTTTTGGATGCAAAACTACCCATCTCCTCAAAACCCAGTGGATCATCGGAAAGGATGGCCGTTCGCAGTAGCATGTCGCGGTGCGAATCCCAATAGTCGTACTCATAGTTGCTGCGCTGGTATTGGGCTACCCCTTCGGCCAGCCAGGCTGGCACATTGAGAGAGGCCAAAGGGTAGGAGAGGATCCCTTTTGGATATCCATAAAGCACGTCAGGGCGACGTACGTCGGAGTACGAAAGCCACTGCAGGTAAATGGCGGGGATTGTCCGCTTCCGTTTCATAGCCGCTTGTAATTGTACAATATGCGTGAATTCGTGGGTTATGACATCCCAAAACCAATCATGGGTACCCCGCAGTGGAGTGTTCAGGGCCGGTACCCAAATATCGATCTGGTCATCAAAAAAGTAGGTCGCCCCGTTGGAGTAGTCCGCCCGGTCTTTTAGCACAATATTCGTTTTGGTATCCGGCTCGTAATGATATAGAGAGGTTATTCCTGGATAAATTGCTTCAGTGATATGGGCCGTAATTTCGGCTGATTGACTGTTACCTTCCTGGAAGAAGATATTAAAGTGCTGGGTTTCAATAGAGTACCAAGGTAAATGGTTATGGGGATAGTTGTACTGGGAAGGAGAAAGCTGGGCGCTGCTCAGCAGAGGTAAACTCCCAAACATCATGAAAAATAACAGGGTGATATGGATTCGGAATGGCCTCATCAATGCACGACTACTATTTTGATCAACTTTCGAGATGTCTTGCCTTCAACATTAGCTGTAATCATTCCCAGATATAAACCATTTGACCACTGTTGCGTGGATAGACGGAATTCTTCGGGAACTCCACCTTGTGTCTGCATTTGTTTATTATAAACGACCGAACCTCCCGGGGTAATTATTTTGATGGAAAGACGTCCCGCTTTGCTTGTTTGATATCGGATATTTGTAAAATCATGTGCGGGATTCGGCCAGTTGTATGTTTCCTCTTTGATTAAGATTGGGGATGCTGATGGATTCTGGTTGCCTTTAATATTTAGGTTGCCCGTTACTTTATTATAGGGATTGTTACCGTAACGATTGCCCCACAATACTGCCCTAATATTATCTAAGTGCCACGCTTTGAGTCCTCCATTATGGCTCACTGCATATAATGTCTGCCCACTTAATAGCGGATGAATCGGCTGGTTTTTCTTGTTGGAAATGCTGCCTACATACAATGGAAATCCTTTCAATGAGTTGCCTTCAGAATTGTATCCTCGAATATTCATAGAAAGGTTGTCTTGGGTTACAATGTATATGTTTCGGGATCCGGTTTGGGTTACCGTAACAAGTGGCGTGCCAATAAAAAAAGTGCCGTTTGGTGGGCGAATCGGGAAATGGCGGAGCATGGCACCGTGAATGTTTCGTGCTTCCAACTCGTGTGTTGCTTTGTTGACATACATAAAATCCAGTGAACCATCGTCATCAAAATCAATCATGGACGGCCATTCAAGAGGAGTTTTTTTCACGATCGTCTGTGGCTGGGAAAAATGGTTAGGATCGAAGACCATTAGTTTTTGATCGGTTAACAGATAGAACCCTGTTTTCCGGGCAGTTAGTTTTATGGCTCCAGTGTAAAAGCGTTTATCCGAGGAAGAAACTGAATACGTCTTTTTTGCTGGCTGCAAGGACAGAAAACTGTTACTGAGTTGAGTAAATGTTCCATTTACCGAAGCGGAGCGTTGCTCTTTAGCTGATAAAGGTAATAAAAAAGAACCGGAGCCTATATCAATACGCTGAGTGGTAAAATCTGCTAACAGTGTTTGCCCATTGATTGAGCTCAGAAATGCATCGTTAGCCTCAGCCTTAATATTCCAATTATGATTCCAGTTTGAACCGTCCCATTGCCAGGCTGAGAGCGTTATTAGGGATTTGGTAGGAGCCTCCCCAAGGATTAGTCGGCTTCCGGAATAAGGTTGTTGAGGACGACCGTTTTGGAAATCGTAGATTTGGGAATTATTCCCATTTAAGTTAATGGCATAGGTGGAGTGTTGGCTCGGCACAATTAGAAATGAATCGTTCTGAGTTTTATAGAGCGACAGTTCCAGGGGATAAGCATCAAAATAGGGCGGATCTCCGGAAGTAAAGGTAGTTCGGTCTGCCAACGAATCCGTGGCTAAACTTATAGTTTGGATATGATTTCTGGTACGGGGACGAATACGGAAAGTGGCTACTGGCTGATTACCGGAAAAATCGTACAATTCAAAGAAACTTGGAGCGCCCGAATTACTATCGTTTGAAGGTCGGGTATCCGGGCCAAAGCGGTTTTGATAAAAGCTGAGCGTGTCTCCAGAGAGGGTGATAACCGAAGCATCATTACCTTTCCACCAGAAATCGAAAGGGGTACCACGTGCCTCTGAGCTAAAATTGTCGTTTATCGCACGACCGATATCCTGTGCACCGTCAGCTTCTTCCAAATCTACGCCCCGGCGCTGCGGATTGGCATTAACAGTTTGCGACTGTAGGTCTCGACTAATCACTCCCGCATCGATATGCCAGATTAAAATCCCGCCATTTAGTGGGCGATCATCGGAGGTTCCTTTGATAGCATCTGCACCAGCGTCAAGTCCGCCCGGCAGACTCCAGTCAAAATTGCTAACATTAGTGACTACCCCTCGAGGCAGGAGGTTTGTAAATCCATCACCTTGGTTAACAAACGTTTCGTCTTTATTGTTAAAATGCTTTTGTACAGTGGTGCCATCCGGCTGACGAAAGGTTAGGATTACACCATCTTTATTGGGATCCCGATGACGATTTTCGATAAGAAAATACTCGCTGGACGACAAGTCGTATTTTGCAATACTTTTGTTCTGATGGAAGGAGGCGGCCGGCAGCGAAATAGGTCCTGTTTGGTTTTTAGTGATCCTAAAAGGGTTTTGCCAGCCCAGATATCTTTTTTCCCAGGCAGATGGCTCCGGTGGAAATAGCCCATGGTAGGAGAAAAAACTTTCGCCATCCATCAGTCCAAAACGGCCAATACCTGAATTTCCTGTTTTTGTGTTGAACAAGTCCGGAAGGCCGAGATAACTACCAATGGATGCACAAAGCAAGCCATTCAGCGAAAGTTGAAGCACGTATTGCTGTCCGGTGATATCTTCTCCGGGGCGGGAAAGTGTCTGTGGTAAGATAATTGAGTTGGTAACTTTGAAGCTGCTTCCGTTGATATCAAAACCGCTAAAATTCGGATCACCCAGCAGATTACCTAAGGTTTCTTGGTCCAGAAACAAAGAGGGGATATCCTGGGGCGTTTTATCGAGTGTGGTACCAACCAATTCAACATCACGACCGACACCGGCATGAAAGATGATGAAGGCCGTTTTTTGAGGGTCCAGTTTTGCCGTTGAAAAGCCACCCTGCTTGGCTACGGTTTGCCACGTATCGCGGATCAGTTTTGCTAATTTTTCATTGGTAAACGTTTTACCCGTGGGAGAATAGTCAGCCATCTTTTGATGGAGATGGTAAATATCGGGCAACACCCGATAGTCTATATGTATCTTTTGTCCCGAGACGGTCTCGAAATAATTTTTTGCAAATTGAAGATGATCTTTGAAATACGATTGGTCGTGGGGCAGGGGATCAATCGTAATGTCAGGGTTAGCCAGATAGGATAGATTACCAGGTTCAAAAGTTCCATCTCCGGTAGTGAATCTATTATTATCTTGTTGAAAGGCTACCCGTACAGCTACAATCGTTAAACTATCGGGGACATTAGGTCGGGAAGTGGAATGGATGGTGAGGGCATGATTTCGATGGGGTATTGTTTGTTGAGCAAAAAGTGTGGAAGTACAAAAAAATAAAAGCATGCTCAAAAAGAGCATGCTTTCAAAATTCTTTTTCAGTATTTGGCTGGTCATAGAGGCACACTCATCTGAATTAGAAATTCAGGAGCAGGCCAAATCGTGTAGTATTTGCCAGAGGGTGGTTTTCATTGCCCAGCGTTGAGATATAGCTAAAATCTACACCAAGGAATTTGTATCGTAGTCCGGCACCGAGCGTCAGGTATTGACGATCGCCATTATGGGGATCTTCATAATAATAGCCGGTCCTGATAGAAAAAAGATCGTTGTACCAGTATTCAAGTCCAAAGGCATACATTAACTGTTGAGGCAATGTAAGAGTAACTTTTCCCGAGCCGGTATCCCTAGTGTAACTATCCCAGGAAGAAAAAAGAGAGTTAACCGGGCCTATTGGCTTCCCATTGGAATCCAGCCGGGCCATCACTTTGGAAATATCGTTAGCAATGGTCAAGGTGTTAATGCCATTATGGTCAAGATTGGTTTTTAGTGCCCAACCGATCCGAAATATCGTAGGAAGAGGGTCTTTTTGGGCATTATCGGTATAACGTACGCCTGGACCGATGTTAGAGATATTTAGTCCGGCACTGAAATTGGCATCCTTGCGTAAAATTTTAAAGGTGTTTGACTTATACATCCCCGCAATATCAACACCAACGCTGGAGCCTGGATTAATCTTTTGGCCGCTTACATCTCCATCGGCCAAGCCACTATAGATATAGCGAAAACCAGATCCTAAGGACCAGTTTTTATTAATTTTCAGTCCATATGACAGCCCCACAGCAAATTCATAACTGTTAAAGTGGCCGATCACATCCCCTGTTTCGCTGGTTCTTGCTTGTTTGCCCAAGTTGAGGTAAGTAATATGACCACCAAACGTTCCAATATCTTTCACATAATATTTGCCTACCAGGTAATCATAAAATAAGTCGGCATTGAATTGCGGCAGCCATTGACTGTGCGTAATACTGACTTGGTTACCTTTTTGAAAAGCCAGTCCCGCAGGATTCCAGAAAACAGCCGATGCATTGTCGGCTATAGCCACTCCTGTATTACCCATACCTGCAGCCCGTGAATCGGGTTCGATCTGTAGAAATGGTACGGCAGTAATTCCAACCTGTGCTTTAGAGACAACCGTGAAGGCAAGGAGGAGAGCTAGAACTGAAAAGGCTTTCTTAAACATAGGAAAAATCGATTAAGGGAGTTTTTCGTATTATAACGAAAAATTTTGTTTATGGAACTTTAGAATTTTCTTATTTGGCTAAATATAAGCAACTATTAGCTACTAATTTATCAGAATAATTGAAAAATAAAAAAGGCAGGACTATATACGTCCTGCCTTTTGGAGATTATTTTACAAATTAGTCTAACATTTCGATAACCATTGAAGAGGCACCGCCGCCACCGTTACAGATACCGGCACAGCCATACTTCCCTTGCTTGTGTTTTAGCGCATGGATCAAGGTAACCATAATTCGAGCTCCAGAGCATCCGATGGGATGGCCGATACTTACCGCACCACCGTGTATATTTACTTTTTCGGGATCCAGCTCCATTATCTGGTTATTAACCAGCGCGACTACCGAAAAGGCTTCATTTATTTCAAAAAGATCTACATCATTTTTGTCGAGTCCAGCTCGTTTTAGTGCTTTGGGCATAGCGTCTGCCGGGGCTGTGGTAAACCATTCGGGTTGTTTAGCGGCGCTAGCTTGACTCATAACACGAGCCAGAGGTTTCAATCCCAGTTCGTTAGCTTTTTCTTCACTCATCAGCAACACAGCAGCTGCGCCATCGTTGATGCTGCTGGCATTTGCCGCAGTTACGGATCCTTCTTTGTCGAAGACCGGCCGTAATTTCGGAATCTTGTCATAGTTGACTCGCTTGAGCTCCTCATCCATCTTCACTTTTGTGACATTGCCTTTCCGGTCTTTCACTTTCATTTCTATTACTTCATCATCAAAATGGCCTTCTTCATGCGCTTTAGTGGCCCGTTTGTAGGATGTAATGGCGAATTCATCCTGCTGTTCACGACTGATATTGCATTCGTTGGCACAGATTTCGGCGGCATTACCCATATGGAAATCGTTATAAACATCCCACAAGCCGTCTTTAATGATACCATCTTCGGCCTGGGCATGTCCCAGTTTCGATCCGAAACGGTGTTTGGGCAAATAATACGGCACATTGCTCATGCTTTCCATACCACCGGCTACAATAATATCTGCTTCTTCTAATTGAATTTGGTTAGCGGCAATCATAATTGCCTTCATGCCCGAAGCACAAACTTTATTTACGGTTGTGGCCGGAGTCAATTCCGAAAGGCCTGCCTTCAATGCTGCCTGGCGTGCAGGCGCTTGGCCAATACCGGCTGTTAAAACATTTCCGAATACAACTTCTTGAACATCGTCGGGTTTGATGCCGGCTTTTTTGATGACTTCCGTTATGGTTGCAGCACCTAGTTCCGGGGCAGTGAATGAGGATAGACTGCCACCAAAGGAACCGACAGGCGTTCTCTTGGCTTCTACTATAACTACATTTCGCATATCAATACTGATTTTAAAATTAACATGTCATTTAGGTAACGAAACTCTTATTCGAAGGCTTGAGCCAGATCATCGACAAGATCCTCAGCATCTTCTATACCAACCGAAAGACGAATCAAAGAATCTTTGAGACCTGCTTTTTCTCTTACTTTTTTGGGGATAGATCCGTGTGTCATAGAAGCGGGGTGGCTAATCAATGATTCAACGCCACCAAGGCTTTCTGCCAGTGCAAAAATTTTCGTTCGACTCATAAAAGCTTTTGCTTTTTCCTGTGAATCATCTTTCAAAGAGAAAGAGACCATTGCGCCAAAGTCTTTCATCTGCTTTTTGGCAATTTCATGTTGTTGGTGGCTTTTCAGCCCGGGATAAATCACTTGCTCAACGTCGGGATGTCCATCTAAGAATGCAGCAACCTCTTTTGCATTTTCCACGGCTTGTTTTACGCGCACCGATAACGTCTTGATCCCTCGTAACGTTAAATAACAGTCCATCGGTCCGGGAACCGCCCCGGTAGTTTTGACCTGAAACCGCAGCTGTTCCATTATGGCGTCATCCGAGGTTGCTACAGCTCCGCCGATCACATCCGAGTGCCCGCCCAAGTATTTGGTAGTTGAATGAAGAACCATATGGGCCCCAAGTGATAACGGTTGTTGCAGGTAGGGAGAGGCAAAGGTATTGTCAACAAGGGTGAAAATATTTTTTTTACGAGCGAAGGAGGTTAATTCCTCGATATCCACTACCCGAAGCAGTGGATTCGTTGGAGTCTCAATCCACAATAGCTTCGCTTTATCCGTTGCCGCTTCCCTGACGTTATCAATATTGGTCATATCCACAAAGGTAAAGTTGATACCATATGGTTCAAAAACCTGGGTGAACAGGCGATAGGTGCCTCCATAAAGATCGTTGGAGGCAATAATTTGATCGCCGGGACGAAACATTTTTAAAACGGCATCCATTGCAGCACAACCGCTGGCAAAGCAGGCACACTCATCGGCATCTTCGAGTCCGGCAATAAGTTTTTCAAGGGCCGTCCTTGTGGGATTTCCCACCCGGGCATAGTCATATCCTTTATTTACATTCGGAGCTTCCTGAATATAGGTTGAAGTTTGAAAGATGGGAGGCATCACCGCACCAGAAGTTTCTTCAGCTTTCTGTCCGGCATGAATAGCTTTGGTATTAAACTTCATTATATAAGTTTTTAAAAATGAGATTTAGCGTTTTGAGCTTCCTCCTTCATTCCTAAATATGAATAGGCCTGATAAAGGTTTTTCCATGTATTTTTGTTATCGGGATGTTGTTTAGTCAACTCTTTTAGTAACGGAATTGAGGAAGTTAGATAGTTGGTAATTTGCCGCTCAATTTGCAATTTTTCCTCCTGATTTACCAAGGGTAAAATTCGCTGATATTCCGAAGCACTGTTTTGGTAAAAGGTAGCAAATTGTTGCATGATGTCAAGATCTTCCGGGTTTTCCTTAGATAATTTCTTGAACTGTTGTTCTGCTTTTCCAATAAGCGAATCGGCATTCTGGAACTTAGTATTGCTAAGTTTTGTGCCTTTCTGCAGGGAGGATGCTACTGAATTCAGCTGTTGAGAAGCGACAGTAAATAATTCGGAGGCTAGTGTTTGTTGGTAGATAATGTTGTCTGGTTCTTTTGCAATCAGACTTTGTAATAAGTTGAGAGCATTTTGATGTTCCCCCGCCGCAATGTAGGCATTTATCAGTCCGTGGATAATATTAAGATTCTGCCCCTTGGCAGGATCCATCTGTTTATATACTTCAATTGCCTTTAAGGGCTGTTGGGTGTCGGAATAGAGGAAGGCCAGTTGTGCCAATAAGGGGGTTGGCATATCTTGAATGTGATTGCGGGCTCCTTCTAAAACAGAAATAGCCTTTTCCTCTTTGTGATTCTTATAATAAGCTTTAGCCTCCATTTTATAGGATATGGAACTGTCCGGAATAATAATGGTTGCGTTCTTGAAATAATCAGCCGCCTTTTGATAATCTGAACTACTTAATGTTGAGTCAGTCTGCATGATCTGAACTCCTTGGTTATGTTCATTACTCCAACTTATTTTTATGAGCTGCCTTATTTTCTCGGTTTTCGATCCAGCAGAATCGGCGAACAGATCTGAGGCCTTTTTAAAAGTATCATGCACTTTGGAATAGATCGGCGTACGATCGGAAGGGGGGGCTTTCTTTTGGGCAAGCTCGGTTAGTAATAGGGCCTTTTGATAAAAAAGTGCAGGATCTTGAGTTCCTTGATCAATCTGTTTGTCCAGAGAATCCAAACGCTGGCGAATCAGATTTTCAGAAAGTTCGTCGGGGTTTTTGGTTGTATCTTTTTTTTGTAGCGAAAGGGTTGAACAGCTAATAAATAACCCGAATGCAAGCACAAGGCTTGCTATTCGGGTAAATGAATCAAACATATATCGAGCAAAAGTTTAAAAGTGAAAAACTGCTTTTAGTTCATGCCAGCTTTTTTCATGGCTTCCTGTGCCTTTTTATCCATACCCAAAGCAGTATAAATGCTGAACAAGCTTCTCCAATAGGATTTATTATCGGGCTTTATTTTAGCGGCATTTTCGTAATAGTTCATAGCCTCGCGAAGCATTTTCTTACCTTCTTTATCGTATTGGGCAGCTTTTTGGTTGTCCTTAGTACGATTACGCTTATCAAACATTGCCTTGGCTTTGTTCTGATACATGATACCAAGCGTGTTATATGCTTTATCGGATTTAGGACGATACTTAAGCGTAGTTTTCAGTTCTTTTTCAGCCCTGTCTGTCAGATTATTAACCTCAGAGTGAAGCTGTTCATTTTCGTTTTCCAGCTTATCAATCTGGCTTTGAAGTTGTTTCTTTTGACTTCCGCTGGCTTTATTCAGCTTTTGCTGAAGTTGCATAATCTTATCGGAATTCGACGATAAACTGTCATTATAGACCAATGCTTTTTGGTAAATCTGCGTACCCAGCACCAAGTGGTATTGCGGATTCTCGGGATTTTGCTCGACCAGCTTTTCTACAGTAGAAATGGCCTTATCCGGTTTACCCACACGATTGTATGCGTCGGCTAAGTTAGAGACAATATCCTCATTATTAGGATACTGTTTTTGCGCTTTTTCAAAGGTTTCAAGCACTTTCTGCTGGTTGTCCATTTGATAATAATAACTGGCCAGTTGCATATAATCTTTTGGCTTAACCGTTGTATCCTGAACCATATTTATGTAATGGGTCTTAGCGTCGGCGGCCTTCTTAAAATCTTTATCCATAGAGGCTACCTGGGCAAGGACATTCCAGGAAAGCGAACTATCTGGCTGAATAATTGTGGCATTTTCCAGGTGTAGCACCGATTTCTTCATCGGATTCTTAACCGCATTTTTAAGACTGTCATCCGTAGCCAAATTTACCGCCCTGTTATGCTCCGATTGCCAGAGTACATTTTTAACAGCATCAATTCTATTTAGCTCTTTGGGCTTCTCTTTCATCGAATCGGCCAAAGCGCTAGCTTGATCAAAAGCATCATTCATTTGTTTATAGAGATCTTGGCTTTTTGAAGGATCGTCCAATTGATCGGCCATATCACCCAAAGCAACAGCTTTGTAATAATATCCCAACGGATCATTCGGATATTTATCGATAGCTTGTTTGGCGGCATCTAAAGCGGCCTGATAATCTTGCTTCTCAATGTTCGATTTTGCCTTATCGGCAAGCGGATTTGAACTGCTGCAACCTATCAACAGGCCTATAAGCAGAGTAATAACTAAATAAGGTAAATTTTTCTTAAACATGGTTTTAGATTCTTCTTGAATTCAATGTTAGACTATCACATTAAGTGAGGAAGAAAGTAACTATATATAGCCCTTTCTGCAATATAATCGCTCAAAAATTATTATATTAAACAGTTACTTCAAAACTAGTTGGTAATAACCCAATTTAAACAATGTTTGGTACCAGTACATTCAAAATACATCATAAAAACGGGTTTGACTATTTAAAAATTTCAGGAGAGAAAGAAGACACCTACGATTTGGTTCTTTTACATGGGATGTTTGGGGGATTAAGTAATTATGATGCACTTATACAACATATAGAAGGATATAATATTTTTGTTCCCGCCATTCCGATTTATGATTTTGATCGGGCAAAGCTCAATATTCGTAATCTCAGTAGCTGGATACATATTTTCTGCGAATCTATGGGGGTTTCGCAACCGGTGCTGATAGGGAATTCTATGGGCGGACATATAGCCTTGGATTATGCATTGCAATATCCTGATAACGTAACCTCTTTAGTACTTACGGGTAGCTCAGGACTCCAGGAAAAAGATTTTGGATCCAGTTGGCCCCGTAGAAACGATAGAAAATATATACGGAAAGAAGCTGAGAAAATATTCTATCAAGATTTAGTAAATGAGGATATATTAGATGAAATTATGGATGTGATTGGGAACTGGTCTAAACTCAGCAATATGTTGGCAATTGCCCGGGATACCCACGAATATAATATGGAGGAGTATTTAAAAGATATTACCCACGAAGCATTATTGATCTGGGGTAGAAATGACCAAATAACCCCCCCCGAAGTAGCTCGAATATTCTATAAAAAATTACCTCATGCACGCCTCCAATGGATTGACAAATGTGGACATGCCCCAATGATGGAACATCCACAAACATTTGCATTAATTTTAAACGAGTTTTTACTAGAACTGAAAAGTAAACAACAAAATAAGGCTACTACCGATTATGAAGAAAATTATTCACACTTCTAAAGCTCCCGAAGCCATAGGACCTTACAGTCAGGCGGTTATTCATGATAATGTTCTTTACTGTTCGGGACAAATAGGGTTAAATCCTGAAAGCATGGAATTTGTTGGTGATGATGTTGCTTCTCAGGCAGAACAGGTTATGAAGAATTTGAAAGCTGTACTTGAAGAGGCCGGTTCCGGTTTCAGCCAAGTCATTAAATGCAGTATCTATCTTGACGATATGGATAATTTTGGGACTGTTAATGAGATTTATGGCAGTTACTTTGATGATGAGCCACCGGCTCGCGAAACGGTCGCAGTCAAGACACTACCCAAGAACTGCAAGGTGGAGATTGGCTGCACAGCCTATATTTAAATTTGGATACAGCTCCCCAAAAAGCCCGGCCATTGCGCTGGGCTTTTTCATTTTATTATCTTTTGGCATGATTTGGCCCGCCCCCCAAATAGAAATGCCGGACCTTCTTATTTCCTATCTTATCATAGGCGGTCACGGTTATATTCATTGATGAAGATGGTTGAAAGTCAGGTCTATAATAAACGAATCGATCATCTTCGGGCTCGTACTCGGCAATTCCCCTGATGCCATTTACAGAGATTTTTGTACGGTGATAGTCAATGCCGGATAAGGTATCGCGCGCATCGATCATCACCAGCCATTGCCCGTCAGGACGCTGGGATAGACGAGGATTTTCCAATTTGGGTGCTACAGTGTCTCTTAAACTGGTAAAATGCCCGAGCGACTCAGGTTCCCCGATGATATAATGTTGTGAAAAATGTGTGGGAACGAGGTCCCACTCCTCGTGCTCACGATCCCACTTATAAAAAGAAAGATTCGAAAGATTAGTGAGGTTCGAATCCCTCCTTACAAAAAACGTGTACTCCTTCCGCAGGGGATACGCTTCCGGCAGCATATCAACCTGAATAGAGTCACTTCTGAATTTTTTAACCGCCATACCTACCGATACCGTATCATAGAAAGTTTGCTGCGGGAAAACGGCGTAATCTTTCCAGTCGGCAGAGGAAACTATATTCGTATTGGCCGGCTTCTTTCGCTGAAAAGTTATGGGACCAATACCGGGTATATTCATAAATAGATTATCCAGCTGCTTTAGGTTAACTGCGATCCCATTATGGTGACGATAGAAGTCTTGAGAAGAGGTCGAACCAACTACTATCTGGGTGAGTTGTTTTTTGTCGATTGTAAACCAGTTATGAAACCATTTCCATTTGTATGGATCAATAGCGGTCGATTTCGGGTATTTATCCCCATCTGAAAAAGAATGCGTAGGTTGCTCTTTTTTGATGTGAAGGGTCAACGAGGCTGTGCTTGCATTCCCAAAATAGTCCTCTGCCCGAATAGTGACTTTGTGATCGCCCGGAGAAAGGTTGAGCACGGCATTCCGATTGCGATCCTTATAGAACGAAAGCGTATTACCATCCTCGAGATATAATCGCTGGTAACCATCATTGGTTTTTTCCAGTATAGGATACACGCGATCGAGATACATTTGTTCTGTCTCTTTATAGGAGAAACTATCCACCCGGGCTTTAAAAAGTTCTTGACCATCCACCGACATTTTCAGCTTATAAACTGCATAAACATTGTGCACGCGGTTAGATTGATCATAGGCGTCGATTCCCAAACCAATGGGACCGGTTGCAGTTATAGTACCGAGTTCATAGTGATGATTCTTTTTCCAGGCTCTTTTGGTATAAATAGCATTTTTGCCTTCGATAGAAGTACGGGGCGACTTAGGCTCGACAGAAATCCCCAGAATTTTGGGAGGAATCGTATCTTTTACTTTTAAATTGGTCAACAGTGGGTTAAAGGGCCGTTCACTGGGCGTTCGCAATTCAAAATGCAAGTGAGGCGGCCCGATCCCAGAAGCACCGCTGTAGCCGATAACCTCTCCCTGTTTTACCTTCCAGTTTTTATGATCCAGAACGGTATCGATCTCAAATTTATAGTTTTGAGCAAAGCGGATAGAGTCGGCAAATTGCTGGAGGCTGTCTCTGAAAGCAAGCAGATGGGCATATACCGAAAAAGAACCATCGGGATGTTTTAGATAGATCACTTTTCCATATCCGCGTGGACCAATGGCAATGCGATGTATGATTCCGACACGTGTAGCAAAAACCTTATAGCCGCGGCGTCCCCAGGTTTTGATGTCCAAAGCTGCGTGGAAATGGCCGTCGCGCGTTTCTCCAAAGGTAGAAGTAAGATAATGGGTGGCATTGGTGGGCCATAGGTAATGTGCCAGCTTGGGATTGAATGCATTCCCGGTTTGCGCCCGGCTTATTACCGGAAGGAGACAGGCTACAATTAAAAAAGAGAGTACCGTTTTTTTCATTTTCCCTTATTGTACGCCTACGCTAAGCTTTACCAACGATTCACCAAGCGTAGCCTCAATTTGATCTCCTTTTTTAATAGGGGAAACCCCTTGGGGAGTTCCCGTAAAAATAAGATCGCCGGGATGCAGGGTAAATATACCCGAGAGATAGCTGACAAGCTCCGTAACCGGGAAAATCATCATGCTAGTATTACTTTGCTGTCGTTGTGAGCCATTTACACTGATGCTTATCTCAAGATTTTGAGGATCGGAAATCTCGCTGGCGGGCACAAAGTTGCTAATAGGAGCGAAGGTGTCAAAGCCTTTTGCTACAGCCCAGGGGTAGGATTTTTCTTTAGCCTGCTGTTGCAAATCCCGTGCCGTCACATCGATCCCCACGCCATATCCTGCTACATATTCGAGGGCATCTGTTTGGGATATGTTTTTGCCTTCCTTGCCAAGGGCAACAACTAGCTCAACTTCGTGATGTACATTATTACTCTGTTTAGGGAGGTGAATACTATCCCCATCAAAGATAATGCTACTGGCCGGTTTCAGGAAAATCATGGGATTCTCAGGCACATCATTGTTTAGTTCTTTGGCATGTTCGCTATAGTTGCGACCGATGCAATAGATAGTGCAAAATTCGACTTCGGGCAGTCCGGGAATGGTTTTCCTTGCCATAATATCTTTTTTGGAATTCGTTATATGATGACTTCGAAATGTACTGTTTAAAAAGGTTAATACGCAACTTCTGTTCAGAATCAGTTGGCTTGCCTGTTTGTTATGGTAAAGAATCCCGAAAGATGAATGGAGCAAATGCTTGGAGATTCGAATCCAGGTAACAGAAGTGAGAAGTTAGAAGGGAAAGGATTAGTAATAAATGGAACGGTAGAGCCGCCTGTTACAAATAAAAAAGCCTTGGCTTCAAAAGAAACCAAGGCTTATAAAATCTATCAATAAAGATTAGGAAACAGGCTCCACATTTACATATTTGCGTCCGCCTGATCGAGAACTGAATATAATCTTACCGTCAGCTTTGGCAAAAAGCGTGTCGTCTTTGCCGCGGCCTACGTTCTCACCAGGGTGAAATTTGGTGCCCCGCTGACGAACGATAATATTGCCGGCGCGAACCACTTCACCGCCATATTTTTTAACACCTAGTCGTTTCGATATCGAATCACGACCGTTCTTTGTTGAACCTTGACCTTTCTTATGTGCCATAACTAATTAAACTCTTTGAATTATCCTTCTTGCTTATCTTCCCAGGCTCGCTGGACCGTAACCCGATCTTCATCCTCAGGTACAAATCCTTTGAGTTCTTCAAGGGGCGTATCGTTAATATGACTGATTGCTTCTTTAGCCGTCATATCGGTTGATACCTTAGATGCTTTAGTTTCTTCTTTTTTTTCCGAGACGGCAGCTTCTTCCTTCTTCGCTTTAGTGCTGCCATTGCCAGAAGTAGAAATTTTGTTAATCTCAATTTGAGACATCGGTTGACGATGACCGCGTTTCACACGATATCCTTTACGACGTTTCTTTTTAAACACGATAACCTTATCGGATTTCACGTTGTCAAGCAAAGTGGCTTCAACAGTAGCATCATCAACAACCGGTTGACCTACTGTTACATTGCCATCGCCGTCTTTGGTTAACAATACGCGATCAAACGTTAGTTTTTGATCCGTTTTATCACTTTGCTTATCAACAAACAGGACATCGCCTTCTGAAACACGATACTGATGTCCACCTATTTCAACTACTGCGTACATCTAATTATTATGGATTTATGTTATGAAATACTTTTGGCTACAGAATTCCAAATATAAGCTTTTAGCTGCTGAAAGCAAAGCTAAAAATACCATGAATTATAGTCCTTAAAATTGTATTATTACAACGAACAATCTCTAAATAGAATCATTGATTTGATGGATAAGAAATTACCCAATTTACACAAACAGGCATTCATGTTTAAGAATACCAAACGTTTGCAACATGATGGAGGACGGGCATGGATAGGCGATTCGCAGCTACACGAAGCACGCAAAGAAGGCAATGGTAAACTAAAAACAATTCATAAGAACAAGAATGCGGATTTAGTGGAGGAGGCGGAAGAGCACAAGCCTTCCCTTTGAAGTTGATAAAAAATTGAAAAATAAGATCGTAAATCTGCGACCATAATACCTTTTGCAATTTCTAGCGCCAATTACATTACGCCTAGCTTCTTAAAAATCAATTTATGAGATATACCAGACTACGTGTTTGGATCATCCTTTTGGCCATTGTTTTGGCTATTTTAGTCATCCTTAACTATGGAACGGGCGGAGGAAAATTCAAGAGTAAATTTCCCGTCACGGATTCATCGGTTACGGTTACATATCCTAAATTATACAAGGCTATTTCTAAACGGGATGCACAGGCTTTAAAACCGTTCCTTGCTAATGAGAGTATGATAGTTAGAAATCAGACTTGGCGGGCACTAGCTAATACTCCCATAGATTCGCTTTCTGCCTTCATTGATTTAGCAGAGCGCCAGAATACCGATGTTAGCTGGTTTGCCATTAGTCAGCATAAGTGTTCTGCGGATCAGCTTAGAGCACTGGAAGAGGCCTGGCGGCAGCATCCAGATTATAGAACGGGAATCGACCGCGTACTGGGACAACAGGGTGACAAGCACAGTTTAGACTTCCTGGTGAACCGGCTTAACAGCAAAAAGCATGGAAAGGAAGATCAGTTTGCATTGGCGATTGGCCGACTGATCAGCCGGTATGAAACTGGAGAACAACAGCAGATCAAGATAATACAGCATGCGTTTGGAGGCACCAATGAACAGCATAGCCGGGCTTATCTATATGGCTGGTATCGTGGACCTAAAAATGAGCTAACATCAGCGGCAAAGGATACGCTGCTAAGTTACTGGCGTGTGTTTGGAGTTGGCACGAACGCAAACGTTGATCAATACATAAATAAGATATTACCTGAATCTACTACTTACGAAACGGTAGTCTATTATAATGGTAGGGAGCAATTGGATAATAATGTGCAGCTTTCGATAGAATTGGCAAAATCGGTTCGTGATCTACCCCTTAATGATAATAATTCTTTGGCAGCCAAAATTCTGTTAACGAGTCCCAATCCACATGTTCAGATTCAATTGTTACAGAGCATAAAGGGGAAAGCCAATCAGCAAGATGAGCTTTACCGGTATATTAGTAATATGATGGTGCCTGATTCTACGCTTGATGATGCCGTATGGCTGCAAGCATTGCAAACCGCTCAGAAAGTGAAGCCGAATATTATGGATGGCCATTGGCAAAGGATTGATAATATTCCCCAGAAAAATCCTTATCTCTGGCCTAAAGTCTTGTCAATATATGAAGAGGTAAAACCAGCTAATCAATATCTGGATCGCATAAGTAATATTGTTGATAAAGGAGATCCTCTTTCTTCGATGTACGCCCTGCAAAGCTTGCATCAGTTTTGGCAATCACTCTCCGGAGATCAAAAAACAGAACCTCGAATTGAGACGGTTCGTAAATTGGTTTTTGAGGCATTAGGGTTGCATGACCGTGGCGTCGCTTATATGGCGAAATCGTTACTTGAAGATGAAGGGCTGTTTAAAAAAGATGATTTTCACAGGATAAACCAAGCCTTATCGGCTTTTTCCTTACCCGGAGATATCGAGGGTTACCAAGCGTTTGGAGCTTTATATAAAGATCGGTTTGAAGAACAGGCCAAGCCGGTTATTGACTCGCTGGCTGCCCTAAATTACGCACCGCTAAATCGTTCACTGGCCGATGCGGGTTGGGATGTTAAAGTACCGGATAAGCCGCATCCTGATTTTCGTATGCCGAACTGGAAACGCTTGTGGCAACTGGGAAGAGATCCGGTGTGGCGGTTAAAAACCGAGAAGGGAACGATTGATATTAAAATGAATACGCTGGACGCACCGGCTACCGTTTCGATGATTGATAGCTTGAGCAGGGCCGGGGCTTATGATGGAATTCCATTCCACCGGGTTGTACCTAATTTCGTAATTCAGGGTGGAGATATTGAACGAAAGGACGGTTTCGGCGGACCCGATTTTGTAATTCCCACCGAAGCATCCGGTCAAGGTTTTGAGCGCGGTGCTGCAGGTATTGCAAGCGCCGGAACGGATACGGAGGGGAGTCAGTATTTTATCATGAACCAGTGGAGCCCGCATTTGAATGGACATTATACTCGCTTCGGCGAAGTTGTTGATGGGATGGATGTAGTCGATAAAATTGAGGTAGGGGATAAGGTGCTTTTCACGCGCTGGTATTGATTGTTCAATAAAAAAAGCCCCGACTTGATGCCGGGACTTTTTTAAGACTTCGCTTTATAGCTGATTAGTTGTATTTAATACCCGTTCCCGAGCGGTCTTCATAAGGCGGATGCGTAACTTTCTTTTCCTTGTCCAACTTATCCATAATTAAGTCAATAGCCCGCTCCAGCTGCGGATCGGTTCCATTGGCCAGCTTAGTGGGATTGTCAATCACTTTGACATCCGGCTCTACGCCATGTCCTTCTGGGAACCACTTTTTCCCATCGGGATAATACATCCGGAATGAGGGAACGGTCAAAAATCCGCCGTCGATCAGTGAAGGCACGCCGGTATAACCGATGAGCCCACCCCACGTGCGGGTACCTACCAGCGGACCAATATTTTCTTCTTTAAAGAAAGCCGGGAATGCATCGCCGCCGGAGCCACTCCAGCCATTGATAAGCATCACCTTGGGACCAACGTTGGCCTGTGGCGGAGATTGCCAATCATGGCCATCCCGAACGGCCCACCGGGCTAGTTCTGTGCGGTTAAGCAGCTCAATAAAGCGATCCGGAATTTGTCCGCCGCTATTGAAACGTTCGTCGATGATCAGGGCATCTTTGTTGTACTGATCCATAAACTGACGCACCAGCTCGGTTTGTCCGCCAATACTGGTATTGGGCACGTAAATATAGCCGACCCTGCCATTAGTCGCTTCTTCTACGCGCTTGCGATTTTTTTGCACCCATGCCAGATGACGTAGTCGCGTTTCACTGGAAAGTGTTTTTACCAGTACTTTGCGAGCGCCTTTCATGGTGGGTTCGTCATTCACTGTGAGCTCTACAGTTTGATCATCCATACCCTGAAAAGCGGCGTAGGGATCTTTCGAAGTATCCAGAGTTGTTCCGTTGACCGCTAGCACGTAGTCGCCCTCACTGATGTTTACACCGGATTCGTCCAGCGGGGAACGGGCTTCATTATCCCAGGGAGCCGCTTCAACAATATTTTTGATACGGTAAGCGCCATTTTCCAGGCTCCAGTCAACGCCTAGAAGTCCCACGCCCCGATGTTCAGCATGTTCTGTATCACCGCCGCCATCGTAGGTGTGCGAAGAGTTCAGTTCGGCAATCAGTTCGCCGATTACAAAATTGACATCGGATCTTGTGGCTGCATCATCCAGCATTTTCTGGTATCGCGCTTTCATCGCCTTCCAATCGACCCCGTGCATGTTGGGATCGTAGAAATAATCCCGGTAAAACCGCCAGACATCATTGAAGATTTGTTGCCATTCTTTTTGGGGATTCACAGTCATCGTCAAGTCATCGGTAGCAAGCGGCTTCTCTATTTTTTGACCCGGTTTCAGGTCGAGGATATCGTATTTGCCATGGCTTGCAACCAAGACTTTTTTATTATCAGCAGAAAGCTGGTAGCCGTTGATATTGTCAATTACCGATTGTTCCTTGCGTTCTTTTAAATCGAAATAAGCCAACTCGCTTCCTCTTTTATCGCTGCCTGTCCGCGGATTACGCTGGTACAGCACCTTAGCCGAAGCTGCACTTAGGTGACTGTAATTACCGGCATCTACCGGGAGTTGAACCAAGCGGCTTTCGAAATTGGACAGATCAATATTTACGGTTTTAGGCTTTTGTTTTTTGCCATTCTCCTTTTCTTCTTTTTTCTCCTCTTTCTTTATTGATACCTCATCGTTCCTGGGAGCTAGGGGAGAATCCACATCCTTACGAAGTGGTACGGCAACCACATTGGTGGTATTGGCATAAATCCAGGTGTTTTGCAGGTCGCTGTAATTGGGACGAAGCGTGCAGCTCGATAGGAAGTACAGGTACTTGCCATCGGGGTCGAAGGCTGGATCACGGTCGTTGTAATATCCCGAAGTTACCTGGTTGGTTTTCTTGGTATTGGTATTATAAAGGAAGATGGCATTCTTTCGATTATCGATTCCGCGGGAATAAGCCACCCATTTACTATCGGCCGACCAGCTTACCGAGAAATTATCCAGCTGTCCCTGGTACATCCACAAGCCCTTGTCGATATCTGTCAGCGACTTGCTGTCAACATTGTACATGCGGATATCCATGGCGTTATTCACGTACACCAGCTTTTTGCTGTCTGGCGACCAGTATAAATTATATTTAAATTTCTTGCCGGTGGACGTGACCGTTTGGGTTTCGCCGGAACCTACGTTTTGTAATACGAGCTCATATTCCCCCGTTTTATCATTCCAGTAGGCTACATACTTGCCATCGGGAGACCAGGCAGGGAATCTGTCGGCCACGCCCGAACTTTGGGTCAGGTTTTGAATATAGCCGTTTTCAGCAGGCACTGAAAAAATGTCGCCCCGAGCCTGGAAAAGGGCACGGTTTCCCTCCGGTGAAATAGAAGCATTCTGAATGAGACTGCTGACATTTTCGGTGTGCGGCTTAATGCTCGTTTGATCAGTTATCACATCCACACTAACCTGGCGGGTCTGTTCGGATGCAAGGTCCATCAGGTAAAGATCGCCGCCGGCCTCAAAAACGATATCAGAAGGACCGATGGCAGGAAAGTGGATATCATAGTCAGAAAAGTTCGTTACCTGTCGTTTTTTTCCGGTCTCGGAGTTATAGGCCCACAAATTATATTTCAGCTTGCTGCCCCGATCCGACATAAAATACAAGGTGGAGCCATCCCACATCGGTAGTTCGTCGTTGGCATTATTTGTGGTGATTTGTTTCGAGCTGTTATCCTCGAGGTTGAACGTCCAAATGTCGGTTGCCCAGCCGCCGCGGTAACGTTTCCAGTTGCGGAAAACCCGCGATTTTGGTGTATAAGCAATAGTTTTGCCATCCGGCGAAATGGAGCCAAATTCGCCGTAAGGTACCGGCAAACGCTGCGACAAGCCGCCGTTAATCGAGACTTTGTAAAACTGGTTGTAGCGCTGGCGACCGCTTTTCATGCTTGAGGCAAACAAAATGTGCTTTCCATCCGGATACCAGCCAAGCACACGCTCGGTCATGGGATGATGGGTAATGCGCCTGGGCACACCTCCGTTGGCAGGAATCACATAAATATCCGTATTGCCATCATAATTGGCATTGTAAGCCACCATGGATCCGTCCGGTGAAAAGCGTGGAAAAGTTTCCTGCCCGGAGGCAGTGGTCAGGCGATGGGCCGTGCCGCCGTCTTTGTTGACAATCCAGATATCATCGGCATAAGAAAAGACGATTTTAGATTGTGATACATCCGGCTGCCGGAGCATCCGGGCATCCACCTGGGCAAAAACATCGGTGGAAATCAGCAACAAGCTAACAAGAAAACTGAGAATAGATAGCTTCTTTATATTCATAAGACTCGATTAGTTTTTATTTGAGATGACCGGAGCACCTCTCTGATAATGAGATTTATTATTGTGCTCCGGGATTTTCTTTTATTTAGTTCTGTTTTTTTAGCACTTCCACTTCAATTGATGTGGGATGTTTGGGCGTGTGATACACGCGCTGGGTAGCATTTTGAAAATCACTCTTGTCTGCTTTAAAAATATTAGGCACATACTTCTGTGGATTCAAATCAAATAGTGGGAACCAGGTGCTTTGAATTTGGATCTGAATCTGGTGTCCTTTTTTAAATGTGTGATAGACGTCCTGCAGCGGTAAATCGACGTAGGTAACCTTATTGGGCTTGAAGGGCTCGGGATGTTCATAACTGTCGCGAAAACGCCCGCGGATAATTTCGCTGCGTACCAACTGGTGATAATTATCCAATTCCACTCCTTTGGGAGTATAGTCATTTTCGGGTGTGCTGGGGGGATAAATATCGACTAGTTTTACGATCCAGTCGGAAGCGGTTCCTGAGGTAGAAACATATAAATTAGCCAGAATTTTGCCCGATAGGGTCACATCGTGATCGAGCACCCCGGTCTGGAAAGTCAGCACATCCGGACGGCGGGCATTCTCACGCTGGTCGCTGGTCATATAGGAGCGAGGTGTAAATACTACGTCATTTGCTTGAGAGTATGGCACAGGATGTTCCAGGTCGCTCACATACTGACTATAAGCTTTTTCGTTTTTATTCGGCTTGGAATCATTAAGGGATTCATCAGCATGGATATACCAAGTCTGTTTTTGGGCATTTTTTGGGGGCCAGTCGTCAAATTTGCTCCACTCTTTGCGACCGGTATCAAACATATATGCTTCGGGCAATTTACCCATATCCTTCCCTTTCAGCGTCTCCATAAAGAAGGGGTATTCGATATTCTTTTTGTAGAACTTAGAAATGTTATCCCCAAAATAAATATCGCCCACCATCTGGTGCGGATTGTTGCTTGCCCATTGCCCGTGGCTCCAGGGTCCCATCACAATGGTATTTTGAATGCCGGGATTTTGTTTTTCAATCGCCTTATAGGTATTCAGGGCTCCATATAAATCCTCGGCATCAAACCAGCCGCCGACCGTCATAACCGGGTGATGAATACCTTTGAGATGGGGCAAGATATTACGACTCTGCCAGAAATCGTCGTAATTGGGATGGTTGACGAGCTCTTGCCAGAAAAAGTTGTGCGGCCCGTAATATTTTGATGCTCCGGTCAGTGGTTCCAGCTTGTGGCTGTAGAACCAGTAGGCGTCATGTGATGGCAACTTTGGCGGCTTATACCAGGCGGTATCAACCGGGGCGCTTTTCTGATAGCCAAACAGGAAAGTGGCATACCAATAGCTCATCAGGTAAGCTCCCTGGTGATGGAAATCATCAAAAAAGAAATCGGAGACAGGGGCCTGCGGTGAAGATGCGACCAGTGCCGGGTGTGCATCAGGAAGGCTGGCCGAAGTATAGAAACCGGGATAAGAGATGCCCCATTGTCCCACCTTACCACTATTGTTGGGAATGTTTTTTACCAGCCAGTCGATGGTGTCATAGGCGTCCGAGCTCTCATCAATTTTATCGGGATCTTCCTTATCAGGGGTCATCGTTGTATATTGACCGCCCGACATCCAGCGCCCGCGCACATCTTCGCAAACAAAGATGAAGCCGGCTTTCTGCAAGTACGGATTTCGGACAATCTGCTTTGGAATTTTTCCTTCTTTATACGGTCGGCAGCTGTATGGCGTTCGCTTGAGCAGAATCGGATATTTCTGACTCTGATCCTTGGGCGCATACACTACAACATGCAGTTTAACACCATCCCGCATGGTGATATCGTGTTGTGATTTTGTGTAGTCTTCATTGGTAAAATTATTTTGAGCAATTACGGGTATTGCAATAATAACCGCTAACAGTGATAGGCATAGTTTCTGATATATCCTTCTAATACTAATGTGTTCCATCATTAACCCCTTAATTAAAATTTTTGTCTAGTACAAAGATAGGAGCTTGTGATAATAATGAAACCTGTAAATGTAAATTATTTTTAAAGAGGACTTAACAATTGCTTTAAGCAGAAAGGTTAACTGTTTTCACTCAAATAAGTTTCGAGAGCTTCAACTACTTTTGCTTTGAGATTGCTGCTTTTATCCGGCATAATGTTGTTTGCTACTTCGATAGCGCATCCCCATGAGAGAGTAACACCGGCCCCACCGTGTCCATAGTTATGGATAACTCTTTTGCCATAAGTTGTTTCTTCTTCAAGACGAAGCCCATTCTCTCGATTGCGTATATACCGATATCCAATTGTCGTGCGTATTGAATTTTCAGTTTTTAGTTCAAGCCCGTAAGTGTGAGACAGAATTTCCCGGTTCAGATCTATAATTGGTTTGGGGATTTGAAGGCCATCAATTTCATAGCTAGGATATTCCGTTTCACGACCGGACCAGTTTCCCTTTTCGGTTAGCATGCCCGCCTGACGGCTTCCCCCAAGATACCATCCGTCTTTTCTCGGATAGCAATAAACGTCGCAAGGTTGTCCCTGCAAATCCGCATAGACCGAAGGCTCCGGCGTGTAATTATAAGAGATAAGATCACCATTCTTATTTGTGATGAGCGGCATATCCAATTTGTGGATCAAGTGCCCCCGCAGCAATCGTTGTTCTTTTTGAGGATCTTTGAACAGGAAAGGGCTGCCTGTGCCGCTACAGTTGACGATAATGGAAGCCGGCAGTTTGGAAATATCATTGGGTTTTAGTTTTTCCCGGATAACCTCTCCACCGGCGTTTTTGTACCATTTGATAAGGGCGGGAAAATAGAGGGGCCAGTCGGCAAAGATACAGTCGAATGCCCATCCATTTAACGGCTGCTTATTATTTTTCCGGGGGATGGAATCGCTAGCAAGCTCATCGATGGATTGCCAGTTGGGCATCCAGTTCGAATATTCCGGAATTTCTCTTTCGAATTCGAAGACTTCGTAGTGCTTATGGATAGTAAGACCCGGCAAAGAGTGTTTTCGCAATTCATAAAAAACAGATTGTGAGTTAGTAAACAGTAATTCAAGCTTATCTGTGTAAACAGAATGGGGAATTACCGAAGCCGAAGGGAAGAGGCTGGCAAATTCAGGAAATTGATCTTTATTGGTTATTTGGTTGAATATTTTTTCAGCATAAATAGTAGTATCAAATCCCAGCAGCTGGAGCACCAGGGCCGAAGTAATACCAGAAACCCCACCTCCAATGACGATTAATGGTTCCTCCATTTCAAATTCCCATTCTCAATTTCGAATTTCCAATTCACACTTGCCAGGGCAGTCTATCGAAGTCCATATTACCACCGGTGATAATGATACCGGCTTTTTTGTCTTTGACATCAACCTTTCCATTGAAAACGGCCGCCATCGGAACCGCGCTGGAAGGTTCGATAATAATTTTCATGCGTTCCCAGATAAAACGCATGGCGTCAACAATTTCCTCTTCGGTGACGGTAACAATTTCATCCACATGCTTTTGGATACAGGCAAAGGTCAGTTCGCTAAGCGAGACGCGAAGTCCGTCTGCTACGGTATCGGTACTTTGTACGGGATGCAATTTGCCGGATTGAAACGACAAATAAGCGTCGTTGGCAACCTCGGGTTCAACGCCGATAATGTGGGCTTTGGGTGCCAATCCCGATGCTGCGATAGCTGTGCCGCTCATCAAGCCGCCACCTCCAATAGGAGCCAGAACGATATCCAGATCCGGATAGTCTTCCAGCAGTTCGATGGCCGCGCTTCCTTGTCCCATAATAATATCTGGATTGTCATAAGGATGAATAACCGCTGCCCCGGTATCTTTCACTACCTTTTCTAGCGTTGATTCCCGAGCTTCTTGCGTAGGTTCGCAGAAGATGATCTCAGCTCCATAATCTCTGACCGCATTTACTTTAACTTTAGGGGCATTTTCAGGCATCACGATATGGGCTGGAATTCCGCGGAGTTTAGCAGCCAGGGCAACAGCCTGCGCATGGTTTCCGGATGAGTGAGTTGCTACGCCTTTTTGGGCTTCTTCGTCGGAAAGATTGCCAATGGCATGAGTTCCTCCCCTAAATTTAAAGGCTCCTATTTTTTGAAAATTTTCACATTTTAAAAAAAGGCTGCCGCCGGCGCGTTCGTTTACCTTTTTACTATATAGGACCGGGGTACGATGTACCTTATTGCGAATTTTGAGATAGGCATCCTGAACTTGTTGAAATGTTGGTATCGTAACTGATTTACTGGAAGACATAACAAATAATTTTAAAGACCAATACTTGATTTAAGGCCTGAGAGTAACGATTTCCACCAATAATTGAAAATAGATTTCTTGGGCTCGCGTTTGTAGGAGATCGTACCCTCTCTAAGCGGGGGCTTGTTATCCTTTTTAATAACAAAGGTATTAGTCAGAAAGGATTTGAATTGTTTTTGATTCTTCTCTTTGTCAGTGTCGAAATCAATTATTTTTATCTGCAGACCGGTATAATACATTTTTAAAGTACCTTTTGATTTTTCAGGTCCAATGTCCATATCAAAATTAAGAGCGTGGATTTTTCCGCTCTCGATATGGACCGATCCCAGGTTTTCAACCGTTCGGTTTAAAATTTCCATGGGCATGGGGCCGAGAGATCCTGTTATATGATGCCGTCCGGAAGTATTGTTGGGAAAGGAAAAATCGGCGTTCAATCGTCCAGTACCCATAATATCGGTTGTGGCATGCATTGTGATTGGCAGCGAAATGGTATCGGAATAAGCGTAATTATATAGGTTATGAATGGTTGCGTTGGTATGCTGAAATCGGATGGCGCCAGGTTTAGGTACCAGGTTCTCCTGTTCCGTATAAGTAATGTTCGCATCAGATATTTTTAAAGAATCGATGGAAATGGGTAGATCTAATCGACGGAAGAGCAGGTGTGGAAAAGTATGTCGTTGCGTTGGGGCGGCAGGCGGTATTTTATTATGGAAAACATCAAGGTCACTGTGTTTGATTTCGATAGTTCTTCCCGCAAGATGACTGTCTTCTATGAGTGAGTTGATATCGAATCCATCTATCATAAGCGTTGAGATTTCCAGGGTGATACGATCAACTTCGTGTCCTGCCGTTCTTGAAAATTCATACCTGGGTATCTTGGGATACAAGCTGATATCCTTAACCATGGCACTGCTGTCACGGCTGGAAAACCAGACAGAACCCGTCTTCAAATAGTAGTATTTGGAGTTCTGCCATCGTAGGTTGTCAACGGTACCTTGAAATTTTTTACTGGGCAGCAATGGATGATTTGTTATCCAGACAGAATCGAGCAGAATATTTGAAAAATTGATGCTGAAATTTTTTATAGTCATGATTGGATCCCCCTCGACCTTCTTACGTACCGATACCGAGAAATTGTTGATTTGCAGCTCATCGATCTTTGGGTGCCTGAAATGATGTTTTAGCCTTTGGTAAACATAAGCACTGGGATTCGTTTTCCTGAGCTTACCCTTTGATAGTGTACTTCTGGCTGCATAAAGAGAAGGGCTGTTAATGGTTATACTCCGAAGGGCTAACTGACCTTTAAAAATTAGGGGATATATTTCAATGCCACTTAATGTAATACTCCGAATGGATAGAGAGTCGCTTACCGGGGGGGATTCTGTGGTATCAGCTGCTGATACATATCGCCATATTTTTATATCTTCTAACTTTATTTGACGATTTAGCGTAAAAAGAGAAAGGTTTGAAATGGTTGCCTTGGCTCGTCTGTTTGAAGCCTCGATTGCAGTGGTAATTTTCTGCTTCAGGTAATCTTTTGCAAATAGATTAAACAGAAGCTGTATCAATAATAAAATACCTATGACGACTGCTAGAGCAAAGCCGCCTCGCTTTCCCCATCGTTTCCATACCGCTCCATTTGAATGACTATTTTCCATATCCCAATAAGTAAATTATTTAGGGATATTTAAAATGGGCTGCCAGCCGGACAACCAATTTTTGGTTAGATCAAACTTTATTCCGGAAGTAACGGCTGCTCGGCAAACATGTATTTTTTGACCGGGTTGCCCCCAATCAAGTGTTGCTGAATAATTTTTTCCAGCACTTTGGGCCGACAGGAGTGATACCATATCCCTTCGGGATAAACAACTGCAATGGGACCTCTTTTACAGATTCGCAGGCAGTTTGCTTTCGTACGGTAAACGCCCCCGGCTCCATCCAAATTCAGTTCTTTTAGTCGTCTCTTTAAATAGGTCCAGGCTTCTAAACCAATCTCTTTTTTACAGCATTTGGGCTCCGTTTGGTCAGCGCAAAGAAAAATATGTCGTTTTATATCGTTGAGATTTAACTCTTCACATTTTTCTTGCAATCGCTGTTTGGTGGATTTCATTTTATGATCAATGATATTAAAATGAACTTTTTATATACCGGGAGCTGGAAATCTGATTCTTACTAGTTTCAATCAGTTGATAAAATATCTGAATCCCAAAGCTCCATTAAAAAAGAAACCGGTACTATTGACAACCCGTAATGAAGGAGCAAGTTCAAAGAAAAGATCCATAGGTGCATCTTCAAAGCTATAGGTAGTGCCAAGTACTGCTCGCAAATCAACGGTATCATCTCTATTGTCATAAAAGCCAAGTCCAACGCCTCCACCATAATATAAATTCAGGGATGCCGGCATGGGATTACTGCTCGAAAATAAATTTTTGGAGTGCACTTGAACATCGGCCTGTGTATAAAATGAGTTAGTACCATCGCCAAATTGAAAGGTCAGTGCACCTCCGATAGCCACCCGCTGGTCGATCCATGCTTTATAACTAATTCCGGTCGGGCCATTAATAACGGCCCCAAATCCTACGCCGCTTTGTTGCGCATAAGTGATTTCAGACATTAGGATGAGCGTCAATCCAACTAAAAATACTGCAGCTGCTTTTTTCATGAGTAGTTTCTTTTTAATGATTCGGTTTCAATCGTTTTTCTTGAAATGTAATTGTGTCTCGCTTGGTAAAACACTTTAGGAGTATAAATTACAACCAATCCCAAAATTTCAAAAATTTTAAAGTAAAATAGCCCCTTCGTGTTGTAGTAAATAACGTTTTCGGGAGATGCCACCGGCATAGCCTACGAGACTATTATCTGCTCCGATAACACGGTGACAGGGAATTATTATTGGGATGGGATTGCTGCCATTGGCTTTGCCCACCGCGCGAACTTTTTTGGAATCTCCCAAATTTTTTGCCATCTCTCCGTAAGTTCTGGTCTGACCATAGGGAATATTCTTAAGCTCATTCCAAACTTGTTGTTGAAAAGCAGTTCCGTCAGGGTTCATAGGAATCGTGAATTTTTTACGACGTCCATTGAAATATTCGTCCAGTTCCATTGCTACCTTTCGCATAAAGTCATCTTTTGTTTGGGATGAAAGATCTGGCTTGACGTCAAGAAAACGTATTTCTTTTAAAAAATTATTGGCAGCGGAGAGTTCGAGCCAGCTAATAGGAGAGTCAAAATAACTTTTCATGTCCGGTGTTTTTTTGATTCAGAAAGAAAATAAAATTTTTTTGTAACAAAAGGGGATGCCAATACTCTTGACAACAGAACGCACTATTATGTCTCTCTAGACCCTATCTAGTTAGTCAACTAGTCACTCCTAAATGCTGAAACCTAAAGCACGGGGCCTCAGGACGGATACTCCTGAGGCCTTTTTTATTGCAGCCCCACCGCTGGCTGTAATTGCCGTTGGAGGGAGGAGTTACGCTACTTTGGATTCTTCGACTTTTTCGGGTGTGCCGGTGAACAGATTATAGGTCGAGACTACTACGAATAGAATCCCCAAGACAGCCACGATGGATGAGCCCGCCGGAAAATCGTAGTGGTAGGAGAGATTTAATCCCAGGAAACAGCCCAGCAGACTAATTATCAGTGCACTTACCACGACCATAGCGTTGGATCGTGCCAGCATAATCCCGCCTACGCTGGGGATAATCAGAAAAGAGAAAACGGGAATGACGCCCCCAATCTCGACGGCAAAAACGATAGCCAGGCCAATGGACATATAAAAGAGGAAGTTCCAGATGTTAAAAAGCCAAACCTCATCCCCACGGCGCTCCTCAAATATTTCGGTCAGCTTGAAAAATTGCTTACGGAAGATAATGTGGATCACTGCCAGGATGCCAAAGACAATCGCAAGCATGGTTATCTGCTCCCAGCTGACGGCCAGAATATTGCCGAACAGGACCTCCTGAATATCAGAATCCCCGTGCGGTGATTTTGATATCAGCAAGACCGTTACCGCCGAAGCAAAGGCGTAAATGATTCCGATAATGGCTTCCTGTTTCAGTCGTTTGTCTTTAATTTTGATCAGGGAAAGCAGGAAAGCTCCGACTACCGTTGCGACAATGGGGATCCACGTACTGCCGGTATTCAGGTAGGCGGCAATGGCCACGCCCAGCGACGAAATTTGTCCCAGGGCCAGGTCCACGAAGACGATGCCCCGGCCAACAACATGGACTCCAAAATACGAAAGTAGCAAACCGGTGATAACAGCGGCGATAAACGCCTGCACCATGAAATTTAAGCTGAACATTTCAAACATAGATGAACCTCCCTTAATTGGTTGATTGGTTGTTGCCGAGGGCTTGCACGAGCTTGTTGATGTTGTAGTCAAACAGGTCAAAATAGTCCTTGATTCCGTCATATCCGCCGGTCATGGTGGCAAGTGGCACAATTTGGATACCGGTATTGCGGGCAACCACTTCTGGAGATGAGGAGCTGAAATACGGTGAATTGATGAGTATCTTGATGTTTCTGGATTTAACTTCGTTGATAATTTTAACAAGCTGCGAAGGAGAGGGCGGGATACCCGGCTTCGGTTCCAGGAAATCCACGATTTTCAGCCCAAACCGTTGTTCAAAATACACCCACTCGTTATGATAGGCGATCACTTCCGTATTTTGGTAGGGTGACATCTTCTGTTGCCAGGCTACTAATTTTTGATCGATCTTATCATCAAAAGCTTTCAGATTTTTGGTGTATTCTGCTTGGTTTTTGGGATTGATTTGAACGAGGTGCCTATAAATATTTTGGGCGATCTGTTTACCTCTGACCGGATCTAACCAGTAGTGCGGGTTCCCATAAATGTGGATGTCACCTTCTTCGCGGCTGGTGGTCGTGGGCACCTGTAAAAGTGCTATTTCTTCGGATACATCTACATAGCCTGGGTTGCCTTTCTGAATTTTTCCGTTTCGTGAGCTTTGCAGTAACTGCGGCGCCCATCCAAGCTCCAGATCGAGTCCCACCGTTACAAACATGTCGGCGCGTGATAACTTGACGATATAGCTGGGCTTGGGATCGACGAAGTGTGGATTTTGATATCCTTTGGCAATGGAGAATACATCTACCTGATCGCCGCCGACATATTTTGTGATACTGGCTAAATCCGGTAGGGTGGTAACAACTTTTACCTGGGCTGATGCACTCATCACGCTGAAGAATAGCATGAACAGTGCTAAGACTGATATCGTAATTGCGTATGATTGTTTCATAAAAATGATAATTAGAAATTAAAAAGATTTGAGGCTTCGCTAATATTTATGAGCGCCATGGGTACCAATTACAAAAATCCAGCGAAAGAGTCCGCTGAATGTGGTATCAGAGAAGCCGTTATCGGTACTTAATTTGGGACCAAATTCCAACTTCTGAAATTCGGTGGCGTACCAACCGAAGGTAGCCGAGATGCCCTGTTCTTCTATATTGCGGATGTTGGGATCTTCGGTATAGCTGTACATACCGGTTACAAACCAGCGCCGGCTCAGCTGGTACTGCATCCACGAATACATGCCCCAGGCATTGATATTGTTATCCAGTGCGATTTCGGTGTTGCTGAAGAAGAATTCCGACTGCCATTTAAAGGATTTGTACGTATTAAAGCGGACCGGCTTCCAAATATAGGTGAGGTCGATGCCTCCAAGTTTGGAAGTTTTTTGCACCTCATTGCTGCCCATTGCTCCCGACAAACCCAGCTCGAGCGTGGCGTTGTCGGTAAGTGACCAGAAGTTTTTGAGGTGTACCAATTTCAGCGGCACATTACCATCGCTGGTTGCAAAAAGTGGGTTTTCATCCGGTCCGCGGGTGACCGAGACAATAAGCTCTTGGTAAAAAGCCTGGTTTGGCAACAGCCAGCTTAGCGACGCTCCCTGGTCAGTGAGTGCCTCCCCGAGAAACGCTTCATAGGCTACCGGTACATCAATAACCGGTAAGGCATGGCGATGTACGGTGTTGATGCGTCCGAATGATTGTCGGAATCTTCCTACTTTGAGCTGAAGCCCATACGGAAAGCTCAGCGATTGCAGGTAGGCTTCCTCAATTTTAGCATCCAACTGCCCCTTCTCTCCTTCGAAAACGGGATAGATATCAGCCCGGGCATACGGATCAATAGCGGCGCTTAGATTTAGCTCCACACCTTGCAGGTACGCATCCCAGTTGCGATCGCCCCGACTGGTATAGAGACTTCGAAAATCCGTAATTGCACTAATATCCGGATTAAGATTAGCCGATGTCGCCCGGACCGATTGCGGTTGTTGTACAGGAACAGGGGACTTGGGCTGTTCTTTTGATTGAGATTCTTCCATTTGCCGACGAATATCTTCAATAGAAACTGAATCTGTAGCCGTAGAATCCTGGGCTTGCGCCGGTTGCCAGCCCACAAATAAAATCACATAAAGTAATAGTAAGCTTAATACATATTGAGTTTTCATAGTTTTTGTTATGAATCATCCTTCCGACCTTATCTGTGGCAGTCGGATGAATATGGCTTAAAATTTTTAGATTAGATAAGTAATCAGTAATTAAGCCGTGAAAGGAGGGGCACGTCCCAGATCGGGAATATAGAAAGTGACAACAAAGGAATGATCCTCGGGGGATATGATGAGGTGAATGCATTTAAAAACCTGCTCGACCTGGAAAACCGGTGCTATATTTCCTTTCATTGTATATCCACAGATAGGACAGTAGGCGGAATCGGTTGACAGATTACTTCCGGTGTTGGCTAAATGCTGAGGATGATTCCAGTGAAATGGGTGGTGAGAGTGAAGCGTAGTTATAATAAGTCCCAAGCTCATAAGGAAGAGCAGGAACAGACTTATTCGCTTTTTGATTTTTAACTTAAACATATCTCAATCATCCCATTTTAAATAAATTTAGAACATCATCCGATTGCAGACAAATTCCAGGCAATAAAATTTTATAAAAAAACCTCCAGGGCTTCGAGAACCCTGGAGGTTTGTATTCAGAGGCTTTTGCAACACCGACCTTATTGATCAATCTCTGCATTTTCGTGAATTCGAAACCCTTATCCCGAAATTTTCGGGACGCCGGCTTCATATTCACTCACGCTTTGATCTAGAACAAAATTCCTGGTTTTTCAAAGACCTCTATTCAATTAAAAACAGACCTCTAATGCGAGCCAAACGGAATATTCACTTTTAGAGTGATATTTCTGCCGGGACTTAAAGCGTATCCTTTATAGGTATCGAGGAAATCGCGGTAAGCGGTATTGAGCAGGTTTTTGCCGGATAGCTGAAAAGAAATGGGCCGACTCCACAGTGGCAGATCAAAACCCACCGAAGCATTTAAAAGGGTATAGGCATCGGTCGAAGCGACTCCGAAATCGCTGAATTGCGGGGAATTGCCAAATTGCCAGAAGGGCTCGTAACGTCCTGCCGCCTTTTTTGAATAGGCATGTTTGACAGTCAGACTGATGTACCCGCTTTCCAGTATGCCCAGCTGTGGTTTTATCAATTTAATTCCACCGCTCAACGTACTGGCTGGTAATAGGGGCAAGGCATCGACATTGGCGATATTCTTATCCACATTTTTACCTTTGACGATCTCAAAGGTCCCGTGAATTTGGAGCCAGGGTTCCAGCTGGATCTCCGCATGCCCATCGGCTCCCAGCATTCGGGCATCGCCCTGGGTGGCTTTCAGGATGGGAGGCCCATCGCCGCCATTTGAAAAATTCCCGGTATTGACCAAGAATATGTAATTGCGGATGTAATTCCGGTAGCCGGTAATTTTAGCAGATACCCTGGATGAACGCCACCGCAGCGACAGGTCGGTATTCATCGCATGCTCGGGTTCTAAATAAGGATCCCCCTCCTGGAAGGCATCGATACCGCCATGGACGCCATAGGCATGCAGATTAAACATGCTGGGGGCCCGGAATCCTTCGCCGATATTGGCAGCTAGAGCGAGATGATCTGTAAAACTATAGGTGCCTCCCAACGAACCACTGAAGTCGAGGTACGATTGTTTTAGCACATCATCGGTTTCGCCGGCATTGTAATCGGGCAGTTTCAGCTGCTGATTGGGCTCTGCTTGTTGTTTACGGGCATCCATCCGTAAGCCTACAGACAGCGTGAACTTATTGAGTTCCGCTTTCTCAAAGATGTAAGCGGCAAAATTGTTAATACTTGCCGAGGGCACGAGCGCTTCCTGCCCGCGGGTATGCTGATCTTCGTGCAAGTATTCGGCTCCCAGCGTACCTTTGAAAGGACCAACCGCCGGATGCTGTAATTCAACGTGAGAGGTATAACTGTCGATTAGCAGATCCAGGTAAGCGTAACCTTTATCAGGCAGATTGCTTCGGGGCGTAGCATTAGCGCCTCCGGCATTGGATTGCCGTCGATTATTATTGTAAGTAAAGTTAGGTTTTAGGATGAAATGATTACCCAGCTGCAGTTTTCCCTTTAGCTGAAGAGTATTATTTACGAGATTTTGTCCCAGTCCTTTACCATTTGGCAACAGAAAATTATGTGCGTTGGCCCAGCGGGTGTAATGCGCTGAAATCTGTCCGGCATCCGTTGTATAGCCCAATCCAAAACTGCCGTTCAGCTGATCAAAATCGGTATGAGGCAGCTCTCCGGAAAACTTGGGAGCCGATGTATTGTTACTTTGTTGAAAGGTAGGGACATCAGGCGCTGTGATATTTCCAGCTGAGCGATGGACAATCGTGCCGGTAAATCCCAGCCGGTTGGCTGCACCGTGCAGGTGGAGTCCGCCCGTCATCTCATCGTTATTGGTAGCATATTCCGACATGATTTCTCCCTGTAAAAAGGGTTTCCCACCGATCGCATCGGGAATGGAATTAGGAATCACATTAACCGCACCGCCCAGGGCATCCGAACCATACTGAACACTTGCGGCTCCCCGCACCACTTCGATGCGCTTGGCAATAAACGGATCCACATTTGGACCATGACGGACGCCAAATTGCTGGTAATCCATAGCAATACCGTCATCCAGCACTCGGACCCGGTTGCCACTAAGTCCGCGAATAACCGGCTTGCCGATCTCCGATCCGGTTGATATGGTGGACACGCCTGCCAGTTGATCCAGCGAAGCACCGAGCGAGGTTTGTTCATTGGCAAACTTCGCCTGACCGGCAAGGGCATCCACATCCGCCGGAGTAGTAAGCGGATCGGATGCATAAGGCGTTCCGGTGACCGTTATCGTACCGCTTTGCAGCGTTTGTTTTTTCATCGTTACGTTAATAGTAACTGTTGTATCGGCTTTAAGGGTGATTTGCCGGCGCTGGCTCTGGTATCCGATAAAAGAGAAAACCAGCGTATAAGTGCCGGAAGGCAAATGGGAAATACGATAAGCTCCGTTAATATCAGAGCTTGTGCCACGATTTATCTCAGGAAAGGCGATGTTTACACCTGGCAACGGTTTGCCCTGCTTATCTTTCACCACGCCTTTAACTGTTGTATTGGCCGCATTCGGGCGGCCCTCGGATTTATTCACAATTATTATTGACAGATTAAGGATGACCAATACTGCGAGCATCCATTGCTTGATAAAGCTCCTCCTAAAAAGGGTATAGATATTCAAATGCATAGATATAGTACTCTTAGGTTAAATTTCGTAGAAAATTGTTTTATTATTCGGATGTGAAATTTACCCTGAAAAGGGAGGAGCTCGCTTATTGAAGGGAATGATTTCCGGGATGCAGATGAAACGATCCTCGGGAAGCTTGAAAGAAGTTGCCAGCTGAAATTCCTGCTCAAAAATCTGATTTGTGGTAGGAATCGCCTGGTGCAGAAATCCCATGATGGGACAGTAGGCCGAATCCTTGTACAGCCGATACGGTTTAGCCGGCGTAGGCTGCTCATCGGGGTGATGGTGGAACGTAACAATCCCGAGGTTGAAGCTGATAATAGCTATCAGCGAGACCAGTATGGGTTTCCTATGATGTAAAAGGATAATGATTTCGGTATTTACAGAGAGGATTCTATCCTCTCGTAGTTAATATGCTGTATCGCTCGAAAGCTTTGGTTGTTATCTGTTATCAACAAAACAAATATGCCGAATACGATTACGACGCATAAACAGATACAACACTTACATAAAATTATTTAGAGATAGGATAAACTAACAGAAAGGAGGGGAGCGTCCCGATACAGGGGCAAAGAACGCTTTACTAATAATCTGGGTATCAGTTTGTTGGATTAACTGATAATGAACAAAGTGATGTTCGAGATGGAAAATCGGCTCAAATTGGGCGCCAAACAGGTATCCACTAATGGGACACGTTGAGGAGTCAATCGTTATTGTTGTACCCGTTTGCGCCTGTTTTTGCGGATGGTTCCACTGTATGTGATGGTGGGAGTGAAGCGTAAATAAGGTCATGCTTGTGCTTAGCAGCACAATAAAGAGATAGGCAAAAACCTTATGTTGATTCCGCAAATTCATAGCAAATAAGATACTATGATCCTAATATTCCTGCAACTTTGGGATCGTAAAAAGTTATTATCCGATTTAGTATTGACGTCAGGTAAGAAGTCTCCAATTTAAATAGTCAGTAAGCTGATAAATATTTAAAATACTAAGCTGAAATGAGTGAAATAATAGAAGTATTTAAAACGTGGTTTTTCGGATTGGGGCAACAATACGGAGTCAACCCTATTATTTTCGGCAGTATTTATGTAGGAGCAATACCTTTTTTTACGATTTCTATAACGTGGCTAATTCGGAATTATAAAAGAAAAAGATCCATCATACTTCCCATATTGAGCGCATCTTTCTTTTTTATTTCAGCCTATCTATATCTTATAATTGTAGGACATAATGTGCCCTGGTGGGTTTATGCGATGGTTGTGCTGATGCTTATGTATGGGACTTGGTCAACAGTGACGAAAATTCGCCGGAAAATGAACAAAATTGATAATACGATCTCGACTGATGAGTAAATATGATTATGACGCGATTGTGATAGGCGGAGGAGCTGCGGGACTTACGGCTTCCGGGATAGCTGCGAATTTTGGGGCTAAGACAATGATGGTAGAGCGAAATAGGCTGGGGGGCGATTGTACATGGACCGGCTGTGTGCCCAGCAAAATACTGCTTAAGGCGGGAAAGGTTGCTCAGCAAATCAGGGAGGCTGGAAAATATGGATTGATCGACCAGGATCCGGAGATCAACTTTAAGAAGGTGATTGAACACCTACACCAGCGGCGGCAGGAAATTTATGAGGATGCCGACCGGCCGGAGATTTATGAGGAGATGGGCGTTGAAGTTGTAGGCGGGAAAGCCCATTTCATCAGCGAGCATGAAATTGAAATTATAGATGAGGGAAAAAATAAGCGAACCGTTTCTTCCCGGTACTTTTTTATCTGTGCCGGATCGAGCCCGTTTATTCCGCCTATAGAGGGAATCGACAATGTTCCATATCTAACCACTGAATCCCTGTTTGAGATTAAAGACCTACCACAGGAATTGATTATTCTAGGAGCTGGACCCATAGGTACCGAGATGGCACAGGCGATGAGTCGGCTTGGAGCAAAGGTGACGGTGATCGATATAGCCGATCGGATTTTGCTGAAAGATGACGCTGAGCTGGCCGGCATGCTTCAATCAACCTTGGAAGCGGAAGGGATTCGATATGTATTAAATGCCGATGTACAAGGCGTTAAGCAAGAGGACGGGAAATTAATGGTAGATGTCTCTGCAGGTGATTCCCATGACCACATTATTGGTGATAAATTGCTCGTTGCCACCGGTCGGCGCGCCAACGTCGATAAGTTGGGGTTGGATGAAGCCGGGATTAAATACTCGGCTAAAGGCATTGATATCAATAATAAATGTCAGACTAATCAATCGCATATTTATGCCTGTGGAGATGTTACCGGACGTTATCAGCTGACGCACATGTCAGAGCATATGGCGAAGGTTGCTACTACCAATGCGCTACTTAAATATCGCATGAAAATAGATGCCAGTAATGTGCCCTGGGTAACCTATACCGATCCCGAATTGGGGCATGTGGGCGCGACACGAAAGCAGTTGAAAAATGATGATACAAACTTTGAAACCTATCGCTTTCCCTATTCTAAGATTGACCGTGCGTTGACGGATTCCGAAGGAGAAGGACTCATCAAAATTTATGCTAAGAAATGGAGTGGCAGGATTCTGGGTGTTGATATCCTGGGAGCGCGAGCCGGAGAATTGTTATCGGAGTACGCTTTGGCGATGAAAAATGGACTGTCGCTTCGAAATATTGCGGATACTATTCATCCCTATCCGAGTTATGGTTTAGGGGCACGGCGAGCAGCGGATCAGTGGTATATCAAGAACCAATCCGAATGGCAGGTGAAACTAATAAAAAAAGTGTTTGGTTACCACGGAAATGTACCTGATTTCAGCGATCCGGATCGAATTGTCTAAAAATCCATAAAATTTCAGCAATGAGTAGGGTTACCAGGCCTATCCCCGGAAATCACTTTATCTGGAATATTTTTTCCATTTTGTAGTAAACAGATTAGTAAACTAATACTGATATTCCTGTTATTATTTGTACCGTATAAAATCCTATGAGAAAGTCACTCATGTCCGTATGTTTTGATTGTTAGTTTTCTCGAATAAAAAAACACCAGAGGTATTTCCACCTTTAATAGATGTTTTGAATGGTTATTAGGCGATTTTATTAAAAATAAAAATGCCGCCGTATTAAAAACACGGCGACATTTTTTTAAGATTAATTATCTTAGCGAATTTTACATTATCGCATCATTGGACGGGTTGTGTTTTTAATTCTAACACCTAAAATAATAGAGAATGTACTATTTTTAGAGTCGGTATTTTTTATCAAATCGGTAAGTCCAAGATTATATCGGCCACCGATATTGATGTAACCAACCTGGACACCGGCTCCAAAGTTCAGATCAAAGATGGTATCGTTTGGTTTCATAGCTAAGTCCTTAATGCTACCGTCGGTCTTAGTACCGCCAATGGTTTGTTGATACTTGTCATCAACCTTAAAAGCGATACCCGGGCCGGCACTAATGTAAGGAGCAACACCGGAGTCGTTCTTATAAATCCCTTTAAACATGAGAGGTACTTCGATATAAGAAAGTCTATATCGTACACCGGGATCAGCAACTTTTGATTTTGCTCCCCGAACATCATAATTGACTTCAGGTTGTATCGCAAAATAATCTCCAATACTATACTCGGCGAAGATTCCGAATTTACCGAAAGTCCTTGAATCAGTGCTACCCACACCATCGCCACGGAAATTGGCGTAATTTAACCCTCCACTTATTCCGTAATTTAAAGTGTTGTCAGTAGAACTACCCATTTGGGCAAATAAATCACTGCTGGTAAAGGCAAGTAGCATAGTTCCACATAGTATTAATCTAGTTAGCGTTTTCATAGTTATTCCTTATTAAGTTTTTGGTAATGCAGAACTTACTCGTTTGAGTAAATTCATTTGCCGGTCATTAACTGACTTGTGCATTCTTACCAACTACTATGATAGGTACCTTTTGAGCAGTATAAACTCAGCTATTTACTGAATTTATTGTAGGTAAACTACTGACTTTATTTTACTTAGTATGTGTATTTGATTTAGATTGTTATTAAGGGAATAAATATTTAATCTACTACATATATAATACCAAGAAGAGCTAATAACCATGAAACTTCTCTTTTCTCTATCACTTATGATATTGTTTGTTGGCGGGACGGTAACGCTTGTGCAGCAACCCAAGAAAACTATTCTTCCCGATTCGTTAAAATCAGCAGATTCATTATTCGTTTTTAGAAAAGGATTTTCGAGGGATCAACTTGATAATATGCCCATCTATAATCCCAAGGATGTGGATGCCAGGATTATGGTATTGAAGTCGCCTGCCAAACCGGTTGATAATATGCCCATTTGGCCGGGGAAAAGAGATTCTTCGAAGACAGTTACTCCTATTTCTGATTTAGGAAAACACCCGTTGAAGCAGTGGCCATCCAATATATACGGAAAGCAAAAAGATAAGCCCACTAAGCACAAATAGGTAGGAAGATTTGGTCCAGCTGGGACCTTCTTTGTGGAACTTTTCTATAAGTCCACAGACAAACGTACCAACTGAAAATCCGAATATTAGATAAGCCATGATAAAAGATCGCCCGGCCCAAAAATAGACCGGACGATTTAATAATGATTTAAGAGATCGATTCTTTGAGCGTACTGCCAATTTCGGCGGGACTGTCAACTACGGTGACCCCGGCATCGCGCAACGCTTTCTTCTTGTCGTCGGCAGAACCTTGTCCGCCGGAAATAATAGCGCCGGCATGTCCCATACGTCGGCCCGGAGGGGCTGTACTTCCTGCAATAAAGGCGACGACCGGTTTATCAACATTCTCTTCAATATAAGCAGCGGCCTCTTCTTCGGCCGAGCCTCCGATTTCTCCAATAAGTACAATAGCTTCGGTATCGGGATCGTCGTTGAAGAGCTTTACGGCATCAACATGCGTGGTTCCGATTACCGGGTCACCGCCGACGCCGATAGCGGTGCTTTGCCCAAGATCTGCTTTTGTTAGTTGATCAACCGCTTCGTAGGTTAAGGTTCCGGAGCGGGAGATTAGCCCTACTTTGCCGGGTGTAAAAATATTACCGGGCATGATGCCAATCTTAGCTTCACCGGGAGTAATTACACCAGGGCAGTTGGGACCGATGAGCGTAGCGCCGTGGCTATTTACGATCTGTTTGGCAGTAATCATATCCTTAACGGGAATGCCTTCTGTAATGCAGATAATAACCTGGATTCCGGCAAAGGCGGCTTCAGAGATTGCGTCTCCTGCAAATGCAGGTGGCACAAAAATAACCGATGTGTTAGCATCTACTTTCTCAACGGCATCGGCTACAGTATTATAAACCGGCACGTCTAAGTGTTCCGTACCGCCTTTTCCAGGCGTAACGCCGGCTACGACGTTTGTCCCGTATTCAATCATCTGCTCGGCATGAAAACTGCCTTCGCTTCCTGTAATTCCCTGTACAACTAATCGTGTGTCATTACCAACTAGTACGCTCATGAACTTTTCTCAATTATAGATTAAACGGTTGTCGTTAAGTCGGTAGGAATATACCCACATCATCGTGATTTGGCAAAGATGATAGCTGAGAATTTGGAATTAAGAATTAGGAATTTTGAAGGCAGAATAATTCTAAATTCTTAATTTTTAATTTTTAATTAAAACGGATGATTATCACCCGTTTTTCTGTTATCATTTCATTGTCATGGCAGCAATGATTCCCGATGAAAAAAAAGAAGAAGTTCGCGATGCGGCGGATATCGTTGAGGTAGTTGAGGATTACGTCAAACTCAAACGATCCGGACGCAGTTGGAAAGGATTATGTCCGTTTCATGACGAGAAAACGCCTTCCTTTCACGTCACTCCCGATTTGGGAATCTACAAGTGTTTTGGCTGCGGAGAGTCGGGCGATGTATTCAATTTTGTGATGGAAATGGAGGGCGTCGGTTTTACAGAGGCACTTCGTTCGCTGGCCGATCGCTATGGCGTGTCACTTCCTGAGCCTGATGATGAAGAACTGGATGAAGAACATCACCTGCGCGAAGGTATTTATCATGCGCTCAAATACGCCGGTGTATTTTTCTATCGTCATTTGATGGAAACCAGGGAAGCACAGAAAGCCCGCGATTACCTACAGGAACGGGGATACGATCGCAAGATCATCAAAAAATACGGACTCGGCTATGCACCGGATGATGGCGACAAATTGTATCGTGCGGCTGTTGACTCTGGTTTAAATGAAGAATATCTGCTGGAAGCGGGATTGATCAAACCAAGTCAGCGAAATGACGGATTCTATGACGCTTTTCGTGGCCGGTTGATGTTTCCGATTTTTAATCCCTCAGGCAAAGTCATCGCTTACGCCGGACGGGTGCTCGGCAAAGCAAAAAAGGCCAAGTATATTAACTCGCCACAGACCAAGGTCTATAATAAAAGTGAAGTTTTATACGGCATCAATTTTGCCAAGAATGAGATACGCAAGACGAATGAAGTGATCCTGGTGGAAGGATATACCGATGTGATTTCGTTGCAGCAGTACGGCATTGATAATGTGGTAGCCTCCAGCGGGACTTCGCTCACGTCTCAGCAGATGAAATTATTGCACCGCTACGGAGATACGATTACGATGATCTACGATTCGGATTCTGCCGGGCAGCGGGCTATGAAGCGGGGTATCAATATTGCATTGCGGGAAGGGATGGATGTGAAGCTGCTGGAACTGCCCGAAGGCGAAGACCCCGATTCGTTTATCCGCCAGTTTGGCAAGGATTCATTTAAGGAATTAAAGCAAGAGGAATCCGAAGATTTTTTAACATACCAGGTTAATAAGGTGAAAGATGAAGGGCGATGGGAAGATCCCACTGAGAAGAAAAAAGTGATTTCGGAGATCCTCGAAAGTATTGCCCATATGCCGGATCCGGTGTCCCGCGAAACATTTGTGCAACATTTGAACAGCAAGGCCAAGGTGGGGGATCGGGCATTATTCGAAGAACTGGGGAAAATCAGGAAGCGTTTGAAAGATGAACGCCAAAAGGCTAAACAACGAGAAAAACGCAGAAAAGAGCGCGAGCAACAAACCGGATATTCGAGGCGGACTAATCCACCAGCATCGCACACGGTGGGCTTTAATGAACAGGCGGCTACAACACCCAGAAAGAAACAGCCGGAAA
>Ga0102959_1000015_pt1 | contig 53832 bp, 55 predicted proteins | sample SalPonF2_B_D2_MG_FD_84520 | JGI IMG/M metagenome (GOLD analysis project Ga0102959, IMG submission 84520) | Salt pond soil microbial communities from South San Francisco under conditions of wetland restoration - Salt Pond MetaG SF2_B_D2_MG ...
CGGCTCATGCTCCCGACGAGCATCCCCTCGTCGTGGTCCATCAGCGAGCCCGTGTCGACGCAGACCCGGTCGGCCATGCCCGTCGGCTCGATGGCGGTGACCGTCGCCCACTCCAGGGCGAGGCGCTCGCGGTCGACCTCGTCCCGGACCGCGACGGTCCCGCGGATCTCGTCGGGGTCGTCGCTGTCGAGCAGCACGGCGTCAGCGCCGAGTTCCAGCGTCTCGAAGGCGGTTCGGGCCTCCGCGGCGCTCTGGACGCCGGCCACGAGGGTCGTCTCGTCGCCGATGCGCGCGATGAGGTTCTCGAGCGGGATGATCTTCCAGTCCTCGCCGACGACGATGGAGTAGTCGGCGACCTCGGCCGCGGCCTCGGCGAAGGCCTCGTAGGCCTCCGAGCGGATGGTGACGTACGCCCCCCGCACGGCCTCGTCCCGCCGGAGCGTCGTCAGGTCCGCGGAGCCGGAGAAGTCGGGCGGCAGGTCGACCGTCCCGTCGCCCTCGCCGTCCTTCCCGACGACGACGGCGTCCGGGGCCGGCGCGGCCGTCTCGTCGGCCTCGTCGATGACGTCCACGTCGTCGCCCCGGAAGGCCGCGACGGCAACCTCGCCGAGCTCGCGGACGCGACCGACGTCCCGCGCGTCGACCAGCATCCAGTCAACGCCGGCCTCCAGGCCGGCGGTGATACGTCGCTTCCGCGCGTCCCAGTCGCCGACCGAGTCGTCGGCTTTCAGCCACACAGCGCGTGTCATTGTGTGGGACTCGCGGCGGTCGCTCTTGAACGTGATGGATGCCACATCGCGCCCATCGACCGGTCGAGCACAACAATCACGACCGCCAGCTCCCTCACGCCTCGACCGCAAAATTCCCTGCTCACGCCTCGACCGCCAGCCCCGCGTCCCGGAGCGCCGCCTCGGCGCTCGCGTCGTCGTGGACGACCGCGGCCACCGCCCGCGCGATGGCCTCGGGGTCGTCGTGCTGGAAGATAGAGCGGCCCATCGAGACGCCCGCCGCGCCCGCGTCCATCGCACCGCGGACGGCGGCCAGCGTCGCCCGGTCGCCCGAGGGCGTGCCGCCCGCGATGACGACCGGGAGCCGGGTCGACTCGACCACGTGCTCGAAGCTCGCCGCGTCGCCGCTGTAGCCGGTCTTCACCACGTCCGCGCCGAGTTCCTCGGCGAGTCGCACCGCGTGGCCGAGCGCCTCGGGGTCGTCCTCGGCGATTCCGGGGCCGCGGGCGTACGCCATCGCCAGGACGGGCATCCCCAGGTCCGCGGCGTCCGCGATGACCGTAGTCAGGTCCTCCATCTGGTCGCGCTCGTAGTTCGAGCCGACGTTGATGTGGTAGGAGACGGCGTCCGCGCCGGCCCGCACGGCCTCCCGCACCGTCCCGGTCAGGCGCTTGTCGTTCGGCTCCGGCCCGATGGTCGTCGAGGCGTTGAGGTGGACGATGTAGCCCGCGCCGTTCTTGTTCGGGTGGACGCGGGGGGCGATGCCCTTCTGCGTGAGCACGCTGTCGGCGCCACCGCGCGTCACCGCGTCGATGGTCGATTCGATGTCCTTGAGCCCGGTGACGGCACCGAGCGTGATGCCGTGGTCCATCGGGACGATGACGAACCGGCCCCCTGTGCCGATGCGTTCGAGTCGTGCGTCGATTCCGGGAGACATGTATGGTATACTGTAGCAAGCAAACGCCTATGTTCGTTCCGGTTTCGGCATACCTTCCGCCGCGCCGGCAGCGAGTTCGCTGGCCGTCTCCGCGAGCGCGGCGGGAGGGTCGTCGGCCGACGCGACGGCGGTCACGAAGACGCTGCCGGCGACGACGCCGTCCGCCCCCGCCGCCACGATGTCGCGGGCGTGCTCGCCGCGGCTCACCCCGAAGCCGACCGCCTTCGGGAGGTCGGTCTCGCCGATGCGCGCCAGGCTCTCGTAGGTCTGGTCGCTTACGTCCTCGCGCTCGCCGGTCGTCCCCAGCCGCGACTGGACGTAGACGAAGCCCGCACAGCGCTCGAGGATGCGCTCGATGCGCGCCTCGGTAGTCGTCGGGGCGACGATGTAGACCAGGTCGAGGCCGTGGCGCTCGCAGGCCTCCCGGAGCGGGTCGCTCTCCTCGACGGGCAGGTCCGGGACGATGAGCCCCGCCACGCCCGCCTCGGCGGCGGCCTCGACGAACGGCTCGACGCCCGGCTCGCCGGTCGTCCGCCGCCCGTACTGGTAGACGAGGTTGAAGTACGTCATGCAGACGATGGGGGCCTCGACGTCGAGCCCGGCCACGAGGTCCAGATAGCGCTCGGGAGTCATCCCGGCCGCGAGCGCGCGCTTGATGCCGTTCTGGATGGGCGTCCCCTCGGCGATGGGCTCGGAGAACGGCAGCCCGAGTTCGATCACGTCCGCCCCGCCGCGGACCAGCGCCTCGACGTGGGCGACGGTCTCCTCGACGCCCGCCGGCGAGTGGTCCTCGCCGGGACCGGGGTCGCCGGCCACGACGTAGGCGACGAGCGCCGGACCGTCCGCGAAGGCGGCCGACAGCCGGCTCTCGGTCATCGTCGACTACCCCCGTCGTCGTCCTCGAAGACCGCCATCGTCGGCGCGGCGTCGAGCCCGCGGCGCTCGCTCTCCTCGATGACGGTGTCGAGGTCCTTATCGCCCCGCCCGGAGACGTTGACGACGACTGCGTCGGCGTCGGCCAGCCTCTGGGCTGCAGGGTCGTCCGCCCCCGAACCGCCCCCTCGCGTCGCGCGCTCAAGGTACGCCAGCGCGTGGCTGCTCTCCAGCGCCGGGATGATGCCCTCGAGCGTCGAGAGCCGGTGGAAGGCCACGAGCGCTTCCTCGTCCTCGACGCTGACGGCCCGCGCGCGCCCCGAGTCGACCAGCGACGCGAGCTCCGGGCCGACCCCCGAGTAGTCCAGGCCGGCGCTCACGCTGTGCGAATCGAGGATCTGACCCTCCGGCGACTGGAGGAGCTTGGTCCGCGCGCCGTGCAGGACGCCCTCCTCCCCGACGGAGAGCGACGCCGAGTGCGGGACCGCGCCGTGCTCGGCGGGGGCGGAGAGTCCGGCCCCACCGGCCTCGACTGCGTAGAGGTCGACGTCCTCGTCGGCGACGAAGTTGGCGAACGCGCCCATGGTGTTCGAGCCCCCGCCGGCACAGGCGACGACGGCGTCGGGGAGCGAGCCGAGCTGGTCAATCGCCTGGGCGCGCGCCTCCTCGGAGATGACCGACTGGAACTCCCGGACCATGCTCGGGAACGGGTGTGGCCCGACCACTGAGCCGATGACGTAGTGGGTGTCCTCGACGTTCGTCGCCCAGTCGCGCAGGGTGGCGTTGATGGCCTCCTTGAGCGTCCCGGCCCCGGTGTCGACGGGGTTCACGGCCGCGTCGTGGATGCGCATGCGGAAGACGTTCGGCCGCTGGCGGAAAATGTCGGTCCGCCCCATGTACACCTCGCAGTCGACGTCGAGGTAGGCGGCGGCCATCGCCGTCGCGGTGCCGTGCTGGCCGGCACCCGTCTCGGCGATGACGCGCTCTTTGCCCATGTACTTCGCCAGCAGGACCTGCCCGAGCGCGTTGTTGAGCTTGTGCGCGCCGCCGTGGACCAGGTCCTCCCGCTTGAGGTAGACGTCGAACGGGTAGCGCTCGCTCAGGTTCGCCGCGTGCGAGAGGGGCGTCGGTCGCCCGCCGAACGACGCGAGCCGCTCCCGGAACTCCTCTGCGAACCCGTCCTCGTTCTCCCGGACGTAGCGCCGGTAGGCGTCGGTCAGCTCCTCGACCGCGCCCATCAGCGCCTCCGGGACGTACTGTCCGCCGTACCGTCCGAACTTGCCGTCGTCCGTGCTCATGCGTTCACCAGCCGCCGCGTGTTCGCCTCGACGTCGCCGTCCATGATAGCAGTCCCGACCAGGAGGCCGTCCGCGCCCGCCTCTCGCATTCGTCGCGCGTCCGCGGGCGTCAGCACCCCGCTCTCCGCGATGACGGGCTGGCCGTCGGGGACCGCCGGGGCGACGCGCTCGAACGTCCCCAGGTCGACCGTGAGCTGTACCAAATCGCGGTTGTTCACCCCGACCACGTCCGCACCGGCGGCCACCGCGTCGGCGACCTCCGCGCGGGTGTGGACCTCGACGAGCGTCTGGAAGCCCCGCGCCTGCGCCGCCGCCACCAGCCCGTCGAGGTCCTCTGTGAACCGGGCGATGAGCAGGACGACGTCGGCTTCGACCACGTCGAGTTGCGCCTCGTGGAGGAGAAAGTCCTTCCGGAGCACCGGGACGTCGACCCCGCGCCGGACCCGCCGGAGCGTCTCCGGCGACCCGCCGAAGTGCTCGGGTTCGGTCAGGACCGAGAGCGCCGCCGCCCCGCCCGCGACCATCGACCTGGCGAGCGCGACCGGGTCGTCCGTCCGCTCTCCCTGGGTCGTGGGGCTGGTCGGTTTGACCTCCGCGACGAGCGGCACCCGCCCGTCTGCCTCGGCAGCCGCAAGCGCGTCCGGGAGCGAGCGCGCGCTGACCGAGAGGCGCTCCTCGCCGCCCGGTCGCTCGCGCGCGGCCGCGAGAATCGACTGTACCGCCGGTGCCACCCGCGCCGAATCGTTCATTAGCGTACACTGATGTACTGATTTGTACATAAGGCTTGCGTCCCCGTTCCGGGGAACCTTCAAGTCGGCGACGGCCCTGCCACCAGTATGGACACGGCGGGTATCTACGCCCGGGAGTCGCAGTATCTCGGCTGTTTCGTGCAGGTCGGCGTCGCAAGCGGCAAGGTCATCCAGGTCTCCTTTCCCGGCGCCGTCGAGGACGTCGCGTCCGAACACCCCGTCCTCGACCGCATCTTCGCCTACCTCGAGGGCGTCGAGGACGACTTCCGCGACGTGGAGATCGGGCTCACGGTCCCGACCGACCAGCGGGCGGTGCTGGAACAGACCCGGGAGATCCCGTACGGCGAGCAGCGCTCGGTCGAGGCGCTCGTCCGGATGACGCCGGACCTCGACCCCGAGGACGAGGCCACCCTCGACCTGGCGCGCTCCGCGCTGGCGGAGAACCCGACGCCCCTCCTCGTCCCCGACCACCGGGTCCGCGACGGCCCGAGCGCGGCCCCCCCGATGGTCGAACAGCGCCTGCGGTCGCTCGAAGGATTGTAGCGCCGTCGGTCGACGGCGAACACGTCGCCGTCGGATTGCGTGTCACTCCCGGGGACGATACCGCCCGAGCCGGAGCCCCGACAGCGGCTCGATCTCCACGTCGAAGCCGCCGCGGAGCGGCAGCCGATCGACCGGCCAGATGGCGCGCGCTCTCGTGCCGTCGTCGAGCGTCGCCGTCACCTGGTACCGGCCCGGCTCCGGGAAGACGCCCTCGCGCCAGGACTCCTTTTTGGCCGGCAGCCGGAACCGCTCGTCGAGGACGCTGGTCCCGGCGGTCCGGGAGACGACGACGGTGACCTCGCGGGTCACGCTGGCGAAGTTCCGCACCCGCAGGTCGGGGTCGGAGACGGCACCGAGACAGCCGGCGACGGCGGTGACCAGCGCGCCGCCGATTGCCTGGAGGTGTCGTCGGCGGGAGACCATATCTCACCTGGTCGTATCAGCGGTGAATACGTTTCGGCTCAACGCCGGCCGACGCGTCCCTCGTGGACGACCATCTCCAGGGCGTTCACGAGGTAGTGGGCGACGACGACGACGACCAGGCTGTCCGTCAGCACGAACGCCGCGGCGAGGCCGAAGCCGAGCAGGCCCGTGACCGCCACGCCGCCCGGCCCCTGGGCGTCGTGCGCCAGGCCGAAGACCAGGCTCGACCCAACCGCGAGGAGCCACGGCGAGAAGCCGAAGCCGGCCGCGAGCGCCCCGACCAGCGCACCCCGGAACAGGAGCTCCTCGAACCCCGCGATGACGGGCAGGACGACCCCGAAGAGGAGGAGCCAGCCGCGCGCGGTGTCGGGCGCGAGCAGCCCGCGGAGCGCCTCATCGTAGCCCACGCCCAGGCGGGTCGCCGCCACCGCGAGGAGTTCGTCGCCAACGTAGAGAGCGACGCCGAGCCCGACGCCGAGCCCGACGGCCCAGGCACCCAGCGCCTCGGGGCCGAGCCCGAACGCGGCGGCCGGGATGCCGGTCACGAACGCGCCCCCGACGAGCAGCGCGCCGAGGAGCCCCTGGGAGAGGGCGACGTTGACCAGCAGGAGGAGCGGCGACATCGACGGCGCGGTGGTCGAGTCGGCGGCGGACCCGGACCTCGGGTCGGTGGCCCCGGCTCCCGACTCTATCGGCCCCTCGGCTCTCGGTTCAATCGCCCCCGGCCGGACCGGTCCGGGGACGGTCGGTTCGTGGAGCTCGGTGACCTCCCGCGCAGACAGCCTGGCGAGGCCGACGAGCGCGACCGTCACGAACCCGACGATTCCCGCGAACGTCTCCCAGCCGGGCGCCATCACTGTCGGGTCGTAGCGGCGCGAGCGGCAAAAAGTGGTCGGGACCGCGAGTTCGCCTACTGCGGGCTGGGACTGCCGGCGCCGTGCCCGACGTCGCGGTCCAGCGCGCGGCCGGTGATCTCCTTTATCCTAGTTACCAGCGAGTCCTTCTCGGGCTCGCCGACCAGCGCGACGTCGAGGACCTCGCTGATGTGCGAGACCGGGACGATCTCGATCTGCTCTTCGTACTCGTCTTCGATCATCACGTCCTGCTCGTTGGCCTTCGGGATGACGACCTTGTTCAGGCCGATCTTCGCGGCGGCCTCGATCTTGTGGGTGACGCCGCCGACCGGGAGCACGTCGCCGCGGACCGAAAGCGAGCCGGTCATGGCCAGGCTCTGGTCCACGGGGATGTCCTCCAGGGCGCTGATGACCGCCGTGGCGACGGTGACGCTCGCGGAGTCGCCCTCGACGCCCTCGTAGGACTGGACGAACTGGATGTGGATGTCCTTCTCCGCGATGTTCTCGCCGGAGTACTTCTTGATGATGGCCGATACGTTCTCGACGGCCTCCTCGGCGATCTCCTGGAGCTTGCCGGTGGCGAACACCTCGCCGCCCTCGCCCTGCTTGGGCGTCACCTCGGCCATGACGGGCATGACGATGCCGGAGTCCTCGCCCATGACGGCCAGGCCGTTGACGCGGCCGACGGCCTCGCCCTCGTTGACCTGGAGTTCGTAGTCCTTCCGGCGCTCGATGAACGTGTCGGCTATCTGCTGTTCGATGCTCCGCGAGCGCTTCTTGGCCTGGAGCACGTCGTCGCGCGTCGTGCTCTCGTTGCCGTTCGAGCGGGCGATGTCGCCCGCGACGCGGACCAGCCCGCCGAGGTCGCGCAGCTTCAGGGTCAGGTGGCCCTTGCGGCCCGCGCGGCGCTTGGCCTCCAGGATGACCTCCCGGACGGCCGCCGGCTCGAAGTGCGGCAGCCGGCCGTCCTTCTCGACCTCCTGGGCCACGAACCGGGCGTACTTGCGGCGCATCTCCGGGGTGTCCTCGATGGTGTCGTCCATGTACACCTCGTAGCCGTAGCCCTTGATGCGGCTCCGCAGCGCGGGGTGCATGTTCTCCATGGCGTCGAGGTTGCCGGCCGCGACCATGATGAAATCACAGGGCACCGGCTCCGTGTGGACCATCGCACCCGAGGAGCGCTCGGACTGGCCCGTGATGGAGAACTCGCCCTCCTGGATGGCCGTCATCAGCTTCTGCTGGCTGCGGATGTCGAGCGTGTTGATCTCGTCGACGAACAGCACGCCCTTGTTCGACTTGTGGATGGCGCCGGCCTCGACGCGGTCGTGGCTCGGCGTCTCCATGCCGCCGGACTGGAACGGGTCGTGGCGGACGTCGCCCAGCAGCGCGCCGGCGTGCGCGCCCGTCGCGTCCTCGAACGGGGCGGTGGTGCGGTCGGCGGTGTTGATCAGCAGCTTCGGCACCATCGCGTCGTTGCCACGGCTGGAGTACCGGAAGCCGAGGTAGATGATGCCGGCGGCGAGGATGCCCAGCAGCGGCTGGGTCGCGATGAGCAGCGAGTAGCCGATGACGATCGCGATGATGATCCACATCAAGAACGACCGCATCTGGTTGCGCTTTCTGGCCTCCTCCTTGTGGGCCTCGACGATCTGCTCGCCCTTGCCGGCGGGGACCGTCCGGACCTTCGGCTCGTTTCCGTCGTCCGGGTTGTGGTAGACGAGGACGTCCTGGAGGTTCTCCTTCGGGAGGAGCTCGCTCATCGCCTTCGCCAGCATCGACTTGCCCGTCCCGGGCGAGCCGATCATCATGACGTGGCGGTGCTGCTTGGCCGCCTTCTTGACGATGTCGCGGGCCTCGTCCTGGCCGATGACCTGGTCCACCAGGCGGTCGGGGACCTCGATGTCGGAGGTGTCGTCGATCTGCATGCCGCCGAGCAGGTCCTCGTGCTCGACCTCCTCGTCGATCTCGACGGCCACCTCGCTGCCGAGGTCCTCGAACCCCTCGTCTGCGTCCACGTCCTCGCGGACCGCCGTGCCGTCGTCGGGCGACGCGCCGTCCGAGGACGCGTCTGACCGGGCGTCGTCCGAAAACGCGCTATCGGACGGGGCACCGTCCGTGGACGTTCCGTCGGGGGTCACCCGCTCGGGCGACTCGGCCCTCTCTTCGGCGTGTGCCCCGCGCTCTGACCGCGAATCCTCTTCGGCCTCGGCGGGGGCGGTGTCTGGTCGGTCGTTACTCATAGAATCTCTTCGTGCTGGTAGAAACCAGGGCAGGGCGCTTGATATACTTTCTCCCTCCTCGCGTCCACCGAGGGGCCGAAATCGGACGCCTTGGGCGCTCTCGCCGGCGTGTGGCGACGGCAGGAGACTCGCCACCCTTATGCTCCCGGACGTACGACTGGGGCTAACGATGACCCGGGGGTTCTACATCGGCCGGTTCCAGCCCTACCACAACGGGCACCATCAGGTCGTCGAGCGCATCGCCACCGAGGTCGACGAACTCGTCGTCGGCATCGGGTCGGCCGGGGACTCCCACACCCGCCACGACCCGTTCACGGCCGGCGAACGCATCATGATGATCACGAAGTCCATCCACGACCTCGACCTGGTGACCTACGCCGTCCCCATCGAGGACCTGGACCGCAACGCGGTCTGGGTGAGCCACGTCCAGAGCATGAGCCCCCACTTCGACGTCGCCTACTCGAACAACCCGCTGGTCATCCGGCTGTTCCACGAGGCGGGCATCGAGTGCCGCAGCCAGCCGATGTTCGACCGCGAGCTCCTGGAGGGCACGGAGATCAGAAACCGGATGGTCGAGGGGAAAGACTGGGAGGAGCTACTGCCCGCGCCGGCGGTCGAGGTCATCCACGAGATAAACGGCATCGAGCGCATCCAGGCCGTGAGCGATTCGGACTCCGCCGAGTAGTGGCGGCTGGACCGCGCTTTCGAGATGGCTCCGTTCATTTCCAGCGGAATGTCTCCACCGGGAGCTGAAAATACGGCTCTCGGCAGTACGCTTTATCCCGGTCGCGCCACCAGCACCCACCATGCTGACGCTCGCCTCCGACTTCGGGACGCCCTATCCCGCGGCGATGAAGGGGGTCGTCCTCCAGCGGACAGACGCCCGGCTGGTCGACGTCGCCCACGACCTCCCGCGGCAGGACGTGCGCGCCGCCGCGTTCTGGCTCCGCGAGGTCCTGCCCTGGTTCCCGCCCGCCGTGCACCTGGTCGTGGTGGACCCCGGCGTCGGGACCGACCGCGCCGCGCTCGCGGTGCGGGCGGGCGACCACGCGCTCGTCGGCCCCGACAACGGCGTCCTCCTGCCCGCCGCCCGCGCGCTCGCCGGAGAGGCCGACCGGGCGGTCGAGGTGTTCGAGGTCGCCTACGCCGACCCCGCGAGCACCACGTTCCACGGCAGGGACGTCTTCGCGCCCGCCGCCGCCGACGTCCACGAGGTCGGCGTGGCGAACCTGGAGACGCTGGAGCGCGTCTCGCCGGTGGACGGGTTCGTGGACCTGACGTTCCCCGAAGCGACTGTCACCGAGCGAGAAGCGCGGGGGACGGACCGGAATGCGGGCGGCACCGATGGGGAGGCGGGCGGCTTCGACGCACGCGGGGAGGTGCTCGTCGTGGACGGCTTCGGCAACGTCGTCACGAACGTGCCGGGGCGCGTCCTCGACGGGCACTTCGGCGGCGAGGTGCTGGTCGACGGCGACCGCGTCCCGGTGCGGGCGGCCTACGCGGCGGTGGGTGCCGGCGAGCGGCTGGTGACGGTCGGGAGCCACGGCAACGTCGAACTCGCGGTCAACCAGGGGCGGGGCGACGAGGCGTTCGGGCTCCGGGTCGGGGAGGCTGTTCGTATCGAGTCGGCGTGAGTCGGACGGTGTGGCGCCGCGAACCTCCCGGGTCGCGGCAGATGTAAGTGTTTGTAACCATTTGTAAGTTTTTGTAATTCTTTGTAAGTCGAGGCAGTGGAGATCTCTCGGCACCTGCGGGGCGGGTTCTGGGTCGCCTGGCCACCCCCGGCGACCAACCGCCTGGACGTCCCCGGCGACCGCTCACGACCCCCTCCTACACGAACTCCTCGACCTCGCGGACCTCCTCGGCGAGCGGCTCGCGCTCGAAGTAGAGGAGCTCGACGGCGACGACGGCGACGGCGATGACGACGACCGTCCCGAAGACGTCCGGCTCGGCGGTGTAGAGGTGCCAGAGCAGGGCGACGACCGTCGCGGCCGCGCCGAGCGTGCCGACGGCCGGAACGACGGCGGTGACCAGCGAGTCGCTCCGGTTGCGGAACGCGAGGAAGGCCACGGCCCCGAAGATGGAGATGAACGCGAGCGATGCGAAGGAGGCGATGCCGTCCAGGCTGCCGAAGAAGGTGAAGACGGCGGTCAGCCCGCCGAGGACGAGCAGCGCGCGCACCGGCTCGTCCCCCTTGCCGCGAATCTGGTTGGGCAGCAGGTTCTCGGAGACCAGCTGCTTGGCGAGCCGGGCGGAGCTGAACAGCGTCGCGTTGATGGCGCTGCCCGTCGAGAACAGCGCGGCGACGGAGATGAGGACGATGCTGTTCCGCTGACCGAGGAACCACTCCGCGGCGTACGCCAGCGCAGTCTCCGAGTTCTGCTGGATGATGGAGGGTTCGACGAGGTTGGTGGTCACGAGGGCGACGATGATGTAGAGGAACGTGGCGATGGCGATGGAGGCGTAGATGGCCGTGCGGACCGTCTCCTCTGGGTCCACGATGCTGTCCTGGTCGAACATCAGAAGCTCCCAGCCCTCGAAGGCGACGAAGGAGATGGCGGCCGCGATGAACGGTCCGGCACCGAACTGCCCGAGACCGAAGCTAATCTGGCCCCGGGTGAAGCCGTAGTAGAGCCCCCCCAGGCCGACCAGGAGCAGGATGAGCACCTTGAGTGCGACGAGCACGTCCTCGGTGCGCCCGGAGGCGTGCGCGCCGAGCACGTTCAGCCCGACGAACGCTGCGACTGTCAAAAGCGACACGATCGGGCGGGCAGGGATTCCGGCGACTGCGTGGACCCCGAACAGCTCGACGAAGTAACCGCCGAACGCGTAGGCGTACATCGCCATCGTCCCGACGTAGCCGAAGATGAACGTCCAGCCGGTCATCCCCGCGAGCTTCGTCCGGCCGGTGAACTGCTCGACGAAGGCGATGGGGCCGCTCGACTCCTCGGTGAGCGAGTTGAGCCGCACGAACGAGTAGCCCGCGCAGGCCGCGATGACGCCCGCAACGACGAAGGCGAGCCAGGCGAGCGTACCCGCCGCGCCCGCGACGACGCCGAGGACGGCGAAGATGCCGCCGCCGACCATTCCACCCACGGCCATCGAAACCGACTCGGGGAGCCCGACCTTCTCCGATGCCATACGACGACCTTTGTATCCGGGGCTTGTATGCCTTGCACTTTAGCCCTAGCGGGAGCGAGCGGACCGGCGGGCGCTACCGGTGGCCGGCGGTTACAGGGGTCACTGGCGGTGGCCGGCGGTCTCGGCGAGCGCGACCGGTGGCTGTTCGGAACAGGCAGTGGACGCGAAAGGAACAGTCGGTGACAGCGGGCCTTACTCGGCGGCGATGATGTCGTCGATGCGGACGATCATCGTCGCGGCCTCGGTGGCCGAGTCGATGGCCTCGCGCTTGACGGCGGCGGGGTCGAGGATGCCCTCCTCGATGGGGTCGCCGAGGTGGCCGGTCTCGCCCGCGGCGATGACGCCGGCGTTGCCCTTCTCGTTGGCGGCGCGCAGGTCCACGAGCGCGTCGATGGGGTCCATGCCGGCGTTGGCCGCCAGCGTGCGCGGGAGCGCGTCGAGCGCGTCGGCGAACGCCTCGACGGCGAGCTGCTTGCGACCCTCGATGGCGTTCGCGCCGTCGCGGACGGCGCCGGCGACGCGGATCTCGGTCATGCCCGCACCGGGGACGACCCCGCCCTTGTCGAGCGCCGCGGTGACCACGTCGAGGGCGTCGTTCATCGAGCGCTCGAGCTCGGTGACGACGTGCTCGGTGCCGCCGCGGACGAACAGGGTGACGCTCTCGGCGGCCTCGCCGCCCTCGACGAACGTCAGCTCGTCCTCGTCGTACTTCTCGACGCGGATGGCGTCGGCGTGCCCGAGGTCGGCGGCGTCGATGTCGGCGACGGTGCCGATCTTCGACGCGCCGGTGGCCGAGGCGATGGCGGTGGCGTCCTTCTTCGAGACGCTCTCGAAGGCCAGGATGTCCTTGCGGGCGAGCGCGGCGGCCGCCCGGTCGTCGATGCTCTTGGTGGCGAACAGCACCGTCACGCCGGCCTCGGCGAGGGCCTCGGCGTACCGGCGGAACTCGCGCTCCTCGGCGTCGAGGGCGGCGTTGAGCTGGTCGACGTTGGTGATGTTGTACTCGGCGTCGATCTCCGTCTCGCGCTTCGAGAGCTTCGCGTCGAGGACGGCGATGGTGGCGTCCTCGACCAGCCGGGGCATGTCGTCGCGGACGGGCTCGTCGTCGACGATGACGCCCTCGACGAGCTTCGTCGCGCTCGCGCTGCCGCCGGACTTGGTGAACACGCGTACGTCGTCGCGGTTCACGCCGTCGTCGTCCTGGACGCTGCGGATGGCGTCGACGACCAGCTCCCCGAGGTACTCGGCGCTGATGTCGCCGGTGCCCTTGCCGGTCATGCTGGACTCGGCGACCTGGACGAGCAGCTCGTCGGTGAGCTCCTCGTCGAGGACGAGGTCGTCGATGGCGTCGAGGGCGAGGCGCCGGGCCTCGGCGTAGCCCTCGACGATGGTCGTCGGGTGCACGTCGTCGTCGAGCAGGTCCTCGGCCTGGGCCAGGAGCTGCCCGGCGAGGACGGCCGCCGTGGTCGTGCCGTCGCCGACCTCGTTCTCCTGGCTCTCGGCCACTTCGACGAGCATCTGGGCCGCCGGGTGCTCGATGTCCATCTCGTCGAGGATGGTCACGCCGTCGTTCGTGATGACGACGTTGCCCGACGTGTCCACGAGCATCTTGTCCATGCCGCGCGGACCGAGTGTGGTCCGGACGGCCTCGGCGACTGCCTTGCCCGCGGCGATGTTCGAGCCCTGTGCGTCACGTCCTCGGGTGCGCTGGGTGTCCTCGCTCAGAATGTATACGGGACCACCCATACCTCGTGACATTGCCATACGGTCTAATATGACGTCAGCGGTTCTATATAAATATTTCTAAACCTCGGCCGAGAACTCCACGAGTGCGCTGTGTTTGCGAGGGTATAGCAAGGTCGCTTATCGTTGTCGTGGGAGCCGGTTCCCGCGGCGGCCCCCTCACGCCGTCGCGGCGGTAATGGCCTGCTCGAGGTCGGCGACGATGTCCGCGGGGTCCTCGATGCCGACCGAGAGCCGGACCAGGTCCGGCGTGACGCCGCTCGCGAGCTGTTCGTCCGCCGTGAGCTGCTGGTGGGTGGTGCTCGCGGGGTGGATGATGAGCGTCTTCGCGTCGCCGACGTTGGCCAGCAGGCTGGCGAGTTCGACGTGCTCGCAGACCCCCTGCCCGGCCTCGTAGCCGCCCTCGAGGCCGAAGACGAGCATGCCGCCGTAGCCGCCCGAGAGGTAGTCGGTCGCCTCCGCGTGGGTCTCGTGGCGCTCCAGGCCCGGGTAGGCGACCCAGGCGACCTCGTCGTGGTCCGCCAGGTAGCGGGCCACCTGCAGGGCGTTCTCCGAATGTGCCCGCACCCGGATGGGGAGCGTCTCGAGCTTCTGGAGCGTGACCCAGGCGTCAAACGGCGACTGCTGGTTGCCCAGGTCCCGCAGCCCACGGGTGCGCGCGGCGTAGGCGAAGGCGGCGTCCCCGAAGGTCTCCTTGAAGTTCAGGCCGTGGTAGGCCGGGTTGTCGGCGGCTATCTCGGGGTAGTTCCCCGCGTCCCAGTCGAACGTGCCGCCGTCGATCAGCGCCCCGCCGATGGTCGTCCCGGAGCCGTGGATCCACTTCGTGGTGGAGTGCCAGACGACGTCCGCACCGTGTTCGATGGGGTTGCAGAGGTACGGCGTGGCGAACGTGTTGTCCACGACGAGCGGGACGCCGTGGTCGTGGGCGATGTCCGCGACGCGGCTGATGTCCGGGGTCACGAGCGCCGGGTTCCCGATGGTCTCGAGGTGGACGTAGGCCGTGTCCTCGTCGATGGCGTCGGTGTATGCGTCGTAGTCGAGCGTGTCGACGAATCGGGCCTCGACGCCGCGCTTTGACGCGGTGTGCCTGAGGTAGGTGTACGTGCCGCCGTAGAGCGCCGACGCCGAGACGACGTTGTCGCCGGCCCTGGTCAGCGTGAAGTTGAGCAGGTCGAAGGCCGCCATCCCGCTCGCGGTGGCGAGCGCCGCGACGCCGCCCTCGAGGTCGGCGAGCCTGGCTTCGAGGACGGCGTTCGTCGGGTTCATGATGCGGCTGTAGATGTTGCCCGCCTCCTCCAGGGCGAACAGCGAGGCGGCGTGCTCGGGGTCGTCGAACACGTAGGAGGTCGTCTGGTAGATGGGCGGTGCCCGCGCGCCGGTCGCGGGGTCCGGCTGCTCCTGGCCGACGTGGAGGCTGCGGGTGCGGAACCCGCGGTTCTCTCTTGTCATGGGTGGCGGATAATTCCTTTTGGTAATTAAAAGCCCTTCCGATATTCCCAATATTAATTTCCCGTCCGGGATTCCGGCAGGTGCTTCCGCCATCCGCCCGGCTCGCGGTGGACCGACGCAGGCGGACGCGTGGGCTGGCCAGCCGTTCCGGAACAGTCGGACGACCACCGGGAAAAGACGACGCCAGTTCGGCCGTGTCGGCGGTGAATCGACGCCCGGTCGACCACAACGGTCATGATGCCCTGTGCGCGAGTAGCGACTGGATGCTGGAGCTGGAGCACGGGTTCAGGGTGGTGGACGTACACGCCCGACTCACCGCCGCGACGGACGGGCCGGTCAGGGGCCGGACCATCGACGCCGAGGGGCTGGAGCGGGAGATGCACCAGGCCGGCATCGTCCGGGCGGTCGTCTTCGCCGAGCCGCAGCCGGACGAGGCGGACTACCTCCGGGCGAACAACGCCGTCGCGCGGCGGGCCGTCCAGCGCCCCTTCGTGGCGTTCGCCCGGGTCAACGGCCCCCGAGACCCCGGAGCGAGCGCGGGCTCCCGGCTGCGGAACCTGGCCGCGCGACGCCAGGAGTACCACACCTCGCCCGGGGACGTCGAGCAGTACGCCTACGACGACCGCTTCCACGGGTTCAAACTCGATCCGCCGCGCGACGGCCTGCCCGACGAGGAGGTCCTCGACGCGATGGAGGCGGTCGGCCTGCCGGCGCTCGTCCACGGCGGCGAGGGCTTCCCGCCGTCGGTCGTCGCCGAGACGCTGCTCGACCGGTCGTTCCCGGTCATCCTGGCGCACTTCGGTGGCTTCCCGCTCGACCGGACGCGGATGGACGCGGCCATCGACCTGCTGGAGCACCACGACGACCTCTACCTCGATACGAGCGTCGTCCGCTACCGCGCCCAGCTCGAACGGGCCATCATGGAACACCCCGACCGGGTCGTGTTCGGCAGCGGAGCGCCCGCCGTCCACCCGAACGTCGCGGTGATGGAGGTCCTCACCCTCGACGTGCCCGAGGACGCGATGCACCGGGTGTTCTCCAAGAACGTCGAGCGGCTGGGCGACGGCTCGCTCGGCGTCGCCCTCCGGAACGACTGAGACGGCGTTCAGCGCCAGTCGTAGCGAGCGACGGCCCGGTCCTGCCGCGAGGAGAGGCCGTTCGGGTTCCGCGTCGGCGAGCGGTCGGCCGCCCGCGCCCTGAGTCCGTCCTTCGCGCCGGTCGCCACGTTCGAGACGACCAGTCGACCGTCCGAGAACCAGCTGGAGGGGCGTTCGTCGCCGGTGACGACGTCCTTCAGCGCCGCGCCGGCGTCCCCGAGCGCGTGGCGGACGGTGCGCCCGGCGACCGTCACCCGCGGGCCGTAGTTCTTGACCAGGCGGTAGGAGAGCGAGCGGAACTTGAGCCCGCGGACCGGGCCCTCGTCCATGCCGGCGGTCCGGTCCGCCACGTCGCTCTCGCCGGTCCAGAGCACGCTCATCCTGGGTGCCCACTCGACGTCTCGTCCCAGCCCCGCGAGCCGGTGGGCGGCGTCCCGCGCCCCACCGGTGTCGAGGTACTCGTCGAAGCCGTCGAGTGCCTGCAGCGTCTCCCGGGTGAAGGCGACGTTCCTGCCGTCGAAGTACGTCACGTCGCGGCCGGCGACCGTCCGGGACTCGACCGACGCCGCCGTGACTCCGCCCGGGACAGTCCGGTGGACGGGCCCGGTCACGGCCGCCGCGCCGTCCTCGATGGCCTCGACCACCCGGTCGGTCCACGTCGCGCCGATCTCGGAGCCGTGTCCGACGAACGCCACCGCGTCGCCGCTCGAGGCCGCGATGCCGGCGTTCCGCGCGGCGTTGATGTTCCGCTCGGCCAGTTCGACGAGCACGTCGACGGCCTCGTGTTCGCGCACCATCCCGCTCGTCCCGTCGGTGGAGGGGCCGTTGACGACCACGATCTCGGCCGTCGGTGCGAGGTCCGCCAGCGCGTCGAGACAGCGCGCGAGCTGGGCTCGACCGTTGAGCGTGGGCACCACCACCGACAGGTCCATGTTATCCCTTCAGCCGGCGGGAGCGTAAAAATACAACGTATGACGGTCAGACCGGCGGAACCGGCGGTCCTCGTACGCCCTGCGGTGGCGGCGACGCGGGATACCGGCTCGCGGCGTACTCCGCCAGCGCCGCGTGGATCTGTCGGCCCAGCCCGGTGCCGTACGGCATCGACAGCGGGGGCGACGTCCGGTACGCCAGCCGGAACCGGAGCCAGGTCCCCGGCCGGCCGTCCTGCGTCGGCGTCGGGTGTAGGGTCGCGGCGACCGGGTTGCCCCAGCGGCTCCCGTCGTGGTACAGGACCGTCTCGCCGTCCATCGCGGGGACGAGCTGCGGGAACTGCCGACCGACGACCGACGTCGCCTCGTCCCGCCCGATCGGCAGGAAGACGGAGTGGAACAGGGCCGGCTCGCCGGTCAGGTCCCGCTCCCGCAGCGGCCGTCGTGGGTCGCCGAGCATCCCGGGGAACTACGGTCCGAACCGGCAAATACGTTCTCCGGGCCGGGCGACTCGGCCGGGTCGAACGGAACCGACGGAAGCCGTAGTCGCTACACCCGGGCGTCCCAGTAGGAGACCGAGGCCAGGCGGTCGCCGACCGGGGACTCACCGACCGTGGTGTCCGCGCCCCGGACGCCGTCCGCGAGCCAGTCCGGGAGCTTCCGGTAGACCCCGTAGGGGACGGCGAAGTCGTGTTCCGCCCCGTGGAGCGTGAGCCCGGCGTCGGCGAGCAGGCGGTGGACCTCCTCGTCCGAGTAGAGCCGTGAGCCCATCGGCAGGAGCCAGTTGTAGACGGTGCGAGCGCTCGACCGCTTGAACGTATCGAAGAACACCTGCTCCCTGGAGACGCGGCACATCTCGGTCAGGAACTTCGCGGGGGTGTCCGCCAGGTGGAAAAAGCGCATGGCGAACACCGTATCGAAGTGGTCGTCCGGGAACGGGAGGCGGGCGGCGTCGCCGCGCATGAACTCGATGCGCTCTGCGACGCCGACGGTGCGGGCCTTCTCCCGGCCCTGCTGGAGCATTGGACCGGAGATGTCGAGGCCCACGATGTCGGCGCCGCGTTCGGCGAGCATCGCGGTGAACCGGCCGGTACCGCAGGCGATCTCGAGGACGCGTTTACCCTCCACGGGGCCGAGTGCGTCGAGGACCGCCTGCTTCTCCCGGCGGTCGATGAGCCGTCCGCCGCGCGAGAATCGCTTCTGCTCGTAGGCCTGGGCGACCTCCGCGGCCTGGTACCACTCCTGTCCCTTCACGCTTGTCGTTTCACACTCTCCGTGCGGGGGATAAAACGGTACTGAATCGGTCGGACCGGTACTGAATCGGGCGAGCCGAGCGAGCGGCGGGCGCTCACGGTGCCACCGGCGCGGTAGAGATTAGTGCGTCGCGGTCGAACGCGGGGTATGCCCACCTGCCCGCGCTGCCGGGGGGAGTACGAGGCCAGCGCGCTCGTCCGCCACGAGCACGAGGGGCTCGTCATCGTCCACTGCCCCGACTGCGAGTTCCCGATGGGCTCGTACAACCGCCACGGCGGCCGTCGGCCGTGACCGCTCCGGACGGGAGCGACGGGCCGACCAACGTGGCAGTTCGCCGACCTTATACAGTATAATGAATATGCGTTGTTTGTACACCAATATAGCCAACCTTTACCTTCTATGGTTTGGCACACTATCACATGAGCACGACCACCGGGGATAGTGGCACGTCGCCGATAAAAACGAACGAAGAGTTCCGGAACCGCCTGCGCGAGCTGCCGCCGAGCGCGAAGCTGGTCGCGAAGATCCTCGAGGGCGAAGCGCCCCTCTCGCAGGGCCGGCTGGCCGAGGAGACGCTCCTGCCGGACCGGACGGTGCGCTACGCGCTGAACCGGCTGGAGGAGGCGGGCCTCGTGAGCTCCCGTTACAGCTTCAAGGACGCCCGCAAGCAGGTCTACTTCCTCGACGCCGACCGGTAGAGACGCCTTTTTCCCGCGGCCCGTCCGACTCATCCCCGTGCTAGCTCGCCTGCCGACCCGGACGACGACCCGCGCGCCCGGTGGTCGAACGAACGCCTACCTCGTCGGCCGGTCCAGCGCCCTGCTCGTCGACCCGCCGGCCCCCGACGACGCTATCGACGCCGCGCTCGCGGACCGGACCGTCGCCCACCTCGCCGTCACGCACACCCACCCGGACCACGTCGGCGGGGTCGCCCACTACGCCGCCGAGACGGGCGCGACGGTCTGGGCGCACGAGCGTCACGCAGGCCGGTTCGAGCGGGCGACCGGCGTCGCGCCCGACCGGACGTTCCGGGAGGGCACCGTCATCCCCGCGGACCGGCCGGTCGCGGTCGTCGAGACGCCCGGTCACGCGCGCGACCACGTCGCCTTCGCCCTCGACGATGGCGCGCTCGTCGGTGACCTCGCCGTCGCGTCGGGCAGCGTGTTCGTCGGCCCGCGCGACGGCGACATGCGGGCCTACCTCACGGCGCTCCGCCGCCTGCACGCCCGCGATCTCGACGCCCTCTACCCGGGACACGGCCCGGTCATCGAGGCCCCGCGAACCCGCCTCGCCGACCTCGTCGCGCACCGTCGCGACCGCGAGCGTCGCGTCCGAGCGGCCGTTCGCGACGGTGCGTGCACGCTCGACGAGATACTCGACCGATCGTACGAGAAGGACCTGACCGGAGTGCGCGACCTCGCCGGCCGGACGGTCGCTGCCCACCTCGAGAAGCTGGCCGTCGAGGGCGCGGTGACCTGGGACGGCGAGCGCGCCGCGCCGACGTAGCCTCGGACCACCTGCCGGACCGACCGAGCGTGGCGCTTTTCCCCCTGCGCCCGAACACCGGGACATGGAGACCCTCGAAGCGGAGCTCGACCGCGCCCGCGACCTGGAGGTGGCCGCGCTCGCGGACGCCATCGAGTCCATCGGCTTCGAGTGCACCCGGTGTGGCGCCTGCTGTTCGGCCGAGGCCGACGACCCCCACACGGCGACCGTGTTCCCCGACGAGGTGCGCACGCTCCAGTCTGCGGCGGGGGAATCGACGACCGACGACGAGCCACACGAACCCCCGCGCGAGTGGCGAGACGTCGCCCGCCCGATGCCGTTCGGTCTGACCGACGGCGAGGACGGTCCCGAGGGCGAGACGTTCGAGTGGGCGCTCCAGACGGACGGCTGTGGCGATTGTGCCTTCTACGCCGAGGCCCCGGACGGGCGGGGGCGCTGTACCGTCCACGCCGACCGGCCGCTCATCTGTCGGACCTACCCGTTCAGCGTCGCGCTCGCGGGGACGAGCCAGCCGATGGGGGAGGCCGTGGACGAGGCGGGCGTCGTCCGCGCCCACGAGTGCGAGGGGCTGGGCCGCGACATCTCGCGCGCCGACGCGGAGGGCCTGGCGCGCTCGCTGAAAGAGCGCGCGGTGCGGGAACTGGAGGAGGCCATCGGCGTCCGCGACCGCTACCGCCCGGTCGAGACCGGACCGGGGGAGGTGGTCGTCCACGATTCCGAGGGGGCCAAGCGCCCGGACGGCTCGCCCCTCGACGGCCCCTCGACCGACGACTGAGCGCGACACCGGGGGTGACCGGGCCGTGGGCAGCGTCGAGGCGGTGCGACGGCCGCCGTCCCCCGATGTGACCGGTTGTAAGTCTTTGTAAGTCATTGTAACCAGTCGCTTTCCGGCGGTTTCGGAGTCCGGTCCTCGCCGACCTCTCGTCCGACGCTCGATGGCCCCCGACTGGGCTCCGCCAGCGCGCCCCCGAGTGCCGGCGCGTTACCGCCAGCCCCGAACTATCCACGAACTGACCTTACAGGTCCGGTCGTCCCGCGGCGGTCCGGTCCGTAATCCGGCGTCGGACCGCGAAACCCGACAGTTCTATTACCCTTCGAACCAACAGTACCGTGGAGGTCTACAACGTTGGAAATCTCTGACAAACTCTTGTGTCTGTTCAACGCCGAGGTGACGGTCGAGCGGGACGACTACGTGGTGACGATACCCCGTCACGAGGTCGAGACCGGCTCGGTCGAACCGGGGGAGGTCTACCGGGTCGCCCTCATCGCCCGTGGGGACCAGGGGAAGACGAGCGACGTCGACCGGTCGACGTCGTCCGGGTCGACGCCGCCGTCGGAGCCCCAGCCGCCCGTCGAGGAGGGCGAGATCCGCTACGTCGAGATCGAGGATCTCGGAAAGCAGGGAGACGGCATCGCCCGCGTCGAGCGCGGCTACGTCATCATCGTCCCCGGCGCGGAGGTCGGCGAGCGCGTCAAGGTCGAGATCAGCGAGGTCAAGTCGAACTTCGCCGTCGGCGAGATAATCGAGGAGACGTTCTAGCGCCGGGGCCCCGGCGGGGTGCGGAACTCCCTCGCCGACCCGGCGACCACGACGCGCTCGCGAGCGACCGCGACTCCCTTCGCCGTCCACTGGTCATCAGCGGGTTGACGCGTCTGCGGACCGTCCGCTGGAACGACGGTCAGGCCGACGCCGCCGGGACACCGGGGACGTCTCACCGCCCGGCGCCCGGCAGAACCTCCCACTCCCTACCCCCTCCGAAAACGGTATGGGTCCGTCCGAACTATCTCTACCCATGCCAGCCACCAAGGAGGTCGCCTGCGAGGGCGACGACTGCGAACTCGACATGTTCGAGGTCCACTACACCTACGACGTGCCCGAGGACCACACCGTCGCCGACCTCCACTGCCCGTACTGCGGCGAGAGCGCCACCCTCCGGGAAATCGAGGTATGAGGGTCACCGAGTTCGGCCGGGCGGTCGGGGGGGCCGTCCTCAAGCGGGTCGGGCGCGTCGCCAGCCGCCTCCAGGAGAGCTCGACGCTCCCCGTCGACGTCCTCGAGAGCGACGACGAGTACCTCGTCGTCTTCGACGCGCCGGGGGCGACGGCGAGCGACGTCCAGGTGCGCTACCTCGACGACCGGGTCGTCGTGCGCATCGACCGCTTCCGGGAGTTCCGCGAGGGCTTCGAGATGCGCTTCCCCGGCCGCGGGCTCTCCCTCGACGGCCACGCCGCCCTCCCCGACGACGCCGTCGTGGACGCCTCTCAGGCGAAGGCCCGCCTCAACGACGACGGCACCCTCTACGTCTTCCTGCCGAAAGCGGCGGGCGAAGGCGGCGAGACCGCCGTGACGGCCGACACAGAAGCCGAGGAACCGACGCCCGGGCACGACTAGACGCGACTGGCCCCAACTCTGGACCGCTCGAACGTGTGGCCGGCTGGCGCTGATGTCCCGCGAGTCAGTCGGCCGCCACGCCCCGCTTCAGTCGACCGCCATCCCCTCGACGATCTCGAAGGACTCGCCGCCGTCGAACCGCGTCGGGTCGAAGCCGTCGATCCCCTCGCCGCCGAGCACCTGCTCGGCGAGCCGCTCGCCGAGCGCCGGCGCGCGCATGAACCCGTGGCCCTGGAAGCCGGTGGCGACGAACAGGCCGTCGCGGAGCTCGCCGCACAGTGGATCGCCGTCCGGCGTGGCGGTGCAGAGCCCGGCCCAGGCCTCGCGCAGCCGCGGCTTGAAGTTCACCAGCCGGTCGGCCAGCCGCGCGCACGTCGCCTCGACGAACCAGTCGTCGCCCTCGCGGGCCCACTCGTCCGGGTCGGCCTCGACCGGCTCGGTGCCGTCCCCCGCGAGGATGCCGGCCCGGTGCGGCCGGAGGTAGTAGCCCGCCGTGGCGTCGAACAGCATCGGCACTGCGGGACCGTGCGTGACGAGCGCCTGCACCCGGTACGGCTTCATCGCTATCGGGCACCCGGCGTCCGCGAGGACGCGCTCGGTGTGTGCGCCGGCCGCGACGACGACGGCGTCGAACTCCCCTTCCTCGGCGACGGCCGAACCGTCACCCGTCGGGTCCACCACCCGGGGAGGGTCCGCACGCACAGCGACAGGGGTGTGCTCGCGGACGGTGACGCCCGCATCGCGTGCCTTCTCGGCCAGAAGCTGCACGTACGAGAGCGGATTCGTACAGCCAGCGTTGCGGGCGACGGCGGCGACGACCACGTCGTCGAGTGCGACCTGCGGGAACCGCACCCGGAGGTCGGCGGGGTCGGCGAGCGCCACGTCCCGCCCGAGCGCGACCATCTGCGCTGCGCCCTCCCGGATGGCGTCGGCGCGACGCCCCTCCTCCGTGGCGAACCAGACGTACGGCGTCTCGCGGAAGCGGAACGCGCCCTCGCCGGAGAGCGCGCGGAACCGCTCGATGGCCCGGTCGCCGAGGCGGGCGTCCACCTCGTCGGTGAAGGCGTCGTAGAGGACGCCCGCCGCGCGGCCGGAGCTCCCCGCGCCGACCTCGCCGCGCTCGAAGAGCGTGACCGAGGCCCCGCGGGTGGCCAGGTCGTAGGCGGTCGTCGTCCCCACCGCGCCTGCCCCCACGACGGCGACGTTCATCGGTGCGCCAGCGGCCGCAGGTCCTCGAAAGAGCGCGCGGCGAGCCAGTCGACGAGCGCGTCGAGGTCCGCGACCGCCGCCTCGAACAGCGCGCGCCCCGCCTCGGCGCTGGCCCGAGTCGGCTCCCCGACGGCCCCGCTCTCGGAGAAGTCGGCGGTGTCGAAGCCGACGTTCGCCCCGTGGACGACCGTCCCCCAGCCGTCGCTCGCCCCGGCCTCGGCCGCCGCCAGGGCGTCCTCGCGGACGTGGTCGGCGGCCAGGTGGAGCATCATGCTCGACTCCGCGGCGTCCGCGTGCCCGAGCGCGGAGTCGAATCGCTCCTCGATGAGCGACTCCAGACCGCCCCACCAGTTCCACGGTGCGGCGAACGCCACGCCGTCGTCCCGCAGGTCGCGGGCGGCCCGCCGGAGCGCGGCGTCGTTCCCACCGTGGCCGTTGACCACGACGGCCTTCCGGACGCCGTGGTTGGCGACGCTCGAAAGCACGTCGCCCACGTAGGCGCGGAACGTCTCGGGGTCGGTCCAGAGCGTGCCGTCGAACTGTCGGTGGTGGACGCTCACCCCGACCGGCACGGTCGGGAGGACGACCACGTCGTCGCGGTCGAGCGCGGTGGCCACCGACTCGGCGGCGACGTGGTCGGTCCCCAGCGGGAGGGCCGGGCCGTGCTGTTCGGTGCTCCCGGTGGGCAACAGGGCCACCTCGGCCGCCGCGAGCGCGTCGGCCGCCGATGTCGTGGTGTGGTGGGCCAAAAGCTGCATATCCGGGGGGTCGCCCGCCCGACACTTGGGGCTTTGCGTCGAGCGCCGCGGACAGGTCAACTGACACACATATCCTTCGGAGGTATCCGCCACCTTCCAGTTTCACTTTCACTCCACACGGGTGAGGTTCAAGGGGTCACCCGAGAAGGACGAACCATGCAGATCGAAGGCGTCACCCCCCAGCAGCCCGGAACGTCGCCCGTCGACGGGCGGGTCAAGCCGCGTCGCGTCGAGATCTCGAACATGGCGACCCGGGAGGTCCGGGACTACGTGGAGCGCGTCGACGGCGAGGTGCACGTCGAGCGCAAGGGCGCGCGGACGTTCCTGGTCGCCACCGAGTGAGCCCGTTCTTCCCGAACTCCCCGCGCCGAGCCGCCGCTCTTAGACCGGAGATTCACCGCCTGAAGCGGCGGCTACGCCATGAACGAGTCGACCCCGCCGGCGGGGTAGCCGACGACGTGCGTCGCGCCCGCGTCGCGGAGCGCCCGGACTCGCTCGCGAATCTCACCGGGCGTTCCGGTCAGCGCGAAGTCGTCGGCCGCGGCGAGGAGAACCTCGCGCGCCCGGCCCGTCGCGGCGCTATCCGTCGGCGAACCCGCCGGCAGCGCCTCCGAGACGGCGCGTCGCCGGCCGACGTAGCTGCCCACGGCGTCCAGGACGACGTCCTCGTCCGCGGAGAGGACGGTCGGCGCGTAGACCGCGAGGTCGCCCTCGAAGCCGGCCGCCCGGAGACCGCTGAACTCCTGTGCGGTGGTCCGCGAGAGGAGCTCGAACTGCGTCGCGCCCGTGGCGAGCGCGACTCGCTCGATGCCCTCCGTCCCGACCCAGCCGTCGTCGTCCTCGCCGAGCAGCGCGCCGAGCCGCGGGCTGACCGCCCGCCGTCGTTCCTCCTCGGTGAGGTAGGCGCTGTGGCCGGCGACGTACACCCGCCCGACGCAGTCGGGGAGCGTCGAGAGGAGGCTGTCGTCGCACAGGGGGTCGAACCCGTCGGCGCGAACGGGTACCGTCACGCGCACGGTCTTCTCGGCGGCGAGCGCCCGGAGCGTCGCGGCGTCCGGCAGGTGCTCGCGGCCCTCGTAGTCGATGGTGACGACGTCGAACGGCAGGGCCGTCGCACGGGAGACGTCGCACTCGGCCGGCTTGAGCGCGACCGCGTCGAGGTCGGCGCGCGTCGCCGCCGCGTCCCTGGTCAGCACGCGCACACACCCCCCGTCAGAACCAGTCGCTGGTCGTCGATGCTACCGCCTCGGAACCCGATCCATCGTCTGCGCGACCATGTGGGCGTGGTATCCGGGCCGCCGACAAAAGGCTATCGCTCGGCGCAACGCTCCACGCCTCGGCACGGCTCGGCTGGTGGTCCCAGATCCGGTCGTCCCGCTCCCTACGTCTCGACGTCCGGGTCGACGACGTAGTCGACGGTCTGCGGCGCCCGCCAGTCGGTCGTCAGCTCCAGGAGCTGGACCAGGATTCGCCCGGTCGCGCCCCAGACGGTGAAGCCGTCGACGTGGAAGAAGTGGACCCGGACGGGGCCGTACTTGGGGTGCTCGCGGCGCTGTGACTCGTAGTTCGCGAGGTCCGTCAGCCCCGCGACCGGCAGAACCACGATCTCCGCGACCTCGCGCTCGTCGGGCGTGTACGCCCGGTCGGGGACGCGCGCGACGAACGGCGTGACCGCGTAGCGGGTCGTCGTCCGGATGTCGTCGAGCGCCCCCAGGACGTCGACCTCCGTGGGCCGGACGCCGATCTCCTCTTCGGCCTCCCGGCGGGCGGTCGCCAGGAGGTCGTCGTCGCTCGGCTCGCGCCCGCCGCCGGGGAAGCTCATCTGCCCGGGGTGCTCGCCCAGGTGGTCCGCTCGCTTGGTGAAAAGCAGGAAGAGGCCGTCGGCGCGCTCGAGCACGGGGACGAGGACCGCCGCGTCGCGCTCCTCGTCCGTGACGGGCGTCGGCGTCCGGCCCGTCACGCGACTCAGGTCCATGCACCCACGTAGCCGTCGAGCGCCTTAATTCACCCGCCATCCGCCTCGCTACCGTGGCACACGCTCACTCGTCGAGGCACGTCGTGAGCGTCGCCCGGACACAGTCGAGCTCGACCGGCGCCCACGCCTCGACGTCGTAGCTCGCGTCGAGTAAGGTCGCCGCGCGGTCGGCGTCGTCGGCCTCGACCGCCGCCTCGCTCTCCTCGCGGAGCCGCGTCGCCACCGCCTCGCCGAGCGCCGCGCGGTCGACCGACCGGCGCTCCACGTCGAGGATGTGCGGCAGGTCGCTCGCGCGCTCTGCGAGCGTCGGAAACGCCACCGGACCCGGGGCGAGCAGCGTCTCGCCGTCGCGCTCGACCGCGACCAGGTAGTACTCCGCCACCGCGTCGTCGATCTCGGCCGCCAGCGCCGCCTCCTCGACCTCCTGGCCCCGCTTGAACGCGAGCTCGGCGAGCGCCCGGGTCAGCTCCGCCCGGGAGAGCGCCCCGAAGAGGTCCACGACCCCCGCGAGCTCGTCACGGGTCCGGTTCATGGCGGTGAAGGCGGCCCCAGCGACATTAGCCTTCCTGCCGAACGCGGGCGAGGTCCGCCGCGCCGGCCCGGCGCACGTCGACCGGGTCGATGGGGGCGTCGTCCCACGCGGGCAGGCGGGTGTCCGGTCCCGGCGGCATGACGGCGTCGGCGTACGTCTCGACCTGCGAGCGCTCGTGCTCGCGGTCGTAAGCGAGGCCGTTGAAGCCCGCGTCGGTCGCGTAGCGCCTGACGAACCGGTGGGCGGTCTCCCGGTAGCGCCGGGGGAGCGTCTCGTAGTCCGGCTGGACGCCGGCCTCGGAGACGACGCGGAAGAGGGCGCTCGTGACGCCCCGGCTCATCTCCGAGAGGCCCGTCGGGCCGCTCACCGCGCGGTGGTCGTGCTCGTACCGCCCGAGGTCGACCTGCGCGACACCCTCGCTCCCGGCGACTGCGTACGCCTCCCCGAGCGTCCCGACCTCGAGGCCCCACCGGCGCTGGACGCGGACGCTCGTCGCCAGGTCGGCCGTCATCGCGCACTCGCCGGCCAGCGCGTACCGGAACGCCCCGAGGTAGTCCAGGACCGGCGCGTCGTGGGCGTCCGCGAGCGCCTCGAGAAGCGGCGCGTAGAGCAGGCGGAAGAGCCGGCCGTAGAGCCGGTCGTTCTCGACGCGGGCGAAGAATGCCTTGGCGAAGGTGAAGCCCTCGGCCAGCGGGTAGAGCAGCCGGCGCACGTCCGCGGGCGCGTAGGTCCGGTTGTCCGCGTCGTTGAGGACCACGTACTGGCCCCGCTCGGCCGCCAGTCCGAGCGCGAGCCAGACGTCGCGGCCCTTCCCGCCCGTCGGGTCCAACCCATTCGCGTCGAGAACGTCGACGACGCCCGGTCCGTTGCACCAGAGCACCGTGAGGGGCAGATCGAAGGAGTCGAGCCAGTCCGCGAACCGCGCGACCTTCTCGGCCGGCGCGCGGAGCGGTACGAGGACGTGCGCCGGGCCGACGCGTTCGAGCGCGTGGAGGACGCCCTCGGCTGCCAGCCCGGCGTACTCCCGGTCGGTCATCGGCACGACGACCGTCGCGCGCTCTACGGGAGCGTCCGGGTCCGCGCCCCCGAAATCGTGGAGGGTGGTGACCCTGCCCTGGGCGTAGTCCATACGCCGGCTTGCGTCCACGGGGTGAAAACGCTGACTAACCCGGCTCCCGCTGGCCGGTAGCCACGTCGTACCGCGCGGTAGGCCCCGATATCTCGCGGGAGGAAGCGACTCCCGACGCCGCGCGGAAGGGTAGGAACGGGGTAAATCAGCGGTGGATTCGGGGTCGATTCGGTAGGCGAGTGGTACCGTCGTCGCCGGTGCGAAAACGGTCTGCGTGGTTTATCCGCGTCGCTCCCCACCCGGTCTGCGTAGAATGGGGGACTGGAACGGGCGGCGAGCGACGCGGGACGCGGAGCGACCGGACCGCACGGGTGGGGCGCGGGGCGAGTGATGAGCGTCGGCCGAATCGACGTGGCGATACCCACCCACGAGTCTGCCGCCGTGCTCGGAGGGACCCTGGACGCCCTGGCGACGAGCGACCGCGAGAGCGCGGTGTCGGTCGACAGGCTCGTCGTCGTGGACGACGCGAGCACCGACGCCACGCGGGACGTCGTCCGAGAGCAGGCCGACGAGTACGGCTGGGAGCTGGCGCTCGTCACCCGGCCGACGACGCTTCCCGAGGCCCGCGAGCTCGCCATCGACCGGGTCGAGACGGAGTGGTTCCTCTTCCTCGACGACGACGTTCGCGTCGGGACCCACTACCTCGACCGCCTGACCGACGCGGCGGCCCCGGGCGTCGGGGCCATCCAGGGACGCAAGGCCGACCGGTCGGAGCCGGCGAGCGACTGGGTGCGCCGACGGGCACGGCGCGGGGGCACCCACGCCACGCTGCTCCGGACCGCCGCGGCGCGGGGCGTCTCGTTCCCGGCGGACCTCCACGTCCTCGAGGACGAGTTCCTGCGCCGGCACGTCGAGTCACGGGGCTACCTCTGGGTGTTCAACCACCGGGCCAGGTTCGTCCACGCGTCGATGGACCGCCACCCCATCGGCTGGCAGGAGGGCTACCTGGCCGGGAAGTACGCGCTGAAGCCGTTCCACGAGGTGGCGCTGAACGTGCCATTCACGGCGGCGAGTGGACGGAACCCCGTCCCGCACGCCAGGCGGGCCGTCGGCTGGCTCGCCGGGCGGCTGGCCGGGACGGCGGCGGACCGGGAGCGGGCGACGGCCGTCCCCGCGACGCGCGAGGACGAGGTCGTCGAGGAGGTGGCCTGATGCTGCTCGACATCGGCTGCGGGGACAACAAGCGCGACGCGCGAGCGGTCGGCGTGGACCGGCGCCCGTACGAGGACGTGGACGTCGTGGCCGACCTGGAGCGGGGGCTGCCGTTCGCCGCGGACAGCGTCGACGGCGTCCTCGCCTACTCGGTGCTGGAGCACGTCGCCGACTTCCCGGGGTTGATGGCCGACCTCCACCGGGTCTGCCGGTCGGGGGCGGTCGTCGAGGGCAAGGTTCCCCACTGGACCGACCGGAACGCCTACGTCGACCCCACCCACGTCAACTTCTTCGACGAGCGGACGTTCGGCTTCTGGGACCCGACCACGGAGTTCGGCGAGCGGGGCTACTTCGACGCCGAGTTCCGGGTGCGGACCGCCAAGCGGATCCGGCGGGTGCAGTTCTGGAAGTCCCGCCCCATCGAGTTCGAGCTGGAGGTGGTGAAGTGAGCAACGACGAGCGGGTGGGAACGGACGGACGCGACGGGCGCGATAGACGCGCCCGGACCGGCCTCACCGTCGTGCTGGGCTGGGACGGCCTCGACCACGAGCTCGCCGTCGAGTACGGCCTCGCCGACGCCTTCGGTGCGCACACCCGCGAACTGGAGACCTTCGACAACGAGGCGCTCGGCAAGCCCCACACCTACGAGGTGTGGCCCTCCATCGTCACCGGCGTCACGCCCGAGGTCCACGGCATCTACGCGAAGACGGCCGATGCCGGCACCGACTGGGCCGACCCGCGCATCGCCCTGGCCGCCAGGCTCGCCAACGGCGTCGTCCCGCAGTCGGTCCGGGCGGCGGTCGGTCGGCGGTTGCGCAACCGCGGGGCGAGTCTGGACTTCCGGGGCATCGACTACTACCGCGAGACCGGCGTCGAGACGGCCTTCGACGGGCGGCGGGCGCTCCCGCTGGCGGTCCCGAACTGCCGGACCCCGGCGGACGACGAGCTCGACCTGGTCTTCGACCGGGGGGCCCAGCTCGGCCAGTACCTCCACGTCGAGTCCGGCCCCGACGGCGGGACCCGCCACCGGCCGAAGGTCCCGCTCCCGCGGCTCGAACAGCGGCTCGTCGGCGAGGCGGCCAAGAAGCTCGGTGTGGTCCGCGCGGCGCTCCAGCGCGAGTACGACCTCGTGTTCGTCTGGCTCGGTTACCTCGACACCGCGGGCCACCTCGCGCCCACCATCGAGGAGCCGGGCTGGCAGGCCCGGGCGTACGAGCGGGCGGCGCGCTGGACCCGCGAGGTCCGCGACGAACTGACCGGGGACGACGTGCTCGTCTGCGTCTCCGACCACGGGCTGCGCGGGGGCTCTCACACCCACAGCGCGTTCTACGGCACCGACGACGAGCGCAGCTTCGAGGGCGTCGAGTCCGTGCTGGACGTGAAGCGGGCGCTCGACCGCGTCACGCCCCGCTCCGGGGCCGGCGGCGAGCCGGCGGTCAGGGACGCCTACCGCCGGGACGCCGAGGTGACGCGCCGGGACGCCGACGCCGTCCGCGGGCAGCTCGAGGACCTGGGCTACCTGTAGGGGCGCTACGTCGGCACGCGACCCGCGCGGTAGAGGGCGGCCACGGACACGACGACGAGAACCAGGCCGACCGCGAACGCCCTGAAGGCCGCGTCGAAGGTGACGCCGGCCGCGACGACCGTGCCGAGCGCGACGCTCCCCAGCGCGCTCATCGTCATCATCCCGCCGCTGAACGCCGAGTAGGCGCTCGCCCGGTGCTCGTCAGGAAGCGTATCGAGTAGGTAGACGTCGATGGCGGGGAAGCTGCTGTGGATGACGTAACCCAGGACCGCGGAGACCGCGACGAGCGCCGGCAGGCCCGACGCGAGGGTGAGCATCAAAAGCGAGACGACGAACCCGGCGACGATGGCGAGCAGCAGCGGGACGTGTGGCAGTCGCTCGGCCAGGCGGCCCGTCACCCAGAACGAGGGGATGCCGGCCGCGAAGGCGAGCGTCAGCAGCGTCCCGGCGGTGCCGGTCGAGAGCCCGCGGGTGGTCGTCAGGTAGACGACGTAGAAGTTGAACAGGCCGTTCCAGACGAAACCGGTCAGGCCGAGCAGGAGGACGCCGACGGCCACGATCTGCCACTGCGCCCGCACCGCGCGGAGCAGGTGGCGGTCCGCCGCGCCCGCGTCCGGGAGGTCGGCCCGGCGCGCCGTCAGGGTGAACGCCACGGTCACGCAGAGCGCCAGCCCGGCGAGCGCCACGAACGCCAGGCGCCACCGACCGGAGACGCCGACGAGGACGCCCAGGAGCAGCGGCGCGACCACCGCCGCCGTCTGCGAGGCCGTCCCGTGGACGCCCAGGACGCGCCCGATCCGTCCCGGGAACAGCTCGGTCAGCAGGGGGTTGGCGGCGATGAAGTAGACGCCGCTGGTCGTGCCGACGAAGAAGGCGCCGACGGCGACCAGCCAGATGTCCGGCGCGACGGCGGTCAGGAGCGCCGCCACGGCCAGGAAGGCGCCGGTCCAGCGCACGACCCGGTCGCGCGGGAGCCGCGTCAGGACGTAGCCGGTCGGGATGCGGGAGAGCGCGCTGCCGAGCCAGACGAGCGTCGCCAGCAGGCCGACGGCGGCCGGGCCGACGTCGAACGCCCGCATGAAGGGGTCGAGCAGCGGGGCGAACGCGACCCGACCGAAGTTGACCAGGAAGACCATCGCGCACATCGACCCGAACAGCCGGGTCCGCCGCGCGTCGCTAGTCAGTTCGGTCGGGGACACGGCTCCTCGATTCGGACGTGGGCCAAAGAACGTTCCGGAGCCGGGTCACGACCCGCAGGGGCGGTCGCCCGCCACCACGACGACGAGCCCCGTTCCCCCACTCGATCACCGTGCCGGCGTCGACGCGACGGCCCGCCGCGACCGCGGGCGGGCTACAGCTGTCGCCACGACTGCCCGCAGTCGGGGCAGACGCGCACCGAGCCGACCTCGGCTGGGTCGTTCCGCGTCTTCAGCTGGCTGCCACAGGCGGCACAGACCAGCCGGTCGTAGGTGTCCTTGTCGATGTCGCCGGCGCGCAGCCCCTTCCGGACGCTGTCCATGTAGGGACCATTGACAGCGCGGTGCAAAAAAGCTCGCGGCGAGTTTCGGGCGGGACGAGCGGCCGTCGCGACGGATTCCCCAGCGGCAGTCCGACCCCTGCTCGAAGCCATCGACGGGTGTCCGATTCGTCGCCATCGGGCCAGCCGGAGTCGAGTGCGACTCCCGGCCGGGTGCCGGCCACCCCGACGCCGTCCGGTGACTTACACGAACTTACATAGAGTTACATAGAGTTACAACCGGTCGCACGCCGTCCAGACCCGGGTTCCAGCGGTCACGGGGCGGCGTCGTGGCCTCGACCACCGCACGTCACTCGAAGACGGCGTCGAAGGCGTTCGCGCCGAGCGGCTCGAACGTGCCGGCGGCGACGTTCTCGCGGACGTGCTCGACCGAGGACGCGCCGACCAGCGAGCAGGTCACGCCAGGGGCGCTCCTCGCGAAGTTGATGGCGCGCTGGGCGGGCGTCTCCCCGGCCACCTGCGCGGCGACCTCCGCCGGGAGCCCCGCGGCCAGGTCGCCCTGGCCGATGCTGGCGCTGGTGAAGACGTTGAGGCCGGCCTCCCGGGCGAACCAGAGCGCACTCCGGGTGCCCTCGACGCTCTCCTGGGCCTCGGCCGTGAACGCGTCGGCCATGTGGACGTTGAACGGCAGCTGGACGGCACGGAAGTGGGTGGCGGCGTTGCCGGCGGCCCGGGCCGCCGCGCGGGCGCGGGAGATGACCTCGGCGAGCGAGAGGTAGTGTGCGTGGGTCGGCGACACCCGGAAGGCCTCCCAGGTCGCCACGCCGTAGTGGCGCAGGTCGCCGGCCGCCGCCCGCTCCTCGAGCCGGGTGAACGTCGCCTCCAGCTGGTCGTAGACCGCCGCCTCGGAGCGGACGTCGCGCTGCGTCTCGGGGTTGTGGACGTAGTAGAGGTCGACGCAATCGAGTCCCAGGTTGTCGAGCGAGCGGTCGAGCTGGTCGTCGACGTAGTCCGGGGCGATGCAGTGGCTGCCGTGGGCGAGGTCCGCGGGGTCGACGATGCCGGTGTCCACGTACTCCTTCTGGACGAAGCGTCCCGGGTTCTCGGGGCGCTCCCCGTCGAAGGGCACGAACCCGCCCTTCGTCGCGACGAACACCGCGTCGCGCTCGACGTCGGCGTCGCGGACGGCCCGCCCGACCGCGCGCTCGGAGCGCTGGGCCCGGTAGTTGATGGCCGTGTCCACGACGTTGCAGCCGGACGCAAGCGCCCTCACGACGGCGTCGTGGTAGCCCGCGTCCACCGCGTCGGTGGGCTCGCCGAGGTACGTGCCGACGCCGACGCTCGAGACGGAGCAGTCGCCGACGCGCCGGAAGTAGGTGCGCGCGAACTCGTCGGTGAACCGCCGGTGGTAGGACCAGGTGCCCTCCTGGGTCGCCATACCGGGCGTTGCCGCCCGAGCGGTTTAGGCGCTCCGTCGTGGATTCGGTCGGGTGCAGGAGTCGTCGAGAGCGCCGTCGGGGCTCGCTGCCCGAGTGGCCGTGGTCGGTCGGCCGGCACGCCGGTCAGGTGTCGCCGGACATCGCGGCGAACAGCCGGTCGCGGAGGTCGGTGCGCGACACACCCTTCGAGGGGCCGATGCCCTCCATGTGCGCGATGGAGAGCTGGCCGCCGCCCATCCGGGCGTGGCCGCCGGCGCTCGCCATCGGGATGCCCTGGACGGCCGCCCGTATCGCCTGGCCCATGTGGACGCGGTCGTCGCGCGACCGCGCCGAGAGGTGGAGGTTGTCGCCCTTCTCGCCGAAGACCACGACGGCGGTCACCCCCTCGAGGTGGAGCAGCTCCTCTGCGGCCTGCGGGATGGCGTCCACGTTCGAGACCGCGCCCACGTCCGCGACGGCGAAGGAGTTTCGGACCACCCGGTTCTGGATGGCGGCCACCTTCACGTCCAGCACCTCCGCGTCGACCTGCGGGTGGGCGATGCGGTCCAGGGCGTCCTCGTCCACCCCCGGGAAGAGGTAGGCGCAGGCCGCGAACTCGGCGGGCGAGCAGCCGCGGGTGAGGTGGTTGGTGTCGGCGAGGATGCCGTAGAGCAGGCCGGTCGCCACGTCCACGGGGAGGTCCTCGCCGGGGGTCAGTCCGAGCTCCCGCAGGTACTCGGTGACGATGGTCGCGCAGGCCCCGTAGTCGGTCCGCACGTCCGTGAACCTCTCGCCCGTCCCGTCGCCCGGGTGGTGGTCGACCACCGCGTACGGCGTGACGCCGTCGGTCCCCTTGAACCCGCGGGGCTCGTTGTGGTCGACCAGGACCACGGCGTCGGCGAGGGCGGCAGCCTCGGCCACCGGCTCGAAGGACTGCTCGAGGACGGTCTGGAACGCCCGGTTCTCCTGGTGGCGGATCTGCCCGGTGTACTGGATTTTCGCCGCCGTGCCGACCGACTCGGCGAGGTGGGCGACGCCGAGCGCACAGGCCATCGCGTCCGGGTCGGGGTTCGGGTGCATGAGCACCGAGACCTTCGGGGGCCTCGTGAGGGCGCGTCTCAGCCGGTCACCCTTCGGTCGGCGGAGCCGCCGCAGCCCGACGGCCACCACGACGACGCAGAGCAGGGCGACGACGGCGACGCCGGCGACGAGCGTCGGGTCAGTCCGCAGGAGGGACGTGACCCCGTCCGCGGCGGCAGTCGCGCGTGGACCCAGCATATCGGGAGGGATTTGCGCGGACCACCAATAAGGTTCGCGTCACCCGTTCGTTCGGCGATAGGTCCGCACGGCGTCCCGGTAGCCCTCGCGGAACGTCGGACAGGCGAACGCGTAGCCCAGCGAGCGGAGCAGTCGGTTCGAGCAGCGCTTGCTGGCGCGGACGCGCCCGTTCGCGCCCGCCGGGTCCGCCGAGTCCGCCCGGTCGAGTCGCTCCGCGACCGTCTCCGTTGGCGGCGGCTCGACGCCACACGCCTCGGCCAGCCACGCGGCGAAGGCCGGCCTCCAGACGGGCTCCTCGTCCACGGCCACCACGACGGTCGCGTCGACCCCGCCCAGGACGAACGCGAGGACGCCCGCGGCGTCGGCCCGGTGCAGCAGGTTGAGATAGCCCTCGGTGACCGGGCCGTCGAGGGTGCGCGCTATCCGGTAGCGACCGGGGCCGTACAGGCCGGCGAAGCGGACCACGGTCGCGTCGATGCCGTGGGCGGCGCTGTGCTCCAGCGCCACGGTCTCCGCGTCGGCGAGCACCCGCTGTCGGTCGGTCGTCGGCTCGATGGGCGTCGTCTCGTCCACCCACGCGCCTCCGTGGTCGCCGTAGACCCCGGTGCTCGACGTGTAGACGAGCCGCTCCGGGGGATCGACGCGCGCGGCGAAGGCGTCTATCGCCGTCCGGAGGCCCTCGACGTAGACGTCGCGCGCCGCCTCGACCGACCGCCCGCCGGCGCTCGCGGCGTACACGACGGCGTCAGCGTCGGGGACCGCCGCCAGGCTGTCGGCGTCGGTCACGTCGGCCCGGACGGCCGTGAGCCCCGCCTCCGTGACGTCGCGCAACCCCGACTCGGACCGGCGGACGCCGACCACCTCGTGGCCCGCAGCGCGGAGCCGACGGCCGAGCGCCAGGCCCACGTACCCGCAGCCGAGGATCACGGTCCGCATCTCAGAACGGGTTCTCCGCCGCGATGAACCGGTGGATCTCGGCGTACTCGGCGAGCGTCATCGGCTGGCGGCCCTCGATCTTCTGCTGGACGTCGCGGGCGTCGAGGTCGGCGTCGATGCCGCTCTCGACGGCGTCCACGTCGAGGACGGCCGAACTCATCTGGAGCATGACGTGGTCCCGCAGCTCGAGGAGGATGCGCTCGGCGTCGGGATACGCATCGGAAAGGGAGAGCACGGCGGCCGCCTCCTCGACCGTGATGGGCGGCGACTCGCCCGCCACGAGCGCGTCGAGACGGGCGCGGTCGATGCCGGTCCCGTCCCCGACTTCGTCGACGCCGACGGTCTCGACGACGGCGGCGAGTCGTCGCTCGTACTCGGCCCGGAGGTCCGCCGGCGTGATCGCGTCGGGGTCAGCGATCTCCTCTGTCAACATACCCGTCAGTTGGGACCCCGGCTATAAGGGGTTGTCACCTGCGGGCGGCGGGCTCCGGTTCGTCCGGACCCCCAGCCGGCCGAGCGCTCGTCGGCGTTGCCACCGACGTCCCCGACACCCTTCCCACCGGGCGGGACGACGACAAGGACCGCCGTCGACGTCTCGAAGGTGACCGGCGTCGTCCGTCCGAGGCGCTCTGCAACGCCGTCGCCGTCCACGTCGAGCGTCACGTTGCCCGCCTGCCGGACGTACGACACCGTCGCGTTCGGCGTCTCCGCAGGCGTCCCGCCGGCCGCGCGGACGGTGAAGCGAGCGTAGCCACCCCGGACGGTGACAGTCCAGACGTTCGCCGTCGCGTACCAGTAGCCGGGGACTGGCGCAATCGGTAGCCCGGCCGGCACCGCGCTCAACGGGCCGCTGACCCGGGAGCGAAGCCGGTCGCTCGCCGCCTGGATGCCCCGACTCAACTGCTCGTGTAGTATCCGACGGGCGAGCCGTTTCGTCGTCGACGCGGCGGGGTCGACCGTCGATTCCGGCGGCCGCACACGCGCCGTCCGTCGCGCCCTGACGAGCGCCACCCGCAACGAGACTGCGAGCAGATCCCGACGAGTGCCGGACGGCTTCGGGAGTCGCGCCGTGGCCGCCCGCGCCACGGCCGTCCCGAGCGAACCGTTCGACGCCGCGGCGGCCCGCGCATCGACGGTGGTCCAGTGGGCGAGTCCGGCCCGTACAGCGGCGCGCCGGTCGCGAGGGGAGAGCTCCGGAGCGCGACGGCGGAGCGTCCGGCGGAGCTGTGTCCGCACCCGCTCCATCGACCGCGAGACCGCCCGCCGAAGCCGGTTCCGCCGTCGAACCAGCGTCGCGTTGTCGGTCCGTTCGACGGTCTGATTCGCCATCCGGAGGGCGCGCGCCGCCGTCCCGAGGGAGACGCGGTCCGGGCTATCGAAGAGCCCGGCGACGATGCCGTCTGCCGCGTCGCCGTAGGGCACCGTGAACAGGTTCCGGGTCCGAGCCGAGAGCGGGTAGTACCGCTCCGAGACCCCGGGCACTCCCCTGGGACGGACCGCCGACAGGGAGAGGTACGGCGGTGCGCCCTCGACGGCCACGACCGACGAGTTCCCCGCCCGCGTGGCCGACCCACCAGGACCGTCGAACTGCAGGAGCGACGGCGAGACGTTCGCCCGCGCCAACAGCCCACCGAGTGCGCCCCGAACAGTGTCCGAGTCGGCCGCTCGGGCGTCGAGTCGCTCGATCACCCGGTCGAGATAGGCGCGCCGCGCGGCGATCCGGGCCTTCGATGCGACGCTCCCGTACTGCGCCGGGGCGTCGACGAGCGACGCCCGCCGGTGGCGGAGCCGCGCTGCGAGTTTGCGCGCCGGATTCGCCGTCGCGGCCCGTCGGCTCGGGAGGGTCACCGAGAGCGAACGGACGCGCTCCCGCAACGCGGCGACGTCGTCGTACACCCACCTGCGAAGGCCGGCGGGCCGGGCCGCTCGGATCGACACCGGCGACGTATCGAGCGAACCCGAGACAGCTCGTCTGGCGAGCCGGTCGGCGCCGCCGCGTGCCGTGACGAGCCGCCGGACCGCCCCGTCTCGCACGTCGGCGAGGTTCGGTCCGTCGAGCGGCCCACCGCGCTGGTGGACCGTGCGGATCGGCCGTGTCGGTGCGAACGGCGTCACCGCGTGCCGACCGACGACGGCGAGCCCGACCCGGAACGTCTCGACGTGTCTGACTGCCGTTCGACGCGTTCGGTTCCCGCGACGCCATCGACTCACGACGCGACGGACGCGAACCACTCGACGACCGTACGTCGCGAGCCGGTGGAAACCGGGCGGGGCAGCGGGTGGCACAGCGGTGAATCCCGTGACGTGGACCGAGGTCGTCGAGGTCCGACCGACCGGCCGCCACCCGTCCGGCGGCGGCCCGTTCCGGCTGGTCCGACCGACTAGCCGCTCGGTTCGCGCGACGAGACGAACGTCTGCCGAGTAGACGTCGTCGAGCACGCCCGACAGCGAACGCGGCCCCTTCCCGGTCGCGAAGTCGCGGAACGCGCTGTCGGCGGTGTAGTCGACCCCGACGGTCAGCGTGTGCCGACCGGACGTTCGGTTCCGGGTGAGCGACGGGGCGGCCCCCGTATCGGGCGCGGCGGGAGCAGGTGGTCCCGCGATGGGCGACTCGGTCTGCGACGTCCCGGCCAGGAGATCGGTCAGTCCCACGCGGGCCGTCTCGCGAAGCATCGCCGAACGGGCCGCCCGGTCGCTCCGGCCGAACGCCGCCCGCTGGAGACCGAGCACGGCCCCGTTCGTCGCGAGCGCGACGTGGCGGTTGGCGAGCACGTTCGTGATCGGAGCACCGTCGTACTGGGCGTAGCCGCGCGCCCAGGCGATGGCGTACAGCCGCGCCGTCAGCCGAGTGCCCAGCCCGTCACCCTCGAGTGGGCCTCGATTCAGCTGGCGCTCGAACCGCTCGACGCGACGGTGCAGTGCCAGGACCGGCGTCGGGACCACGAGTTCGGGTGTGTATCGGCGACGTTCGACGACCCGACCCCGTCGATGGACGACCACGCTGACGTCGCGGAGTCCGACGACGACCGCCGGGTCGTTGCCCTCGGCGCGACGGAGTCTCACCCGACGTTTGGCCCGGCGGAGGGTGCGCGGATCCGTGACGGGTGGTAGCGAGAGCGTGACGCGAACCTCGCCCGACGTCGCAACGATCCGCGAGAGCGACGCTCGCACCGCCAGGTACGTCCGGATTCGGAGGGCATCGCGGAACGGCGTCGAATCGTTGATGACGCGACCGTACGGGGTGTTCGCGGGCTCGGTGACTGGTGACCGGGCGGCTTCCCTCCCGGCTACCGCGACGGCTCGCCGGAGTGCCGTCCGGGCACCGGCCTTCGCCCGCTCGACCGCCCGGTCGGCGGCCGTGCGCTCGACCGCTGGCGTTCGCGCGGAGAGCGTGACTGCCACCGTCGCACTGGTCACGAGCAGGACCACGCCGACGAGGGCGAACGGAACGCGGGCCCGGCTGTCAGCGGCGAGTCTCATCGGGACCACGTTCTGACGAGTATCGTCACGTTCCCGACGGAAATCGTGGCGGCGTCGACGTCGACCCCCGGTGGTGGACTCGGTCCGACGGTGATTCGGTCAGCCGAACCGGTAGTGGTCCCGACCCGAGCGACGACGTCGACCGCACCCGATAGCCGTCGGAGAAGCAGTCGCACCGCGGCCTGGACCCGCACGACGAAGGTCGGCGTCCGGTTCCCGCGTGCATCGACGACCGCTGCGTCGGCGAGCAGCGAGGCGGCTGTCCCCCGCACCGCCCGGCTCCGCGGTCGGCCAGCGCCGACGGTCCCTGGAGGGAGTCGGTAGTCGACCCGGACGGTACTCGCGGCGAGCAGTGCGGCGGCGTCGGTGGCGTCGATCGACCCGCTGCGGCCCGATGGCGGCGTCGCCGAGTACAGCGCCACGACGCCCGCGCTTATCAGCAAGAGACAGACGGCGACGTCGAGGACGGTGCTCACGCCGCGGTCGCCGCTCATCGCCACACCTGCACCTCGACGTGGCCCGGCCGCACCGTCCCCGGCGCGACGCGCACCGGAACTGTCCGGGTTGCGGCGTCGGCGTCGGTCGGCGGTCTCGGGCCCACCGCCCAGGTGGTGTTCCCGACGCGGACGGAGACGTTCGCCCGGAACACGTCCGGAATCGGGTCGCGCGCCCGGTCCAGACGCGCGGGTCTGACGACGCCGTCCGGTCGCAGGACCGTCAGCACGCGTTTCAGCGCCGGGCGAGCGGGGTCCCGCTGGGGAGCGCCGGGAATCGCGGCGTCGTACGCGAGGGTGTAGCTTCCGAGCGCAACCCCGAGGACGAACACCGCAGCGAGTGCCGCCAGCGGTTCGACCTGTCCCCTACGCACCGACCAGCGTGGCACGAACACCCCTCCAGAACACCCGGCGAACGAGGACGCGGTCGGCGGCCGGTCGCCACCTCGCTGGCCGCTGGCGCGCGCGTCGGAGCGCTCGCTCGAACGCGGCAGCCGACGAGAAGACCCGCGATGGAGGTCGGCCGTGGAGGACCCGGTCCAGTGGCGTCCCGTCTGCGACCGGCGTGACCTTGCCGAACCGGAACACCGCGGCGGCCGTCCCGCCGTCCGACCGAAGTGCCACGCGCGAGTGGGAGAGGCGAACGGCATCGGCCGCGATCGGCTGGGCCGCCGTCGAGGCGTGCGGGCTCGCCGCGACCGCGTCGACCGTGTCCGCGACAGCGCTCGCGTCGGGTGGCGGTGCGGTCGGAACGCTTGCGGCCAGGCCGAAGACCACCAGGCTCACCAGGCCGAGGCCGACCCAGACCGCCATCGAATCGACTGGAACGTCGAACATGGCCCGAGTTGGTCCCGTCTTCGTACTTGAAGTTACACCAGGAGGCCGGTCCCGAGCAGGGCCACGGGGTAGACGAGGCTCGCAGAGAGGAGCGCCAGGCCGACGTGATAGCCCAGCGTCGCGCGGTCCAGGCCGCGGTCCAGACCGACGGCGAGCGCGGTGAGGATGGCCGCGAGCGCGAGCACGTACGCGCCGACGGCGATTCCGAGGGGTGCGGTCGACAGGCCAGCACCGGTGGCGGGATGGAAACCGGCCGCGCCGAGGGACGAGCCGGCCCCGGTCAGGCCGGCGCGCCCCATCCGGTCGGCGAGGGCGACAGTGGCTCCACCGACGAGCGGGGCGAACAGCAGTGCCGTGCTCCGGAGGGTTCCCGTCACCTGGGCCAGCTCGCGTCGGGCGTCGCGTTCGACGCCGAGCAGGTCGTCCAGGTGGTCAGCGACCTCGACGAGCACCCGACCGCCGTGCGGCCCTTCGCGGGCGGCGAGTGCGAGCAGTTCGACGCTGGCTCGGACGCGCGGGCTCGGGACCTCGCGGAGCGCGCCGTACTGCCCGAGGAACGCTGTGCGCGTCCCGACCCGGAGCTGTCGCTGGACGCGTGCGGCGTCCGCGAACACGTCTCCGGTTGCATCGGGGAGCGACGCGGCGGTACGAGCGACGGCCGCTTCGACGGCCTCGCCCTCGCGCAGCTGCTGACCGACGAGCGCGAGCGCGTCGCTGAGGCCGCCCTCGACGGCTCGGGTTCGGTCTCGCACCGACGTCACCGGCCGGAACCGACAGACGAGTGCGGCACCAAGCGCACAGCCCGGCGCGCTGACCACGCGTATCCACCCGGGTAACACGGCGGGAACGACCACCCAGACCGCGGCACCCGACGCGAGCCCACAGCCGACGTCGAGCCCGGACGTGTCGGGCACGTCCGGATGGCTCCGCGGGATGGCGACGGGTGGGAACACCGACGGCCGGCGGGCGAGGAGCCACGCGCTGGCGGCCAGGAGCCCACAGGGCAGCACGCCGTCGTAGATCGCGACGACGAGCGGAAGGGTGACCATCGCCCCCGCCGCGCTCGCCGCCGGCACGACCGCGACGAGCGCGAGCGGGAGAACGACGCCGAACGCGTAGAGGCCGGAGACCGGTCCGCGCATCGACTCCGCGAAGGCGGTCATCTGCTCGTGGGTCCCGTCGAGGACGACCCGGAGCGCCCTGTCGAGGAGCCGTCGCCGGTCCACCGGTGGCGCGTCGGCGGCCGCCCGGAGGAGAGAGACGGCCCGGCGAAGCGTCGGATTCCAGGCGTCCCACTCCCTGGCGAAGCCGTCCCAGCCCGACCGGGGCCCGCCACGCGCGCGCCGGACGTGGTCGTCCAGACTCGACGAGAGCGGATCGTCGCCGTACGCGGCGGCGAACGCGGCGGCGACCTCGGGCGTCGGCGTGACGCGCATCCGGAGGGCGGCGCGGGCGACCAGGCTCGGCGCGTCCCCGAGCGAGCGGGCGCGTCGCGCGTCCGCGAGCCAGCGCGGGAACCCATATATGATGTACGCTGCGGCGGCCCCGAGGAGAACGAGAACAGCCGGAAGTTCGACGGCGAGCACCCCGGGACCGAGCACAGACGCCGCGCCGGCCACGAGCAGGGAGCTCACCAGGACGCTCACGGCTGCCTCGGCGAGCTGGTCGCTCGCGAGGTCGCTACCGACGAAGCCGAGGGCCTGGTCGAGGTCCGCGCTCCGGGGAGCGTCGACGGGCGACAGCCGGGCCAGCCGCGCGACTATCCTGGCCGCCACGGTCGAAGCGGTCATGCTCCCGTCCGTCGCTCGGCGTGTGCGGTCACGACGGATTGGGCGCTCGTCCGCCCGCCCTCGACGAGGCCGGTGAGGAAGCGCTCGCGCTCCGCGAGCGCGGTCCTGAGGGCGCTATACTGCTCGTCTGGGCGCGCGAGCGACGCGAGCAACCGACTCTCCCCCCGGGCGATGCGACCGGTCGGTTCGAGTCCGTCGTCTCCCTGCTCGAAGAGACGGGCGAACGACACGCCGTCCTCGCTCGCCGTGACCTCTGCGATAGACGCGACACGGCGCCGGGTGTCGGTCGACGTCCGGTGGGCTTCGAGCGTGACGACCAGGTCCGTCACCCCGAACGACGACTCGGGGACGCCGAGGTCGGAGACGACGCGCTCGCGGACGGCGGCGGCACCGTCGCCGTGGATGGTCCCGAGGACCACGCTGCCGCTCGCGCCGACGCGCATGGCCTCGTAGAGGACGCGCGCCTCCTCGCCCCGGACCTCGCCGAGGACGAGCGCCCCCTCGCCGAGCCGGAGCGCCGAGCGAAGGGCGTCCGACGGCGTCAGTCCTCGCTCCGCGTCGGCCGTGGTGGTCCGGAGCGCCTGGACGTCGCGGTCGTGTCGCTGGAGCGTCCGAACCGGGAGCTCCCGCGTGTCCTCGAGGACGACGACGCGCGTGGCGGCGGGGAGCTCCCAGAGGAGCGCGCCGAGCAGCGTCGTCTTGCCGGCCCCACGGGTGCCGGCGACCAGTCCGGCGGCCGCGCGTTCGACCGAAAGCGAGAGCAGCGCGGCGGCGTCCGCCGGGAGCGTCCCGTTCCCGACCAGCGTGGGGAGGGTGAAGACGTCGCGGCCGTGCGCCCGGAAGGCGAAGGCGTGGCCGTCGCTCACCGGCTCCGTCACGCCCGCCACGCGGACGCGGTCCGCGGCCGCCTCGTCGAGTTCGACCACGGCGTCGAGCGTCGGGCTCGCCCGCGAGAACGCTCGACCGCTCGCGCGACGGACGCGCGACGCGAGCGCCGCCGCGCCGTCCCTGGTCAGGCGGACGTTCGACGTCATCGTCTCGCCGTCGACGCGGAGCCGAAGGGCGTTCTCGGCGACCGGGGCGCTGGCGAACACGTCCGAGACGGCGTCGTCGGCGAACAGGTCCGCGAGGACGCCGAACCCCTGCGTGTGCTTGCGGAGCACGGCCGCGAGGGCGTCGACCGGGTCGTCCCGGCTCGCCACGCGCCGGACGGCCCGAGCTGGCGCGCGGTCGCCCCCCGAGACGCCGCCGTTCGCGAGCAGTTCGTGGGCCGCGTCGAGCGTGGCGTGCGCCGCGGCCTGGAGCGTCGCCTCGACGGGCTCTAGGTGGTAGGTCCGGAGGGCGGCGGCCGGCCGGGTGTACACTCTGACCGTCGCACCCGAACCGAGGCCGTACGTGGCGTCGAGACGGCTGTCCGGCGGTGGCGTCGGGTCCACCCGCGACCGGGCGACGGTCGGGCCGACGAACGCCCGGAACGCGTCGTCGTAGTCGGTCGCCGCGTCGGCGACGGCGGCGAGGCCGGTTTCCGCGACGATGTCGGCGACGGGACCGGCCCGACCCGCGGCCTCGACCGCGACTGCGAGCGGGTCACGGGCGACCCGCTCGGCGAGCCGCTCCTCGCGGAAGGCCACCCGCTCGGCGAATCGGCCGGCCGCCAGGAGGAGGGCGGCCGCGCGCCCCTCGTATCGTCGTTCGACCCCGCGGGAGCGCGTGACGACCGTCTCGGCGTCGCGCGCTCGGAGCGCCTCGACCACGGCCGCCCGGCAGGCCGGATGCCCGACGAGGTCGCCCTCGCCCGGGCAGTCGGTCGCCGTCACGACCAGCCGGTCGCCCTCGAAGGCGGGCGAGCAGCGACAGTCCGGTGACGCTTCGCGGAGCCCGCACAGTAGTTCCCGCATGGCCCGGTCTGGTCCCGTCCTCCGATGTAAACCCTCGGCCGACGAGGACGACCGGGCGCCCGTCGAGGCGGACGAGTCGGAGCGTCACCGTCACGGTGTCGCGGACGAGCAGCGGGACGTCGTCCCCCGCCGGCCCGTCGGGCGTGGAGACGCGCACGTCGATGCCCGGAATCCGGACGACGCGTCTCTCGCGGCCCCGGACGCGGTAGACGACGACGTCGGAGTGGCGGGTGTCGGCGGCCGAGACGGATTCCGCGTCCCCACCGACTCCGCCGTTCGCTCCGGCACGGTCCGGAACGGCGCCGAGTGCGAGTGTGGCGACGCGAGCACTCGCGAACGAGCGTGCGGGGACGTCGAGAGTGACGACGCGACGTGCGGCCGGCAGGCCCGGCGGGACCGGGTCGTTCCGGCGGGAAAGCTGCTCGACGGCCGTCGTGAACCGGTGGACTCCCTGGCGGACGACGCTCCCGCTGTGCGCGACGCGCGCCCGCTGGACGGCGGGGGCGGCCGCGCCGAGGAGCGCCGCCGCGAGGACGACGGCGAGCACCGCCCGGAGCATCAGCGCCGCCCGAGTAGCCGGTCGAGGAGGCTCGCTTCCGTCGAGTCCTCGCCCGACCGCTCCCGCGACCGTTCCAGGGACGGCGACGGCGTGGCGCGGTACGGCGGAGGCTCGTCGCGGGTTGAGGGCCCTTCCTGGGGCCGGTTCGCCCCGTCGTCCCCACCGGGCGGTGGCCGCCGCGGCGTGGCGGGTGGCGATTGCTCGGGCCGACGGGGCGACGAGTCGGACGAGCCCCGGGCCTGCGGCGTCGTGCCCCCGTCCAGCCGCGCTTCCAGCCGGTCGGCCTTCGAGAGCGCCGCGTCGGCCCGCCGCTCGACCGTCTCGTTCACGCTCCGCACGCTGCCGACGTAGCCCCGGAGCGCCTGGGTCGCGGCGTCGAGTTCGTCGAGTCGCTCCTCGACGCTCGCGAGCCGGTCGTCCAGGTCGTCGAGCCTGCGTGCGAACCCGGCACTTTCCTGGATGGCGGTCAGGTCGCGCTCGCCGTCAGTGAGCGCGCGCTCGACTGCGCGGAGGCGCTCGTCCAGCGCGTCGGCGTCGGACATGGCCCGAGTTGGTCCCGTTTTCGGCCTTAAAGATTCGCGGCGGTCGGTTCGACGGTGGCGGCGGTGCCCGTCACAGAGATGGTCCGGAAAAACACCCGACATCGGTTGCTTACAAGGAGTTACATCCGGTTACAACGTGTTACAATTGGCTCCCGAGCCGCGCCGAACGGCGAGCGACTCAGGCAGCGGCTCTTCTCGGACGACGGCCGTCGTCCCGGGCCCGCACCCGAGTTAGCCGACGACGAAGAACCGACCGGGAGCGACGCCGACTGCCAGAACGTTGAAGGCGGGTGATTGAGACGTACCCTGCATGAAAGCTGCCCTGATCGGCGTCGGGCAGGCCGGGGGGAAGCTCGTCCAGGCGCTGGCCGAGTACGACGCTCGGACCGACCTCGGCGCCGTCCGCGGAGCGCTCGCCGTGAACACGGCGCGCTCCGACGTCCAGCGCCTCGACGTCGAGACGATGCTCGTCGGCCAGGAGCGCGTGAAAGGCAACGGCGTCGGCGGCGACAACCAGCTCGGCGCCCAGGTGATGCAGGACGACGCGACCGAGGTGATGGGCGCGCTCGACGGCGTCCTCACCGCCGAGGTGGAGGCCGTCTTCGTCGTCGCCGGGCTCGGCGGCGGCTCCGGCTCCGGCGGCGCACCGGTGCTGGTCAACCGGCTCAAACAGGTCTACGACACGCCGATATACGCGCTGGGCATCCTCCCCGGGAAGAACGAGGGCGCGATGTACCAGGCGAACGCCGGGCGGTCGCTGAAGACGCTGGTCCGCGAGGCCGACGCCACCCTGCTCATCGACAACGACGCCTGGCACGCCTCCGGGGAGTCCCTGACCGACGCCTTCGACGCCATCAACGAGACCATCGCCCAGCGGGTCGGCCTGCTGTTGGCTTCCGGCGAGGTCACCGAGGGCGTCGGCGAGAGCGTCGTCGACTCCTCCGAGATCATCAACACGCTCCGCAAGGGGGGCATCGCTGCACTCGGCTTCGCCAGCGCCGACGCGAGCGAGGACGCGGGGGAGAACGTCAACGTCATCACGAGCACGACGCGGAAGGCCCTTTTGACGGCGATGAGCGTCCCCGATTCGACCGTCGCGGACGCGGCCCTGGTCGTCGTCGCCGGCGACCCCGACCGAATCTCCCGGAAGGGCGTCGAGCGAGCGCGGCGCTGGGTCGAGGAGGAGACCGGGAGTCTGGAGGTCCGCGGCGGCGACTTCCCGCTCGACAGCGAATACATCGCCACGCTGGTCCTGCTCGCCGGCATCGAGCGCTCCGACCGGTTGGAGGCGTTCATGGCCCGCGCCCGCGAGGCGGCCACGCAGACGGAGCGCGAGGACCCCCGAGCGGCGTTCCAGAACGAGGAGATAGAGGACCTCTTCTAGCGGCGGTCGGATTCGCGTTCGTGCTCGGCGTCGCCGGTCCGCTCCGTCGTCTCGGTATCGTCGCTCGCAGACGCAGCCCCATCGTCGGCGGCCCGTCGCTCGGAGACGGCCGCTTCGGCCGCCTCGGGCGTCTCCGTCTCCAGCAGCCGCTCGACCTTGCGCTCGAACTGCTCGTCGGTCATCTCGCCCCGGGCGTAGCGCTCCCGCAGGAGGTCGAGGGCGTCCTGTTTGGATTCCGGTCGTTCCTGGCTGTCGGCGCGCCGCTCGGCGTCGTCTCCGCGATCCCGCCCTCGCTCCTCCTCGTCGTCGCCGAGCAGGATCGCGGCCAGCGGGACCAGGACGACGAAGCCGAAGACCCAGACCGCCCAGAACCAGCTGTAGCCGAGGAAGAGCGCCGCGAACCCCGCGCCCAGGACGAGTATCGAGAGCACTGCGGGGATGTCGTCCCTGTCGGCCATGTGCTATGTCTCCGCGGGCGGTGGGAAAACGGTTCCGGGCTACGCCAGGCTGCGGCCGTCGAACTCGGCCGGGTCGTACTCCAGCGAGAGCAGGTCCAGCAGCGTGGGCGCGACGTCGAAGAGGTCCACGTCGTCGTCGATGGTCACGTCGGGGTCGTCCACGAACAGCGAGGCGTTGCCGAACTTGTGCATGCCGTTGCGCGGCCCGTCCGGGTCGAACACCCGGTCGTGGCCCGCGAAGCCGGCCTTCAGGTCGAAGCCGTCCGTCGGGAGGACGACGAGGTCCGGCGCGATGGCGTCGTGGGCGCCCTCGAAGGCGTCCTCCGCGACGACGACCCGGTCGGCGACCGTGCGGCCGTCCGGTCCCTCCATGGACTCGAGCATCCCTTTCAGCTCCGCGCGGGTCGATTCGTACTCGTCGGCGGGCACGCTCCCGCGTGGCTCTCGTCCCTCGAGGTTCAGGTAGAACCGGCCCGGGATGAACGAGTACGCCTTCGTCTCGTCGGCGATGTCCGCCAGGTCGGCGTGGTCGTCGGTCTCGAAGGAGAGCCAGCCCTGCTCTTCGAGCCACTGGTTCATGTGGACCTCGTACTCCTCGGTGGTGAAGCCGTGGTCGCTGGCGACGACCATCACCACGTCCTCGGGGAGGGCGTCGCGTAGCTCGCCGAGGTAGCGGTCGACCTTCTCGTAGAACTCGAAGAAGGCCTCGCGGTACTCGCCGTCGTGCTCGTAGTCCCGGAAGAGGAAGTGGTTCACCCGGTCGGTCGTCATGAAGACGCCGAAGAAGAGGTCCCAGTCGTCGCGCTCGACGTAGGCGCGGAACGCGCGCTGCCGGGCGTCGAGGGTCTCGTGGGCGTCCTCGACGAACGCGGTCTTGTCGGCCTCGTGGCCGAGCTTGGCGTTCACGTCGATGCGGTAGTCCATGGACTCGAGGTCCGACGCGAACGAGGTGGGGAGCGCGGCCTTCTCGACCTCGGGGGCCAGGAAGCCCGAGACCATGCGCTGGACGTTCCGCTGGGGCGGGAACGTCACGGGCACGTTCATGACGGTGGCCTCCCGGCCGGCCGCCTGGACGCGGTCCCAGATGCGGTCGGCCTGCACGTCCCGCCCCATCGGGACGTAGGTGTCGTAGGTGCCGGACTCGCGGTCCTGGAAGCCGTAGACGCCGGTCTTCCCGGGGTTGACGCCGGTCGTCAGGGACGGCCAGCAGGCGCTCGATTCGGGCGGCACGATGCTGTCGATGCGGCCGCCGCTCCCCGACTCGGCGATGGCCGAGAGCGTCGGGAAGCGCTCCGGGTTGTCGACGACCAGGTCGTAGGGAACGCCGTCGATGCCGAAGAAGGCGACGCGTTGGTCGCTGCTGCCGCGCAACCGGTCGAACAGTCCCATACTCCGGTGTACCGTCACCTCGCATAAGTACCTTCTTTTCGTGGACAGGAACCGACGTGCCATCGACGCCGCCGGTCGAGGGGGGCGACCGTCCTCGGGACGCCGGGGCGACGACGACCGCTCAGGACGACTCGAACGCCGAGAACAGCGCCTTCCGGGTGCTGGCGTCCACGAGCTCGTCCAGGGTCGTGTCGTACTCGGCGTCGAGCTTGGAGAAGAGGCCGAGCGGGACCCGAGCCGTCGCGGCATCGGCGTTCCCGCCGATGGTCTCGCTCCCCTCGAAGGCGCTCTCCAGGATGTCGAGGGCGTTCGTGCGCACGTCCTCGGCCCGACAGGAGACCACGATGGTCTGGTCGTGGACGCCGAAGACCGCCGCGCTGGAGACGCCGTCGAGGCGGAGCATCGTGTCGGCGGCCTCCTCGAGGGCGCTGACCGCCGGGACCGTGCCGACGTTCGTGACGGCGAAGCTCGCGCGACGCTCGCGGTTCTTGATGGCGTCGCCGATGACGTCGAAGGTCTCGCCGCTCATCCCCGGCGCCCGGAGCGCCTCGATGCGCCCGTGGTCGGCCTGCGAGTGGAGGTAGCTCGCGGCCTCGTAGTCGCTCTGGCCGCGCACCCGGCGGAACTCGCGGGTGCCGGCGCGGATGCCGTAGAGGAGCGCCGTCGCGACGCGCTGCTCGGGGAGGACGCTCCCCTGGCGGAGCAGGTGGGCGACCGTCGTCGAGGTCGCGCCGTCGTCGGTGCGGGCGATGACGGGGATGTTCTCGGCGGCCGCCGGACGGTGCCTGATGACGGCGATGACCGGGGGCGTGTTGCCGAACGAGGGGATGGCCCCGCCGCCGCCGACCGCGATGGCGCCGTCGTTCTCGGCCAGCGCGTCCGGGCTCTCGTCGACGGTGTCGATGGCGAGGTCGAAGATGTTGCAGAACGCCTTGCTGTCCTCGCCGGTGATCGAACCCTCGGCGAACACCGTCCCGGTGACCCCCCACTCCTTGCAGAGCGCCTGCAGGCCGACCGCGGCCGCTAGCGCGTCGATGCTCGGGCTCTCGGGCACCACGAGCGCGACGTTGTTCAGGCCGGCGACGGTGCGTCGAATCGCGGTTATCTCCTCCGGCGCGGCCGCCTCGCGCCGGCGCTGTAAGAGCGAGTGCGCGGCGTACCCCCCGACGCCGCTTGCGAGTACGAGCCCTCCCCCGAGGACCAGCACCTGGTCGGCGATCCCGAACAGTAGCCCCACGGTCATGCCCGCTGATACCAGGGTCCACCGACAAGTAGTTTCGGGTTCGGCTACGGGGCGACGACCCGTCCGTCCCGGTCCTGGGCCTCCTCTGACCCGTCGCCGTCGTCTGGTTCGTCGCCGTCGGCGCGCTCGTCGTGGTCGTCCCGCCGGAAGTTCGTCGGCACGACGGTCGGGTGGTAGATCCCGAACGAGCACGAGGTGGTTGCCATCGGGAGTCCGTAGTCACCGCACGCACAAGAAATTACCCATGCGCATAAAACATCCAGCCGGGCGGGGTGATTACTGCCGGGAATCAGCCGGCGACTAACCGGGAGACTGAAAGACGATTAAGGAGTAATACGGGGCGATTCGAGAGAGAACGGTGGAGGAAAATCCCGCGTTCCGGCGAGAACGGGCCGTCTCAGGCGAACTGCTCCTCGTAGAGGTCCATCGCGTGCTCGATGGCGTCCATCGCGGCCTGCCTGTCCTCCCAGCCCAGCACCTCGACCTCCTTGCCCTCCTCTAAGTTCTTGTAGGTCCGGAAGAACTCCGCGATCTCGGCTCTCTGCTGTGCGGTGATGTCCTCGACGTCCTGGACGTGGTCGAAGCGCGGGTCCTCGATGGGAACGGCGATGACCTTGTCGTCCTGCTCGCCGTCGTCGTCCATCTTCATGAACCCGACCGGTCGCGCCTCGATGACACAACCCGGGAACGTCCGGTCCTCGACGAGGACGAGGACGTCGAAGGGGTCGCCGTCGTCGTAGTACGACTGGGGGATGAAGCCGTAGTCGCTCGGGTAGTGGACGTTGCTGTGGAGGACCCGGTCGAGCACCACGCCCGGGATGTCCTTGTCGTACTCGTACTTGTTGCGCTCGCCCTTGAGACACTCGACGACCGCGTAGATCTCCTCGGGTGGGTTCGGGCCGCTCTCTACGTCTTCCCAGAGGTTCGTCATGGCAGGCGTGAGTCCTACTGGGGCGCAGAAAGGCCTTTCGGGATTCCCGTCGGTCGGTGCCGGCGGGACGGCCGCGATGGTCCCGACACGCGCGGCGACAGTTACGCACACGATTTGTAGGTTGTCCTACATTACACGCGGCCACGGCCGAGTGGCCGGTGGTCCACGCGCGGTAGGCACACACTTCGATACGGGTGGGTAATGTTAAGAACCTTCTATGCGGTGGGAAGCGTTTAAATAGTCCGATGACATTTGCCAATTCATGTCAGAGGCACAGTCGGCCGCGGTGGTAGAGGCACGTGACTTGACAGCGTTCCAGAAGAACATTCTCGTCGTGCTCTCACAGGAGCCGATGTACGGGCTCGCCATCAAGCGGGAGCTCGAGGAGTACTACGACGACGAGGTCAACCACGGGCGGCTCTACCCGAACCTCGACGACCTCGTGAACAAGGGGTTCGTCGAGAAGAGCGAACTCGACAAGCGGACGAACCAGTACGCGCTCACCGACGCCGGGTTCGACGCGGTGGTCGACAACCTGGCCTGGACTATCGAGAAGTTCGTCTCGAACGAGGACCGGCGGACCCAGGTCGGCGACCTGGTCGGTCAGAACTGAACCGTCGGCGGCTCCTTCCCCGCGACCTCGAAGGTGTACTCGAGCGACTGTGCCACGTACTCGCGCTGGTCGTCCGACGGCCAGGCGTTCCGCGGGTAGTACTCGGTCAGGAACTCCCGGAACTCGGCGGCCGACGCCGACTCGAGCGGGCGCGCGTAGTGGTTGCTCATGAAGTCCGCGAACGCCGACGCGTTTTCGCCGTGCACGTCGCCGTGGGCCTGCCTGACCGCGTCGACGACCGCCCGGTTGTGGGCGTCGACGTCGGACCAGTCGTCCGGGTCGCCCGGGCCGTCGAGCGGGACCTCGACGGCCCGGGCGGTGTTCTCGATGCACTCGATTCGGACGGTGCCGTCCTCGACCCACTCGGCTGGGTAGCAGACGAGCGTCTCGCCGGTCGCGTCTTCCCGCAACCGACTGGTGTATCCGTACCTGGCTAGCAGGTCAGCCCGTCGCGCGCGGTAGGCGTCGACTTCTCGTTCGTCCACCACGTTCCTGGCCAGCCGCGTCAGCCGCTCGGCCGCCTCGACTGTCTCCGTCGGCAGGTCACCCATTGTCCAGTGCCTCGTTCACGAGGTTGTCGGCGCGCTCGTTTACCTCTCGCGGTACGTGCGTTATCGACCACTCGTCGAACGCCTCGAGCAGCTCGCGGACGCGCACCCGGGACTCTCTGAGGTCGGGGTCGTTCGTCTTCCACGCGCCCCTGACCTGCTTTATGACGAGTTCGGAGTCGCCGCGGACCTCGACCGCGTCGAAGCCGAGGTCCCGCGCGATCTCGAGTGCGCGGACGAGCGCCGCGTACTCGGCCTGGTTGTTGGTCGCCCGGCCGATGCGCTCGCTGCCCTCGGTGACGATGCCCTCGGACGTGACGAGCACCCAGCCGACGGCCGCGGGACCGGGGTTCCCCCGGCTCCCGCCGTCGAAGTAGACGTGGACGCGACCGCCCTCGTCCCGGAGGACCGCCGTGATGTCCGTCGGCCGCGCGCCCTGGACGACGACCTTGCCGTCGTAGGCGACAGCGGTAGCCTCGCCCCGCGTCGCGCGCCAGCGCTCGTACTCGGTGTTTCCCGCCCGTATCTCGGCCCCGGCGTCGCGGAGCTTCGCGCGCGCGACGTCGACGTCACATTCGACGACCGGCATTGAGCGGAAGTGACCGAGCCTCGGATAAACACTTTCTGGTCTGGACGAACGACGGAAACGGAGGTTTGACGCGCTGAAACACCATTTTTCCGCGAAATCGGTTCAATCCCGTCCTCTCGGAAGCGTCACGATATAGGCAGAGGGTTTAAGCCTTTGGGAAACGCTAATATAAAAGTGCGATGACACGGTCCACTCGCCAGCGGGAGCGCGAAACGGCGGCGGAACGAGAGGACGACGAGGGGGTGAGGGAATGTCCGGAATGCAGCTCTGACAACCTGGTCAAGAGTTCTGACCGGGCGGAACTCGTCTGCGACGACTGCGGGCTGGTCGTCGAAGAGGAGCAGATAGACCCCGGCCCCGAGTGGCGCGCGTTCAACCACCAGGAGCGCCAGGAGAAATCCAGGGTGGGCGCGCCCACGACCCAGACGATGCACGACAAGGGCCTGACCACCACCATCGACTGGAAGGACAAGGACGCCTACGGCCGCTCCATCTCCTCGAAGAAACGGTCGCAGATGCACCGGCTGCGCAAGTGGCAAGAGCGCATCCGCACCAAGGACGCCGGCGAGCGCAACCTCCAGTTCGCGCTCTCCGAGATCGACCGCATGGCGAGTGCGCTCGGCGTGCCCCGCTCCGTACGCGAGGTCGCGTCGGTCATCTACCGGCGGGCGCTCAAGGAGGACCTCATCCGCGGCCGGTCCATCGAGGGCGTCGCCACGAGCGCCCTCTACGCCGCCTGTCGAAAGGAGGGCATTCCCCGGAGCCTAGAGGAGATCTCCGAGGTCTCCCGCGTCGAGCGCAAGGAGATCGGTCGAACGTATCGATACATCTCCCAGGAGCTCGGCCTCGAGATGAAGCCCGTCGACCCCAAGAAGTACGTGCCCCGGTTCTGCTCCGAACTCGAACTCTCCGAGGAGGTGCAGGCGAAGGCGAACGAGATCATCGAGACCACCGCCGAGAAGGGCCTGCTCTCGGGCAAGTCCCCGACCGGCTACGCCGCCGCCGCCATCTACGCCGCCTCGCTTCTGTGCAACGAGAAGAAGACCCAGCGCGAGGTCGCCGACGTCGCCCAGGTCACCGAGGTCACCATCCGCAACCGATACCAGGAGCAGATCGAGGCGATGGGCATCCACGGGTAGTCGTTTCGCCGGCTTCTCCGACTGTGGTATCGGGTTTTGAACGTGTGCTATCGAGCCGTGGACGAACGAACGGTGCCGAGCGCAGGGTGTCCCAGTCCGACTGGTCTCCTCGCGTGTCCCTGTCCACCCGCTCTTCTCGCGTGTCTCTGTCCGACCGCTCTCCTCGCGTGTCTCTGTCCGACCGATTCCCTCGCTCGACTTCGGTCGGGGACCGCCCCCGAGACCGGCGCTGTCTGTCGATGGACACCGACGTAATTATGTAGAACTCCGTGTGATTCCGTGTAATTCCGTGTGACTCCCGGGACCGAGGGGCGGTTCGGCGCGACGGTCACCGGTCCGACATGCCGCGCCGACCGACGCGCCGCGCCAGTTCGACGTCGACGACGGTTCCCG
>Ga0102959_1000016_pt1 | contig 52894 bp, 51 predicted proteins | sample SalPonF2_B_D2_MG_FD_84520 | JGI IMG/M metagenome (GOLD analysis project Ga0102959, IMG submission 84520) | Salt pond soil microbial communities from South San Francisco under conditions of wetland restoration - Salt Pond MetaG SF2_B_D2_MG ...
AACAGCGCGCGGGCGGCACACTCGGTCCGCCAGTCCTCGTCGAGCGGGACGATCGACTTCAGGCCGGCCTTCGCGTCCGGGACTGGCAGGACGGCGAACTCGTCGGGGTCGCCCACGAGCGGGACGTAGTGGGGTTGTCGGCGCGTGAGCCGCCGGAACAGGTCGCGGAATCCGGCCACCGACGCGCGGATGGCGTAGCCCGGGCCCCCGGCTCGAATCAGCTGTATCGCGGTTCGCCGCCCGTCCAGAAACGGAATCTGGGCGACGACGGCCGCGACGTCGCCGTCGCGTGACGCCGTGACCACGACGTGCCCCGCGCTCAGGGAGGTGCCCCAGAGCGCGACGCGGTCGGCGTCGACCCCGTCGAGCGTCCGGACGTACGCCAGCGCGGACGCCCAGTCCTCGAGTTGCGAAGTCGGGTCGACGACCTGCCGCGGTTCGCCGCCAGAGCCGCCGAACCCGCGGTAGTCGAAGACGAGAACGGCGAACCCGCGGTCGACGAACCGGTGGGCGAACGCCGGCAGGCGCCAGCCGCGTTCGCCGCCGAACCCGTGGGCCACGACGACGACGGGGAGGTCGGTCCCGCGAGCGGGTCGGTAGAGCCACCCGGCACAGCGGGCCTCCCCGCTCTCGAAGCGGACCGCCTGGCGGGAGTGGTCCATACCTGCAGTTCGCGTCCCAGCAGGATAAATGAGGGCCTGCAGGTGGTCGCCATCTGCACGGTCGAGGTCTCCTCGGACTGCGTGATCGGCGACGCATCTACAATCTGATGCGGTCCTCGCCGACGGACAGCTATCGTCTTCGCCGACGGACAGCCATCCGCTGTCGGCACGGGGAGACACCCACTCCAGAATCAGGTGCGTCGACGCTCGGACCGGGTGACTCGGCGTCCCTGACCCGGGGCCCAGTATGTCAGGAAGCTGTGTTAATCAGACATTACCACCGGCACGTCGGTGTCTCAGGCCGGCCACAAGCTTTTTTCATCTCTACCTGAGTATCACATAGGAAATGGCTACCGAGGAGGCGGAGGGAGTGCTCTCGGAGGCCGATGGCCAGCCGGAAGGCGACGAGGACGGGGAGCCCCCGTCGCCGGCCGTCGGCGAGTACACCTGGGCCGATTACATGGAGGAGTACGGCTACGGCGGCGAGGTAGACGACCTGCCGCCGCGGGACGGCTCGGGGAGCGGCGGGCGGGTGTTCGGCGGCGGCGACGGGCCGACCTGGCCGCCGAGCGGCGACGACTGGGACGAGGTCGCCTTCGACCCCGAGGTCCACCTGGGCTTCCACCCGGACGAGATGGCCGACCGACTCGCCGACGGGGCGAGCGACGCGGCGGCCCTCTGGGCGACCTTCCTCGAGTACATCGAGAACACGCCCGTCGTCAAGGACGAGTACAAGTGGGAGCACTTCAAGTGGCAGTACTACTACGAGCCCGACGGCTCCCGGCCGCACGACGCCGAGGGCGAGAAGGTCCCGTTCGACCGGAGCGAGCACCTGGGCTTCGAGTCCGAGAAGGTCGAGAACGTCCTCTCGTGGGGCGCGACGGCGGCCGAGTTCGTGCGCGACCTCGAAGACGAGCGCACGGTCGACGTCGACCCCGAGGTCGACGAGGACGACTTCTTCACGACGGTCGACGGGCTGACCACCGTCGCGAACCGCTACGACCTGGAAAAGGCGGTCTCGATGGAGAAGAAACGACACTTCGCCGAGATCGACCGCTACTGGGTGAACAAGCCCTACTCCTTCGTCGTCCTCTTCCACTCCGACCGCGAGAACGAGAAGAAGTACTACCTGGTCGAGCCGTACACGACCACCATCGAGGACGGCCTCAAGTCCTTCCTGACGGGCAAGCTCCGGACCGCCATCAAGTACTCGAGCGACGACGTGGTCGTCGAGGGCGAGCCCAACGAGCGCGCCGACGTCATCGAGCGCGAGACGGGCAAGCTCCTCGAGCGGTACGACCTCTACGACGGCCCCGTCAGGGGCCAGCGGTCGTTCGTGGACCGGGTCATGGAACTGCTGGGCCGCGTCGAGTCGGAGGTGGAGCCCGAGGCGGACGAGCCACAGCCCATCGACGGCATCTCGGCCCGCCCCGAGCCCGCGGTGCTGGCCGAGGACTCCCGGACGCTCACGCAGTACCAGGTCGAGAAGCTCCTCTACGAGCTCGAACGCGACTTCGTCGGCTACGAGCGCATCGACGGCATCAAACACGACATCAACGTCGAGGACATCTCGTGTGACGGCTACAACTCGCCGGTGTTCGTCTACCACACCGACTACGAGCAGCTCATCACGAACGTCTACCACGGCGAGAAGAGCCTGGACGACTTCGTCGTCAAGATGGCCCAGCGCTCCGGGAAGGGCATCAGCAAGCGCCAGCCGCAGGTCGACGCCACGCTCCCGGACGGCTCGCGCGCCCAGCTCACCCTCGGCCGCGAGGTCTCCGACCACGGCACCAACTACACCATCCGGCAGTTCAAGGACGTCCCCTTCACGCCCATCGACCTTATCAACTGGAACACGTTCTCGCTCGCGGAGATGGCCTTCACCTGGCTCTGCATCGAGAACAACAAGTCCCTGATCTTCGCCGGTGGCACCGCGTCCGGCAAGACCACCAGCCTGAACGCGGTCTCGCTGTTCATCCCGTCGAACGCCAAGATCGTCTCCATCGAGGACACCCGCGAGGTCGAGCTCCCCCAGCGCAACTGGATCGCCAGCGTCACCCGGCCCTCCTTCTCCGACGACGAGAAAGGGGACATCGACGAGTTCGACTTACTGGAGGCCGCGCTCCGGCAGCGCCCCGACTACATCGTGATGGGCGAGGTCCGCGGGGAGGAGGGGCGGACTCTCTTCCAGGTCATGTCCACGGGCCACACCACCTACACCACGTTCCACGCGGACAACGTGAGCGAGGTGCTCAAGCGCTTCACCACCGCGCCGATCAACGTCTCGAAGACGCTGTTCACCGCCCTCGATCTGGTCTCCGTGCAGACGCAGACTCGCGTGCGCGGGACGAAGGTCCGCAGGAACAAGTCGCTCACCGAGATAAACCACTACGACCCCGAGAACGACGAGATCAACGTCCAGGACGTCTTCCAGTGGCGCCCGGAGACCGACGGCTACCAGCAGATCGGCAACTCGAACACCTTAGAGGAGATCCGCTTCGACCGCGGCTGGACGCCACAGGAGCTCGAGACCGAGCTGTTCAAACGCGAGGTCATCCTCGCCTATCTCATCGAGCAGGGGCTCAACGAGTACGCCCAGGTCGCCGCGACGGCCCAGGCGTTCATCAACGACCCCGACACTATCCTCACGCTCATCGCCAACGACCAGCTCTCCGAGAGCCTCGCCGACCTCCGCGGCATGGAGAGCGTCCTCATCGACGTCGACCCCGAGAAGGAGAAGATGGTGCCCCGTCCCGACCCCGGGGAGGACGTGCTGGCGGAGGCCGAGCAGATCCTCTCCCGCGCCGACGAGAAGGTCCTCGACGACTACCGGGGCGAAGACGCCCCTGACATCGCGCTCGCCCTCGACCAGTCGACCGAGGACGACGTCGTCATCTCCGAGTCGCTCCCGGACGACGCGCTGCGCGACGTCGCCTCTGCCGTCGGCGACGAACCGCCACGCGGGGACGACGGGCCCGACGCCGACGGAGAGAACCCCCCGGAGTTCGACGACGGAACCGGCGATCGGCCGGCGGACTACACGACTGGAACGCTCGGAGAGGCCGACGCGAACGGGGAGGCCGACGCGAACGGAGAGGCCGACGCGAACGGGGAGGCCGACTCGAACGGGGAGGCCGACGCGAACGGGGAGGCCGACTCGAACGGGGAGGCCGACGCGAACGGCCAGTCGACGTCGTCACGGCCGGCGGACTACCAGCGACCGCCGAGCGACGGGACGGCCCTCGACGAGCAATCGCCGGGGGCTGACGAACCGGAATCTCGGCCAGCTGACGACGAGGACGAGGTGGACGGCCACGCCGTTGACCAGGACGAGGTGGACGGCCGCGCCGATGACCAGGACGGGACGAACGGCCGCGCCGACGAGGAGAGTGGGCGTGACCGCGAGGGTGCGGACGCGGGCGAGGAGGGGGAGGCGGACGAAGACGACGACAGTTACGGGGGCTTCGAGTTCGACGCGGAGGACCGATGAGCAACACCACCCCGTCGGGCGGGTTCCAGCAGGGGGCCGACGCGCTCGCCGACTTCTTCTACCCGGTCTACCGGTGGGCGTTCGACGAGCACAGCGACTTCGCGGCCGACGTCGAGACGACGCTCGCCGAGGCGCGGATGGCCGAGACCGTCGAGCTGTACATCTCGCGGGCCATCGGTTTCGGCGTCATCGCGGGCGTGCTGCTCTGGCTGCTCGGCGTCCTGGTGGGCTACGGGCTGTTCGCCACCGGCGTCGTCTCGACCGACACCCTCATCGGCGTTCGGCTCCCCAACGGGGCGGTCCAGGCCTTCGTCCACGCCGTGAAGGTCCCGGCGCTCGTCCTCGTGACCGGCGTCGTCTTCGGGTCCATCGGCTTCGCGGCGGGCTTCGGCGGTCTGCTGGCGGTGCCCTACCTCAAGGCCGGCGAACGCGAACGCGAGATCAACATGCTGCTGCCCGACGCCGTCGCGTTCATGTACGCACTCTCCATCGGCGGGCTGAACCAGCTCGAGATACTCGAGGCGATGGCGAAGGCCGACGACACCTACGGCGAGGTCGCCCTGGAGTTCCGCACCATCGTCCAGGAGACCGAGTACTTCGACACCGACTATCGCTCGGCCATCCGTCACCGGGCGCTGGAGACGCCCTCCGACGACCTCGGCCAGCTCCTGACGGACATGCTCTCGATCATCAACAGCGGCGGGAACATGACCGACTTCCTGAGCGACAAGAAGGACAAGCACATGCGCACCGCCAAACAGCAACAGGAGCTCACCTTAGAGACCCTGGAGCTGTTCGGCGAGATGTACATGACCCTCTCGCTGTTCCCGCTGTTGCTCATCATCATCCTGGTCATCATGAGCATGCTCGGGCAGGCCAAGCAGTCCTACCTCTACGCGACGGTCTACGGACTCATCCCGCTGACCGGGGTCGGCTTCCTGGTGCTCGTCGCCACCGTCAAGCAGGACGAGCCGGGCGACGGCTACCTGAGCCCGACCGACGACGGCGAGATGCCCGCCCGGGAGCCGGGCCTGCTGAACCTCGGACTCGTCGAGGAGTTCGTCGGGGAGTTCTCGGTGTTCGACCGCATCAAGAGCCGCGAGGGGACCTACGAGACCATCCGGCTGCTCAAGCGGCCCCACGTCTTCTTCCGGGAGCACCCCACCTACATCCTCGGGCTGACGGTGCCCGCCGCGCTCGTGCTGATCGCCAGCGCCATCCTCTCGGGGACGGCGCCGACCAGCTTCGACGGGCTCGTCGCCGACCCCGTGTGGGGGACGGTGCTGTACGTCTACCTGCCGCTGTACGTCGTCGGCATCCCCCTCGCGGTCTTCCGCGAGTGGAACGTCCGCTCGCGCCGGCGCGTCATCTCGAAGCTCTCCGACAACCTCCGCAAGCTCTCCTCGGCCAACGACACCGGGCTGACGCTGCTCGAGTCCATCAAGACCGTCGCCGACACCTCCGCCGGGAAGCTCGGCAACGAGTTCGAGATCATGTACACGAAGGTGAACTACGGCATGAGCCTGCGGGAGGCGCTCGTCGAGTTCAACAACCGCTACTACATCCCCCGGCTCGCGCGGACGGTCAAGCTCATCAGCAAGGCCCAGGAGGCCTCCAGCCAGATCACGGCGGTGCTGACGACCGCGGCCCAGGCCAGCGAGAACCAGGACGACATCGAGCGCGAGCGCATCTCGCGCACCCGCATGCAGGTCGTCATCATCATCATGACCTACTTCACCCTGCTCGCGGTGATGGCCATCCTGAAGGTACGCTTCCTGGACGTGATGGCCGGGCTGTCGGCGCAGGCCGCGGCCAGCGGCGGTGGCGGCGGGGCGGCCGCGGGCGGCACGCAGTTCGGGGGTAACGTCGACACCGCGCTGCTGACGCTCCTGTTCTTCCACGCCGTCACCGTCCAGGGCATCCTCTCCGGGTTCATCGCGGGCTACATCCGGGACGCCAACGTGCTCTCTGGCGTGAAGTTCGCCGTCCTCCTCCCGACCGTCGCGCTCGCGGTCTTCGCGTTCATCTGACCATGTCCCGACCGCACCCCACCCGACGACGGACGCGACAATCCTCGCGTGGCCGACACGGCCACGCGCCGCGGGCCGGACGACTGATCCCGCGTCGCGAGCGGGCGCGCGGGCAGACCACGCTCGACTTCCTCATCGGCATCAGCGTCTTCCTGGTGACGGTGGGCGTCGTGCTCACGTTCGTCCCCGGCATCCTCAACCCGTTCGTCGGGGGGCGGACGGTGAACGCGCTGACCGCCGACCGGGCGGCCACGACGCTCGCCACCGGCGACCTCGCCGGCCCGGAGCCCTACGTCCTGAACCGGAGCGGGGTGAACAGCTTCTTCGACCCCGCGACCGACGTCCACGACCGCCTCGGCCTCTCGGGGACCGTCCAGGTGAACGTGACGCTGACGAACGCGAACCAGCGGTGGACCAGCGGGCCGACGCCGCCGACCGACGCCGGGAGCGTCATCTCGGCGTGGCGGGTCGTGTCGGTCGACGGGCACCGGTCGGACCTGCGGGTCCGGGTGTGGTAGCGTGCGGGCCCAAGCGCACACACTGGAGGGGGTTACGGCCTCGCTGCTCGTCGTCATGAGCGTCGTCTTCGCACTCCAGGTGACGGCCGTGACGCCCCTGACGGCGAGCACCGCCAGCCAGCACATCGAGAACCAGGAGCGGGCCGCCGCCCGGGGCGTGCTCGCCACCGCGGACGCGAACGACACGCTGAAGGCCGCGCTGCTGACCTGGAACGAGAGCGCGCGGAGCTTCTACAACGCGTCGGCGAGGGGCTACTACGCGACCGGCGGCCCGCCGAACGCCTTCGGCGCGGCGCTGAACGAGACGTTCGCGAACCGGGGCATCGCCTTCAACGTCAACGTCTACTACCTGAGTCCCAGCGGACAGCGCAAGCGGCGCGAGATGGTCCACCTCGGCGAACCGAGCGACAACGCCGTAACGGTCGTCCAGACGGTGACCCTCTACGACGACGACCACCTCCATTTCACGAACGGAACTGCGATGGACACGACCCTCTCGAACGCCGCCTACTTCGTGCCGGACCTGGACGCGGCGAGCAACGTCTACGGCGTCGTCGAGGTGGAGGTGGTCGTGTGGCGCATGTAGGCCGCGACGACCGCGGCGTCTCGACCGCGCTGGGCTACATGCTCAGCCTGATGGTCGCGACGCTGGTGGTGACTGGGTTGTTCGTCGCGGCCGGTGGCTTCGTCGAACAGCAGCGCGACCGGGCGGTGCGCTCGGAGTTCCGGGTCGTCGGACAGCGCGTGGCCGCCGACCTGCTGACCACCGACCGGCTCGCGCGGTCGGCCGGCGACGGCCACGTCCGCGTCGAATCCGACGTCCCGCGGGTGGTCGCCGGCCGACAGTACACCATCCGGATCAACGCGACCGACCACGGCTCGCAGGTCGTCCTGGAGATGACCGACCCCGACGTCGTCGTGCGAGTCCCGTTCCGGAACCAGACGGCAGTCGCCACCCGGAACGTCACGGGCGGCCCGCTCGTGTTCAGCTACAACGAGAGCGGCGGCGAGGTGGTGGTCGACAGTGGATGAGCGCGGCGTCAGCGACGTCGTCGGCTTCGTCCTCGTGTTCGCGCTCGTCACCGCGACCGTCGGCGTCGTCTACACGACCGGCATCCAGGGGCTGACCGGCAGCCGCGACGTCGAGCGCGTCAACAACGCGGAGCGAGCCTTCGACGTGTTCGCCAACAACGTAGACGACGTGATCCGGCGGGGCGCGCCGAGCCGGGCGACCGAGGTGAAACTCGCCGACGCCGACCTGCACTACGGCGCGCCGGTGACGGTGAATCTGACGCTGACCGGGTCGGGGAAGTCCTACGCGGCCGAGTTCAGGCCCATCGTCTACGGGTCGGGGACAGGCAGCCGCGTGGTCTACAGCGACGGCGCGGTCATCCGCGAACAGCGTAACGGCGCCGTCCTGATCCGCGACCCGCCGTTCGTCCTCGGGGAGCAGACGGTCGTACCGTACCTCGTCACCCGCCCCCAGGGGGTGAGCAGCGTGGCCGGGTCGCGGACGGTGCTCATCCGGACCGTGCTGGCGAGCAGGCACGTGTTCGTGGCGGAGTCGAACGGCCCGTACACGGTCCGGCTCAACGTCACGTCTGCGCGGGCGGTCGTCTGGAAGCGCTACCTGGAGGGAGAGACGGGCGGGAGCTGTGCGCTCGTCGGCGACACGGCGACGTGTACCTTCCAGACCCAACGGGTGTACGTCCCGCTCTACAAGGTGGACGTCCAGTTCATCTGAGCCCGAACGGTCGGTCTGATCACCTGAGCCGGACGACCACGTCGTTCTCGGTGACGTGGAGGAAGGTGACCGACCGGCCGTCACCCCCGTAGACGAGGTTGCCGTAGGAGAGGCTCTCGTCGACGCTCCCGGCCGCGTTGTGGCCGTTGCCGTTCCCGTTCCCGCTGTCGTCGACGACGAGGTTCACGTTCGGCCCCATCAGGGAGAGGTAGTGGTTGACCAGGTAGCCGACCGCCTCCGTGTCGCCGACCCCCGGGTCGTAGGTGACGGCCTTGTCCACCGGGTGCTGGGTGAACTGGAGGTTGCTCGGTCCCTGGGTGTAGTTGAGCTGTTCCGTGCTCGTGAGGTTCATCGAAAGCGTCGGCTTCCCGCCCGCACAGCTGTAGGAGAACTGCGTCGCGTTCTCCGTGAACGCGCTCGTCTCCACCCACTTCTGCGTCCCGCTCGACCCCTCGTAGGTGAGGATGACGTCCGCGTTCCCGCCGCTGCAGATCTTGCCGTTCCGGTTCAGGAGCGTGACGTTGAACGACTGGCTCCCGCTCTGGGCGTCAAGCGACCAGTCGAGGTTGGCGAAGTTGGCGTTGTCCTGCTGGTCGGGGTTGATGGTGACCGTGAAGTTGTCGATTGAGTGGTCGTTGCCCAGCCCGCGCAGCTCGATGGCGTTGCCGTCCTGGGGCATCTGGAAGGCCCCCATGATGCCGACGGCGACCAGCTCGGCCGTCGCGGTCTGGTTCGCCCGGTCGACGGAGACGTTCCCCTCGGTCCGCGCGCGGAAGTACTGCGCCCAGCCCCGGTAGTAGCGGCTGTGGACGGTCACCTGGAGAGTGCCCGTGCCGACCGGGTTCTCGTAGGAGCGACCGGTGGGGTAGTGGGCGCTCGCGTTCGGGAACACCCGCCTGGCGCGCTCGGTCCGCGTGATAACGGCCCTGGTGTCACCACCCCCCGAGGTGGAGCCGTGGACGCGGATGATCGGCAGCGTGAGCGTCGCGTCGCGGTAGTGGAACTCCGGCGGCGAGACCATCCGCGCCGAGCCGTTCCCGTCGATGCGCCAGACCCCCCCGCCCTGGTAGGCGATCTCCGTGTCGCCGCTCGTGTAGACGAGCGAACCGAGCGAGCGGTTGAAGACGGTCTCGTTCTTGTTCGCGGTGTAGTTGACGTGCCTGATGCGCAGCCAGCCGCTGTCCTGGTGGACGGTGAAGGCGCCGTCGCCGGTCTGGCCGAGGTCAACGGTCTGGACGTCGGACTGACCGAGGGCCACCATCGCGCTCCGGGCGTCGAGCAGCGTCATGGCGTGCTCGGTGCTCTGGACCGTGGTGGCCTGCTGTGCGGTGTCTAGGGCCCCGCCGCCGAGGGCGACGACGAGCGTGGTGCCGACGACGGTCAGCCCGAGCAGGAGGACGACGCCGAGCGTCTCGCTCTGCCCCCGGTCGGTCGACTGGCCACCACGTGTACCCCGCATTTCGTGCAACGTAATCTCGGACGTATGATGAACCTGACGGCCGTCCCCGAACGCCGAGAACGACCCGAGTACGGCCTCGAATGGGGGGAATCGAAGGGCGGTGGCTCAGTCGAGGTCGATGCGACAGCATGCGCCGGTGGCGAGGTCCTCGTCCTCGACGTAGGCGGCGAGGCAGGCGTAGTTGCAGAACTGGCCGACGTCGTGGCGGTCGATGGCGGCGTCGTCGGGACCCACGTCGGCGACGTCGTCCTCGACGGGTTCCTGCAGGAAGACGGGGTCGTGTGCCATCACGTCGTGGCCGCAGTAGGTGCACGCGGTGGACATGGCTCTCAGTCGTGCGCCAGTAGGGGACCCCGGCGGGTAGGCGTTCCGGTCGCGGCGGTGCCGGCTGCTGACGTCGTGGCCTGGCGTGACGTCCGGGACGACGGGCCGGCCCGTCGCAACCGTCGGAAGCGAGGGCCACGGGGGCCGACACTTAACTCCGGTCGCGACGTAGTCCGCGTGTGAGCGACGACGCCAACCGACGGGACCTCCGGATGCCCACCGGGGACGAGGTGTTCGCCGAGGTGACGGCGATGCAGGGCTACGGGCGCGTCCGCCTGCGCTGTGCCGACGGGAAAGAGCGCATGGGTCGCATCCCCGGACGGATGCGGCGACGCGTCTGGATCCGCGAGGGCGACCTCGTGCTCGCCGACCCCTGGGACTGGGAGGACGGCAAGGCCGACATCAGCTGGCGCTACTCCAGCCAGGACGCAGAACAGCTGCGACGCGAGGGCCTCGTCGACCTGCCGTGAGCGGCCGCCTGGACGTCTAGCGCACCGACAGACCGACGTGCGAGTCGTCCAGCCCGTCGAGTTCGTCGTCGCGGGTCGTGCCTTCGTCCGTTTTCTCGTCGTCGCGGGTCGTGTCTCCGTCCGGCTTCGCTCGTCTCGTGACGGTTCGACCACCTCTCGGGGGGTTTTTACGGTGACGGTGACGACGTCGGAGGGATGGGCGACCACCCGAACGCGAACCTCATCGAACTCCTGTACAACGGCGACGAGACCGAGCCCGCAGTCGCCGTCCGCCTCGAATCGGACGGCCCGCGGATCGGCGTCTCCACCGGCTACACCGACGACCCCGTCGAGTCCCAGCTCTCGATGCTGGCCGGCTACATGACCTGGCTCGCCCACAACACGGAAGTGGACGTCGAGCGCGTCGCCGAGGACGCCCTCGACATCGCCCGGGAGATGCGCGAGGCCGACTCGGTGTTCGTCGACCCCGCGGCGTTCGAGGAGGAGTGACGAGCGGCGGGGACCGCGTGCCTCGCTCGACCCGAGGAAGCTATTAGAGACCCTCTTCGGTATCACGGCGCATGGGTTCGACGATACTGGCGGTCGCCACCACGGGGATGCTCGGCGTGCTGGTGGGACACGGGGTCAACGACGTGTTCGGAGGGAAACGCAGCTCCGTGGGGGTACACAAGAAGAACGGACAGATCATGCCCTTCGACGAGGGCGTCGTCGTCTACGCGCTGATCATCGTCATCTCGGGACTGGTGACGGCGCTGGTCGCGCGGGTGCTGACCTCCACCATCACCGGGCTCGGAGCCCTTTTCGTCTCGGTCGTCGGCATCGTCGTCTTCCTGAGCGTGGATAGCTACTCCAGATAGAACGGCGGCGGGCCGGGCCTCGGTCCGCGAGCGGTGCCGACGGACGAGGAGCGACAAACGGGGACTGGACGGGACAGGACGGGACAGCAGGACAGCGGGAGAGAGCAGTGCGAGAACGGGGTCGCCTTTGCGGAGGATTATGTACGATGAAACGAAAGGAAGCCGCAATGAACCGGCTCGTCCCCCTCGTGGTCCTCTCTGTCCTGCTGGCCGGCTGCTCGACCGGCGTGCTCCAGCCAGGGCAGCCGACGGCCAGCGCCACGACGACGAACCCGACGACGACCGCGATGGCGACGGCGACCACCGGAGCGACCACGACGGGGACGACCACGCAAACGACCCCCGCGGGGACGACGACCGCGACGCCCACCACGGCGCGCCCGCCGGACAACCAGTGGGGGCACAACCCCGTGACCATCGCCGTCTACGACTACGCGAACACCGAGCAGAACGTCACCCCGCTCGTCTCGCAAGCGATCGCGTACTGGAACAACCACAGCGAGGTCTACGCCGGCGTCAACGTCGCGTTCGCGCTGGTCCCGAACGACACCAACCCCGACATCCGGCTCTCGCTGATCGACCGGATACCCCGATGTGGGAACCGGACACACGAACTCCTCGGGTGTGCGGACCTGAACCCCCCGGATCGAACCCCCCACACACCCTCACTGGTCAGGATTCGGGCGGGCTACAGCGACCGAACGACGCTCCACACCATCAAACACGAACTCGGGCACGTGCTCGGACTGACACACCAGGACCGCCCGCAGCCGTTGATGAACTCGACGGACCCGAACGCGACGACCCTGCCGCAGCCGAACGCCACCGACGTCCCGCTCCCCTGGCTCGACCGGAACATCACCGTCTTCGTCGATACGAGCCACGCGGTCGCGAACCACGAGCCGCAGGTCGAACACGCACTCCAGTACTTCGAGGACGGCGCGGACGGCACGCTTGCCGTCACGTCCCGGTTCCACGTGGTCGCAAACGAGTCGCGGGCCGACATCGTGATCCGGATCTACGCCGACGCCCAACAGACGTCGTGGCTGGACAGTTCGGGGTCGACGACGCGCGTCTACGGGGACGATGTCGACGGCGACGGTGCCCTCGAGTACTACACGAACGCGACCATCGTCGTCGCGGGCATCGACAACGACGCCAGCGGCTGGCACGTCGCCTACTGGCTGGCCTACGACCTCGGCTACACGCGGGCCGAGCGACCGCCGGTACTCCAGCCGGACGCCACGTATCGACAGCGGCGGAGCAACTGGTGGGTGTGACCGGGCGGGCCGGAATCGGCACTGGAGTCGACCCGAACGCTCACTCGGCCCCGGCGCAGCTTCGGGCGCTGTCCGTCCCACCGACCGTCCAGACGCTCTCGTCGGCCACCAGCTCCAGCACCCACTCGTAGCGCGGGTGGACCCAGTCGAGCCGCTCCCGATTCGCGTCGATCCAGGCCGCCGGGTCGCCACACCGCCGCCACTGCCGGGCGACGTCCGTCTCCTCGATGCCGTACTCGTCGAACTCGAAGGCCCGGACGGTCCGCGCCAGCGGCGCGAAGTAGATGGCGAGGGTGGCGTCGTCGGCGAGCGCGATGAGCTCCTCCTCGAGGTCGCGGCGCAGCAGGTACGTCACCATCTCGTCGATGTGGTTGCCCTGGTGGTGCTCGACCAGCTCGTCGAAGAGCTGGTATCGCAGGTCCCAGCGGGCGGTCTCGTCGGTCGACTGGCTCGGTGGCGGGCTGATTGGGCCGTCGGATTTCGTCGCCATGTTCGGGGGGTCGTGGACTGACCTCTAAGAAGTGAGCCACGGACGGAGGGTGAAAGTGGAAGTGGAGATGGGTTCAGACCTGGAATAGAAGACCGAATTTTCACCCAGATAACCACCCGGGAGTCCAAAATTCAGATTGGTTACCAGTTACAGCGATATTTGTATATATCTGCGATTGGACACACAAGGCATGGCCGTGAAGGAGGTCATGGACTATCTCCACCGTCGGGCCGGTGACGACCTTCGGGGGATAGTGCTGTATGACGATGAAGCGATGAGGGTTATCCACCTCCGCAACGATATTCGTAAACACCGGTTGAAGAATCAGGTGGAGGCGATGCTCGACCGCATCCGTCCCGAATCGCAGGCCGCCGAGGAAGCGGCGTTCCCCTTCGGGGACCTCTTCGTGACGGTCCGGCGCTTCGAGCACGCCATCATCATGCACTTCCCGCTGAAAGCCGGAGAGGGCGTGGTCGTCGCGCTCGAACCCGAGACCGCACAGAGTCTCAACACCTTCACCAGCGACATCCTCGACCGCCTCCACGAGTCTCCCTAACGCGCAGGCTGCCCGGGTTCGTTCTACAGCACGAAAAACGGGATTCGAGAGGAGTTACGGGGGGTGGAATGGGGGAACGTGGTCCTCTCGTGAAATTCCATTAGACGATAATATCTCGGGGGAATATAAATCTTGGTCTGAATGAGCGTCGCTCAGTAGTCCACTGACTGGAGGGAGCGAAGCGACCGGAAGGAAGTGGACTCGCCCCGTTCGTTCCGAGCCTCGCACTCGGTCCACTCGTGCGAGACGCCGGAACTCGCCCCGTTCGTTCCGAGCCTCGCACTCGGTCCACTCGTGCGAGACGCCGGGATTTGAACCCGGAGCCAGACGGTCGTCTCGCTTCGCTCGACGCTACGACTGGCAGCTTCAAATCCACGCGCTCGCAAGGCGAGCGCTCGGCTCGTCCGTTCACTCGCTTCGTAGAACTCCGCTCGTTCATGGACTCGCCGGGAGTTTCGCGAGCGGTGCGAGCGAAACGTCGGCGAGACCACTGACTGGAGTCGAGTGAAACGAGACGAAGGGAAGTGGACTCGCCGGGATTTGAACCCGGGGCCTCTCCCATGCCAAGGGAGTGATCTACCACTGATCTACGAGCCCGCGAATCGCAGTCCACCGTACCCCTCCCGAACTGATAAACCCCTCGATTCACCGCCGGACGGCGTGGCATTCCCGTACCATTCGAGCCCGACACGCTCGACCCGAACGCCCGCGCTCGACCAGTCCGTGGAGTGGCTCTATAAGCCGTGGCGACCCGCTCCCCGCCGTGCGTCGAGCGAAGCCCGCTCGACGGGCGTCACATTCCGCTTACATAGAATTACATAGAATTACAAACGCTTACAACCAGGCCGAGTCTGGCAAATCTGGATTTCGACGGGCGAACGACGAAAAACGCGCAGTCTCATCCCGCAAAACGGCTGTACCCTCCCCGGAGAACCCCGCGCGGTGGTCGTGGGGGCTTACGAGATGGGGCCAGTGGGGAGTACAACCTGATAGGTGGCCTCGCCGAACCCCTCTATCGACGAGCGGGTTCGGCAGTCGCGATGAGTACAGGGCGCAACGTTACACCGAACCCGCGGGGCCGAGGGGCCCGTGGCAATCACACCGGTCACCACGTCTCTCCATCGAGAACCCGGAGAGGCGCATCCGAGGGGGGCACGGAGACCCTTTTCAACGACCGAGAATCGCCACAACTGCTTTGCCCCCGACGCGGCCCTTTCGAAGTATGCAGCTGGGACTGATCCTGGAGACGAACGATCCGGAGCGCGTCTGGAACGCGTTCCGACTGGCGAACACGGCGCTCGACGCGGGACACTCGGTGGAGACGTTCCTCCTCGGTGACGGGGTCGAGGCCCCCGATCTCGAACCCGAGACGTTCAACCCCCACGGGGTGATGGTCAAGTACACGAACAACGACGGAGCGCTGTTCGCGTGTGGCACCTGTATGGACTCACGAGACATCGAGCCGGACGACCTCCGACCGCGCTCGACGATGAGTGATTGTCTACGAATCGTGGAGGAAGCCGACAAGCTGCTTACGATCGGGTGACCGTCCTCATTCGGCATCTCGTAGTGACGCATACGACCTCGTGGTCAGCACGCATATCCCGGCAATCGCCGGGGGCTTCGACAGGGGGCCAGTGTTCGACAATCCGCGGATCCACACACTCATTCGCCCGATTATCGCCAGTACACCACTTCGCCCACCGTTCGGAGTAGAAACCCTTTAGTCCACGACCGGACTCCACACACCTACAGGGAACAGCACAGCCGCATATCTGACATCGTCGCACGCGCGTGCATCGGCGCGCCTCTTGTGCGGCTCGGGAATGCGGCAGTGCGACGGTGGACCCACCCGACGTCGTCGGTCTCCACACCGGAATCGACGTCACCGGCGGCCGAATCGGACCCGACACCGACACGACCACGGGACACTCCACCGACGCTGTCCGGCGGCTAGTGCGGTTCTCTCCCCTACCAATGGCACGAATGCACACACGACGCCGCGGGACGTCCGGTTCGGACCGGCCCGTGGCAGACGAACCACCCGAGTGGAGCGACGTCGACGCCGATGACGTGGAGGCGCGCGTCGTCGAGCTCGCCGAACAGGGCTACAGCCAGGCCGAGATCGGGCTCAAGCTGCGCGACGAGGGCATCACGGGGACGCCCGTCCCGAACGTCAAGCTGGCGACCGGCAAGAAGGTCGGCGACATTTTGGCCGAGAACGACGCCACACCGGAGATCCCCGAGGACCTGCGCAACCTGATGGAGAAGGCCGTCCGCGTGCGCGAGCACCTGGCGGAGAACGGCCAGGACCACCAGAACAAGCGCGCGCTCCAGAACGTCGAGTCGAAGATCCGCCGGCTGGTCAACTACTACCGCGGCGACGAACTCGACGCGGAGTTCAAGTACACCTACGAGAACGCGAAGGACCTCCTCGAGTAGATGTCCACCACCGGCCGCGCCGCCGCGCCAGCCCCCGACGCGAGCGACATCGCCGCGACGCTCCGCGACGCGACGCTCGTGCAGTTCGTCGCGCACGCGGACGGGGACGCGGTCGCCGCGAGCGGCCTGCTCGCGCGGGCCGTCGCCGAGACCGGCGGGGCCTACCAGGTGAGCGTCGCGCGCACTGCCGCCGACGCAGCGCGACGGGTCGAGCGAGCCGAGCACACCTGCGTCACCGTCAACGCGGCGACCGAGGCCGACGGAACGACCGCAGTTGACGCGACTATCGTCGGTGGCGAGACGCCGGCGAGCGTGACCGCCGCCGCCGTGGTGCGGGCGCTCGACGCGACGCCCGACCCGCTGCTCGTCCTCGCCGGCACGGTCGCGGCGGGCTACCCGGCAGGCGCCCACGGCAGCGAGCACGCGCTCGAAGCCGCGGTCGCACAGGACGTAGAGCGCCGGCCCGGCGTCGGCGTCCCGACGGCCGACATCGCGGACGGTCTCGCGCACACGACGCTCGTCCACACGGCCGACTCGGGCGACGCCGGCGCGGTGCAGGCCACCCTCGCGTCGCTCGACCTCCCGGTCGAACTCGACGCGGACGCCCACCGGACCGTCGCCTCGCTCGTCGCGCTCGACGCGACCGCGGACGACGCGCCCGGCTCCGTCGAGGCCGTCGAGCGGGCCCTCCGCCCGCACGAGACGCCCGACGGCCCGTTCGCCACTATCGAGGGCTACGCGGACGTCCTCGACGTGTCGGCGCGCGAGGCGCCCGGCGTCGCGGTTGCCCTCGCGCTCGGGCACGGCGACCGCGCGGCCGCGCTCGACGCCTGGCGGGCACGCGCCCAGCGCGCACACGCGGTCGCCCGGACGACGGAGACCACCCGGTACAGCGGCCTCCTCGTCGCCCGAACCGACGGGCCGACCTGGATCGCCGCCCGCCTACTCTGCGACTTCCGCTCGCCGGAGCCGGTCGTGCTCGCCGTCGACGACAACGAGGCGACGCTCGCCGGGCCGACCGGGAGCGACCAGGTGACCACGCTCGAAACGGCGACCACTGCCCTCGAGGGCGAGGTCGGCGGGAACGGCGACCGCGCGTACGCGACCTTCGACGGCGAGGCGGACGCGCTCGTCGACGCCGTCAGGGAGGCACTATGAGACGTGCGACCATCCGGACGGCGGTCGCCCACCCGGAGCGGGTCGCGGCCGCACTCCGGCCGGACAACACACAGGAGATGGACACGCGGGTCGAGGACGGCGCGGTCGTGACGACAATCGAGCGCGAGACCACCGGCGGCCTCCGCTCGACGGCCGACGACTACGTCGTGAACCTCGACGTCGCGGTGCGGACAGCACAGCTAGCCGAACGACACACAGACACAACCCATGAGTGAACGCTCAGTCTCGAAACGAAGTCAGCAGAAGCGGTGGTACACCGTCCTCGCGCCGGAGCAGTTCGACCGCGCGGAGCTCGGTGAGACGCCCGCTGACGACCCGGAGAAGGTACTGGACCGAACGATCGAAACCACGCTCGCGGACCTCCGCGGCGAGGGCGGCGAGAACAACGTCAAGCTCACGTTCAAGGTGACCGACGTCGGCAGCGACGCCGCCTACACCGAGTTCGTGCGCCACGAGCTCGCCCGCGACTACATCCGCAGCCTCGTCCGCCGGGGCTCCTCGAAGGTCGGCGTCGTCGTCACGGTCACGACGACCGACGACTACCGCGTCGAGGTGCAGCCCGTCGCCTTCACGACCAAGCGCGCGGACGACAGCCAGCAGAAGGCCATCCGCCGGACGATGATCGACCTCGTCGAGGGCGCCGCCGCGGAGCGGAGCTTCGAGGAGTTCGTCGACAGTGTCGTCGAGGGCCGGCTCTCGAGCGCCATCTACAACGAGGCGAAGACCATCTACCCGCTTCGTCGCGTCGAGATCCAGAAGACGACCCTCGAGGCCCACCCCGAGGAGGTCCACGAGGAGCAGGAGACGTCGGTGGACGTCGAGGACGCCGACGTCGAGGTCTGAGCCGACGAAACTGTTTTCGGCCGACGCGAGACGGTCCCTTCGACGTAGCGAGCGTGCCGAGCCGTCACTTCGTGACGACGACGGAGCCGACCATCCCCATCACCTCGTGGGGGATGCAGAAGTAGCGGTACGTACCCGGCGTCTCGAAGGTGTGCTCGAAGCTCTCCCCGGGGTGGATGGCTCCCTCTAGCCCGCGTTTCCATCCGTCCCGGGCGGCCTGCTCCGAGTCGAACCCGCCCGACGCGAAGTAGGTCGCGCCGTCCGGGATGCGGTCCTGGTAGGCGGTGACGGTGTGGCTCCGCTGGGAGGTGTTGTGCCAGACGACCGTCTCGCCGACGGACGCCTCGTAGCGCGCCGGTCTGAACTTGCTGTCCGTCGTGGTCACGTCCCACTGGTCCGTCGAGCCCTGCGTGCGGACGCAACCGGCGAGGCTGCCGAGCGCGACCCCGGTCCCCGCGAGAAACGCGCGCCGCTTCATGTGGGAGTCTCGGACCGAGGGCCATATAGGCCCCCCGATTCGTCCGCTCGACCCGCCGGCGAGGACCGCCGCGACCGGGCGTGAAAAGGGAAACGCTCTTACGAATCCCGGCGAAAGCGTGGCGTATGAGCGACGGGGACGAGGAACCGACGGACGCAGACGAGGCGGCGGGCGAGGAGAACGCGCCGGCCCTGGACGCAGACGCCATCGAGGAGCGCCTCGACGAGGCCGAGGCGGCCCTGGAGGACGCCGAGACCGAGGCCGCACTCGACGAGGTCGAGGACACGCTCGACGAAATCGAGGGCGCCATCGAAGCGGCGTCCCTCCCGGAGCCCGAGGACGAAGACGAGGAGCCGGTCGCCGACCGGCTGGAGACGCGCCTCTCCGACCTGCGAGACGAACTCGAGGGGAAGCGCGGCCCCTACGCCGAGGACGTCGTCGAGACGGTCGAGTCGGCGGCGTCGACCATCACCGACACGCGGTGGACCGAGGCCGGCGAAGCGGACCTCGTCGACGTGATCGGGGCGTTTGCCGACAGCGTGAACGAGACGCTCGGGACCGACGTCCGGCCCGCCGGGGAGGACCTCGACGCCCTCGCCGAGACGCTCTCGGACCTCGCGGGCGCCGTCGGGGACGCCGGCCTCGACGCCGACGAGGACGCCGACACCATCGCGGCGCTCGTGGAGGCGGCGGACGACCTCGAGGCGGGGCTGGACGACGCCCAGGCCTGGGACGACCTCTCGGTCCGGCAGAAGCTCCAGGCCGAGGGCTTCTACGACGTGCTCGGCCAGAAGCACAAGGACTACCCGCCCGAGTGGAGCGCCCTCAAGGAGTGGGAGAAGCGCGACGACGCCGAGAAGGTCCTGCTCCTGCTCGACCACATGGGCGACTCGGGGTTCATCGAGGCCCACTGCCTGGACACTCTCGAACGGATGGGCAATCCGGCCGCCTTCGACGAGATGATGGCCCGCGCCGAGAAGCGGGGCAAGCCCGCCATCGCCGTCCTCGGGAAGATCGCGGACGAGGCCGCACTCGAGACCATCCAGGAGTACGTCGACGCCGACAGCGACCCCGTCCTCCAGCGCGTCACCCTCCGGGCGGTCGGCGAGATCGGCAGCGAGGAGTCCACGCAGGCGGTGGCGAACAAGCTCGTCGCCGACAACCAGACCACCCGGAGCCGCGCGGCGCGGGCGCTCGGGATGCTCGGTGATGCGCGCGCCATCGACCCGCTCGCCGATGTCCTCGGCGACGCCGACGAGGCCGCCCCGGTCCGCGCGAGCGCCGCCTGGGCGCTGGTCCAGATCGGCACCCAGCGCGCCCTCGAAGCCGCCGCGGCGTACGCCGACGCCGACTCGTACATCGTCCAGGTCGAGGCCGAGGTCGCCGACGAGGCGCTGAAGGCGGAAGCACCTGTCTAGACCGAAAGAAGGGCGCGCGGGCCAGAGAACAGCGGACCTACGCCAGGAAGGTCGCCAGGAACTCGATGGCAAAGGCCAGCGCGACGAGCAGCGCGCCGACCCGCCCGATCCAGGTGTGCTCGACGACGGTGCTCGGCGAGATGTTCATCGTGTAGCTGTCGAACTCGGGTTCGTACTCCAGGTAGCTCGGCTGCTGGAAGAACTCGACGAAGACGAACAGGGCACCGAGCGCGCCCACCGCGTAGCCGACCAGCCTGAGCGTCGTCACGAACTGGGCCATGTGTTCCCGCGCGCGTGCGGTCGTCTAAAATCCACCGAGACATCGACCGACGGGACGAAGGTTTAAATCCGAGAACGGGACCACCCCGTGATGTGCCGTTCCGCCGCGTCGCGCTCGTGGTCCTGCTCGCCCTCGCCCTCGTCGCCCAGTCAGCGACGAGGGCGTCGGCAGGCGCTGGCACGACGAGCGTCGGCCCGGCGGGCGGCACGGCTGCTCCACTCCCCCCACTTTTTTCGAGCACCCCGACGCACGCGAGGCCCGTCGCCAATCCAGCTCCGGGGCACTCGAAGTGCATCGACACCATCCATCGTAGACGCGAAACAGCCACGGACAAACCGGTCAAACCGGCCACCGACACCCCTGCGATAGTCTCGGTCTACCCGAATCCGGTGGCCACGGAGGACCGCGGCGAGTTCGTCGTCGTCCGACTGCCGGCGGGCACCCACCGGAACCTGACGCTCACGGACGGCGAGACGACCGTCCACCTGCCGCCGAAGTGGGTGTCTGGGACCGTGGCGCTCTCCACGACCCCTGACGCCGTCCGGAACCTGACTGACTTGCCGGTGTGTGCACTCCGAGGGTCGCTCTCGCTCTCGAACGCGGGCGAGCGGCTCCGGCTCCGGCGGGCGAACCGGACCCTCGACAGCGTGAGCTACGCCGGCGCGCCGGAGGGCGAGCTCTGGACCGGGACCGCGTGGCGACCGCTCGGCGCGACCGCCTTCGCCGTCGAGTCGGTCCGGAACGTCTCCGTCCGCGCGTTCGTACTACCGGACGACCCGGCGGTTCCACTGGCGACCCTCCAGCGAGCGGACCACCGCATCCTCCTGGCCGGGTACACGCTCACCTCGCGCCGGGTCGCGACCGCTCTCGAAACCGCCGCACGGGACGGCGTCCGGGTCGAGGTCCTGGTCGAGGGGGGACCCGTGGGAGGCGTCGAGCGGAGCGAAGCCGGACTGCTCGACGAGTTGACCGCCGCCGGGGTGTCCGTCGTCGTGCTCGACGGCCCGTACGCGCGATACGATTTCCACCACGCGAAGTACGCCGTGGTGGACGACCGCGCGATGGTCGCGACAGAGAACTGGAAGCCCGCCGGCGTGGGTGGTCGCTCCAGCCGGGGCTGGGGCGTCGTCGTCCGCAGTCGGGCGATGGCCGACGACCTCGCGGCGGTGTTCCGCGCCGACGTCGGATGGCGGGACGCCGTCCCCTGGCGTCGGTTCCGTGCGAACGAGACGTTCCAGCCGGGCGAGACCGCGACCGGAAGCTATCCGAGTCGGTTCCGCGCCAGGACCCTCGGGGCTCGACGCGTCCGCCTCCTCGTTGCGCCGGACGACGCCGAAACCGCGCTGGTCGCCCTGCTGCGGTCCGCCGACCACTCCATCCTGGTCGAGCAGATGGGCGCCGCGTGGGGGACGCCGGTGCTGCGGGCGACCATCGCCGCCGCCAGGCGGGGCGTCCACGTCCGGGTCCTGCTGAGCAGCGCCTGGTACGCCCGCGACCGGAACGGCGCGGTAGCAAAGCGGTTGAACCGTCTCGCCCGGCGCGAGCAGCTCCCGCTCCAGGCACGGCTCGTCGACCCGCGCTCCCGGTTCGAGAAGGTCCACGCCAAGGCGGTCGTCGTCGACGGCCGGACGGTCGTCGTCGGCAGTCTCAACTGGAACAACCACTCGTTCCGGCAGAACCGGGAGGTCGCAGTCGTCCTCTCGGGCCGGGACGTCGGTACGTACTACAGCCGCGTGTTCGCGGCGGACTGGCACGGCGGCGCGTGGCGGCTCCCGGCCGGCGTCGCCGTGCTCGTCGTGGTGGTCCTCCTCGGAGCGCTCCGGCAGGCTCGACGCGAAATCTCGTTCGGTGGGGCCGCCGTTCCGACCGGAGGTGAGTCACCCGACTGAAACGGAGATCGGTTCCCCCCTACAATCGCCCACCGTGACCAGCGGAGCGCCTCGCCGGGTAGCGACGCCGAGAGAAGGCGACCCGGTCAGGCCGCAGTCGAGCTGTGGAGGTCCTCGTCGATCTCGGCGTCGGCCATCTTCTCGACGAGGGCGTCGAGCACCTCGGTGCGCATGCCCGCGACGAACTTGATGGAGCCGACGACGAGGTGCCCCCCGCCGCTGACGCCGCCGCCGGCGACCTCGGCGTTGAGCTCGGCGACCATGTTCGGGATGTCGAGTCGCACGCCGTCGGAGCGCAGGACGGCGAAGTCCGGGCCGTAGCCGATGGTGATGACCGGCTCCTGGGTCTCCACGACCTTGCGGTCGTGGATCTCGCCCGTCGTCTTGCCCGGCGGCGGGTAGGTGAAGCGGTGGGCGAACTGCTCTAAGTCCACCTGGAAGAGGTGGGCGCCGTTGGCGACGCGCTCGTGTTCGACGTGGGGCATCGCGGCCGCGAGCTGTTCCTCGACGTCCGCGCGGGCGCGCTCGGCGAGGAACGGGACCAGCTGACGGTGGCGGGACTCGTCACCGCCGACGTTGAGCACGTCGCGGATGAGCGAGCCGCCGGCGTCGTACCGGAGCCAGAACGCCTCGTAGTCGAGCGCCTCGGAGACGTCCCAGAGGAACCCCTCGTCGTAGTCCTCCGCTTCGGCCAGCGAGACGTAGTCGGCCATCGCGCCGGCCTTCGAGCGGTCCGAGAGGCCCGCGACCGCGGGGACGTGGCGGAGCTCGTCGGTGACGGCGGGGTCGATCATCCGCGCGAGCTCCGCGCACATCATCGCCGTCGTGATGCGGTAGTCCTCGCCGTGGAGGTAGGGGTTGACGTGCTCCTCGACGAGCGACTCGACGGCCTCGGGGTCCGGGTGGTGGTGGTCGAGCACCAGGATGGGGATGTCGTAGTGTCGCAGCGTCTCGTAGGCCGGGACGTCCTCCTCGGTGCTCCCGTTGTCGAGCATGAGCAGGAGCGGGAGCTTCTGCCCGTGGCGGGCACGGTCCTCCAGCGCGTAGTTCAGATCGCGGGTGGCGTCCTCCATCTCGTAGAAGGGCGCCTTGCTGGGGAGGCGCTTTACCAGGTGACGGCTCGCCTCGGGGTCCTCGTGGGTCTCGTCGATGAACCGCTCCAGGGCGAGCTGGAGCGGGACGCTGGCGCACATCCCGTCGCCGTCGGCGTGGTGGCGGACGCGGATGGGGCGGCCCTCGAGGACGGTCCGTCGCAGCCGGCGGGCGACCCGGCGGAGGTCGGGGAACATCCCTTCGAGCGCGGGCCACTCGATGAGCGGCTCGACGTCGTGGGGTTCCGCCTGTTCGGCGAGGGCGGCGTCCAGGCGCTCGCGGACGGCGTCCGCGTCGGCACCGGTGAACCGGTCGAGGGTGTCGATCTCGACCTGGAGGGCGTCGTCTCGTTCCTCGACGGTGCCGACGGCGTGGACGACGTCCGCGAGTCCGACGTCGGGGTAGGCTCGAACGCCGGCCTGCTCGAACGCCGTGCAGGGGACGACCCCGCTCTCGTCGCGGAGCTGGAAGATGGTCGGGCCGCCGGTCTGTTTCACCTGGACGACCTCGCCCTCGAGGTGGACCTGGCCGCCGACCCGCGCTCCGAGCGCGTCGGTGGCGGCGGTCTCGTAGTCGTGGTCCCGCTCGACCGTCTCGTAGTCGTCGACGTCGGCGGGGGCGAAGCTCAGGTCGCCGTTCTCCCTGACGTCGAGGAGCTCGACTACGAACTCGTCGCCGACCGCGAACGTGCGGTCGGCCGTGGACTCGTGGACCAGCCCGGAGACGGTATCGGAGACGTCGACGAACGCGCCGTACTCGACGACGCCGTTCACCGTGGCGTGGTAGTACTCGCCCACCGCGACGTCGTCGACCGTACAGGAGGGCGCGAGACGGTATACCGTCGGTCTCGACCCGGTCTCGCCGGACGGCTCCACCGGGTCAGCAGACTCAGAAGCGTCGGTCATGTTACTCGATGATTCGACGGTCCCGCTTTTAAGGCTTTGCAACCCGAACCGGTACGCTTAGAACGCGACGGCTCGGACCTGTTGGTATGCGGCTGTTCCGCTCGGGCGGCGGCGGCGAGGTCGTCGGAATCGCCGAGGAGACGCTCTCGTTCGCGCTCGAAGCTGCGCGCGATACGCACCCGAACGAGTACATGGGCTTGCTCCGCGGCGAGCCGGCCCGCGAGCTGGGACTCGACAGGGACGGCTCGGTCGTCACCGACGTGCTGGTCATCCCCGGGACGAAGTCGAACCCGGTCAGCGCGACGATGCGCACGGACCTGGTCCCGAACGACAGCAGGGCGCTCGGCTCCATCCACTCCCACCCGAGCGGCGTCATCCAGCCGAGCGACGCCGACCTGGCGACGTTCGGCAGGGGTAGCGTCCACGTCATCATGGGCGCACCCTACGGCCCGGACGACTGGCGGGCGTTCGACCGGCAGGGCGACCCGCGGGAGCTGCCCGTCCTCGACGTGGCCCTGCCGGACCCGGAATCGTTCTTCGATTTCACCCAGGCGGACATCGACCGCGAGCTACAATGACGACAGGACGCCCCACGAGAGTGGTCGCACAGGGCACCTTCGACATCATCCACCCGGGCCACGTCCACTACCTCCGGGAGTCGGCGGCGCTGGGCGAGGAGCTCTTCGTCATCATCGCCCGCCGGGAGAACGTCACGCACAAGACGCCGCCCATCCTCCCGAACCGCCAGCGCCGGGACGTGGTGGCGGCCCTGGAGGTGGTCGACGAGGCGCTCGTTGGCCACCCCGAGGACATCTTCGTCCCTATCGAGGAGATATCGCCGGACGTCATCACGCTCGGCCACGACCAGCACCACGACGAGGAGGCCATCGCCGACGAACTCGCCCGGCGCGGTGTGGACTGCGAGGTCGTCCGGGTGTCTGGCCGCGAGCCGGCCTACGACGGCGAGCTGCTCTCGACCGGCCGCATCATCGACCGCATCCTGGACGAGCGGGGGTCGCGGGTGTAGGGGGGAGTGCGGAAAGTCACGAGAGAGGAGCCGCGGGTCCGGATCGGCGAAATCGCCGGATTCGACCGGGTTGTAACTGTTTGTAACTCTCTGTAAGTCATTGTAAGTCGAAGCGAGGCGGCGTGCGGGTCGTCTCGAAACCGGAGGCGGGTCGTTCCGAGATCAAAAAACCCGGCCCGCCGACGGGACGGACGGCGGTTCCCGACCGCTCAGAGGTAGTCCTCGGCGCGGAGCCGGGCGACCGCGTCGCGGATGCGCTCCTGGCTGTTGGCGTAGGAGATGCGGGCGTAGCCCGGCGTGCCGAAGGCGCTCCCCGGCACCGTCGCCACGTGGGCGTCCTCGAGCGCGCCGGTACACCACGCCTGGTCGTCGTCGGCCACCGGGACCATCATGTAGAAGGCACCCTCGGGCTCGGGGACCGTGACCCCGTGCTCCGCGAGGAGGTCGAGGAGGAGCTCCCGGCGCTCGCCGAACGCCGCGACCATCTCCGCGACGGCGTCCGCGGTGTTGGTGAGCGCCTCGACGCCCGCGTGCTGGACGAAGTTGGTGGCACACGAGACCGAGTGGGAGTGGATCTTGCTCGCCTGCGAGACGAACTCGGCCGGACCCGCGTAGTAGCCCAGCCGCCAGCCGGTCATCGAGTAGGCCTTCGAGAAGCCGTTGACGGTGACCGTGCGCTCGGCCATCCCGTCGAACGTGCCCAGGCTCGTCGGCTCGCGGCCGTAGGTGATCTCCTGGTAGATCTCGTCGCTGATGACGGTGACGTCGTGATCGACGGCCAGGTCGCGGACCGCGGCCAGCGCGTCGTCGCTGAAGACCGCCCCGGACGGGTTGCTCGGCGAGTTGACGATCAGCAGCTCGGTGTCGTCGCTGACCGCGTCGGCCAGCTCGTCGAGCGCCGGCTCGAGCTGGAACCCGTGGGCCGAGAGGTCCACCCGCGAGAGCCGCCCGCCCGCGAGCTTCACCATCGCCTCGTAGGAGACCCACGCCGGGTCGAGCAGGACGACCTCGTCGCCGTCGTCGACGACGGTCTGGACGGTCTCGAAGAGCGCCTGCTTCGCGCCGGGGGTGACGACCACCTGCGAGGGCTCGTAGGCGAGCCCGTCGGCCTGGAGCTTCTCCGCGATGGCCACCCGGAGCGCCGGGATGCCGGCGGAGGGGGTGTAGCCGGTGTCACCGGCGTCCAGCGACGACTTGGCCGCCTCGACGACGTTCTCGGGCGTGGGGAAGTCGGGCTCCCCGACCGAGAGGTCCACCACGTCCTGGCCCTCGGCTTCCAGCTCGGAGGCGAGGTTGCTCACCGCGAGCGTCGCGCTCGGCTCGACCCGGGTGATGCGGTCTGCGAACTTCATAGCGCCTCCACCATCGAGACCGCCCCCTCGACTGCCTCGGCTCCCTTCGAGACCCGCGCCCGGGCCTCGTCGGCGGAGAGGTCCGGGCCGAGGATGCCCAGCAGTACCGGCGTGTCCCGGCGCAGGCTCACCTCGGTCAGCCCGTCGGCGGCGCCGTGCGCGACGACCTCGTCGTGGCCGGTGTCGCCCGTGATGACCGCGCCGAGGACGGCGACGGCGTCAACGTCGTCCCGGCGGGCGAGCCGGTCGGCCGCCAGCGGCGAGTCGAAGGCACCGGGCACGTAGACGGTTTCGACGATTTCCACGCCCCGCTCGGCGGCCGCCTCGCGGGCACTCGACTCCATCTCTTCGGTAACGGGGCGGTTGAACTCCGCCACGACCAGTCCCAGAGATACCATGTCTACGCCGTGGCGAGGGCGGCTAAAAGAACTACCGTTCGACGTAAGAGTCGGGGAGAACTCGACGGCTGACGCGGCCGTCCGTGGCCGATGGAAAACGGAGAACGCACCCGCCGTCACGAGTCGCTCGTCCAGGACGGCCAGGTCGGGACGAGCGGCGCGTAGGAGGTGAGCAGGTAGGTCCCCTTGAGGACCGCCCCCCGCGAGTACTGCCGCACGCTCCGGTTGACGGGCGTACGCCGGCCCCGGATGTGGGTCTCGCCCTCGCGGATGGCCCGGACCAGGTCCTCGCCGTCCACGTCGTCGCGGTCCGCGGCCGGGACGGTGACCTCGGTGTAGGCCCGCCCGACGTTCGGCAGGTAGTGGGCGTCGCTCGCGCCCACCTTGGGGTAGCCGCGCCGGGCGGCGTACGCGTTGGCGCGCCGGTTCCGGTAGCCGGTGAACACCATCGAGTTGTACACCTCGACGGCGTCGCAGTCGACGAGGTGGCGCTTGCGGACGCCGTGGCGGCTCCGCTGGAACGGGTGTGGGACGATGGCGACGCCGCCCAGGTCCCGCACGCGTTTGACGGTCTCGCGGAGCGGGCGGCCCTTCTCCGGGCACCGCTCGACGCCGATGGCGAGCAGGTGGCCGTGGGCGGTCGAGACCTCGACCCCCGGCACGCCGACGAGGCCGAACTCCGGGGCGATGTCCGCGGCGTACAGCGACTCCGTGATGTGGTCGTGGTCCGTGACGACCACGCCGTCCAGCCCGATGTCCCGCGCGTACGACAGGATGAGTTCGACGGGCTCGTGGCCGTCGTAGGAGGCCTCGGAGTGAACGTGGAGGTCCACGCTGAGAGTGACGCCCCCGACCATTGTCCAAAACTCTGCCCGTGACGTTGTAAGCTTTCCTTTCCCGGCGTCCAGCGGTTGGTGACCGGGACCCCCTCGTGACGGGAGACGGGCAGCGAGAACGTCCCCGATGGCGCCCGGTTTCCCGCGAAACACCCCTCCGCCATTCAGCGGGTAGGGATCCGTCGTGGGCGGGCGCGTCTGGGCGACGGCGGGCGAGTCGAGGCGACGGCGGGCGAATCGAGGCGACGGCGGGCGAGTCGACGGTGGGCGAGACGGTAACGGGAGGACACCACGATCGAAGCGCTCCCCCGCGGCTAACGACAAAGAATTTGAACCTGTCGTACCCGTGGTGGAGTAATGACCGACGACACCGCCGTCCGACGGTGGGCCGCCGACCACCGCGCCCTCCTCGCCGTCGTCGCCGTCACGGCCCTCGCGCTCGTCGCCCGCCTCGTCGCGCTCGGCTGGCGCGTGATGCACTGGGACGAGGGTCGCGTCGGCTACGTCATCCTCCGCTACGCCGAGACCGGCGAGTGGCACTACCGCCCCATCGTCCACGGGCCCTTCCTCCCGCAGGTGAACCACCTGCTGTTCGAGCTTGTGGGCGCGAACGACTTCGTCGCGCGCTTCCCCGTCGCCCTCGTCGGCGGCCTGCTCCCCCTGGTCGCCTGGCTCCTCCGCGAGCATCTCCGCGACGACGAGATGGTCGGGCTGGCGCTGTTGCTCGCCTGCAACCCCATCCTGCTGTACTACTCGCGGTTCATGCGCAACGACGTGCTCGTGGCCGGCTTCTCGCTTTTCGCCGTCGCCTTCTTCGTCCGGGCGATCGACGCGGACTCGCGCCGGCACCTCTACGCCGGGGTCGCGGCGCTCGCGCTCGCCTTTACCACCAAGGAGAACGCGGTCATCTACGTCGGCATCTGGGCGGGGGCGCTGGTCCTCCTCTTCGACCACCGGCTCTTCCTCGCGCACGCGACCGACCCCGACGTCGACGAACTCGGGGTCGCTGGCCACTACGTGGCGGAGACCGCGCGGGCCCTCTGGCGGTGGCGGGTCCCGCTCGTGGTCTCCGTGGTCGAGTTCCTCGCCATCATCGTCGTCTTCTACGCGCCCAGACCGGAGTTCGGCCAGCTGTTCGCGAACCCGGCGCTCGTCCCGAAGGTCGTCGACGACGGGACCGTCGGCGCGTGGCAGGCGTTCTACGGCCAGTGGGTGACCGGCACCCACCAGGACCACCAGTACATCCCCTTCTTCCAGCACTACGTCCAGGTGCTCGGCGCCGGCGCGCTCGCCCTGGTCGCCCTCTCGGTCCCAGGGTTCCTCGTCGACCGGTACGCCGACGACCAGCCCCGCGACGTGGTGGCGTTCGCCGCCTACTGGGGCTTCGTCAGCGTGCTCATCTACCCGCTCGTCACGGACATCCCCGCGCCGTGGAACACGGTCCACGCGGTCGTCCCGCTCGCCATCCCCGCCGCGGTCGCGCTGGGCGCCATCTATCGCCGGGGGCGCGTCGCCTACGACGCCGGGGACCGGGTGGGCGTCGGCCTCGCCGCACTCGTCCTGCTCGTGGTGGCCTGGCAGGTCGGGGGCACGGCGGTCGGCATCGCCTACCTCCACCCGCAGGAGCGCAGCCCCATGGTGCAGTACGGCCAGCCCGAGGGGCAGCTCAAGCCGACGCTGGCCGAGGTCGGGGCCATCGCGGCCAGCCACGACGGCGGCCCGGACGTGCTCTACTTCGGCGAGCACTTCTACGTCTCGAACGAGCAGAGCGCACTGAACCCGCCGGCGACCGGGAACTGGTACAACCGGCTGCCGCTCCCCTGGTATCTCGAACTCGACGGCGCGACGCCGACCAGCTCGACCACGCTCTCCGCCCTGAACGACCCGCCGCCGGTCGTCATCACGACGAAGAAGCACGCCGACGAGGTCGGCCCCCGGCTCCGGGGCTACACCGCCCACACCTACCTGCTCACCCAGGACATCCCCGGCAACCAGGTGTACGTCGTGGTCTACGTGAACCGGCAGGCGCTCCAGCAGGCCCGCGCCTGAACCCGGCCCGTCGACGCCCGTCTCGGGGGCGCGGAGCACCCGAGTGGGATGCACGTTCCTGAACATCGGTCGGCCCAGGTGGGAACTCTTATGCACCGGTGCGGACAACGCACGGGTAGATGACGGACCTGACGGCGGACGGCGTGACCCTCGGCGTCGTCGGCGGCGGCCAGCTCGGGCGGATGCTCGCGGAGGCGGCCAGCCCGCTCGGCGTCGAGGTGGTCGTCCTCGACCCGACCCCCGACTGCCCGGCGGCGCTGCCGGCCCGCGACCAGCTCGTCGGCGCGTTCGACGACGAGGCGGCCGTGCGAACGCTCGCAGAGCGCGCGGACGTCCTCACCTACGAGATCGAGCTCGCGGACCCGGACCTGCTCGCCCGCGTCCGCGAAGAGACCGGCGTGCCCGTCCACCCGGACCCCGAGACGCTCCGGGTGACCCAGGACAAGCTGGTCGAGAAGCAGACGCTCGCCGAGCGGGGCATCCCCGTCCCTGCCTTCCGCCGGGTCGACGACGCGGCCGACCTGCGGGCGGCCCTCGACGAGCTCGGCTCGCCAGTGATGCTCAAGGCGCGCGCGGGTGGCTACGACGGCCGGGGCAACGTTCCGGTGGCCGCCGGCGACGACCTGGACGCGGCCCTCGAAGGGATGGGGCCGTGCGTCGCCGAGGCGATGGTCGACTTCGCCCGCGAGGTGTCGGTCATCGGCGTCCGCGGCGACGGCGAGCGCGACGTCTTCCCCCTCGTCGAGAACGTCCACGAGGCGGAGATACTCAGGGAAACAGTCGTACCCGCGCGCACGAGCGGGGCCGTGCGCGAGCACGCGCTCGACGTGGCCCGCGAGGTGCTCTCCGCCCTCGACGGGCGCGGAGTCTTCGGCATCGAGCTGTTCGAGGTCGAGTCGGGCGACACAGCGGGGAGCACGGCGGGCGAGCGAGACGACGGCCGCATCCTCGTCAACGAGATAGCGCCGCGGCCCCACAACTCGGGGCACTACACCATCGAGGGGGCCCACACCTCCCAGTTCGAACAGCACGCCCGGGCCGTCCTGGGCCTGCCGCTGGGCTCGACCGCCCTGCGGGGACAGACCGTGTCGGCGAACCTGCTGGGCGACGTCGAGGTGCCGGAACCCGCGACGCTCCACGGCGTCGAGCGGGCGCTCGCGACGCCCGGCGTGTCCCTCCACTGGTACGGCAAGAAGGAGGTCCGGCCGCTCCGGAAGATGGGACACGTCACCGCGACCAGCGTGACCGACGAACCCCTCGCGGACTTACTCGACCGGACGCGACGGGTCCGCGACGCACTGACGTTCAGAGATACCACCGAGTGACCATGATACCCGAGGAACTGCAGGCGCTGATGGACGAACTGGAGACCGAGGCCGACCGCGAGCGCGACCCCGAGCAGACGCCCGAGGTGGGAATCGTGATGGGGTCGGACTCGGACCTCGACGTGATGATGGGGACCGACGAGCGGCCGGGCGCCTACGACGCGCTGACGGCGCTCGGCTTCGAGGAGCTGACCGACTACGACGCCCCGCCCGACGCCCGCTTCACCTTCGAGACCTACGTCGTCTCGGCCCACCGGACGCCCGAGCTGATGTACACGTACGCGAGCACCGCGGCCGCGCGTGGGCTCGACGTGGTCATCGCGGGGGCGGGCGGGAAGTCCGCGGACCTGCCGAACATGACCGCCTCCATCGCCTACCCGCTGCCGGTCATCGGCGTGCCCGTCCAGGAGAAGTCCGTCGACTCGGTCATCGGGATGCCCACCGGCGCGCCCATCGTCGCGGTCGACGCCGGCAAGTCGTACAACGCGGCGCTGTCGGCGGTCCAGATGCTCGCCCGCCAGCACGACGTGCTGCGGGAGCGACTTCTCGAACTCCACGCCGAGCGCCGGACAGCGGTGGCCCGCACCTCCCGGGCGCTCCACGAACGGGGAACCCCAGGATTCCGCGAGCGGCGCTGAGCCCCGCAGGAACGGTCGTTTTCGCCCGCCAGCGCAAGAATCAATGCTTATAGGGGTGGCATCCCAATCCCCGAAACGACAGGAGACTCCCTACATGAATCCATGGATAGCCATCGGCGCGCTGGCGCTCGTGGCGGTGCTCATCCCGCTCAGTATGCTGATGATCTCCGCCCTGCTGCGCCCGACCGTGCCGGAACAAGGAAAACGCGCCGTCTACGAGAGCGGCGAGATCCCGACGGGCAATACGCGCATCCGTTTCAATATCCAGTACTACATGGTCGCGCTGCTGTTCGTCGTCTTCGACATCGAGACCGTTCTCATCTTCCCGTGGACGGTCATCTACCGCCCTGCCGTCGGCACCGCCGGACTGGTGGCCGCCCTGGTACCGATGCTGGTGTTCATCGCGGTGCTCGTCGTCGGGCTCGCCTGGGCGTGGCGGAACGGCGCCGTCCGCTGGGTCCGGAACCCGCAGTACCTACAGAGGGACACACATGAGCAGTGACGCACCCCGGGACGCAGTAGTCGAGAGCGACGCACCGCAGACGAAGACCCGCGACGCCCGGATGGGCGATGGGCTGGACGACCGCTTCAACTCGAAGCTCCGCGAGGCCTTCGGGTCGACGCCCTTCATCCTCACCAAGTTCGATAAGTTCATGAACTGGGTGCGGGGCTCGTCGATGTTCATGCTGCAGTTCGGCATCGCCTGCTGCAGCATCGAGATGATGCACACGTACGCGGTCAAACACGACCTCGACCGCTTCGGGGCGGGCGTCCCCCGGGCCTCGCCCCGCCAGGCCGACGTCATCATCGTGCCGGGCACCATCGTCTCGAAGTTCGCCCCGCGAATGAAGCGCGTCTACGACCAGATGCCCGAGCCGAAGTTCGTCGTGGGCATGGGGAACTGCACGGCCTCGGGCGGCCCGTTCCAGGAGGGCTACAACGTCATCAAGGGCGCAGAGGAGGTCATCCCGGTGGACATCCAGATCCCGGGCTGCCCGCCGCGCCCCGAGGCGCTGGTCTACGGCATCGCGAAGCTCCAGGAGCGCATCGCCAACGGCGAGAGCGCGCCGGTGACGGTCAAGCCCTACGAGCTCGAACAGTTCGGCGACCTGACCCCGGACGAGCTGGTCGCCAAGCTCGCCGACGACATCGACGAGGAGACACTCGTCATGCGGTACAACTGGGCTGATTCGCCATGAGCACGCAGGAAGAGCAGCCGGCCACCGAGCCCGTCGCGGCCGGGGTTGACTTCGACGAACTCGCCGCCCTCCTCGGCGACGACGTCCTCGACCGCGAGGAGCACGTCCACACCGACGCGTTCGTGATCCGGGCCGACCGGGTCCAGGACGTACTGGGGACGCTCCGGGACGAGGCTGGCTTCGACCACCTCTCCTGTCTCACGGCACAGGAGTACGCGGACCGCTTCGAGAGCATCTACCACCTCAAGAAGTACGACGACCCGACCCAGGAGGTCGACGTCGTGGTCCCGACCGCCCGCGACCACCCGGTCAGCCAGAGCGCCGAGCCGGTGTTCCGGACCGCCGACTGGCACGAGCGGGAGGCCTACGACCTGGTCGGCATCGAGTACGACGAGCACCCCGACCTGCGGCGCATCCTGCTGCCCGAGACCTGGCAGGGCCACCCACTCGGGCTCGACTACAACCAGGATAAGCCCCAGATCGTCACGCTCCAGAAACACCGGAACCCGATAGAGGAGCACCACCGTGAGTCCGAGTCTGACACGATGCTCCTGAACATCGGGCCGCACCACCCGGCCACCCACGGCGTGCTCCACCTCCGGACCATCCTCGACGGCGAGCAGGTCGTCGACGTGGAACCGGACGTGGGCTACCTGCACCGCTGCGAGGAGCAGATGTGCCAGAACGGCACCTACCGCTACCAGATCATGCCGTACCCGGACCGCTGGGACTACATCTCCGCCGGCATCTTAAACGAGTGGTCCTACGCCCGCTCCATCGAGACGCTCGCGGACATCGAGGTGCCCGAGTACGCCCAGGTCATCCGGACGATGAGCGCGGAGCTCTGCCGCATCGCCTCGCACATGCTGGCGGTCGGCACGTTCGCCCTCGACGTCTACGGCGACTTCACCGCCATCTTCATGTACGCGGTGCGGGACCGGGAGATCGTCCAGAACCTCCTGGAGGATCTGACCGGCCAGCGGTTGATGTTCAACTACCTCCGGCTGGGCGGGGTCGTCTGGGACGTCCCCGAGCCCCGCGAGGAGTACTTCGAGAAGGTCCGTGACTTCCTCGACGACCTCCCTGGCAGCCTCCAGGAGTACCACGACATGCTCACGGACAACGAGATATTCCAGCTCCGGTGCGTGGACACCGGCAACCTGGACCCGGACGTCGCCAAGGACTACGGCGTCACCGGACCCGTCGCCCGGGGGTCGGGCATCGACTACGACCTGCGGCGAGACGACCCGTACGGCTACTACCCCAACCTGGACTGGGACGTCGTCACCGAACCCTCCGGCGACAACTACGCCCGCGTGCTGGTCCGCCTCCGCGAGGTCGAGCAGTCCGCGCGCATCATCGAGCAGTGCGTCGACTTACTCGAGGACTGGCCCGAGGACGAACGCGAGATCCAGGCCAACGTCCCGCGAACGGTGCGGCCACCGGAGGACCAGGAGGTGTACACTGCCGTCGAGGCCGCGAAGGGCGAACTCGGCATCTACATCCGGAGTGACGGTACGGACAAGCCTGGGCGCTTCAAGATCCGGAGCCCGAGCTTCCACAACCTCTCCGCGCTCGGCGAGATGGCCAACGGCGAGTACGTCGCCGACCTCATCGCCACGCTGGGTAGCCTCGACATCGTCCTCGGGGAGGTGGACCGCTGATGACCCTGGTGGGCATCATCGGCCGACTCCTCGGCTGGTCGACCATGTCGCCGGGCCAGGAGTTCGTGGCCGGCTTCATCGGCGCGGCACTCATCGGCACGCTGATGTTGACCGTCGCCGCGTTCGCCGGCCCGTGGGCCAAGCGGAAGATCACGGCGGCGTTCACCGACCGCATCGCGGTCAACCGGGTCGGCCCGTTCGGCCTGCTCATCATCGTGGCCGACGCGGTCCGCCTGCTCTCGAAGGAGCTCATCGTCCCCGAGGGCGTCGACCGCCCGGCGTGGGACCTCGCGCCCATCCTGATGGCGGCCTCGGCGCTGCTGGGCTTCGCGGTCATCCCGATGGGCAACGGCATCCAGCTGGCCGACCCCGAGATCGGGCTGGTCTACGTCTTCGCGGTCTCCTCGCTGGCCTCGCTCGCGCTCGTCTCGGGCGGCTACGCCTCGAACAACAAGTACTCGCTTCTGGGCGGGCTCCGTGCGCTGGCCCAGAACCTGGCCTACGAGATCCCGCTGGTCGTCACGGCCGCCTCGGTCGTCATCTTCGCCGGCACGCTCCAGCTGAGCCAGATCGTCAGCGTCCAGCAGCAGACGCTGTTCACGATTGCGGGCATCAACATCCCGTCGTGGTTCGCGTTCGTGAACCCGTTCGCGTTCGTGCTGTTCGTCGCGGCGAACTTAGCGGAGGTCGGCCGGAACCCGTTCGACACGCCCGAGGCCCCGACCGAGATCGTCGCCGGCTACCAGACCGAGTACGGCAGCGTCTACTTCGTCCTCTTCTACCTGGGCGAGTTCCTGCACATCTTCCTGGGCGGGGCGATAATCGCGACGCTGTTCCTCGGCGGGCCGGACGGCCCCATCCTGCCGGGCTTCGTCTGGTTCCTCATCAAGATCTGGGCGGTGTTCCTGTTCACCCAGTGGGCCCGGTCGGCGGTTCCCCGGGTCCGCATCGACCAGCTCATCGAGATCGGCTGGAAGGGCCTGCTCGTGCTCTCCTTTGCGAACCTGGTCCTCACGGCCATCCTCGTGGGGGTGTTCCTGGCATGATCGGACTACTGAAATCGATGGCGGTGACGATGAAACACGCACTGGACGGCCAGACGTTCACCGTGGAGTACCCGGACGTCGCCCCGGAGGTCAGTCCACGATTCCGCGGCATCCACAAGTTCAGCCAGGAGCGCTGCATCTGGTGTCGCCAGTGCGAGAACGTCTGTCCGAACGACACCATCCAGATCGTCACGGACAAACAGCGCAACGGCGAGCAGTACAACCTCCACGTCGGCCAGTGCATCTACTGCCGGCTCTGCGAGGAGGTCTGCCCCGTCGACGCCATCGTGCTGACCGAGAACTTCGAGTTCACGGGCGACACCAAACACGAACTGGTCTACAACAAAGAACAGCTCAAGAACGTACCGTGGTACAAAGACCTCGACCCGCTGGCCTCTCGCGAACCCGACCGTGGTTCGTGGGTCGGCGAGGGCGAAGGCGAGGTCGATTACCAGTAGTTCGGGTCGTGGGTTTCGACGGCTCCCGGGCACCCGGCGTCCCGCGGTCGTCTCGAAACCTTCAAAGACTGGCTCCAACCACATACAGGTGACTCAAATGGCACTATACGAGACCGTCGCGTTCGCACTGTTCGCGATCATCACGATCGGGAGCAGCATCGGCGTGGTCCTGATGCGCGACGTGTGGCACTCGGCTCTGTTCCTGGGCGCGGCGCTCCTGAGCGTCGCGGTCCACTTCATCATGCTCCGAGCCGAGTTCCTCGCGGCGATGCAGATTCTGGTCTACGTCGGCGGCGTCCTGATCCTCATCACGTTCGCCGTCATGCTGACGCGCCAACAACAGGAGGGACTGACAGATGGCCTACGGTAACCCGACGGAGGTGGACAGATGACGTCTCGACCGCAGCTCAAGCTCGGCTCGCACCTGCTGCCGGGCCTGCTCGCCGTCGCGCTCTTCGTGGTGCTGGCGGTCGTCTTCCTCGGCTCCGGATTCGGGGCCGGCAAGGGCTTCGAGCCGGGCCTCTCTATCACCGCGAGCATCGGCTACGCGATGTTCAACCTGCCGAGCGGCGGTATCGGGTCCGACGGCTTCCTCGCCGTCTTCGAGACAATCGACGTGGTCCTCGTGGCCGCGCTGGTCGGGGCGGTCCTGCTCGCGCGCCGCGAGGGGAGCGCCGTCGAGGCCGTCCGCGCCGACGGCGGACCGGCCGAGGACGACACCGGGGGTGAGCGCTGAATGGCGGTCGCCGTCCAGTACTACCTGCTGCTCTCCGCGGCGGTGTTCTGCATCGGGCTGTTCGGCATCCTCACCCGGCAGAACGCCCTGCTGTTCCTGATGTCCGTCGAGCTCATGCTCAACGCCGCGAACATCAACCTCGTGGCGTTCTCCTGGTACTGGGGGAACCTGACCGGGCAGGTGTTCGCCCTGTTCACGATGGCCCTCGCCGCGGCGGAGGTCGCCGTCGGCATCGGCATCATCCTCGTGCTGTACCGCAACTTCGACGACGTGGACGTGACGAAGGCGACGACGATGAGGTGGTAAGATGGCAGGAATCACAGACATCGCGCCCGCGATCGCACTGCTCCCGCTCGCGTCGTTCGTCATCGCGCTGTTCTTCGGCAGCCGGATGCCGAAGGGCGGCGCGCTGGCGGGCATCACCGCGACCGGCGGCTCGCTTTTGCTCTCGCTGTGGGCGTTCCTGGCGGTCGGCAACGCGGGGTACAGCAACCAGCGCATCATCTGGGTGCTCGGCAAGGGCACCTTCGACCTGCACTTCGGCATCCTCCTCGACCCGCTCTCGACGCTGATGTTGGTCATCGTCTCGCTCATCTCGTTTCTGGTGCACATATTCAGTCTGGGCTACATGAACGACGAGGGCGAGACCGGCCTGCCCCGCTACTACGCGGGCCTGGGCCTGTTCACGTTCTCGATGCTATCGTTCGTGTTCGCCGACAACCTGCTGATGGCGTTCATGTTCTTCGAGCTGGTGGGTCTGTGCTCGTACCTGCTCATCGGCTTCTGGTTCCGCGAGCAGGGACCGCCGAGCGCCGCGAAGAAGGCGTTCCTGGTCACCCGCTTCGGTGACTACTTCTTCCTCGTCGGCGTCGTCGGCGTCTTCGCCACGTTCAAGACCGCCTCGTTCGTCGGGGAGGAGAGCTTCCCGCACCTTGCGGAACTCGCGCTCGGCGGCAACGCACCCGCGCAGGTGTCGACGCTCTTCGGAATGAGCCCACAGACCTGGTTCGCGGTGCTCGGGCTGCTCGTCCTGGGCGGCGTGCTCGGCAAGTCGGCGCAGTTCCCGCTGCACACCTGGCTGCCGGACGCCATGGAGGGCCCGACCCCGGTCTCCGCGCTCATCCACGCCGCGACGATGGTCGCCGCCGGCGTCTACCTCGTCGCGCGGATGTACGGCTTCTACGCCCAGCTCCCGACCGTGCTGGCCATCATCGCGCTCATCGGCGGCTTCACCGCGCTGTTCGCGGCGACGATGGGCATGGTCAAGCGGGAGATAAAGCAGGTGCTCGCCTACTCGACAATCTCGCAGTACGGCTACATGATGCTCGGCCTGGGGGCCGGCGGCTACGTCGCCGCGGTCTTCCACCTGATGACCCACGCGTTCTTCAAGGCGCTGCTCTTCCTCGGGGCCGGCTCGGTCATCATCGCCATGCACCACAACGAGGACATGTGGGACATGGGCGGGCTCAAGGAGAAGATGCCGGTGACCTACTGGACGTTTCTCGCCGGCTCGCTCGCGCTCGCGGGCATCTTCCCGTTCGCCGGCTTCTGGTCGAAGGACGAGGTGCTCTACGACGCGCTCGTCCACGGGCTCAACAGCCCGCTCATCCTGCTGGGCTACCTCATGGGGCTGGTGGCGGTGCTGTTCACCGGCTTCTACACCTTCCGGATGGTCTTCTTGACCTTCCACGGCGAGCCCCGGACCGAGACGGCAGAGGACCCGCACCCGGTGCGCTGGAACGTCAAGTTCCCGCTCGTCGTGCTCGGCGTCCTGGCCACCGTGGCCGGGTTCGTCAACATGACGCCGCTCAACGTCGAGTACCTCCACAACTGGCTCGAGCTCTCCCCCCAAGGGGCCTTCGAGCTACTGAGCGTCGGCCACTACGAGAGCCTGCTCGCGGTCGAGCCGGCCGCGCTCGGCCCGATCGTACCGGCGCTCGTCTCGCTCGCACTCGCGCTCGTCGGGGCCGGGCTGGCGTGGCGGCTCTACGCCGTCCCAGAGCCCGAAGAGCACACCGACCGGCTCGGCAGTGCGAAGACGCTGTTGTACAACAACTACTACCAGGACGAGTACCAGGTCTGGCTCGCCGAGGGCGTCACCCTGCCCGTGGCGCGCTACGCCGATAAGTTCGACCAGGGCGTCATCGACGGCGTCGTGGATGGCACGAGCCAGGTAAGCCTCTCGCTGGGCGGCCGGGTCAGGCAGGTCCAGACCGGCGTGGTCACGAACTACGCGGCCCTGCTTACCCTCGGGTTCGTCGTGTTGCTCGTCGTCATCGGTCTCACGGGAGGGTGGTTCTAGATGTGGATCGAGGCACTCATCGCCGTCACGCTACTCGGCGCGTTCGTCGTCCTCCTCGCCCCCGACGCGTGGGCGCGGAAGCTCGCGTTCGCGCTGAGTCTGCTCCCCCTCGCGGGGAGCGTCTGGATGTTCTTCACGTACGACGCGACGGGCAACGTCCTGCTGGGCGGCAGTCCCGCGTTCGCGACGAAGATCCCGTGGATAAACCTGGGCCCGTACACGCTGAGCTGGTTCGTCGGCGTCGACGGCATCAGCATGCCGTTGCTGGTGCTGACGACGCTTTTGACGACGCTCGCCATCCTCAGCGCGTGGACGCCCATCGACGAGCGCCAGTCCCAGTTCTACGGGCTCATGCTGTTCATGGAGATGAGCCTCATCGGCGTCTTCACGGCGCTCGATTTCTTCCAGTGGTTCGTCTTCTGGGAGTTCGTGCTCGTCCCGATGTACTTCCTCATCGGCGTCTGGGGCGGCCCCCGGCGGAAGTACGCCGCCATCAAGTTCTTCGTCTACACCAACGTCGCCAGCCTGGTCATGTTCATCGGCTTCCTGGCGCTGGTGTGGACGCTGCCGGTGAACACCCTCGACCTGCCGGCCATCGCCGCCGCCATCCACAACGGCGGGGTCGGCTCGCTGTACGGCATCTCGCCGAACACGCTGAAGACGGCGGCGTTCGTCGCGATGTTCGTCGGGTTCGCGGTGAAGGTGCCGGTGGTCCCGTTCCACACGTGGCTGCCGGACGCCCACGTCGAGGCACCGACGCCCGCGTCGGTGATGCTGGCCGGCGTCCTGCTGAAGATGGGGACGTACGCGCTGTTGCGCTTCAACTTCACCATGCTGCCGGACGTCGCCCGGAACCTGGCGTTCTACATCGCCATCGTCGCGGTCGTGAGCGTCCTCTACGGCGCGATGTTGGCGCTGGCCCAGCAGGACCTGAAACGCATCGTGGCGTACTCCTCTATCTCCTCGATGGGCTACGTCATCCTGGGACTGGTCGCCTACACCGCCTACGGCATCGGCGGGGCGACCTTCCAGATGATCAGCCACGGGCTGATCTCCGGGCTGATGTTCATGTGCGTCGGCGTCATCTACAACGTCGCCCACACGCGCATGGTCGGGGACCTCTCGGGCATCGCGGACCGGATGCCGATCACGGCGGGCGTCTTCGTCGCCGCCGCGTTCGGCTACATGGGCCTGCCGCTCATGTCCGGGTTCGCCGCCGAGTTCTTCGTCTTCGTCGGCTCGTTCCAGTCGACGGTGCTCTCGGGCAACGCGATGGCCGTCTTCACCGCCGTCGCCATGTTCGGCATCGTCATCGTGGCCGGCTATCTGCTCTTTGCGATGCAGCGGGTGCTGTTCGGGCCGTTCCGCGCCGACACTGACCACGAGATCGTCCGCGCGGCCAGACACGACGTGGCGGCCATCGTCGTGCTCGTGTTGTTCGTCGTCCTGCTCGGGATCGACCCGAACATCTTCTACGGGATGATACAGGACGCCGTGCGCCCGATCCTCGCCCTCGTCGGAGGTGGTCTCTGATGGTCCAGCTACCCCCACTCACCCCCCAGTACCTGCTGGGACTGACCGCGCTGGTGTTACTGCTGGTGGACACGGTCTCGCCGGAGTCCCGGAAGAACGGCCTGCTCGCGGGCGTCTCGCTCGCCGGGTCGATGCTGGCGCTGGTGACCAGCGGCTGGTTCCTGCTCGCGGGCACCGGCCAGACCCAGCCGTTCGTGCTCTTCGGCGGCGCCATCGTCGTCGACGGCATGAGCCTCTTCTTCACGGCCATCTTCGCCAGCGTCACCTCGCTGGTGGTGCTCGCGAGCTACGACTACGTCCGCGACCAGGCGTACCTCGCGGAGTACTACGCGCTGGTGCTGTTGGCGGCGACCGGCATGTCGATGATGGCCGCCTCGAACAGCCTGGCGACGGTGTTCGTCGCCCTGGAGCTGACCAGTCTCCCCTCGTACGTGCTCGTCGCGTACCTCAAGCACAACCGCGGGAGCGTCGAGGCCGGGCTCAAGTACTTCCTCATCGGCGCGCTCTCCTCGGCGGTGTTCGCCTACGGCATCAGCCTGGTGTACGCCACGAGCGGCACCCTGGTGCTCTCGGACATCGCCTCAGCCGTCAGCTCGACGACGTTCGTCGGCGTGCTCGGCCTGGGCGTGCTGATGGTTCTCGGCGGCTTCGCGTTCAAGACCGCCAGCGTCCCGTTCCACTTCTGGGCGCCGGAGGCCTACGAGGGCGCGCCCGGCCCCATCAGCGCGTTCCTCTCCTCTGCGTCGAAGGCGGCCGGCTTCGTGGTGGCCTTCCGCGTGTTCACCATCGCCTTCCCGCTCCAGCAGCTCGCCGGCATCGGCGTCGACTGGGCGCTCGCCTTCGCCATCCTCGCCGTCGTCACGATGACGCTGGGCAACTTCGCGGCCGCGACCCAGGAGCGCGTCAAGCGCATGCTCGCGTACTCCTCTATCGGCCACGCGGGCTACGTGCTCATCGGCCTGGCGGCGCTCTCGGGCGACAACAACAGCTTCGTGCTCGGCGCGAGCATGATGCACCTGCTCGTCTACGGCTTCATGAACACCGGGGCCTTTCTCTTCATCGCCCTGGCGGAGTACTGGGGGCTCGGGCGGACCTTCGAGGACTTCAACGGCCTGGCGACGCAGGCACCGGTCGCCTGCGCGGCGATGACGGTGTTCATGTTCAGCCTGGCCGGCCTGCCGGTCGGTGCCGGCTTCCTCTCGAAGTACTTCCTCTTCGCGGGGGCCATCGGTGCCGGGCTCTGGTGGCTGGCCGCCATCGCCGCCGCGAACAGCGCGCTGTCGCTTTACTACTACTCGCGGGTGGTCAAGGCGATGTGGATAGAAGAGCCCAGTAGCTCGCTGGACATCGACAGCCGGCCGGTCGGTCTCTACGTCGCCATCGTCGCGGCGGCGGTCGTGACCGTCCTCCTGCTGCCCGCGTTCAACCCGGTCGCCCACACGGCCATCAACGCGGCGGCCGCGCTGTTCTGACCGCGGCGTGCTGCGTTTTCGGTCGTCCGGTTCGCCACCCGTGCTCCACCTTTCGTAGCGAGCCGTTTCCCCCTGGTAACGGCCACATTACAAGGCCCGTCGCGGCAGAGCGTCGAGCCAATGACCGAACCAACGCGCGTCTGCGTGCTCGTCGACGAACCGCGGCTGGCGCCGATGCAGGCGCGGGCGCTCACGCGGATGGTCGAGGAGACGCCGGCCGAGATCACGCTCGTCGTCGAGCGCGCGGGACGCGACCGGCGGTCGCTCGCCGAGACGCTCCGCCGGGCGGCCGACCTCCGAGAGTGGGCGATGGTGGCGCCCGTCGCGGCCACGTTCGCGCGGCTCTCGGCTCGGCCGTCGCTGGGCGAGCGCTGCATCCCGCTCGACGTCGTCGCCGCGACCGCGGACGCCGACACCATCTCCTGTACGCCCGACGTCGTCGACGGGTGGAAGTACGTCTTCCCGGAGCGGGTCGTCGACGAGATGGCCGCGAGCGCGGACGTGGCGGTGCTGATGGGCTTCGGCTTCCTCACCGGGCGCATCCTCGACGCGTCGACTCACGGCGTCCTCGGCATCCACCACGGCGACGTCCGTGAGTACCGCGGTCAGCCGATGGGCTTCTGGGAGTTCGTGAACGGCGAGCCGACGGCGGGCGTGACCTTACAGCGCCTGACCGAGACGCTCGACGGGGGCGAGGTCGTCTACCGGAAGCGGGTCGACATCCGGGGCGCCCACCGCTGGGGCGAGGTGAAGGCGGCGCTCTACGACGCCTCCGAGGACCTGCTCGCCGAGGGCATCCGCCGCCTGCGCGACGACGATTTTACGCCGGAGCGACCGGACACCCTCGGGACGATGTACTCGCACCCGACCGGCGCCGCCGTCGGCCGCTACCTCGTCAGGACTGCCGCGGGCGCGCTCGCCAGCGGCGTCTCGGGCCACTCCGTCGGCGACACGACGCTCACGCGCAACGAGTGACTACTGGGGGAAAATCGCGTCGACCGTGTGACCGGCGGGAGTCGGTCGAACCAGTGGCACGAACCCGGCGGGCGACCGATCTCGGCGGGGGGTCGGGGGGAATCGCCGGGCGCGACGCCGGTTCGGGGGGAGCGGCAGGGCGCGACGACGACTTACAGGGAGTTACAGAGACTTACAACGAGTTACATTCCGGTCCGCGTCCGGCGATTTCCGGCCGACGGTTCGGTCCGGACGGTTGGTGGGGTGGGCCGACCTGCGCCGGGTTCGACGACCGGCCTGCGCCGGGTTCGACGACCGGCCTGCGCCGGTCCAGCGGTGACGGCCGCGGCCGGTTTCGAGGGGGTGTCGCGAGCGACTCGACCGCCATCCGCGGGACGTGGGCGACCCGGCCGACCGGCCAGACGCCAGGTTTTTACCCCGCGGGGTGAGAATCGGGGGATATGGTCACCCGGCTGGTACTCGGCTGCGGGACCCTCGGCCACGCGGTTCTCGACGCGCTCGTGGCCCAGAACGGGGACCTGAAGGTACTCGACCCCGACGACGACCGCGTCGAGACGCTCAGGAACGAGAAGATCGCCGCGGAGATAGCCGACGTGACCGACCCCGAGACCGTCGCCGAGGCCGGTCCGGTGGACCTGGTGTTCGTGGCGGGGGACCGACCGGCGCAGAACGTCGGAGCGGCGGAGGCGGCTCGCGAGGCGTTCCCCGACGCGTACGTCGTCGCCTACAGCGGCAGCGACGCGACCACCGCGCAGCGGGCGGCCATCCGGGCGGCGGCCGACCGCGTCGTCGACCGCGCGACGGTGCTGACCGACCACGTCGAGTCGCTCCTGGAGGGCGAATCGAGCCGGCGGGCACGCGAGCTCCGCGCGACCATCGAGAGCGTCGACGGGACGCTGGCGGTGTTCATGCACGACAACCCAGACCCGGACGCCATCGCGTCGGCCATCGCCCTGGCGGGCATCGCCGAGTCGCTCGGCGTGGACGCCCAGCCCTGCTACTACGGCGAGATCTCCCACCAGGAGAACCGGGCGTTCGTCAACCTCCTGGAGTTCGAGGTGCGGAACGTCGACCCCGACGAGGACCTCTCGGAGTTCGGCGGCTACGCGCTCGTGGACCACTCCAGGCCGGGCGTCAACGACCAGCTCCCCCCGGAGACGCCCATCGACGTGGTCATCGACCACCACCCGCCGAAGGCGCCGGTGGAGGCCCGGTTCGTCGACCTGCGCGACGACGCCGGCGCGACGAGCACGGTGCTCACCGACTACCTCCAGTGGTTCGACCGGGCGTTCGACGAGGCGGTGGCGACGGGACTGCTCTACGGCATCCGGGTCGACACCCACGACTTCTCCCGGGAGATCTCCGAGGCCGACTTCGAGGCGACCGCCTTCCTCCTCCCGCACGCCGACACGGGCGTGCTCTCGCGGGTCGAGAGCCCGAGCATGTCGGGGGACACGCTCGACACCATCGCCCGCGCCATCCAGAACCGGGAGGTCGAGGGCTCGGTGCTCTCCTCCTGCGTCGGTGCCATCGCCGACCGCGACGCCCTCGCGCAGGCCTCCGACCGCCTGCTCACGATGGAGGGGGTGACGGCCACGCTGGTCTACGGCTTCAACGACGGGATGATCTACGTCTCGGCGCGGGCGCGGGGCACCGACGTCGACCTCGGGACGACGCTCCGCGAGGCGTTCGCCGACATCGGGAGCGCGGGCGGCCACGCCGACATGGCGGGCGCGCAGATCCCGCTCGGGCTGTTCGGGCAGATGGAGGAGGAGGCCGAGGAGTCGCTGACGACGATGGTCCGCAACGTCATCTCCACGCGCTTCTTCGAGGCGATGCGGGGGAACGGCGTGGTTGGCGGGGACGAGGAGACCGAGGAGTGAACGCCCGCCGGGTCGTGACGGTGATTTCCAACGGTTCAGGACAAACCAGTTGTCGATTTGAGTCTGGCCCGAATCCGAGCTGGGGCGAGATATGAGTCGGTTCGTGAGCGACTTAATTGGCCCAGAGTCAATCTGACAACTCGAAACGAGAGCAGTGGGATAATAAAGCCCCTCCAGACCGCCACGGCGTCGATTTCGTGCGGCATGAAATCCGTTGGAAGCGAACCCTGGACAGAGTCGCCACAGCTCTTCTAATCAGCGAGCGCTGTGACGGTCCCGTCATCGCCAGTTGCGAATAACCATCCACCCGCCACCGCGACTCGAACGTGTTGCGCCTCGGGGATGGCGTGCCGCCACAGTTCGATGCCCCTCTCCTGTCCGACCGCGACCACACTCCCGTTAGCAGTACCCGCGTACACAGCGTTCGCGGTCAGGGCGACAGCGGAGCTAGCAGTCTTTTTCAGACTGGACGACCATTCCGAAGAGCCATTGTTGGTACGGAACTTCTGGATCTTCGACAACCCTTCGGCGACGATAACGGAATCCTCAAAGATCGATGGCGAGAGATTCATTCTGTTTCCAACCGTCTTCGACCACAGTTTCTCTCCGTTGGCGGAAATCGCAACGAGGTGCTTGTTCGAAGATCCCACGAAAACCCGCCCAGATTCGACTGAGGGGACCCCCGGAATGCTCGAATCAAGGGCGTTCCAGGCGCGAGCTCCGTTGTCCCGATGGTGCGCGACCAGTCCAGTGGGAATGCCGAGATACACTTTCGATGGGCCGACCGCACAGGCAGCGAGCGACTTCGAGTGACGACTGGTCGTTTTCCATTGGACTGCTCCGTCCCCAACCGAAAGCGAGTATAGGCGTTTGTCTCTGCATGGTACGTAAATAGATCCCTGCGAAAGCGCAGGTGGCGCGCTGGGCTCGCCTGCACCGTTCGCAGTCCACAAAATATCGCCCGAATTCGCGTCTACAGCCATCAGCCTGCGGCTGCTGACGTAGAGCGTAGAGCCACTCAGGGCGGGCGGACCATGAACGCCCCCCTCAAGCGATGTCGACCAGTGACGGGTCCCCGTTACAGCATCAAGGGCGACCACGCTCGACGAGGTTGAAAGATAGAGCGTTCCATCGGCGTAAATCGGTTCGCCGGTTATCTTTTCATGCAAGTTGAGTGTCCAAACGACACGCGGGTTCTGTGGTCCGCTATCGGCTACGCCCGTATGGGCTGGGTCTCCACCAAGCTGGGTCCAGTTCGATCCCGGCGGCGTCCGCGTCGTAGACGGTGGGGCAGTGCCCTGTTCCTGACTTTCGACCGGCTTTGCGCTGGTTGGTTCATTTCCACTTCCTCGAGAGGCGGAATTATCATTCGTACCCAGGCAACCAGCGAGAAGGCCAGCACTAACAATAAGCATAGATTGTAGAGCCTGGCGTCTGGATTGTAATGTCATTGGGGAAGATTCTCAGATGCTTATTATAAAATTATCTGGACGAATGTCTGGCGATGGATCTCCGCCCCACTAATCGACGGAGACGAAGGTCGCCTCCTTACGAAACAGCCGCGGGTAGCCGGATATAATTACTGGCTATCGTGCGATTTATCCGGGCAAACCTAGTTCTTGATAACCCTTGGCGCCAAACCGAAAGGTAGGTCAATCGCCCAGACACCTGAACCGTTCCTTAAATACCCACGTATGTGCGAGTTTACAGACGATCCGAACGAGAACCGGCCCACTCTATCTACCAACTAGCATGGATTTCACGAACGGCACCAATGGGGAGGTCCTCGACGGGCGGACAGCGCGGGTCAAGGACTACATGACCCGGGACGTGGCGACCGTGTCCCCCGACGCCACCGTCCGAGAGGTCGCGCGCCGCATCGCCGAGAGCGACGGGCACAACGGCTTCCCGGTCTGCGACGGCCGCCGCGTCGAGGGCTTCGTGAGCGCCCGGGACCTGCTGCTCGTAGCGGAGGACGAGCCCATCTTCAAGGTGATGAGCGACGAGCTCATCGTCGCGCACCCGGAGATGAGGCTCACCGACGCGGCCCGGGTCATCCTCCGCTCGGGCATCCAGAAGCTCCCGGTCGTGGACGACGCCGGTAACCTGGTCGGCATCATCTCCAACGCGGACGTCATCCGCTCGCAGATCGAGCGCGCCACGCCCGAGAAGGTCGGCAAGCTGATGCGGACCTTAGAGAGCATCCACGACATCGAGGTGCGCGAGGAGCGCCGACAGGTCCAGCTCGCCGACCTCGTGCCGACCCAGGGGAAGGTGTACGCCGACGAGCTCGAGGGGCGGAGCTACGAGCTCGAACGCGGCCTGGCGGAGCCGCTGGTCGTCATCGACAACGCCGGGACGCTCCTGCTCGCCGACGGTCACCACCGGGTGCTGGCGGCCCAGCGCCTCGGCATCGAGGAGATGGACGCCTACGTCATCGTCATCGACGCCCGCGCGGACCTCGGCATGGAGAAGACGGCGAGAAAGGAGAACCTCGAGCACATCGACGACATCACGGTCGTCGACTACGCCCGCCACCCGCTCGTCGAGACGACCGAGCGACTGCAGTAGCGACTCCGCACCGACCACGTCGCACTTCGAGACGGTTTCTCGGTGACGGCCGTCGATGGCCACCCCGTCGTGACGCCCGGCGATGGCTACGCCTGGCCGACCGCGACGACCCTGGTTTCTCCGTCGAGCGTGAGCGTCAGCGCGTCGCCGGCGTACTCGACGGTCACGTCGACGCGCACGGGCTCCTCGGAGACGAGGGTCGCGGCGTCCGCCGACCACACGAACGGGAGGTGGAGCCCGGTCCGGTCGCCGTGCTCGAAGCCGCGCTCGTGGAGGAAGGCGACGACGGCCGGGTGGCTGGCGACGCACATGCCGGCGGTCGCGGACAGCCCGACCCAGCACCGGTCGCACTCGAACAGTGCGACGGGATGGTCCCCGCTCGCGTGGGCGGGGAAGGTGACGTCGACGTGGCCCCAGCACTCCGGGCAGGCCCCCTCGCGGGCTCGCTCGATGTACTGCCAGGCTCGCGTGCCCGCGAGCGCGCCGAGGTCGGCCATCGAGCGGTCGGTGGCCGCACCGGGGGGGAGCGGCGTCACCACCACTCGTCCGTGGGTCGGGCACTCGAGCGCGTAGCGCTCGTCCGCGTAGACGGCCGTGAGTCGTTCGTCGCATCGGGGGCAGTCGACGTCGGTCGGCTCCGAGCGCGGGTCGGCGGTGTCGGTGTACGTGCCGGCCGCGAGCGCGCTCACCACCTTCATCCCGGCGTACGTGAGCCGGTAGCCGTCGTCGTCCGTCGCGACGAAGTGGCCGCGGAGCGCATCGAGGTGGTAGTTGAACTGGCCCGCGTCGCGCACGCCGACGCGCCGCCGCAACTCGGAGAAGGACAGTCCGTCGTCGCCGTTCGACCTGACGGTGCCGACGAGCGCCCGGAGGATGCGCAGTCGGGTCTCGTTCGCGAGCGCGGTGAACGCGTCGTCGGGAGGCATCTCCGTACCGGGGGCGGCCGTCATGCGATTCGATTCGACAGGTCGGCCAAAGTCCTTTCGAAGACGTGTAAAGTATATTACCGAAGGTTGTTTCCGGAAATCGTTATTGGACGGCGAGGACACCCACCTGTATGCAGCGTTCTACCGCCCGGCACGGACCGACCGGTCCCGCAGACGGAACGACCGCCACCGCCCTCTCGGTACGCGGTCTGACGAAGCAGTACGGGTCGGGCGACGACGCCGTGCTCGCCGTCGACGACGTCTCCTTCGACATCGAGGGCGGCACCGTCGTCGGCCTGCTCGGCCCCAACGGTGCCGGCAAGACGACGACCATCAAGTCGATGCTCGGGCTCGTCCTCCCGACCGCCGGTGACGCGTCGGTCGCCGGGGTGGACGTCCACGAGAACCCCAGTGCGGCGTACAGCCACGTGGGCGCGATGCTCGAGGGCGCGCGCAACGTCTACTGGCGGCTCACCGTCCGGGAGAACCTGGCCTTCTTCGCCAGCCTCGGCGGCGTCGAGCCGGCCGCGCTCCGCGAGCGCCACGACCGGCTGCTCGACCAGCTCGGACTGGCCGGGAAGGCCGACGAGACCGTAAACGACCTCTCCAGGGGGATGAAGCAGAAGGTCTCGCTGGCCTGCGCGCTCGCGCGCGAGACCGAGGTCGTCTTCCTCGACGAGCCGACGCTCGGACTCGACGTGGAGAGCTCCGTCGAGCTCCGGCGGGAGATCCGCCGGCTGGCCGAACAGGAGTCGATGACCATCGTCCTCTCCAGCCACGACATGGACGTGGTGCAGGCCGTCTGCGACCGCGTCATCATCATGAGCGACGGCCGGGTCATCGCCGACGACACTGTGGAGAACCTCATCGACCTCTTCCGCAGCCAGGCCTACCGGGTCACCGTCGACGGCTCCGTCCCGGAGTCGACCCGCCGCGACCTCGAAGCCGGCTTCGACGTCTCGGCGTGGGAGTACGCCGGCGACCGCACGACCTTCGAGGTCGCGGTGTCAGTCGGCGAGGCGTTCTACGACCTGGCCGACGCGCTCCGGCGGGTCGGACTGGTCGTCGAGACCATCCAGTCCATCGAGCCCGACCTGGAGGACGTCTTCCTCGAGGTGACGGACGGGCACGGACCGCGCGAGCCGGACCGCGGTCCGGAACCGCGGGCGGAGACCGACACGGGACCGCAGGTGGAGACCGACGACGGAGCCACGGGTGGTGACCGACGATGAGCAGCCACGGCGACGCGACGGAGCGGGCGAAGGCAATCCGGTACCAGACACTCCTCGGCGCGGTCATCAGAAAGCGGCTCCTCCTGCTGGTCCGCTACCCGGTGAACACGCTCTCCCAGCTCGTGACCATCTACGCCCTGTTCGCCATCGTCTTCTTCGGCGGGGGCGCGGTCGCGGGCCCGGCGCTGGCGGACTCGCTCGACGGCATCATCGTCGGGTTCTTCCTGTTCACCCTCGCCATCGCCGCCTTCTCCGGGCTCTCCTGGGACATCACCCGCGAGGCCCAGTGGGGCACGCTCGAACAGCTGTTCATGTCGCCGTACGGCTTCGGCCGGGTGGTGGCGACGAAGGTCGTCGTCAACGTGTTCGAGGGATTCCTCTGGGGGGCGGTCGTGCTCGTCCTGATGTTGCTCACCACCGGACGCACCCTCTCTTTCGACGTGCTGACCGTGGTAGTGCTGGGCGTTCTGACGGTCGCGTCGGCGGTCGGCGTCGGCTTCGTCTTCGGCGGCCTCGCCATCCTCTATAAGCGCATCGAGAACGCCTTCCAGCTCGTCCAGTTCGCGTTCATCGGGCTCATCGCGGCCCCCGCGAGCGGCGTCGGCTGGCTGAACGCCCTCCCGCTGGTCCAGGGCAGCCGGATGCTCCAGGTGGCGATGCAAGAGGGTGTTGCCCTCTGGCAGTTCCCGGCGGGCGACCTGGGGTTGCTCGTCGGGACGGCGGTCGTCTACGCCGGCGCGGGCTACTACCTCTTCCAGCGCGCCCAGCGCCGGGCGCGACGGCGGGGCGTCCTGGGTCACTACTGAGCCCCCGACCCGAACCCTTAATGAACAATCGGCGGGAACCTTTGGACATGTACGACGAGGACGACCTGGCGGACATCAGGCAGGCCCGCGAGGAGTGGGAGGGCGAGGTGCTGGAACCCGCACTCGACGCCCACGGCGAGCGTAAAGAGCGCTTCGCCACCGTCTCGAACCTCGAGGTCGACCGGCTCTACACGCCGGCGGACGTCGCGGACCTCGACTACGACGAGGACCTGGGCTTCCCCGGGGAGCCACCCTACACCCGCGGGGTCTACCCGACGATGTACCGGGGGCGGCTCTGGACGATGCGCCAGTTCGCCGGCTTCGGGACCGCCGAGGAGACCAACGAGCGGTTCCACTACCTCATCGAGAACGGCCAGACCGGGCTCTCGACGGCCTTCGACATGCCGACGCTGATGGGCATCGACTCGGACGACGACATGGCGCTCGGCGAGGTCGGCAAGGAGGGCGTCGCCGTCGACACGCTCCGGGACATGGAGGTCCTCTTCGACGGCATCCCGCTCGACGAGGTCTCGACCTCCTTCACCATCAACCCGAGTGCCCCCGTCATCTACGCGATGTACATCGCCCTGGGCGACGCGCAGGGCGTCCCGCGCGAGGAGCTCCGGGGGACCCTCCAGAACGACATGTTCAAGGAGTTCATCGCGCAGAAGGAGTGGGTCGTTCCCCCGGAGCCCTCCCTGGACCTGGTCACGGACACCATCGAGTTCGCCACGCAGGAGACCCCCGGCATCTACCCGGTCTCCGTCTCGGGCTACCACATCCGCGAGGCCGGCTCGACCGCCGCACAGGAGCTCGCGTTCACCCTCGCGGACGGCTTCGCGTACGTCGAGGACGCGATGGACCGCGGGCTCGACGTGGACGCGTTCGCCCGGCAGCTCTCCTTCTTCTTCAACTGCCACAACTCCATCTTCGAGGAGGTCGCGAAGTTCCGGGCCGGTCGGCGCATCTACGCCCGCGTCATGGACGAGTGGTACGGCGCCGAGGAACCGGCGAGCACGCGCCTCAAATTCCACACCCAGACCGCCGGCCAGAGCCTGACCGCCCAGCAGCCGCTCAACAACGTCGTCCGCGTCACCCTCCAGGCGCTGGCGGCGGTCCTCGGTGGTACACAGAGCCTGCACACCAACAGCTACGACGAGGCGCTCGCGCTCCCGAGCGAGGAGGCGGTCCGGGTCGCGCTACGGACCCAACAGATCATCGCCGAGGAGTCAGGCGCCGCCGACATGATCGACCCGCTCGGCGGGAGCTTCGCCGTCGAGGCGCTCACCGACGAGATGGAGGCCGAGGTCATGGCCTACATCGAGGAGATCCGCGAGCTCGGCGACGGCTCGATGCGCGACGGCGTGCTCGCGGGCATCGAGGAGGGCTACTTCCACCGGGAGATCCAGGAGTCCGCCTACGAGTACCAGGAGCGGGTGGACCGCGGCGAGGAGACGATGGTCGGCATCAACGCCTACGAGATGGAAGCGGACACCAGCCCCGAGCTGCTCTACGTCGACGAGGCGGCCGCCCGCGAGCGCCAGCTCGACCGGCTGGCCGAGGTCAAGGCCGAACGCGACGACGCGGCCGTCGACGAGGCGCTCTCGGCGCTCCGCGAGGCCGCCCGCGACGGCGAGAACACCATGCCGTACATCGTCGACGCGGTGAAGGCGTACGCCACGATGGGCGAGATAATGGCCGTCTTCGAGGCGGTCTTCGGCGGCTACCGCGAGACCGTCGGCCTGGCCTGACCGGCCCGGCGCCGACACGTCCGCCGGGTCGAACCGCCCCGCTGCCATCCTGACGGGCCACGAGACTGACCAGTGGCGGACGCGAGCGGTTGGCAGTCCGTCGGTTCACGTTTCTTGCACACCGGTTCGTTTCGGAAGGTCGGCAAGCTTTAACCAGTTCCCTGCGGACTGTTCCACTGTACCATGCCCGAGGATGACGTCGAACTGGAGGCGCGGCTCGCCGAGCAGGACACCTTCGAGCCGCCGGAGGCGTTCGTCGAGCAGGCCAACGTCGCCGACGAATCGATCTACGACGAGTTCGAGGAG
>Ga0102959_1000017_pt1 | contig 51158 bp, 54 predicted proteins | sample SalPonF2_B_D2_MG_FD_84520 | JGI IMG/M metagenome (GOLD analysis project Ga0102959, IMG submission 84520) | Salt pond soil microbial communities from South San Francisco under conditions of wetland restoration - Salt Pond MetaG SF2_B_D2_MG ...
TACCCTGCACATACCACGCGCGAGGGCAGAGCGCAAGTCGGAATTATCGGAAACCTTCACTTTTTGTCTTCCGGAAAATTGCAGACGGGTGAAGTGTTACGTTCCTTTCAAGGAGGCGTTCCGTATTGTAGGCGCGGGGCGGCCGGCCCCAAGAAGCTTTCGCAATTCCCGCGCCTGCCTTCTTGCATCTTCCGCCGGAGCCGGTAGAACGGCGTGATATACCCGACGCGCAGGAGACCGCCATGCAAGAGAAGATCCGCTGGGGCATCCTTGGCCCCGGAAACATCGCCCGCAAGTTCGCCGCCGGCCTGGTCGATGAGCCGGGCTCGCAACTCGTGGCCGTCGGCAGCCGCTCGAAGGAGCGGGCCGAGACGTTCGCCGAGGAGTTCGGCACGCCCAACCGCCACGACAGCTACGAAGCCCTCGCCGCCGACCCCGAAGTGGACGCCATCTACATCGCCACGCCGCATTCCTCCCACATGGAGCACACGCTGCTGTGCCTGGAGGCGGGCAAGGCCGTGCTCTGCGAGAAGCCGTTCGCCATCAATGCCGAGCAGAGCCGGCGGATGATCGACGCCGCCCGCGCCAAGGGCGTGTTCCTGATGGAGGCCATGTGGACGCGCTTCCTGCCGCTGGTGAAGGAAGTGCGCCGGCGCGTGGCCAATGGAGACATCGGCGAGCTGCGCATGCTCAGCGCGGACTTCGGCTTCCGCTGCGGGCCCAACCCCGAGGGGCGGCTGATGAACCCCGGCCTCGGAGGCGGCGGGCTGCTGGACGTGGGCATCTACCCCATCACGCTGGCCTACCTGCTGCTGGGCAAGCCCCGGGAGATATCCTCCAAGGCCCACATCGGCGCCACCGGCGTGGACGAGCAGGCGGCCATCCTCCTCAAATGGTCCGCGGGCGAGTTGGCGCTGCTGCACACGGCCGTGCGGACCATGACGCCGATGGAAGCCTTCCTGCTCGGCACGGAGGGGCGCATCCACATGCTCCGCCCGTGGTGGCGCGGCACCAAGTACGGCCTGGCCGCCGGCGACGAAGAACAGGTGTTCGAGGCCCCCTTCGAGGGCAACGGCTACCAGTACGAGGCGGCGGAGGTGGCCAACTGCCTGCGGGAAGGCAAGACCGAGAGCGAGGCCGTGCCGCTGGACGAGACGCTGGAGATCATGGAAATCCTGGACACCTGCCGGGCCCAGTGGGGCCTGAAATACCCGATGGAGTAACCCGATGGAATACGGCAAGATTGACGGAATCGACAAGCCGGTCTCGCGACTCATTCAAGGCACGGTCATGCTGAGCACGGAGCGGCAGGCCGCCGGAAACGAACTGATGGACGCGGTGTTCGCTCTGGGCGTCAACGCCTTCGACACCGCCCACGTCTACGGCGGCGGCGACACGGAGCGGGCCTTCGGCCGCTGGGTGAACGACCGCGGGCTCCGGGAGAAGGTGGTGCTGCTGGACAAAGGCGCGCACCACAACGCCGACCGGCAGCGCGTCACGCCGTGGGATATCGGCGCGGACATCCTGGACTCGCTGGCGCGGCTGCAGTTTGAGTACATCGACCTGTACCTGCTGCACCGCGACGACCCGGGCCGGCCCGTCGGGCCGATCGTCGAGGCGCTCAACGAGCACAAGTCGGCCGGGCGCATACGGGCCTTCGGCGTGTCGAACTGGACGGTCGAGCGGATCGAGGAGGCCAACGAATACGCCGAGAAGCACGCCCTGACCGGCTTGGCGGCCTCCAGCCCGCAGTTCAGCCTGGCCGAGCAGGTGGCCGAGCCGTGGGCCAACTGCGTGACGATCACCGGCGACCGGCAGCCGCGGCGGCAGTGGTACATCGACACGCAGATGCCGCTGATGCCGTGGTCGTCGCTGGGCTGGGGGTTCTTCTTCGGCGACTACAAGCCGCAAGACCTCGCCGACGAGCAGAAACGCGCAAGCGTGCCGGCCCTCCGCTGCTACGGCAGCGAGGCGAACTTCCGCCGGCGCGAGCGGGCGGAGCGACTCGCGGCCGAGAAAGGCGCCTCCATCGCGCAGATCGTTCTGGCGTGGGTGCTGCGCCAGCCGATGAACGTGTTTCCGCTGGTCGGCCCGGTGACGGTCGAGCAGGCCGAAGACTGCGCCGGCGCGGTGGAGGTGAACCTCTCGCCCGAGGAACGGGCGTGGCTCAACCTGGAGCGCGACGAACGGTAGGGCGGGGCCCGCGGCGGGCAACAGGGCTTGGGACCAGGCAACAGGTACGGCAAAGGCGCTCCGCGATGCCTGGCGACAGAAGCCACGAGCGCCAGCAAGCGGGGCCGTTGCGGAGGAAGTTCTGGGTTCAGAGTTCTTGGTTCGGAGCAACAACGCTCGCCGGCGGCAAGGCAAGCGGCAGGAAGGCAGGAAGGCAATGGCAAACGGCCACGGCGCTCCGCGAGGGCGGGGGTTTCTCCATTTGACAGGCCCAAGAGGCCGTCTATAATCGCGGGCCTTGCCGTTTTCCAATTGCGTACCGTCGTGGGAGATGGAATGAGCAATCGCCTCGCCTTGCCGCTGTGTGTATGCCTGTGCCTGCTCGCGCTGCCCTGCGCGGCCGCCGACAAGGCGGAGGATTTCGTGCACGAAGACGCCCGCGTCAGCGGCAAGCAGATCCACGGCTTCGCCGACGGCGACGATCAGGCCATGGTGGTCCTGGGCGAGTTCCGCCTGGAGCTCGGCCGGCGGGTGTTCACCGGCCGGGATGCCGTGATCTGGGTGCGCGATATCCGCGTGGGAGACGTGGCCGGCCACGCGATGGAGGTGTACATCGAGGGCAACGCCAAGGCCGTGGAGCCCGGCGGGGCCGTCACCACCGACCGGCTCATGCTGCTCAAGCTCCGCCAGCGGGGGCGCGTGCTGGCGGAGGGCGCGTTCTCCGGCCGGTCCCTGGCGGACTTCCCGCTGTACAAGCGGGCCGTGGCGGTGCGCAAGGGCGAGCCACGCGGCGAAGGCCGGCCGACGACCGCCCCCGCCCAAGAGCCATCCCTCGCCGAAACGCGACCGGCGCCACTGATCGTCGAGAAGCCGGCTGAGACGGCGCCCCGGCCGAAGCCGGCGGCCAAGGAAGTGCTGCCCGTCGCGTGGCGTGCGGACCGGATCTCCGCGCGCACGGAAGACCGGCGCCGCGTGGTCGTCGCCAACGGCAACGTGTACCTCTCCCAGGGCAACCCGGACAGCACGCAGTTCCTGGAGCTTCGCGCCCAGTCGGCCGTGCTGTTCACCGGCAAGGTAGGCCCGGACGCCAAGGACTCCACCTATCCGCTGAGCGTCCGGCCGCAAGGCGTGGCGACCACGCTGCCGGGCGAGGGCGGCCGGAAGGGCGGCGTGGAGACGGTCACCGGCGTGTACCTCGAAGGGGACGTGGTGATCGCCCGCGGCGAGCGCTACCTCCGCGGCAAGACCGCCTACTACGACTTCACGACGGACCGGGCGATTCTTCTGGAGCCGGTTTTCCGGACGATCCAGAAGCAGCGGATCATCCCGATCTACGTGCGGGCCAGCGAGATGCGTGCGCTGTCTGCGCGCGAGATGTGGTTCAAGGACGCCAAGGTCACCACCAGCGACTTCTACACGCCGACGTATCACATCGGCGCGTCCACGGCCTACATGAGAGACCAGACGCCGTATGACGACGTGGGCGAACGGATCGGCGAGCGCGAGTGGTTCGCCAAGCTGCGCAACACCACGTTCAATATCCGCGGGGCGCCGGTGTTCTGGCTGCCGTACTCGGCCGGAGATATCACCGACACCGAGACGCCCATTCGTAAGATTCAGCTCGGCTACCACAGCCGCTTTGGTCCCGGCGTGGAGACGCAGTTCTACCTGTTCCGGCTGCTGGGGCTGGTCAAGCCGGACGGCTTCGAGGGCCGGTTGTCCGTCAACGGCTACGAGCGCGGCGTGATGACCGGGGTCGACCTGAAGTATGCCCGGCCGAACTACAGCGGCTATCACATGCTGCACGGCATGCTGGACTTCGAGCAGGAAGACGAGTTCGGCACCCAGCGCAAGAACATTCCCGCCCCGGCCGAGCGAGGCCGGCTGCTGATGCGGCACAAGCACCTGCTGCCGCGGGACTGGCAGTTGCAGTTGGAGATGAGCTACCTGTGCGACAAGAACTTCCTGGAGGAGTTCTTCCCGAACGAGTTCCACAACGGCAAGGAGCAGGAGACGCTCCTCTACGTGAAGAAGGCCCAGGACAACTGGGCGTTCGACGCGCTGGCGAAGGTGAAGATCAACCGCTTCCTGGAGCAGACGGAATCCGCCCCGGACGTGGGCTTCCACTTGGTCGGGGAGCCGCTGATGGACTTCGCGACGTTCTTCAGCGAGATGCACGCGGGGTTCAAGCGGTACCGGCCTTCCAGCCGCACGGCCGGCGCCGAGCAGAGCGAGATCTTCGCCCGGCTGGACTCGCGAAACGAGATCCAGTTCCCCATGCACTTCGGCCCGCTGAACCTGGTGCCGTACGCCACCGGCCGGGCGACGTACTGGGGCGACACGCCCGCCGGAGACGAGCGGTTCCGCGGTTACGGGCAGGTGGGCTTCCGGGCGAACCTGCACATCTGGCGCGTGTACAACGAGGCCGCCAGCCGCCTGTGGGATGTCAACCGCTTGCGGCACGTCATTACGCCGGAGGTCACGGCGTGGCTGTCGGACAGCACCGTCCAGCAGGACAAGCTCTTCCCCATGGACCCGGACATCGAGAAGTATCTGCGCCGGCAGAGCGGCGTGGCGTTCGGCGTGCGGCAGCGGCTGCAAACCAAGCGCGGCAAGCCCGGCAGCATGCACACGGTGGACTGGATGCGGCTGGACACCACGCTCGGCTACTACTGGAACGGCGCGGACCGCCAGCCGGCGGACGGGCGGTTCTTCTCCTACCGGCCGGAGCACAGCATCGGCCGCAACCATCTGAACATCGACTACCTGTGGAACATTTCGGATTCTACGCGGTTCACGTCTTACACGAACATCGACCTGCCGACCGGCAAGTGCCGCGTGCAGGACCTGGGCCTGACGGTCCGGCGCTCGCCGCGGCTGGCGTACTTCCTGGAGATGCGGCACATCAAGGACCTGGACTCGCTGATCGGCACGGTCGGCGCCAACTACCAACTCACGCGCAAGTACTCCGTGCAGTTCCGCGAGCAGTACGACTTCCAGTTTGACGATGGGCGCAACCTCCAGACCTCCGTGACCATCATCCGCAAGTTCCCGCGATGGTACACGGCCCTGACGTTCTCCTACAACGCCTCCGACGACGACGTGGGCGTGTTCCTCTCCCTCTGGCCGGAAGGCATTCCGGAGTTCCGCCTGGCGGGGTTCGGCACGAACCTGCTGGAGTATGAGGACAAGAACTAGAGCATTTTGCGGAAACAATGTCGTCCTGTTGGTCGGTGACCGCAAGCCTGGCAAGGACGCCGAAGCAGGCGATGCCGCAGCATCGTCGATGCGGGCGGACACCGCCAGGCGAAGCCGCAAGCACCAAGAGGGCGGCAAGATTTCTGCAAACTGCTCTAAAGCCGCGGTGCGGAAGAACCCCAACTCCCAACCGCGCACGCTTCCCTCAAACACCAGCCATACATGCGGCGGAAACGGCCCCGCGAGCGGTCAGACCGGCTGATATTGCCGGAAGTGTGCGCGAGGTCGTTGCCCTTTGGTGATTGGCGTCTGGTTGAGAGTTGATGGTTGCAGGGAGGTTCTTTCTCCAGCGTGATCTCCGCGCTCGTCACGCACATCCCGTCCGCCGTTCGGTTTAGAACTTGCCCTTCGTCGCCCCGATCTCCTTGAGGATCTGCTCGGCCTGGGCGGTCTTGCCTTCCAGTGTCAGGAGTTCCGCCAGGCGCTTGCCGAGCTTGTAGTGGGCCGTCTGCCCGGCGAACTGCGGGGCGATTTTCTCCGGCCGGGCGCGGCGGTAGAGCTTGAGGTACATCTGGATCGCCAGGTCTCGCCGGCCGGCGGAAACGAGCAGGCTCTCGGCCTTGCCCGCCGCGAGGGTCACCACCTCCGCCAAATCCGCCGCCTGCATGGCGGCCTGCTCGTAGGCGGCGAGGGCTTCCTTCTGCTTGTCCTGGGCCTTGTAGTCGTCGCCGAGGGCGATGAGAATCTGCCCGGCGAGGTCCGGCCGCTTGCGGTACGTGCCGTAGGCCTTGCGGTAGACGCTCTGCCGCTTGCCGGCGTCCTCGATGGTCGGCACGATTTCCAGCACCATGCGGCAACTGTACTCCGGCCACTGGCGGGAGGTCTTGGCCACCAGCACGTCGAAGAAGGCGTCCAGTTCCTCCAGCGGGAGCTGCCCGGCCTTGCGCAGGGCGACGACCTGCCGCCACGCTTCGCCGCTGGCGAGGTTCAGCGCAATGGCCCTATGCAGCAACTCGCGGCGCAAGGTCGCGTCGATGGCCTGCTCGGCCGAGAACCATTCACGAGACGCCTTCTTCGCCCCGGCCGAGCGGTCGTACAGGTCCGCCAGGTTCCCCAGAGCCTTGAAGTCCGGCGCGCGGTCCTTCCAGTCGGCCTCCAACCGGCCCGCCAAATCCGCCAGGTGCGCGGCCGCGTCCGCCTGCTCTCGCCGCGGCAGGTCCAGCAGCGCCGCGGCGCCGGCGAGCGTCAGTTCGCTGTCCAGCATGGTCTTGCCGGTGGCGGCGTTGCGGCAGGTTCCGGTGAAGTACTTCTGGGAGGCGTAGCGGCCGGTGCTGGTGTCCCAAAGGGCTTCGCCCCGGTTCATCTGCAGATAGGCGAGCCAGGCGTGGCCGACGCCGCTGCCGCCCTTGCCGGTGACGATGGTCGCTGGCATGCCGATGGCCTTGCACACCTCCGCGGCGTAGTACGCCTGGTCGATGCACACGCCGCCGACGCGATGGAGGTTCTCCAGCGTGTAGGGCAGGTTGGCGATCTTCTTGGGCGCGCCCTCCTTGAGGTGGTCGATGTCATACTTTACATCAAAGTACGCCCGGCCGGGCGCGCGGGAGCGGGCATACTTGGCGTACGCCCACTGCCGCTCCTGAATGCTGAGCCGCGTGTCGGCGAGGTACTGGGCCAGTTCGTACGGCATCTTCTTGAGATCGTAGCGGAAGGCGAGCTTCGGGCTGGTGTACCAGCGGAAGCTCTCCAGCATCGTGGCGGCGTTCTCGCCCTTGCGCTGATGCCCCCGCGGCTGGGCGGTCGCGAAGGCCACGGCCAGGTCCGGATACGCCAGCACGTCCTTCTCCGCCTCCTTCCAGAGTTCGGCGAAGTGGGCCATGGCCTCATTGGCGAAGCGGGCGGAGTCCATCGCGCGGAACAGCCTGCGGGAGACGTCGCGGTTGTTCACCAGCCACGCGGCGAGCGGCTTGCCGCCCTCCGTGCCGGCGGCCAGGGGCAGGTGCTCCGAGGCACGCAGGACGTAGATCATGTCGTTCAGGGCGGTGAGGTTATCGAATTGTCCGCAGGCGAGCCGTTCCACAACGGCCTGCCGCGTGCGTGTGCGGAGTGCTTCGTACTGCCCGGACGCCGCGGCGGCCTCCAGGTCCGCCAGGACGGCCTTGGACAGCCATCCGTCCTCGACGGGCGCGGGCTTGCCGCTCGCGGGCGGCGCCGCGTGCAGGGACGCGGTGGACAGAATGACCGCCAACAAGGACAACAATGTGATGGTTCTCATTACGACCTCCCTATCCCGGCCGGGTGTGCCGGCCGGGTGGCTACTTCTTGACCTGCACGAGCGACCAGTGCTCGTACAGCAGCGAGTATGCCAGATCGATGTCCTCCGCGCCCAGGCGGATGCACCCCAGCGAGGCGGCCTTGCCGATGCTGCCCGGGTCGCTGGTACCGTGGATGGCGTAGTCCGTGAGCGTGGCGTTGTGTTCTTCCAGTCCCTGCAGCGGAATCCACAGCCCCTGCGGGCCCAGCGGGTAGCCGCCGTCGCCGAAGAGGACGGGGTCTCGGCTGTCGGACCCGACCGGCGGGTACCAGGTGGTTTGGGCGGACTTGCCTCCGAACTTCAGGCCTCCGATCTTCGTGCCGGCCAGCCTTACGCGCCACATGCCTTCCGGCGTGGAGCCGTTCTTGCCGAGCCCGACCTTCATCCGCTTGATGAACACGCGCGGCCTGCCCTCGCGATGCAGGAACAGGTCCATCTCGAACTCGCCCTTGCGGATGACCGCGTGGAACGGCCCGTAGACCAGCTTGTACGTCCGCAGCGCCCGCAGGTCTGCCGGGCGGCGCAGGCCGTTGACGCGCAACAGCAAGGGCGGCGGCACGTGGAGCTTCTCCGCCCGCTCGATCTTGCTGAGCACCTCGTTGGGCTGGACGATGTAGTTCTTCGTGTACGGGTCGCCGGCCAGCACGGGGCTGCGGGGGCCGATGATCGTCCGCTCGGCGAGTTCTTCCAGTTTCCCGCGCAGTTCGGCGAGCCGGCCGGCCGGCAGCTTGCCGGACCAATACGCCTTGTTCAGCAGCGTGCGGGCCTCCAGCAGCTTGCCCTCGGCCAGGGCGGCCTGACCGTCGGCGAGGGCCTTGTTTGCTTCTTCCGCGGAGACGGCCGGCAGGGCGGGGAACTCCGGTGTCTTCTCGGGCACGAGGCGGGCTTCCTGAACATCGGCTCCTCGCTTCTCGGAGACCGGCTCGTTCGGCTCCGCCTGCTCGGGGCGGCCGTGGGGCGCCGGCCGGCCGTTCTCGGCCACAAGCTCCCCATGGACCGCCTCTCCGCCATTGGGGGCGTTCGGTTCCGACGCCGCGTCGGGTTCGGCCGCGCCGTCCCGCGGCCAGAGGTGGTAGGCGCCCACGGCCACGAGAACCATGACCGCCACGAATACGACCGGCTTGAGCATTCCGTTCTTCTTATTGCGTCTCACGCGAGTGTCTCCTCTGTTACGGCGCCGGCCGTCTCGGCGAATCGCAGCACCTGCTGATCGGTCACCAGCATGTTCACGGCCACGTCGTGGTCGTGGCAGGGCAGTTCGTCCACCAGTTGCTCGGCGAAGGCCAGCCCGCAGGTGTTCCCGCGGAACTCCGGCCGGGCGAGGAAGCGGTCGTAGAAGCCGCCGCCCCGGCCGAGGCGGCGCCCGGCGCGGTCGAACGCCAGGGCGGGCACGACCACCAGGTCGATGCCTTCCAGGGGCCACGGCTCGCCGTCGGCGGGGTGCCGCAGGCCGTGGTTCAGGTGCTCCATGTTGTCCTCGAAGGAGCGGCACGTGACGGCGATCATGTGCTTCTGCTCCCAACTCACCTTCGGCACGAGGACGGTCTTGCCGGCCTGCCAGGCGGCCAGGGCGGCCGCCGCCGTGTCCACCTCCAGAGGAATCGGCAGATAGAGCATCACGACATCAGCCTGCCGGAACTCCGGCAGTGCGGCCAGCCGCTCGCAGGCGGCCTCGCTGCGGGTGCGGACATGCTCCGGGCCGATGGCCGCGAGGCGGCTTTTCATGTCCTGTCGCAAGAGGTGCTTCATGCTTGTCTATTGAAGTGTCTTGGGGCCGGAAGGGCAAGCCGAACAATTGCAGGCCCCACGGCGCCGTGATGGACTTATGGTTGTGCACGGACGTGGCGCCGGCTCGAACGGAGAGCAACTCCGCCGCTCGGCCCTTTGCGCCATTTGCCCCACTCGCTATGCTTTCGGCATGAACGAACCCACCGTCGAGACGATCCTGCTGAGCGAACTCACTGAGGCGGACACCGCCGCCATGCAGCGCCTGGGCCAGTGGGTATATCCGCCCGGCTCGCTGGATCGCTTTACGTTCCCCAAGTCCGCCCCGGCCTCCGAGCGAGACTGGCCCGAGCCGCAGCGCGCTCGGGCCTTCGTCATCCGCGAAGGAAATGAGATCCTCGCGATGAGCAGGCTGCTGCCGCGGCGCGTCCACACGCAGGCCGGACCGCTGGAGGTGTTGGCTCTCGCGGGCGTCAAGAGCCATCCAAACCGCCGCGGAGAGGGCCTCGGCCGGGCGGTTGTGCGGGCCGCCTTCGCGCGCGTCGACGATGGCGTGCTGCCCGTGAGCCTGTTTCAGACCGGCGTGCCCGGCTTCTACCGCAAACTCGGATGCCGGGAGGTGCATAACCGCTTCGTCAATAGTCTCGGCGAGGACCCCTCGCAAAGCCCATGGTGGGACAAGGCGGTCATGATCTATCCGTCCGCCTTCGACTGGCCGGCCGGCGAGGTCGACACGCTCGGCGCCGGGTGGTAGGCGGGCGAAACGCCGCACAGAAGTGGACCAGCGCCGAACGGCAACCCGAACCAATCGTCCATCGCTAATCGTCAATGGCTCTGATCCCTGTTCCCTTCCTTTGCCTTGTCCTGCTTCATCTCCCGCACCCATTCGAGATACTTCCCGATGTACTTCTCATACCCGCGGTCGGTGGGGGTGTAGTAGGTCTTCTCGACGCCGAGGTAGTCCTGGCTTGGCGAGACGCCGCCGGGGTGGTCGTGGGAGTACTGGTAGCCCTCGCCGTGGCCGAGCGTCTTCGCGCCGGCGTAGTGGGTGTCGCGAAGGGTCTTGGGCACGGGCACGGTGCGCTGGTTCTTTACGTCCGCCATGGCCGTCCAGACCGCCATGGCGGCGGCGTTGGACTTGGGGGCGGTGGCCATGTAGACGACGGCCTGGGCGAGGGTGAGCTGGCATTCCGGCATGCCGATTCTCTCGGTGATGTCGAACGCGGCGGCCGCGACGGACAGGGCCCGCGGGTCGGCGTTGCCGATGTCTTCGCTGGCGAGGATGGCGATGCGCCGGGCGAGGAAGCGGGGGTCTTCCCCGGCCGCGAGCATGCGGGCCAGCCAGTAGACCGCCGCGTCCGGGTCGCTGCCTCGCATGGACTTGATGAACGCGCTGACCGCGTCGTAGTGCTCGTCTCCCGTGCCGTCGTACTGGATGGCCTTGGCCTGGATGGACTCCTGCGCGGCGGCAAGGTCGAAGAGGATGGCGCCGCAACGGCCCCGCTCGCTTGCGCTCGCGGCGCCGTTAGCGTCCCCGCTTTCGGCTTCGCCGCGGCGGGCCGCTTGCGCCGGCGGCTCGGATGGCGGCGCGGCTCGGAATCGCTGGCTGCGGATGCCGACTTCCAAGGCGGTCAGGGCGCGGCGGGCGTCGCCGTCGCTGACGGTCGCCAGGTGCTGGAGGGCCTCGTCGGTCGCCCGCACGGGCAGATTACCGAGGCCGCGGTCTTCGTCGGACAGGGCCCGTTGCAGCAGGGCCACGATCTGCTCTTCCGTGAGCGGCTCGAACTGGAACACCGTGCTGCGGCTGAGCAGCGGCGTGTTGATGGCGAAGTACGGGTTCTCCGTGGTCGCCCCGATCAGAATGATCACGCCGTTCTCGACGTCGTTGAGCAGCACGTCCTGCTGGGCGCGGTTGAAGCGGTGCAGCTCGTCGATGAACAGCACCGTCCGCCTGCCCTCGCCGGCCAGCAGCGTGCGGGCCTTCTCGATGACGGCCCGCACGTCCTTCACGCTGGCCGAGGCCGCGTTGAGCGTGTGGAAGGCCGCGTCGCCTTGCCCGGCGATCACGTGGGCGAGCGTCGTCTTGCCGGTTCCGGGCGGCCCCCAGAACACCAAGCTGCTGAGCCGGTCGGCCTCGATCATCCGTCGCAGCATCTTGCCCGGGCCGAGGAAATGCTCCTGCCCGGCCACCTCGTCCAGCGTTTGCGGGCGCATGCGCACGGCCAGCGGGGCGTTGGCGGCGACGGCGGCGTTCTCGTGCTCGCGAAACAGGTCCATGGGGGCATTGTAGCGGTTGCGTGGGCGAGGCACGAGGTCTGCCTGTTTGGGGGAGGCATCCGTCCGGGAGTATTGTGCAAGGGAGCCTCGTGCAGATTCTTCAGCACAGGGTGGAACCCGCCGCCTGCGTCAATCGTATGGTAGACGTGCAGGGCATGGTCCCCTCACGGCAAGGAGCATGGAGCGGTTTGGGCGTTGCGGTTGTGGCATTTCCGCCGATAATGCGGTTGTGATTCGCAATCAGGCCTGCGCCTCATCGTCCCCGGAACTGTGGAGAACAGCGGCATGTGTGGAATCGTCGGATACATCGGGTCCAAGGAAGCAAGAACCGTTTTGTTTGAGGGCCTCAAGCGCCTGGAGTACCGCGGGTACGACTCGGCCGGCGTTTGCATCCAGAGCGGGGGCGAGTTGGCGATTGTCAAGGGGATTGGCCGGGTGGCCGGTGTGGAGGAAATGGCCGAGATGGACGACCGCCTGGCCAACGGGCGCGTGGGCATCGCCCACACCCGCTGGGCGACGCATGGCGAGCCCAACGAGACCAACGCCCACCCGCATACCGACGACTCCGGGCGGATCGCCATGGTGCATAACGGCATCATTGAGAACTACGCCACGCTGAAGCGCTTCCTCCAGGACAAGGGGCACGAGTTCCGCACCGACACGGACACGGAAGTGCTCGCCATGCTGATCGGCGAGTTTCTGAATGATGGTTGCGACACGCTGGAATCGGCCGTGCAGGCCGCGCTGCGGGAAGTCACGGGCACCTACGGCATCGCCGTGATCTGCCGGGACGAGCCGACCAAGATCGTCGCGGCCCGCAAGGGCAGCCCGCTGATCATCGGCGTGGGGACGGATGAATACGTCGTGGCGTCGGACGCGTCGGCCATTCTGGAGCACACGGCCAACGTCGTATACCTCAACGACAACGAGATGGCGGTCATCACCACCGAAGGCATGCGGACGATGACCATCGACAACGTGCCGATCTCCAAAGAAATTCAGCAGGTGGAGTGGTCGCTGGAGCAGATCGCCAAGGGCGGCTACGAACACTTCATGCTCAAGGAGATCATGGAGCAGCCGGACTCGCTGCGGATGTGCCTGGGCGGCCGGCTGGACCTGCGGGAGATGAACATCGTGCTGGGCGGGCTGGCGCACATCGACCGCGACCTGGTCAAGACGCGAAAGATCATCATCAGCGCGTGCGGCACGGCGTGGCACGCCGGGCTGGTGGGAGACTTCCTCTTCGAGGACCTGGCGCGGATTCCCACCGAGGTGGAGTACGCCAGCGAGTTTCGCTACCGCAACCCGATTATCGAAGACAACACGGTGATGATCGTCATCAGCCAGTCCGGCGAGACGGCCGACACGCTGGCCGCCCTGCGCGAGGCCAGGCTCAAAGGCGCCACGTGCCTGGGCATCGTCAACGCGGTGGGCTCGACCATCGCCCGCGAGACGGACGGCGGGGTATACCTGCACGCCGGGCCGGAAATCGGCGTGGCCAGCACGAAGGCCTTCACCTGCCAGATCGCCGTGGAAACGATGATGGCCCTGATGCTGGGGCGGCGCAAGTTCATGTCTCAGATGCAGATGGACACCTACATGCGGGCGCTGAACCGCATTCCGGACCTGGTGGAGACGGTGCTGGAGCAGTCGGACTACATCCAGTCCATCGCCGCCGAGCACGTGGACCGGGAGAACTGGCTGTTCCTCGGGCGGGGGTACAACTATCCGGTGGCCCTGGAAGGGGCGCTCAAGCTGAAGGAAATCAGTTACATCCATGCCGAGGGCCTGCCGGCCGCGGAGATGAAGCACGGGCCGATCGCACTGATCAACGACGGCATGCCGGTGGTGTTCATCGCCCCGCGCTGCGGCACGTACGACAAGATCATCTCCAACATCGAGGAAGTCCGCGCCCGCAAGGGGCGGATTATCGCCGTGGCGACGGAACGCGACGAGGAGATCCGCAAGTACTCCGACCACGTGGTCTACGTGCCGGACTGCCCGGCGCCGCTGCAGCCGTTGCTGACGGTCGTGCCGCTGCAGTTGCTCGCGTATCATGCGGCCGTGGCCCGCGGGTGCAACGTGGACAAGCCGCGGAATCTCGCCAAGAGCGTCACGGTGGAGTAGGCCGGCCGGGGCCGGGGGCCGGGTCGTCGCGGGCGGCCTCCCAAGGCCGCCTCTGGAAAAACTTCTCCGGCAGGGCCGAAATTTGCTTTGACAGCCAATTTGGGGGCTGTATAGTAGGCGATCTAACTCTTTGGCAGTGGTCGGAGTGTATCCTCATTCCGCAGCTTGTGTTCAGGTGATCGCTGTCGGTGGTGAATCCTGCTGCTGTAGCTCAGTGGTAGAGCGCGTCCTTGGTAAGGACGAGGTCATGGGTTCGACCCCCATCAGCAGCTTTCGCCTGACGGCGGCCGCAAGCCGAAGGGTCGCGAGACAGAGAAGATGCGGCAGCCCCGCACGGCCGAGGCGGTTCCCACGGGGCCGCGAGGCGCGTCGGGCGCCGTGTGGTGGATAGACAGAAACGGGCAGCCTCAGACAAGCAGAGACCCTCAGAGGAGCATGAAGAATGGCCAAGGAAGTATTCGAGCGGACCAAGCCGCACGTGAACGTCGGCACGATCGGCCACGTGGACCACGGCAAGACGACCCTGACGTCGGCGATTATGTTCGTCCAGGCCTCCAAGGGCCTGGCGAAAGCCAAGAGCTATGACGAGATCGCCAAGGCCTCGGAGTCGCAGGGCCGCCGCGACCCGACGAAGATTCTGACGATCGCCACGGCGCACGTCGAGTACGAGTCGGAGAACCGGCACTACGCCCACGTGGACTGCCCCGGTCACGCGGACTACGTCAAGAACATGATCACCGGCGCCGCCCAGATGGACGGCTCGATTCTGGTGGTCTCCGCCGCGGACGGCCCGATGCCGCAGACGCGCGAGCACGTGCTGCTCGCCCGCCAGGTGAACGTGCCGGCGCTGGTGGTGTTCCTCAACAAGTGCGACTTGGTGGACGACGAGGAGCTGCTGGAGCTCGTCGAAATGGAAGTCCGCGAGTTGCTGGACAAGTACAACTTCAACGGCGACGAGGCCCCGGTGATCAAAGGCTCGGCCACGGGCGCGTTGGCGGATGCGGGCGGGGAAGGCGGCAAGTGCATCCAGGAGCTGATGGACGCGCTGGACAGCTACATTCCGGAGCCGGAGCGCGAGGTGGACAAGCCGTTCCTGATGCCCATCGAGGACGTGTTCTCGATCAAGGGCCGCGGCACGGTGGGCACCGGGCGCATCGAGCGCGGCATGGTGAAGGTGGGCGACAAAATCCAGATCGTCGGCCTCGGCGACACCCGCGAGACGACCGTCACCGGCGTGGAGATGTTCCAGAAGACGCTGAACGAAGGCCAGGCGGGCGATAACGTCGGCTGCCTGCTCCGCGGCGTGGAGAAGACGGACCTGGAGCGCGGGCAGGTGCTGGCGGCCCCGGGCAGCATCACCCCGCACAAGAAGTTCAAGGGCGAGGTGTACGTGCTGACGAAAGAGGAAGGCGGGCGGCACAGCCCGTTCTTCACCGGCTATCGTCCGCAGTTCTACTTCCGCACGACGGACGTGACCGGCACCATCAAGCTGCTTGGCGGCGCCGAGATGTGCATGCCCGGCGACAACGTGGAAATGGAAGTCGAGCTGCTGAACACCTCCATCGCGATGGAAAAGCAGCTTCGCTTCGCCATCCGCGAGGGCGGCCGGACGGTCGGCGCCGGCGTCGTGACCGAGATCCTCGAGTAGTCGGCGAAGGTGACCCATGGCGAAGTCTAAGGCTCGTGAATACGTGTGGCTCCAGTGCACGGAGTGCAAAGACCTGAACTACCGCACCAACGTGCGCGTGCAGGGCGGCGTTCCGAAGCTGGAACTCAGCAAGTACTGCCCGCGCGAGCGGAAGCACACGAACCATAAGCTGAAGCGCAAATAGCAGCGGCGGCGGCGCCCGGCGTTCGTCGGGCGCCGCACCGCCGATGGCCAGACCTACGGCAGTAGCTCAATTGGCAGAGCAGCGGTCTCCAAAACCGCAGGTTGGGGGTTCGACTCCTCCCTGCCGTGGTGAGGAAGCAGTCGCGGAGAAACGGTTGCCTGCCGTGAGCGGGCCGGTCGCAGCGGGAACGCGAGAATTGTGAAGCTCGAAATCTACAAACGCGGACAAGGCAAGTACACCCGGTGGATCACCTTCGGCGCGGTGGTGGCGCTGGGCGTGATCGGCGCGGTGGTGCTGAGTGAGGTGCTGGAAGCGTACCTTCCCGGCGCCGGCATCGGCGTGTACCTGCAGTTCGGCATTCCGGTTCTCGTCGTCGTGGCGCTGGCGGCCGTGATGTTCTGGCTGATGAACCGGCCGAAGACCGCGGACTTTCTCATCGCCACCGAAGGCGAAATGAAGAAGGTGTCCTGGTCGAGCCGCAAAGAGGTTGTCGGGTCGACCAAGGTGGTGATCGTCACCACCCTCATTATGGCCGCCACGTTGTTCGCGGTCGACCAGTTGTTCACGCTCCTGTTCCAGACAATGGGCATCCTGCCCAGCAAGTAAGAGCGAGTCGACGATGGCGGAAGGGTCCTCCATGTCCAGCAAGCAATGGTATGTCCTGCGTGTGGCGTCTAACCGCGAGGAGCAGGTTCGCGAGGCGCTGGAGCGCAAGGTGAAGATCGAAGGCCTGGAGGACAAGATCGGCCGGATTCTGGTTCCGACCGAGCGCCGCCCGAGCCCGCGGGGCCGGAGCGACAAAAAGAAATTTGTCGAGCGCAAGATGTACCCGGGCTACGTCTTTATCGAGATGGAGTTGGAGGAAGACGGCTCGATCGGAGAAGACCCCTGGTTCCTGATCAAGGAAACCTCGGGCGTTGGAGACTTCATCGGCTCGGCCGGCAAGCCCACGGCGATGGCCCCGGCGGACGTCGAGAAGATGCTGGCGCAGGTGGAGAAGGCTCAGGACGGCGCGCCGGTCGCGGTGGAGTTCGAGAAGGGCGAAGTGGTGAAGATCAAGGAAGGCGCGTTCGAGAACTTCGAAGGCGCCGTCGAGGAAGTGTTGCCGGATAAGGGCCTTATCCGCGTGGTGGTCACGATCTTCGGCCGGGCGACGCCGGTCGAACTGGAATACTGGCAGGTCGAGAAGGCTTAGCGCGGCGGTCGCATCGTCCCGCGAGAAGAGAACAGTCATGGCGAAGAAGGAAGTCGTAGGAAAGATCAAGCTGCAGGCCCCCGGCGGGCAGGCCACCCCGGCCCCGCCGATCGGCCCGGCCCTCGGTCAGCACAACGTGAATATCGGCCAGTTCGTCTCGCAGTTCAACGAGCGGACGAAGGATTGGAACGGGATGCCGATCCCGGTCGAGATCTACGTCTACGGAGACCGGACCTTCGAGTTCATCTGCAAGAGCCCCCCGGCCGCGGCGCTGCTGAAGGAAGCGGCGCAGATCGCCAAGGGCTCCGGCGTGCCGAACAAGGAGAAGGTGGCCAAGTTGACGATGGAGCAGGTGCGGCAGGTCGCCGAGCGGAAAATGGCGGACCTGAACGCCTTCGATCTCGACGCGGCCTGTCAGATCATCTGCGGCACGGCCCGCAGCATGGGCATTGAGATTTCCGGCTGAGGGGCGTTGGCCCCGGCCGGGTTGCGAAGAAACCCCGCGGCGCGAGCCGCCGCCTGACCACGGGCGTAAGCAGTGGGAGTTTTCGGAAGCGTTCCCGCGGCCCGCGCCGCGGGCCGCTCCGTGGAACGATCGGGAGCATCTGATGGCGAAAATGGGCAAACGCCACAAGGCGAATGTCGCCAAGGCGCCGGACAAGCCGGCGTCGGTGGCGGAGGCGGTGGCGGCGCTGCGGCAGTTCGGCCAGACCAAGTTCGACCAGACGGTCGAGTTGACCATGCATCTGGGCATCGACCCGCGCCAGGCGGACCAGGCCCTTCGCGGCTCGATGTCGCTGCCGAACGGGATCGGCAAGACCCGCAAGGTGATCGCCTTCTGCGAAGGCGACGACGTGGAGGCCGCTCAGGCGGCCGGGGCGGTGGAAGCCGGCGGCGAGGAGCTCGTCAAGAAGATCCAGGACGGCTGGACGGACTTCGACGTGGCCATCGCGCACCCGGCCATGATGAAGGTCGTCTCCCGCCTGGGCCGCGTGCTGGGCCCGCAGGGAAAGATGCCCTCCCCCAAGGGCGGCACGGTCACCCCGGACGTGGCGGCCGCGGTGAAGGAATTCGCCGCGGGCAAGGTGGAGTACCGCAACGACGACGGCGGCAACCTGCACGTGCCGGTGGGCAAGATGAGCTTCGAGGACGCCAAACTCATCGAGAACATCGAGACGTTTATCGCCTTCGTTCGCAAGATCAAGCCCGCGACCACGAAGGGCGCGTATATCCGCAAGGTCTGCCTCTCGGCGACCATGACCCCGGCCGTGGTGCTGGATACGCAGCAAGGGAGGCCGCAATGAGTAAACCGGTCAAGGAAATGATCCGCAAGGAGCTGGTGAGCCGCTTTGCCGGCGTGACCAGCATGGCGGTGGTGGGCTTCTCCGGCCTGGACGCCGAGGCGAACCACACGATCCGCGGCAAGCTGCGCGAGAAGGACATCCGCCTGTCGGTGGTGAAGAACTCGCTGGCCCGCCAGGCGTTCGACCGGCTGGGGCTGCAAGACGCCGGGCGGCTGCTGGACGGCCCCTGCGCGGTGGCCTACGGCGCCGACAGCGTGGTGGCGGTGGTGCGGGAGCTGCTGGACCTCAACAAGCAGTACCCGGCGCTGGAGTTGAAGTCCGCCCTGCTGGACGGGGAGTTGTTCCAGGGCGCCGAGGAGGTCAAGCGGCTGGGCAGCTTCCCCACGCGGGAAGAGGCCGTCGCCGAGGTGCTGGGCTGCGTGCTGTCGGCCGGCGGCGCGCTGGCCGGCTGCCTGGTCGGCCCGGGCGGGCAGATCGCCTCGATCCTCAAGAGCATCGAAGAAAAGCAAGACGGCGAAGCCGAGGCGGCCTAGCCGAAGCATGGCGCAAAGCCGGTCGCGGATTGGTCCCATCTGCTTGGGATGAAATTCAGCCAGCGGGGCTGAGCCTATCAGACCGGTGAACATAGGGACGCAGGAGTTCGTAGACATGGCGGAAGAAGCCACCACCGAAGCAGTTGAGACGACGGAAGCCCCGGCCCCGGCCGCGAGCGGCAAGGAGTTCGAGGCGGCCATCAAGGACCTGGGAGACAAGATCGCCGGCCTGAGCCTCAAGCAGGCCGTGGATCTGAAAGATTACCTGAAGGAAGCCTACGGCATCGAGCCGGCGGCGGGCGGCGCGGTGATGATGGCCGGCCCGGTCGGCGGCGGCGAGGCCGAGGAAGCCGAAGAGAAGACCTCCTTCGACGTCGTGCTGAAGGACGTCGGCGACAAGAAGATCCAGGTCATCAAGGCGGTTCGCGCCCTGACCAGCCTGGGGCTGAAGGAAGCCAAGGAACTCGTCGAGAGCGTGCCGAAGGCCGTGAAGGAAGGCGTGTCCAAGGACGAGGCGGAAGACGCCAAGAAGCAGTTGGAAGAGGCCGGCGCGACGGTCGAACTGGCCTAAAGGCGCTTCCAGACGGTCTTGTACGCACCCACAAGATGAAGCAGGCCGGCAGAAGGTGGATGCCCGCGGCTCCCGGTTGGGAGAGGGTGTCCACCTCCGTCGGCTTATTGCCGTAGAGCAATCGCCGTAACAGGGGCCGGTCGATGGGCCGGCCGCCGGACGCCCCACTCCGGGCCGTTGGTACAGACAAGAGGAACGCTCCCATGCTGCGAATGGAAAAGGTTCGAGACTTCTCGAAGGTCGGCGACGCGGTTCCCATTCCCAACCTGATGGATATCCAGTGCGACAGCTACGCGCGGTTCCTTCAGGAGGGGGTCGATCCCGCCAAGCGCGAAGATCACGGCCTCGAAGGCCTTCTGCGCGAAGTGTTTCCGATCGAAAGCTACGACGGCACGGTGAAGTTGGAGTACATGCACTATGAACTCGGCGAGGCGCGCTACACCGTCCAGGAGTGCCGCGACCTGCGCCTGACGTACGGCCTGCCGCTGCGCATCTTCGTGCGCCTGCTCCGCAAAGACTCCAAGGACGTGCTGGAAGAGGGCATCTATCTCGGCGAGGCGCCGATCATGATCGGCGGCGGCGAGTTCATCATCAACGGCGCCGAGCGCGTGCTCGTCAGCCAGTTGCACCGCTCGCCGGGCGTGGACTTCTCCGTCGAGATGCAGGAGTCCGACCGGCCGCTGCACGGCGCCCGCGTGATCCCCGAACGAGGAAGCTGGATCGAGCTGTCCGTCACCAAGAAAGATTCGCTCACCATGCGGATCGACCAGTCCAGCAAGATCCCCGCCACCATGTTCTTGCGGGCGATGGACGAGAAGTTCGGCGCCAACGCCGCGATCATCCGCGAGTTCCACCAGACCAAGATGCTTCCCGTAAACTCCCTCCGCCCGCAGATGTACCTGGTGGAGGCGTTCGTGGACCCGGACTCCGGCGAGGAACTCGTGCCCGCCGGCGGGCAGGTGGGCGAGGCGCTGACGAAAATCGTTTCCAGCACCGTCAAGAAGGTCGAGGTCATCGAGAAGGTTCCCGACCCGCTCATTCTCAACACGCTGGCCGAGGACCCCTCCGACAGCCACGAGAACGCGCTGCTGCGGATCTACATGCGGCTGCGGCCGGGCAACCCCGCGCAGCTCGAGAAGGCCCGCACGCTGTTCGCCGAGAAGTTCTACGACGAGAACCGCTACCGCCTGGGCAAGGTGGGGCGCTTCCGCATCAACCGCAAGTTCCGCCAGGAAGTGTCCGAAGACGCGATGACCCTCCGCGTGGAGGACTTCGTCAATACGCTGAAGTACATCGTGCGCCTGCGCGGCGGCGAGGGCGTGGTGGACGATATCGACCACCTGGGCAACCGCCGCCTGCGGACCATCGACGAACTGGCGGGCGAGGAGCTCCGCAAGGGCTTCCTCAAGCTTCGCCGCACCGTCCAGGAGCGGATGAGCCTCAAGGACATGAACGAGGTGGCGAAGATCGCCGAGCTCGTCAACTCCAAGAGCATCTCCTCCAGCATCGACTACTTCTTCGGCCGCAGCGAACTGAGCCAGGTGGTCGACCAGCAGAACCCGCTGAGCCAGTTGGTGCACGAGCGGCGGCTTTCGGCTCTCGGCCCGGGCGGCCTGAACCGCAAGCGGGCCGGCTTCGAGGTGCGCGACGTGCACATCAGCCACTACGGGCGGGTGTGCCCGATCGAAACGCCGGAAGGCAACAACATCGGCCTGATCACCTCGCTGAGCCTCTACGGCGGCGTGGACGAATACGGCTTCCTGACCACGCCGTACCGCAAGATTCAGCGCGGCCGGGCCACTGGCGAAGTGCAGCACCTGCGGGCCGACGAGGAGATGGAAGCCACGCTCGCGCCGTGCGACTCGCTGGAGAAATCCGCTCGCGGGGAGGCCGTGCGCCTGCCGGAGGGCCGCGTGCTGGCCCGCGAAAAGGGCGAGGTGACGCTCGTGGACAGCGGCGACGTGGAGTACGTGGATATTTCCCCCAAGCAGACGGTGGGCATCTCCGCGGCGCTGATTCCGTTCCTGGAGCATGACGACGCCAACCGCGCGCTGATGGGCTCCAACATGCAGCGGCAGGCCGTGCCGCTGCTGTGCTCGGAGCCGCCGATCGTGGCCACCGGCGTGGAGCGGGCGGTGGTGGAGAACTCCGGCATGTTGGTCAAGGCCCGCAAGGCCGGAACCGTGACGTACGTGGACTCCGAGCGGATCGCCATCGACAACTCCGACGAATACGAACTGCGCAAGTTCGAGAAGCTCAACGAGCGGGCGTGCCTGAACCAGCGGCCGATCGTCCGCGAGGGCCAGCGCGTCAAGCAGGGCCAGATCATCGCCGACGGCTCGGCCTGCCGCCAGGGCGAGCTGGCGCTGGGCCGCAACGTGCTGGTGGCCTTCATGCCGTTTGACGGCTTCAACTTCGAGGACGCCATCCTGATTTCCGAGAACCTCGTCAAGGCCGACGCCTTCACCTCCGTGCACCTGGAGGAGTACGAGGTGGAAATCCGCGAGACCAAGCTGGGCCGGGAGGAATTCACGCGGGACATCCCCAACGTGTCCGAGAAGGCCCTGGGCAGCCTGGACGAAAACGGCATCGTGATGGTCGGCACCCGCGTGGAGCCGGGCGACATCCTGGTGGGCAAGGTGGCGCCGAAGTCCAAGAGCGAGCTGAGCCCGGAAGAGAAGCTGCTGCACGCGATCTTCGGCCGGGCCGGCGAGGACGTGAAGAACGACAGCCTCGAGCTGCCCGCCGGCGAGGAAGGCGTGGTGATCTCCACCAAGCGGTTCAGCCGCCGGATGCACATGACCGACGAGCAGAAAAAGCAGCTCAAGCGGGACATGGCCGACTACGAAAAGTCGATGCAGAAGCGGATGATCAAGGTCTTCCGCCTGATGACGGAGGAGATCAACTCGGTCATCGGCACCGAGATGGTGGACCCCTCCACCCGGCAGAAGGTCGGCCAGAGCGATATCGACGAGGTCATCCTCGAGCAGATCGACGGGTTCAACCTCAAGTGGGCCAAGACCACCAAAGACGCCGCCAAACAGCAGGCCGAGAGCATTCGCGGGCGCTACTGGCCGCGGATCGAGGAACTCCGCAAGGAGATGCACCGCCGCCTGGAGCACATGAAGCGCGGCGACGAACTGCCCAGCGGCGTGCTGGAGATGGTGAAGGTGGTGGTGGCCACCAAGCGCAAGCTGGGCGTGGGCGACAAAATGGCCGGCCGGCACGGCAACAAGGGCGTGATCGCCAAGATCGGCTCCACCGAGGACATGCCGTTCCTGGAAGATGGCACGCCGGTGGATATCGTGCTGAACCCGCTGGGCGTTCCGAGCCGCATGAACGTGGGCCAGATCCTCGAGACGCACCTGGGCTGGGCGGCGGCGGTGCTGGGCTTCCAGGCCGTCACGCCCGTGTTCGATGGCGCGAAGGAAGAGGAAATCTGGGACTGCATCCGCGAGGCGAACGAGCACGTCCGCCGGCGGCAGCAGGATCCCCAGGGCATCCAGGAGGCCGGCGACACGAAGGAACTGCTGGTCGAGATGCCGGACGACGGCAAGGTGCGCCTGCGGGACGGGCGAACGGGCGAGCCGTTCGAGCAGAAGACGACCGTCGGCTACATTTACATGAACAAGCTCCACCACCTGGTGGACGAGAAGGTGCACGCCCGGGCGACGGGCCCGTACTCGCTGATCACGCAGCAGCCGCTGGGCGGCAAGGCCCGCACGGGCGGGCAGCGCTTCGGCGAGATGGAAGTGTGGGGCCTGGAGGCGTACGGCGCGAGCTACACGCTCCAGGAACTGCTGACCGTCAAGAGCGACGACGTGGAAGGCCGGACCAAGATTTACGAGTCGATGGTCAAGGGCGCCAACACCCTCGAGGCCGGCACGCCGGTGAGTTTCGACGTGCTGTGCAACGAGCTGCGGGGCCTGGGCCTGAACATCCAGCTCGAGAAGAAGCGGCTGCTCTAGCGGCGGAATGCCGAATGACATAGCCCGAATGACGAACCAATGACCGAATGAGCGAACAACGATGGGATCCGCGAGAGACGGCGCTGTTTCCGATCTGGAAGACAGAACGGCAGCCTTTGCGGAGGCCGTGATCGCCTTGGCTCGCAAGGCGCCGCGAGTGCGGTGAACGGGCCTGTTGTTTCGCGGGTGGTTCGGGCGGCCGGCAGTGTCGGCGCGAATTACCGCCAAGCCGACGACAGCGCGACGAAGAAGGAGTTCCGACACCGGATTTCCCTGTGTCGGCGAGAGTCCAGAGAAGCAAAACATTGGCTCCGATTGCTTGCCGCCGCCAATGAAGGCCTCAAGCCCGAGATTCGGGCTTTGTGGCAGGAAGCGAAGGAACTGAACCTGATTTTCTCGAAGAGATACCGGAGCAGTGAGTGACAAAGCGAACAGGCGCCACAGCCGGCGGATTGGCGTGTTCGTGCTTCGTACTTCGGCCTTGTTTCGTCATTCGTGCTTCGTCATTCGACAGTATTGACGCAGCGAACGCCTGTTCCTGAGGAGCGATCGCAACCATGGCAGAAAGCGTATACGACCGGATTAACGACTACGGCTCGGTGAAGATCATGCTGGCCAGCCCTAACGACATTCGGAGCTGGTCGTTCGGCGAGGTCAAGAAGCCCGAGACCATCAACTATCGGACCTACCGCCCGGAGAAGGACGGCTTGTTCTGCGAGCGCATCTTCGGCCCGGAGCGGGACTGGGAGTGCGCCTGCGGCAAGTACAAGGGCACCAAGCACAAGGGCATCATCTGCGACCGCTGCGGCGTGAAGGTGACCCACTCCCGCGTGCGGCGCAAGCGCATGGGCCACATCAACCTGGCGGCGCCCATCGTGCATATCTGGTTCTTCAAGGCCCTGCCCAGCCGCCTGGGCACGCTGCTGAACATGAAAACCGCGGACTTGGAGAAGGTGATCCTCTTCCAGGACTACGTGGTGACCGACCCCGGCCAGACCCCGCTGAAGCCCCAGCAGGTGCTCAGCGAAGAGGAATACCGCTCCGCGTACGAGAAGTACCGCGACGACTTCAAGGCGGAGATGGGCGCCGAGGCGATCCAGACGCTGCTGGAGGCCCTCAACCTCGACCAGATCGCCGGCGAGCTGCGCGAGGATCTCAAGAAGACCGCCTCCAAGCAGAAGATCAAGGACATCACCAAGCGGCTGAAGCTCGTCGAGAGCATCCGCCTCAGCGGCAACCGCGCCGAGTGGCTGGTGATGGACGTGATCCCGGTCATCCCGCCGGACCTGCGCCCGCTGGTGATGCTGGAGAGCGGGAACTTCGCCACGAGCGACCTGAACGACCTGTACCGCCGCATCATCAACCGCAACAACCGCCTCAAGAAGCTCATGGACCTCAACGCCCCCGAGGTCATCATCCGCAACGAGAAGCGCATGCTGCAGCAGGCGGTGGACGCGCTGTTCGACAACGGCCGCTGCCGCCGCCCCGTGCAGGGCACGGCCAACCGCCCGCTCAAGAGCCTCACGGACATGATCAAGGGCAAGCAGGGCCGCTTCCGCGAGAACCTGCTGGGCAAGCGCGTGGACTACTCCGGCCGCTCGGTGATCGTGATCGGCCCGGAACTGCGGCTCCACCAGTGCGGCCTGCCGAAGAAGATCGCCCTGGAGCTGTTCCAGCCGTTCATCATCCGCAAGCTCAAGGAGCGCGGGCTGGCGGACACCATCAAGAGCGCCAAGAAGATGCTCGAGCGCCGCGAGCGGGAAATCTGGGACGTGCTGGAGGAGGTCATCTACCAGCACCCCGTGCTGCTGAACCGCGCGCCCACGCTGCACCGCATGGGCATTCAGGCCTTCGAGCCGGTGCTCACGGAAGGCAACGCCATCCGCGTGCATCCGCTGGTGTGCCGCGGCTTCAACGCCGACTTCGACGGCGACCAGATGGCCGTGCACCTGCCGCTGTCGGTCGAGGCGCAGGCCGAGACGCACGTGCTGATGCTGGCGACCAACAACATCTTCTCGCCGGCCAACGGCGCGCCGATCATGACGCCGTCGCAGGACATGGTGCTCGGCATCTACTACCTCACCAGCGACCACGGCAACGAGCACGTCGCCGAGAAGCTCTCGCGGGCCAAGCTGCCCGACGGCAGTCAGGTTCCCGCCTTCTCGCACATGCACGAGGCGCTGATGGCCCACTCGGTGGGGCTGCTGGGCATGCACGCGAAGATACTCCTCCGCGTGCCGAAGGACCTGGAAGTGGTCGAGGGCGACAAGCAGTACGTCGCCGACAGCGGCCGCATCGTCACCACGGTGGGGCGGATCATCCTGAACGATTCGCTGCCCAATGGCATGGCGTACTACAACTATCCGCTGAGCGCCAAAGGCTCCGGCCGGGTGATCAGCGACTGCCACGCCCGCCTGGGCAAGGGCAAGACGCTGGACCTGCTGGACGGCATCAAGTCGCTGGGCTTCCGGTACTCGACGCTGGCGGGCCTGTCGTTCGGCGTGACGGACCTGCGTATTTCGGACAACAAGCCGGCCATCCTGGCCGAGGCCCAGAAGCGCGTGGACCGCATCGAGAAGGATTTCCACGCCGACGCGATCACCGAGGGCGAGCGGTACAACCAGATCGTGGACGTGTGGATTCACGCCCGCGAGGCGCTGACCAAAGAGATGATGATCACGCTGAAGGAAGACCGCCGCGCCGACGACCCGCGCTACCTCAACCCGGTGTTCCTGATGAGCGACTCCGGCGCCCGCGGCAATATCGACCAAGTGCGCCAGCTCGCCGGCATGCGCGGGCTGATGTCCAAGCCTTCCGGAGAGATCATCGAGACGCCCATCAAGGCCAACTTCCGCGAGGGCCTGACGGTGCTGGAGTACTTCTCCTCCACCCACGGCGCCCGCAAGGGCCTGGCGGACACCGCCCTGAAGACGGCGGACTCCGGCTACCTGACCCGCAAGCTGGCCGACGTGGCGCAGAACGTGATCGTCAACGAGATCGACTGCGGCACGCTCAAGGGCATCAGCAAGGCCGCCATCTACAAGGGCGAGCAGGTGGACGTGCCCCTGCGGGACATGATCATCGGCCGCACCGCCCGCGAGAACGTGGTCAACCCGATCACCGACGAGGTGATCGTCCGCGAGAACGAGTTGATCACCATCGAGGCCGCCCGGAAGATCGAAGACCTCGGCCTGGAGAGCATCCGCGTCCGCAGCGCGCTGACGTGCGAGAGCCCGCTGGGCGTCTGTGCCCGCTGCTACGGGCAGGACATGTCCACCGGCCGGCTGGTCGAAGAGGGCATGGCGGTGGGCATCATCGCCGCCCAGTCCATCGGCGAGCCGGGCACGCAGCTCACCATGCGTACGTTCCACACCGGCGGTGTGGCCACCCGAGCGGTCGTGGAGAGCGAAATCCGGGTCACCGCGTCCGGAATCGTGCAGTACCGCGACCTGAACGTGGTGGAAGTGACCATCGGCAAGACCAATCAGCTCGTCTCTCTCAAGCGAAACGGCGAGATCGCCATCGTCGACGAGAAGAACCGCGAACTGGAGAAGTACAAGGTTCCCTACGGCGCGACGGTGCTGGCGGCCGAGGGCGGCAAGGTCAAGCCGGGCCAGAGCCTCGTGCAGTGGGACCCGCACCGCGTGCCGATCCTCGCCGAGGCGGCCGGCGTGGTGCGCTTCCAGGACATCGAAGAGGGCGAAACGGTTCGCATCGAGGCCGAGCGCGCCCAGCGCCGCTACGTGGTGATCGAGCACAAGGGCGAGAAGCACCCCCGCGTCGTCATCGAAGACAAGTCCGGCAAAATTCTGGACTTCCACTACCTGCCGGCCAAGGCCCGCATCGACGTGGAAGAAGGCCAGTCCGTCGAGGCCGGCGAGCTGCTCGCCCGCCAGCCGCGAGAGGTCACCGGCACGCAGGACATCACCGGCGGCCTGCCGCGCGTCACGGAGCTGTTCGAGGCCCGCAAGCCGAAGGAGCCGGCCGCCATGGCCGAGATTTCCGGCCGGGTGGAGCTCCGCACGGACAAGCGCCGCGGCAAGATGACGATCATCGTCCGCTCGGAGTCCGAGATGGAGCGCGAGCACCACGTGCCGCACGACCGGCACCTGCTGGTGCACACCGGCGACTACGTGGAGGCGGGCGACCCGCTCACCGAAGGCCCGCTGGTGCCGCACAGCATTCTGGACATCCGCGGCGAGGAAGCGCTGCAGCACTACCTGCTGGGCGAGGTGCAGAGCGTCTACCGCAGCCAGGGCCAGACCATCAACGACAAGCACATGGAGATCATCCTCACGCAGATGCTGCGGAAGGTGAAGATCGACAAAGTGGGCGATACCGACTTGCTGCCCGGCGACGTGGTTGACAAGTTCCGCTTTATTAGCGAGAATAAGCGGCTCGCGACTTCGCTGAAGATCGTCGAGCCGGGAGACACGTCCTTCGCCGTGGGCGAGGTGGTCTCGCGGGACAAGGTCGAGCAGGCCAATATGGACGTCGAGGCGACCGGCGGCGAGCCGGCCAAGACGCGGCGTCCGCGACCGGCCACGGCCAAGACGCTGCTGCTGGGCGTCACGAAGGCCAGTTTGCAGTCGGAAAGCTTCCTGTCGGCGGCGAGCTTCCAGGAGAGCACGAAGGTGTTCACTGAGGCGTCGCTGGCGGGCAAGGTGGACGAGCTTCGTGGCCTGAAAGAAAACGTGATTTTGGGGCACCTGATTCCGGCCGGAACCAGCTTCAAGCCGTATATGGAGATGCGGGTGAAGCGCGACGTGGACCTGCCGGACTTCATGACGCCCCCGAGCGACGAACTGACCGAGGCCCAGATTACCCAGGCCGTGCAGCAGGCGCTGACCGGCCAGGGCTGACGCGGCCGCGGAAGACCCAACGCAACCCGCACAGAACGCGGAACCAGAGGACGGATATGCCGACGATTAACCAGTTGGTCCGGAAGAAGCGAGAAAAGCAGGTCGCCAAGAAGAAGAACGTGGCGCTGGAGCGCTGCCCGCAGCGGCGGGGCGTGTGCCTGCTGGTCAAGACGGTCACCCCCAAGAAGCCGAACTCCGCGCTGCGGAAGGTGGCGAGGGTCCGCCTGACCAATGGCAAGGAAGTAACGGCCTACATTCCGGGCGTCGACCACAACCTGCAGGAGCACAGCATCGTGCTCGTGCGCGGCGGCCGCGTGCGAGACCTGCCGGGCGTGCGGTATCACATTGTCCGCGGCACGCTGGACGCCGCCGGCGTGGAGAACCGCCGCCAGGGCCGCAGCAAGTACGGCGCGAAGCGCCCGAAGTAATCGAACGAACTCGCGCCCGGCCGCGTGGCCGGGAGTACTGGTGAAGGTGGCGAATACCGACACAAGGCGGCCGCGGGCCGGCCCAACCGCCGGCGCGGCGCCCGGGAAAAGACAGAGAAGGAACCATGGCCAAGAGATTCACCGCATCGGCGACGCAGCTCAAACCGGACCCGCGCTACAACAGCAAGCTGGTCACGAAATTCACCAACTACATCATGCTGGACGGCAAGAAGTGCGCGGCCCAGAAGATCGTCTACCAGGCGATGGACGTGATCGCCAAGAAGCTCAAAGACGTCCCGCCGCTGGAGGTCTTCGAGAAGGCCATCGACAACGTCAAGCCGATGATCCAGGTGCGCTCCAAGCGCGTCGGCGGCTCCAACTACCAGGTGCCGATGCAGGTGGGCTCCAAGCGGCAGCTTTCGCTGGCGCTGCGGTGGATCCGCGATGCCATCCGCAACGGAAAGGGCCGCCCGATGCACCTCCGCCTGGCCGATGAGTTGATGGCCGCCTACCGCGGAGAGGGCGCCGCCATGGCCACGCGCGAGAACGTGCACCGCATGGCCGAGGCCAACAAGGCCTTCGCCCACTTCGCGTGGTGACGAGTGTTTCCGGTGCGGGCGGGCGCCCGCGCCGTGGATGAACCCGGTTGGGGCGGCGGAAACGCCCCGGCCGATTACGCATACCTGCTTCCGCGGCCCGCCTCTCGGGCCGGGAAAACGGTGTTGTGTGAATCGCCCTCACGGGCGGCTCCTCGGCGGAGCCGCCAACGGAGAGCGACCCCGGCCTACGCCGGGGCTCAGGGAAGACCGCTTTCGGGCGGTCGCTTGAGATAGGACAACCGGGCCGACCTGCTCTGCGAGGTCGGGGCGGAGCCCCGGCGTCAAGGTCGGCGCCCAGCCGGCATGGTTTGACCGGCCGGGCATGAGAGTTCCGTCGCGCGCATTCGGCCGCGCCGCACGCTCGGTCAGGGAGCTTCGTGCATCCTGCCGCGCTTGCGCGGGGTCATGGTTTGTAACTGTATTATGGCACAGAAGCTGGAACAACTTCGCAACATTGGCATCATGGCCCACATCGATGCCGGCAAGACGACCGTCACCGAGCGGATTCTCTACTTCGCGGGGCGGACGCACAAGATCGGAGAGGTCCATGACGGCACGGCCGTGATGGACTACCTTGCCGAGGAGCAGGAGCGGGGCATCACCATCACCTCCGCGGCCACCACGCTGGCCTGGCGAGAGCATGCCATCAACCTCATCGACACGCCCGGGCACGTGGACTTCACCATCGAGGTCGAGAGGTCGCTTCGGGTGCTGGACGGAGCGGTGGCGGTGTTCTGCGGCGTGGGCGGGGTGGAGGCCCAGAGCGAAACCGTCTGGCGCCAGGCGGAGCGCTACGGCGTGCCGCGGCTGTGCTTCGTCAACAAGATGGACCGCATGGGCGCGGATTTCCCGGGGTGCGTCTCGGAGATACGCTCCCGGCTGAACGGCCGGCCCGTGTTGCTGCAATTGCCTATCGGAGAGGGAGATACCTATCAGGGCCAGGTGGATCTTCTCCGCGGCATAGCCTACTACTACGACCCGGCAGACATCGCCACGGTCCTGCGGGCCGGGCCGATTCCCCCGGACATGGCCGAGCAGGCCGAGCGGGCCCGCCGGGAACTTCTGGAGCGGGCGGCGGACTTCGACGACGCCCTGATGGAGAAGTACCTCGCCGACGAGTCGTCCGTGACGGAAGACGAGGTGCGTGCCGCCATCCGCAAGGGCACGCTGGCCGGAAAGGTGCAGCCGGTGCTGTGCGGATCGGCCCTGAAGCACATGGGGGTCCGTCCGCTGCTGAACGCCGTGGTGGACTACCTGCCCGGCCCGCTGGATGTGCCGCCGGTGGAGGGGCACAAAACGCTGACCAGCGAAGAGAAGATCACCCGTCACTGCTCGCAAGACGAGCCATTCGCGGGGCTTGTATTCAAGATTGTCTCCGACAAGCACGGCGATCTGCACTTCACGCGCATCTACAGCGGCAAGTTGAAGGCCGGCTCGCGGGTGCTGAACTCCACGCAGGACCGCAAGGAGAACGTCTCCCGCATCTGGGAAATGCACGCCAAGCAGCGTACGGCTCGCGAGGAGATCGGCCCGGGCGCCATCGTGGCGCTGGTCGGTCCGAAGAACGCCCTGACCGGCGACACCCTGTGCGACCCGAAGGCGCCGATCATCCTGGAGCGGCTGGACCTGCCGGAGCCGGTGATCACGATGTCCATCGAACCGCGGACCAACGCGGACAAGGACCGGCTGATCGACGCGCTGAACGGCCTGAAGCGCGAAGACCCCAGCTTCCAGTACCGCTACGACGACGAGGCCGGACAGACCACCATCTCCGGCATGGGCGAACTGCACCTGGAGATCATCAAGCACCGCCTCACGCGAGACATGGGCCTGGACGTCCGCGTCGGCCGGCCGCGCGTGGCGTACAAGGAAACCGTGCGCTCCACGGCCGAGGCGGAGGGCAGTTTCATCCGCCAGCTCGGCGGGCGGGGGCAGTTCGGCGTGGTGACGCTCCGCGTGGAGCCGCTGACGCCGGCGTCCGGAGAGGAGCCGATCCAGTTCGCCAGCGATATTCGCGGCGAGGTCGTGCCCAAGGAATTCATCCCGGCCGTGCGGCAGGGGGTGCTGGACGCCTCGACCTCCGGCCCGCTGGCCGGCTACCCGATGCTGAACATCAAAGCGACGCTCGTGGACGGCAAGAGCCACCCGGTGGACAGCTCGGAGGTCGCCTTCATGCAAGCCGGGGTGCTGGCGTTCTACGCCGCGGTGGAGAAGGCCACGCCGACATTCCTGGAGCCGATCATGCGGCTGCAGGTTTCCACGCCGGAAGAATACCTCGGCCCGGTCACCGGAGACCTGAACGCCCGGCGGGGGGAAATCCGCGAGGTGCACCAGCGTGGCCGGCACCGGGTGCTGATCGCCGAGGCGCCGCTGGCGGAGATGTTCGGGTATTCGACGCAGCTTCGGTCGCTCTCGCAGGGGCGGGCCACGAGCACGATGGAGCCGCATTCGTACGCGCCGGCGCCGGCCCACGTGGCCGAGGACATCCTGCGGTACGTATAGTAAGTTTGAAAAATGTGTGAATTTTCGTGGTCAGGAAGTTGACAGACAGCCCGGTATCCGTATGCTGGACTAACTCTGCATTTTGGCCCGCCTGAAGGACCTACAGGGCGACGCACTGGAGACCCGAGTTCATGGTGCAAGACAAGATTCGAATCCGGATGGAAGCGTATGACCACCGGTCCCTGGACGCCTCGGCGAAGGAGATCGTGGATCACGCCGAGCGGACCGGGGCGCGAGTCTGCGGGCCGATCCCGCTTCCGACCCGCGTGGAGCGGTACACCGTGCTGCGGAGTCCGCACGTGGACAAGAAGTCCCGCGAGCAGTTTGAAATGCGGACGCACAAGCGGATCATCGATATTTTCGAGCCGAATGTCCGGACCATCGAGGCGTTGAACCGGCTGGTGGTTCCGGCCGGCGTGTTCATCAAGATCAAGGCATAGAACGATGCTACCTGCAATGCTAGGCAAAAAGATCGGCATGACCCAGGTGTACGACGAGAACGGGCGCATTCACCCCGTGACGGTCGTGCAGGCCGGGCCGTGCAGCGTGCTGCAGGTCAAGAACGACGAGACGGACGGCTACCACGCCGTGCAGATCGGCCTGGACGACGTCAAGCCGCACCGGGCCGGCAAGCCGTCGATCGGCCACGCGGCCCGCGCCGGCGTGAAGCCGAAGAAGTTCGTGCGGGAGGTCCGCCTGGCGGAAGCCGCCGACGTGGAGGCCGGCGCCACGCTGACCGTGGAGCAGTTTGAGGACGTGGCGTTCGTGGATGTGGTCGGCACGAGCAAGGGCAAGGGCTTCGCCGGCGGCATGAAGCGGCACAAATTCGGCGGCCAGCCGGCCACGCACGGCACGGAGCGCAAGCACCGTTCGCCGGGGTCGATCGCGTCGCACGCGTCGAACGCCGGCACCGGGCCGAAGATCAAGAAGGGCAAGCGCATGGCCGGGCACATGGGCTCGGCCCGCTGCACGTCGCGCAACCACAAGCTGGTTCGCGTGGACCGAGAGAACAACCTCTTGCTGATCAAGGGCGCCGTGCCGGGGCCCGCCGGCGCGTACGTGCTGATCCGCAAGAGCAAGACGGCGAAGGTCCGCTCCTAGGACCGCGGGAACAGAATTATGCTGGAAGTTCCGGTATACAACTGCGACGGAAAACAGGTCGACACCTGGCAGGTGGACGAAGCCGCCTTCGGCGGCGAGGTCAACGCCCGGCTGCTGAAGCAGGCGGTGGTGGCGTATCACGCCAACCGGCGCCGGGGCACGGCCGCCACGAAGAGCCGCGGCATGGTGATCGGCTCGACGAAGAAGCTCTTCCGCCAGAAGGGCACGGGCAACGCCCGGCGCGGCAACATCCGCACGAACATTCTCCGCGGCGGCAGCATGGCCTTCCGCAAAGACCCGCGCGACATGCGCAAGGATCTGCCGAGGAAGATGCGGCGGGCGGCGCTGAAGTCCGCCATCCTCGCCAAGCTCATCGGCCAGGACCTGCTGCTGCTGGACGGGCTGGAGATGGACGCCCCGAAGGCCAAGGCGATGGCCTCGGTGATGAAGAACCTCCAGATCAACCGCTCCTGCCTGCTGGCCCTCGCCGGGCGCGACCGCAACGTGTACCTCTCCAGCCGCAACCTTCCGGACCTGACGGTCCGCATCGCCGAGGAGCTCAACGCCTTCGACGTGGCGACCCGGCAGAAGATGGTCGTGACCACCGACGCCATGAAGAGCCTGATGGGCCAGGAGGGGCAGCAGTGAAAGACACCATCTACAGAACGATCATCCGCCCGCTGGTGACGGAGAAAGGCACGCACCAGTCGACGAAGCTCAACGCCTACCCGTTCCAGGTGGCGGCGGATGTCAACAAGACGCAGATCAAGCAGGCGGTGGAGAAGATCTACAACGTGAAGGTGCTGGAAGTGCGCACGGCCAATCGCAAGGGCAAGCCGCGTCGGTCCCGGATGCGGATGGGCAAGACGGCGGACTGGAAGAAGGCCGTGGTGGTGCTGCACCCGGACCATCACATCGATTTGTTCTAGGCAGCGCGACAGGGCGGCAGATATGGCGATTAAAATCTACAAACGAACTTCGGCGGGCCGGCGGAACAGCTCGGTCCTCAAGAGCGACGAGATCACGGCCACCACGCCGGAGAAGTCTCTGCTGCGTCCGCTGAAGAAGAAGGGCGGGCGCAATCACAGGGGTGTGATCACCGCCAAGCATCGCGGCGGCGGCGCGAAGCGCAAATACCGCGTGATCGACTTCCGGCGCGACAAAGACGAAGCGCCGGCCGAGGTGCGGACGGTCGAGTACGACCCGAACCGCAGCGTGAATATCGCGCTGGTGGAATACGAGGACGGCGAGAAGCGCTACATTCTGGCCCCGGCGGGGCTGAAGGTCGGCCAGAAGATCCACAGCGGCGAGCGGGCCGAGCCGCGGCTGGGCAACTGCCTTCCGCTGGCGAAGATTCCGCTGGGCCTCTCGGTGCATAACATCGAGATGAACCCCGGCCAGGGCGGCAAGCTGGTTCGCTCGGCCGGCGGGGCGGCCCGGCTGGCGGCGCGGGAGGGCACGCACGCCCACCTGATTCTTCCCTCCGGCGAAATGCGCATCGTCAACGCCAAGTGCCGGGCGACGATCGGCCAGCTCGGCAACGCGGAGTACTCGAGCGTGCGTGTCGGCAAGGCCGGGCGGAAGCGCCACATGGGCCGTCGGCCGCACGTGCGGGGTTCGGCCATGAACCCGGTAGACCACCCGATGGGCGGCGGCGAGGGCCGTCGCGCCGGCGGGCGGCATCCGTGCTCGGCGACGGGCAAGCTCTCCAAGGGCGGCAAAACCCGCAAGAAGCGGCTCTCCTCGAACAAGCTGATCCTCCGCCGGCGGCGCAACACCCGGCAAGGGCAGTTGGTGCTGTAAGGCGATGGCAGGCTTTCAGGACGGAAACAAGCGATGACCAGAAGCAGCAAAAAAGGGCCGTACGTGGACGAGAAGCTCTTCCGGAAGGTGGAGCGGGCCGAGCAGGCGAACCGTCGCGACCCGATCAAGACCTGGGCGCGGGCATGCACCATTGTGCCGGAGTTCATCGGCTATACGTTCATGGTGCACAACGGCAAGGTCTTCAACAAGGTGTTCGTGACGGAAGACATGGTCGGCCACAAGCTGGGTGAATTCAGCCCGACGCGGATGTTCCGCGGCCACAGCGGCGGCAGAAGGTAGCCCGCGGCGTTTCGGCCGCAGCGAGTTATGAGGATGCATGCGATGGCATGGCAGGCAAAACACCGATTTGCCCGGATCAGCGCCCGCAAGGCCCGCCTGGTGGCGGACTTGGTGCGCGGGCAGGAAGTCCAGGAGGCGATGAACATCCTCAAGTTCACGCCGAACCGGGCGGCCGGGATGGTTTCCAAGGTGCTCCAGAGCGCGATCGCCAACGCCAATGAGGCCGAGGCGGACGTGGAGAGCCTCATTGTGAGTGAGGCGTTCGTGGATGAAGGGCCGACCATCAAGCGATGGCACCCGAAGGACCGCGGACGGGCGCACCCGATCCTGAAACGCACGAGTCACATCACGGTGGTGGTGGAAGAGGAACTCGAGCAATAACGAGGCGAAGGTATGGGTCAGAAAGTTTCCCCCATTGGATTCCGCACCGGCGTGACGATCGGCTGGAAGAGCCGCTGGTTCGCTCCCAAGAGCAACTACGGCGAGTTCCTGGTCGAGGACGCGAAGATCCGCGATTTCGTGGATCGCCGCCTGAACCGCCAGCCGCCGTACGCGGCCATCAGCGGCATTGAGATCGAGCGGACGCGCGAGGACGTGAAGATCGTGCTGAAGACGGCCCGCCCGGGGCTGGTGATCGGCCCGAAGGGCGCGGAAGTGGACAAGCTCAAAAGCGCCCTGGAAGACCTCACCGACCGGCGCGTGAACATCAACATTGTGGAAGTGAAGAACCCGGACCTGGACGCGACGCTGCTGGCGGACAATATCTCCGAGCAGCTCAAGCGGCGCAGCAGTTTCCGCCGCACGATGAAGCAGCGGTGCGAGTCGGCGATGCAGGCCGGGGCCAAGGGCGTGAAGATACAGCTCTCCGGCCGGCTGGGCGGGGCGGAGATGAGCCGCACGGTGACGCAGATTCTGGGCAGCATTCCGCTGCACACGCTGGAGGCGGACGTGGATTACGGCTTCCGGGCGTGCTTCACCACCTATGGCACGATCGGCGTGAAGGTGTGGGTGTACCGCGGCATGTTCGGCGAGGAAGTGGCCGAGCAGGAAGGTGGCGCTTCGGCGGCGATGACCCGGGCGCGGCGGCGTCGCGAGACGCGCGGCCCCGGCGGCCCCGGAGCGGGACGCGGCGGGCGCGGACGGCGGGACGACCGCGGCGCGGCGCCGACCCCTGTGCATCGGCCGGGCGGTTCCCGCCTGGGCGCGGTGCAGCGGGCCAAGATGGAAGTCAAGCAGCAGGCCGAGCAGCCGGCGGCCGACAGCGAGCAGACGGCGGCTCCGCCGGCGCCGCCCGTGCAGGAAGCCCCGGCCGAGCAGCCGGCCGGCGGCGAGGGCGAGCAGAAGTCCCAGCAGTAGCCAGCGCGGCGCGTAGCCGCACGAGACAGAAGGTGCCACCATGGCGTTGATGCCCAAACGAGTAAAGCATCGCAAACAGCAGCGCGGCAAAATGCGCGGCAAGGCGACGCGCGGAAACACGGTTTCCTTCGGCGAGTTCGGCTTGCAGTCGATGGGCCTGGGCTGGATCACGGCCCGGCAGATCGAGGCCGGGCGCGTGGCCGCCACGCACTACCTGCACCGCGAGGGGCAGGTGCATATTCGCATCTTCCCGGACAAGCCGATTTCCTCCAAGCCGCTGGAAGTGCGAATGGGCAAGGGCAAGGGCGAAACGGAAGCCTGGGTGGCGGTGGTCAAGCCGGGCACGATCCTCTTCGAGATCGGCGGCGTGGACGAGCAGACGGCGAAGGCGGCCTTGCAGCGCGTGGCGCACAAGATGCCCGTCCGCTGCAAGTTCGCCCATCGTCGGCACGGCATGTAGGCGGTGAAGCGATGAAGATCAGCGAAGTGAGACAACTGAGTGACGAGGAACTGCGGAGCGAGCTGGAGCGGCTGCGTCGCCGCCTGTTCGACATCCGCAGCCAGGCGGTGACGGAAAAGCTGGAAGACCCGACGCTTCTGACCAAGGGACGGCGGGATATCGCCCGCGTTCTGACGGTGATGCGGGAGCGACAGCGGGCGGCCGTGGCGCAGGGCGGAGCAGCGTAAGAGGGTCCGATGGCAGACGAGCACGGAATCGAAGCGATGAGCGAAGCAACGGAACAGACAAGAACTCCGCACCGCAAGCGGCTGACCGGCCTGGTGCGTTCGATCAGCGGCGCCAAGACGATCAACGTGACCGTCGAGACGCTCGTGCGGGACGAACGCTACGGCAAGTTCCTCCGCAAGCGCAAGCACTACGCCGTGCACGACCCGAAGCAGGCGGCGCACGTGGGAGACCTGGTGGAGATCGCCGAGTGCCGTCCGATCTCCAAGACGAAGAACTGGCAGTTTGTTCGCGTGGTGCGGGAAGACCCGCTGGCCCGCGTGGCCGCCGGGGAAAAGGAATAGCGGCGTGATTCAGCAGGAAACACGACTGGAAGTCGCCGACAACAGCGGCGCCCGCGAAGTGGGCTGCATCCGCGTGCTGGGCGGCTCGACCACGAGAAAGCACGGCATGACCCGCCGCACGGCGGCCTTGGGCGACGTGATCATCTGTTCGGTCAAGCGGGCCGCGCCCGGCGCGGACGTGAAGGCGGGCGAGGTGGTTCGCTGCGTGGTCGTACGGACGTCCTTCCCGATCCGCCGGGAAGACGGCAGTTATGTGCGGTTTGACCGCAACGCGGCGGTGCTGATCGACAACGACGGCAACCCGCGCGGCACGCGCATCTTCGGGGCGGTGGCCCGGGAACTGCGTGAGAAGAACTACATGAAGATTATTTCGCTGGCCTCCGAGGTGGTGTAGCGATGGCGATGCATGTGAAGAAGGGCGATCGCGTGATGGTGATCGCCGGAAATGACAAGGGCAAGACGGGCGAGGTGCTCCGTGTGGACGCGGAGGCCGGGCGCGTGGTGGTGCAGGGCCTTAACCGGGTGTACAAGCACCTGCGTCCCTCGCGCCAGAACCCGCAGGGCGGCCGCGTACAGAAGGAGATGCCCATTCACATCTCCAACGTCCTGCCGATTGATCCGAAAACGAACCAGCCGACGCGGGTAGGTTTCCGCGTGAAGGAAGACGGCTCCAAGGAGCGATTCGCCCGCAAGTCGAACGAGTCCCTGGGCTTGGTCTCCAAGGCGAAGAAGTAGGTACGGTCCGATGCCGGCACGCATGCAAGAAAAATACATGGCGGAAGTGGCCCCCTCGTTGCGGGAGCGCTTCCGGTACGACAACCCGATGGCCACGCCCCGGATGGAGAAGATCGTGATCTCCATGGGCATCGGCGAGGCGAAGGCCGAGCCGGCGAAGCTGGAGGCGGCCCTCAAGCACCTCACGCAGATCGCCGGGCAGAAGCCGGTGGTCACGCGGGCCCGCAAGTCCGTCAGCAACTTCAAGTTGCGGGAGGGCTACGAGGTGGGGCTCAAGGTGACCCTCCGCGGCGGGCGGATGTACGAGTTCTTCGACCGGCTGGTGAGCCTGGCGATTCCTCGCGTGAAGGACTTTCGCGGGCTGAACCCGTCGAGCTTCGACGGGCGCGGCAACTACAACATGGGCCTGGTCGAGCAGTCGGTCTTTCCGGAAATCGACCCGGCCTCGGTAACGTTCACCCAGGGCATGAATATCTCGATCCAGACCTCCGCCCGCTCCGACGAGGAAGCGCGCGAGCTGCTGGCGGGGCTGGGCATGCCGTTCAGGAAAGAAGACTGACAGGGAGTCTCCATGGCGACCAAAGCGATCGTGGCCCGAGCGAAGCGCCCGCCGAAGTTCTCTTCGCGAGTTCAGCGGCGCTGCCAGTTGTGCGGGCGGCCGCGCAGCGTGTACCGGAAGTTCCGGATCTGCCGCATCTGCCTGCGGAGCATGGCCAACGAAGGCAAGATCCCGGGCATGAGGAAGGCCAGTTGGTGAGAAGGAACGCAAGCGATGAGTCTGTCTGACCCCATAGCCGACATGCTGACCCGCATCCGCAACGCGTTGCGGGCGCGGCAGAAAACCGTCCAGTGCCGGGCGTCCAACATCTGCGAAGGCATCTGCAAGGTGCTCGTGGAGGAAGGATATATCTCGGACGTGCGGCGGATTGAAGATGACAAGCAGGACCTGCTCCGCGTGTACCTGAAGTACGGCAAGCAGGGCGAAGACGTGATCACGGAGATTCGGCGCGTGAGCAAGCCGGGCCGGCGGGTGTACGCCGGCGCGAAGGATCTGCCGTCGGTGCGGGACGGGCTGGGCATCGCGGTGGTCTCCACGTCGCGAGGCGTGCTGAGCGACCGCAAGTGCCGCGAGGAATCCGTCGGTGGCGAAGTGCTCTGCACGGTGTGCTGAGAGAAGGTGGTGATAGCGATGTCGCGTATAGGCAGAACTCCCATAGCGATTCCCGACGGCGTGAAGGTGTCTCTCGCCGGGCGCACCGTCACGGTGGAAGGCAAGCTGGGCAAGCTCTCCATCGAGCACCGCCCGGAGGTCTCCGTCGAGGTCGAAGAACCGGGCAAGGTGGTCCGGGTGGACCGGCGGGACGACGAGCGGCTCAGCCGCAGCCTGCACGGCCTGACGCGCAGCCTGATCAACAACATGGTCGAGGGCGTCTCCAACGGCTTCACGAAGCACCTGGAGGTCTACGGCGTCGGCTACGGCGTGCAGTTGCAGGGCGAGAAGTTCTCGGTCACCGCGGGACTGAGCCACCCGGTGGTCTTCGACGTGCCGGCGGGACTGGAGCTGACGGTCACCACGCCCCAGGCCCGCGGCGATAATGAACCGGCCCGGTTCAGTGTGAAGGGCGCGGACAAACAACTCGTCGGCGAGTTCGCCGCGAGAGTACGGCGCTGCCGTCCGCCGGAGCCCTACAAGGGCAAGGGCGTTCGGTACGCGGGCGAGCGGATCATCCGCAAGGTCGGCAAGGCCCTGGCGGGCGCCGGCGGGTAATCGGCAGAAATTCCCTGAACGTATGCAGGCAGGGCAGAGAAGGTCATGAAGGCGATTGCGAAAAAACGGCTGCGTCGGATCCGGCGCAAGCGGCACGTACGGAAGAACGTGACGGGAACCCCCGAGCGTCCGCGTCTCAGCGTGTTCCGGAGCCACAAGAATATCTACGCCCAGATCATCGACGACATGGCGGGGCGGACGATCGCGGCGGCCAACACCCAGCAGCCCTCGCTGCGGGAGCCGGCCGAGGGCGGCGGCAAGAAGGCCGCCGCCGCGGCGGTGGGCGAGGCCGTGGCCGCCAAGGCCGTCGAGGCGGGCGTGAAGAAAGTGGTCTTCGACCGAAACGGCTATCCGTTCCACGGCCGCATTCGTGAGTTGGCCGAGGCCGCCCGCAAGGCCGGCTTGGAGTTCTAAAGGACGATCAGGAGCGCACTGTGGCATTCCAGCGACGACAAAGAAGAGATGCGGCGGAACCTTTCGAGGCCGAAGGCGGCCTGGAAGAGAACGTGGTGCAGATTTACCGCTGCTCCAAGGTGGTCAAGGGCGGCCGGAACTTCTCGTTCGCGGCGCTCGTGGTGGTCGGCGACCGCGACGGGCAGGTGGGCATCGGCTACGGGAAGGCCAACGAAGTGCCCCAGGCCGTCGACAAGGGCATCGCCGACGCCAAGAAGAGCCTCGTGCGCGTTTCGCTCCGTGGGAGCACGATTCCGCACCGGGTGATCGGCGTGTTCGGCGCGTCCCGCGTGGTGATGGTGCCGGCCTCCGACGGCACGGGCGTCATCGCCGGCAAGAAGCTCCGCCCGCTGCTGGAACTGGCGGGCATCCACAATGTGCTGACCAAGGCATTCGGGTCCACGTGCCCGAAGAACGTACTGAAAGCGGGCATGAACGCCCTCAAGCAGCTCCGCTCGGCCGAGCAGATTTCGGCGTTGCGGGGCGTGGAAGTGAAGCAATGAAGCTCGACGAAGTCCTGAAAGCAGCCGGAAAGAACAAGCGCAAGCGGCGGATCGGTCGCGGCACGGGCAGCGGCCGCGGCAAGACCTCCGGTCGCGGGCACAAGGGCTACGGCTCTCGCGCGGGCGCCAAGCGGCGGCTGGGCTACGAGGGCGGGCAGAACCCGCAGGTCGCGCGGCTGCCGAAGCGCGGCTTCTCCAACGTGATGTTCGCCAAGGAGTTCCAGGTGGTGAACCTGGCGACTCTCCAGGAGCGTTTCGAGGACGGCGCCCGTGTGGATGCCGAGGCGCTGCACCGGGCGCGACTGATCGAAGACGCCGCCAAGCCGGTAAAGATTCTCGGCAATGGCGAGATCGGCAAGAAGCTGACCGTGGTGGCCAGCCGGTTCTCGAAGACGGCCGCGGAGAAGATCGCCGCCGCCGGCGGGACGGTAGAGCAATTGGACCCGGCCCCGCAGCCGGAGCCGAAGGTCAAGAAGAAGCCGGAAGCGGACGCGAAAGACCGGAAGAGCCCCAAGGCCGAGAAGCCCCCGAAGGCGAAGGCCGCGGGGGAACCGAAGGGCGAAAAAGCCCCGAAGGCGGAGAAGGCCGACAAGAGCGAACAGGAGCCGCAAGGCAAGAAGCAGCCGGAAGAGAAGCAGCAAGAGCAGCAAGAGCCCCAGGCCGAGTCGGCCGGGGAAGAACCGAAAAAGGAAGATCGCGGCGCCGAGGAGTAGCTCGGCGCGCAAAGGTGCAAGGAAATGGCGTTTCGTATCTTCAGATTGGTGGTCGGTGCGGTGTTCGTGGCGCTGTCGCTGTGGTTGATCGGCGACAGCGTGATGACGCTGGCGGGGGGCGCTGGCGCGACGACGGATCTGCTGCCGTCCGTGGGGCGGATCGCCGGCGGCCTGGCGCTGCTGGCGGTCTACTGGTGGGCCCTGTGGTCGCAGAGCCGCATCCGCCGGTCGCTGGAGAACATCTTCGCCATTCCGGAGTTGCTGCGCAAGATCGCCTTCACGCTGGCGCTGCTGTGCATCTACCGCGTGGGCTTCCACGTGCCGCTGCCGGGGTTGGACCAGGATTTGGTCAAGAGCTTCATGACCAAGGACACGGTCTTCGGCGGGGCGCTGGAGCTGCAGAGCATGCTGACCGGCGGCGACCTGCGCCAGGCCACGCTGTTCGGCCTGGGCATCATGCCGTACATCTCCGCGGCCATTATTTTCCAGTTGCTCACGACGGTGGTGCCCGCGTTGGAGAAGCTCCAGAAGGAAGGGCCGGCCGGGCAGAAGAAGATACAGGAGTACATTCGATACGCCACGGTCGGTCTGTGCCTGGTGCAGGCGATCGTCTACATACGCATCCAGATGCAGGGCCAGACGTTCTACCCGGAGTACAAGGGCAGCATGCTGGTGTTCGTGATGGGGGTGCTCGGATTGACGGCCGGCACTATCTTCTTGATGTGGCTGGGCGAGCAGATCGACGAATACGGCATCGGCAACGGCATCAGCCTGCTGATCATGGCCGGCATCGTCGCGCGGCTGCCGAACGCGGTGGCGTTGCTGATTCAGCAGGCGAATTTCACGATGGAAGGCCTGACCAGCCCGGAGTTGATCGGCCCGCACAAGGTGCTGTTCCTGGCGGTGGCGTTTGTCGCGGTGACGGCCGGGGCCATTCTCATCACCCAGGGCCAACGGCGGATTCCGATCCAGCAGGCCAAGATGACCCGCGGCCGGCGCGTGTACGGCGGGCAGCGCCAGTACCTGCCGCTCCGCGTGAACCACGGCGGCGTGATGCCGATTATCTTCGCCTCGTCGCTGATGCTGTTTCCGGGCATGATCTTCGGCTGGCTGGGCCGCACGTACCCGCACACGGTGTGGCGGATGCTGGACAGCGCCTTCCGCATGAACAGCTACACCTACCAGGTGTGCTACATCGCCCTGATCTTCTTTTTCGCGTACTTCTGGACCACCGTGCAGTTCCGCCCGAACGACATGGCCAACCAGTTGCGGGACTACGGCAGTTTCATCCCCGGCCTGCGGCCGGGCAAGCGGACGGCCGAGTACCTGGAGCGCGTGATGGAGCGGATCACCTACTGCGGCGCCGGCTTCCTGGCGCTGATCGCGGTGATCCCGATGGCGGTCTCGGCGTGGATGGGCATCCCGTTCCAGATTTCGTCTTTCCTCGGCGGCACGGGCCTGCTGATTATGATTTCCGTGGCGCTGGATCTTGTGCAGCGGATCGAGGCCAACCTGGTGATGCGGAATTACGGCGGGTTCCTGGGCGGCAGCACGAAGATCAAAGGACCGAGATAGCATGCGGATTGTGTTGATGGGCCCCCCGGGGGCCGGCAAGGGCACCCAGGCCAAGCGGCTGGCGGAGAAGTTCGAGATGGCGCACCTCTCCAGCGGAGACATCTTCCGCGCGGAGAAGGCCAGCGGCTCGGAGCTGGGTCAGGAGCTGGCGAAGTACATGGACGCCGGGCAGTTGGTTCCGGACGAGACGGTCGTCCGGCTGATGGCCAAGGCCATCACACAAGCGGACGCCCCCGGCGGGCTGCTGCTGGACGGCTTTCCGCGGACGGTCAAGCAGGCCGAGGCGCTGGACGCCCAGCTCGCCGAGGCCGGCAAGCCGCTGGACGGCGTGCTGGTGATCACGTGCGAGGACGACGAGATCGTCCAGCGCATCACCGGGCGGAGAACCTGCCCGGAGTGCGGCAAGGGCTTCCACGTGGAATTCATGCCCTCCGAGCGCGGCGAGTATTGCGACGAATGCGAAGGCGACGTGAAGCTGGTGCAGCGCAGCGATGATACGGAAGACGTCGTCCGCGAACGGCTGGCGGCCTACTACAGGCAGACGGAGCCGGTGATCGGCTACTATCGCCAAAAGGGCGACGCGCCCGTGGTGGAAGTGGATGGCTCGGCCGCGCCGGACGCGGTGACCAAGGCGATGGTGGGCGCCGTCGAGAAACTCCGGCGGGAAGCCTGAGGGCGAGCGGATCCGTGGCGATCAGGCTGAAGACACCGGACGAACTGGAACGAATGCGGCGGGCCGGCAGAGTGGTCCGCCTGGTGCTGGACCGCCTGGGCGAGCGAATCGCCCCGGGCGTGACAACGGAAGAACTCGACCGCGAGGCCGGACGGATCTGCCGGGAGCACGGCGCCGAGTGCCTGTTCAACGGCGTGCCGGGCCGCGGGGGCGCCGGGCCGTTTCCGGGCAACATTTGCGCGTCGCTGAACGACGAAGTGGTGCATGGCATCCCTTCGACGCGACGGGCGGTGCGGGAAGGCGACGTGCTGAGCGTGGACTTCGGCGTGCGGCTGGACGGCTGGTGCGGAGACGCGGCCTGCACATACGCCGTGGGCGAGGTGTCGGACGACGCCCGCCGGCTGCTGCGGGTGACGGAGACCGCGCTGGCCATGGCGATCGACACCATCCGCCCGCACCGCAAGTGGAGCGACGTGGCGCGGGTGATGCAGAGCTACATCGAGGAGGAAGGCTTCTCGGTGGTGCAGGACTTCGTCGGGCACGGGATCGGCCGGGAGATGCACGAAGACCCGAAGATACCGAACTTCGTGTCCCGCGAGTTGCTTCGCGGCGACATCCGGCTCGAAGAGGGCATGGTGCTGGCGATCGAGCCGATGGTGAACATGGGTTCGCCGGCGGTCCGCACGGCGGGCGACGGCTGGACGGTGAAGACAAGAGACGGGCTTCCGTCGGCGCATTTTGAGCACACGGTGGCCGTGGTGGCCGGCGGGGCGGACGTGCTGACCGACGGCCGGTAGGAACAGAAGCGCACGAGGTGCGAAGATGAAAGTCAGAAGTTCAGTGAAGCGGATCTGCGAGAACTGCCGGATCATCCGCCGCAAGGGCGTGGTCCGGGTCATCTGCACGAATCCGAAGCATAAGCAGCGTCAGGGCTGATCCCGGCGCGAGGAGAGCAGGCGTATGCCACGTATTGCGGGTGTAGACATCCCGAACGACAAACCGGCGGAAATCAGCCTCCGGTACATCTATGGCGTGGGCCCGAAGACGGCCCGCGAGATTTGCGAGAAGCTGGGCATCGACCCGCACGTCCGCGCGAAGGACCTGACGGAAGACCAGCTTTCGAGGATCGCCTCCGTGCTGGACGCGGACTACGTGGTTGAGGGCACGCTGCGTCGGCAGGTGCAGCAGAACGTGGCCCGGCTGCGGGACATCGGCTGCTACCGGGGCCTGCGGCATCGTCGCGGTCTGCCGGTGCGCGGCCAGCGGACGAAGACCAACGCCCGGACCCGCAAGGGCCCGCGGAAGACCGTCGCCGGCAAGAAGTCGGTCAAGGAGATGCGGTAACCTGTCTCCGTGCCCCCGACGGGGGCACGGAAGGGAGACGCCTGAACCATGGCGCAAACACGTAAGAGCAAGAAGATACGCCGGAACGTCAACCGCGGCATCGTGCACGTGAGGGCGACGTTTAACAACACATTGGTGACGATCACGGACATGAACGGCGAGACGCTCGCCAGCAAGTCGGCCGGGTGCGTGGGCTTCAAGGGCTCGCGCAAGAGCACGCCGTTCGCGGCGCAGCGGGCGGCCGAGAGCGCCGCACAGGAAGTTCGCAAGATGGGCGTGACGGAAGTGGAAGTGAAGGTCAACGGCCCGGGCAGCGGCCGGGAGAGCGCCTGCACGGCGCTGCAGTCTTCCGGACTGAAGATTCTTTCGATCGAGGACGTGACCCCGATTCCCCACAACGGCTGCCGGCCGCGTAAGAAGCGCCGCGTCTAGCGCGTGATTGAGGCGACAGGAGTAAGCGACACATGGGACGGTATACAGGCCCGAAAGACAGACTGAGCCGCCGCGAAGGCGTGAACCTGATGCTCAAGGGCGCCCGCAGCGAAAGCGGCAAGCTCGAACGGCGGATGGTGCCTCCGGGCATGCACAACTGGCGGCGCGGCCGCACGAGCGACTACGGCACCCGCCTGCGCGAGAAGCAGAAGGTCAAGCGCTACTACGGCGTGCGGGACCGGCAGTTCATGAACTACTTCCGCAAGGCCGAGCGCATGAAGGGCAACACCGGCGCGGCGCTGCTGGGGTTGCTGGAGCGCCGGCTGGACAATGTGATCTACAAGCTGGGCTTCGCGCCGTCTCGTTCGGCGGCGCGGCAGACGGTGGTGCACGGGCACATTTACATCAACGGCCGGCGGCTGAACATTCCGAGCTACCTGGTGCAGTTGGGCGACAAGATTTCGGTCAAGCCGTCGGACAAGTCGCAGGCGCTGATCCGCGGCCGGCTGGAAGAACTCGGCGAGCCGCACGTGCAGAACTGGATGACGCTGGACCTGGTCAAGCTCCAGGCGGAAATCGTCGCCATGCCCACGCGGGAAGACGTAACGCTTCCGGTGGAAGAACAGCTCATCGTCGAGTTCTGCAGCAGGTAGAACCGGCGGATTATACGATAACCGAACCGTTTTTCGATCCCTTGGGGACGGAGGCGAAGGTACATGCGAATCAGGTGGCGCGGCCTAGAGTTGCCAACACGGGTGGTCAGCAATCAGGACGTCTCGACGCCGACGTACGGACAGTTCGTCGTCGAGCCGTTCGAGCGCGGCTTCGGCACAACTGTCGGAAACTCCCTGCGGCGGATCCTTTTAAGCAGCCTGGAAGGCGCGGCCGTCACGCGCGTGAAGATCGCCGGGGCACAGCATGAGTTCGAGGCGATTCCGGGCGTGCTGGAGGACGCCACGGACATCGTGCTCAATGTCAAGAGCCTGGTGGTCAAGAATCACACCGACGAGCCGAAGGTGCTGCGCCTGCACAGCGAGGTGAAGGGCGAGATCACCGCGGACATGATCGAGGCGGACCCCGCCATCGAGGTGATCAACCGCGAGTTGGTGATCGCCACGCTGACCGACAACGTGGTGTTCGACATGGAGATGGTCGTCGAGAAAGGCCGCGGCTACGTCCCGTCCGAGGAGATGATTGACCCGGACGAAGACCAGGAGGTCGGCCTGATTTTCGTGGACGCCTCCTTCAGCCCGGTCACCCGCGTGCGGTACCGCACGGAAGACACCCGCGTCGGACAGCGGACGAACTTTGACCGGCTCGTGCTGGAAGTGTGGACCAACGGCACCATCACCCCGGAAATGGCGATGGTGGAAGCCGCCAAAATTCTCCGCAAGCACCTCAACCCGTTCGTGCAGTACTTCGAACTGGGCGAGCAGATCGTGGAATCCGGCGGCGAGGAAGTGCACGACGAGATCGACACGGAACTGCAGCGCAAGCTCCAGATGTCCGTACACGAACTGGAATTGAGCGTCCGGGCGAACAACTGTCTGGAGGCGGCGAAGATCGAGACCGTCGGCGAACTGGTGCAGATGGTGGAGGCCGAACTGCTGAAGATCCGCAGTTTCGGCAAGACATCGCTGCGGGAAGTGAAGCGCAAACTACAAGACCTCGGCCTCTCGCTGGGCATGAACGTGCCGATGCAGGACCGCGAGCCGGCGGAGACCGAATAGCCCCGGCCGAGAGAGCCCGGGCCGTGCTAACAGACGGAGAAGGTGGACCATGCGTCACCGTGTAGCAGGCAAGCAACTGAGCCGCACGTCGAGCCATCGCAAGGCGATGCGGAAGAACATGGCGCGGTCGCTCTTTCAGCATGGGGCGATCCGCACCACGGAAACCAAGGCCAAGGAGCTGCGCGGCTTTGTGGAGAAGCTCATCACCCTGGCCCGCAAGGACACGCTGCACGCCCGGCGGCAGGTGATCCGCGAACTGGGAGACCAGTTCATGGCCGACAAGGACGGCGAGTTTCTGGAGCAGAGCGTCGTGCAGAAGCTCTTCTCCGAGATCGCGCCGCGGTACGCGGACCGTCCGGGCGGCTACACCCGGATCATCCGGCTGAGCGAACGGCGCATCGGCGACGCGGGCAAGCAGGTGGTGTTGCAGCTCGTGGAAGATGCCTCCGCCGCGGGCGGCGCCGAGGGCCCCGGCTCCGGCCGGCGCAAGCAGCGCGCGGCCAAGCGGCATCAGGCTGCCGAAGCGGTGGAAGACGCCGCCCAGGAATCGCAGGCCGAAGCTCCGGCCGACGAGCCGGCCGCCGAGGAGCAGCAAGAGGCCCCCGCCGCGGAGCAGGCCGCCGAAGATGCCTCCGGCGAAGAGCCGCGGGACGATCAGAAGAACAGCGAGTAGCCCTTCGCGCGAGCATAGAGCATTCCGGGCCGGCGCCTTCGGGTGTCGGCCCGTTTGCGTGCGCGAAGGCGGCCTTGCCCGACGGGGCCGTATTGTGGATCATGTAATGCCGGGCGAGGAAGAGGAGAGACGCGATGGCGAAGGACGACAACTGCATTTTCTGCAAGATCGCGGCCGGGGAGATTCCCAGCGAGCAGATTCTGGCCGATGAGACGGCGGTGGCGTTCCTGGATATCGGCCCGCTGGCCGAGGGGCACGTGCTGTTGATTCCGCGGGCGCATTACGTGACGCTGGACGAGATGCCGGCGGCGGAGGCCGCGGCCGTGCTGCGCCATTTGCCGGCGCTGGTGAAAGCCGTGAAGGCCGCCACCGGCCGGCCGGGCGTCAACGTGCTGCAGAACAACGGTAAGGCCGCCCACCAGGAGGTGCCGCACGTGCATTTCCACGTAATCCCGCGCGGCGCGGGCGACGCGTTCCACTTCAACTGGCCGGCGGGCCAGTACGCCGAGGGCCGCATGGCCGCCCTGGGCCGGGACCTCCGCGCGGCGCTGTGACGGCGGCGGGGGCCGGGCCGCGTCCTGCCCCCGCGCAAAATGGCCTTGCGGGCCTTGACCTTTGCCGCAAATCGACGGTAGAATACGCTTTACATCGGGGCGGCAGTTGCATGGCGGCTGCCGCCCGTTTCTATTCCTGTTGCCATGATCGGAACGAATGGCTATGTCCATGGACTGGACTTCGCTCGCAGAGTCGATCTTCATGGCGGTGTACACCTTCGCGCTGGTGATGGTGTCGGTGTACGGCTTCCATCGCTACGTGCTGGTGTTCCTGTACTACCGGCATCGCAGGAAATCTCCGCGCGCGGCGGGGCGGTTCGAGGAGCTGCCGCGCGTCACCATCCAGTTGCCGATGTACAACGAGGAATTCGTGGCGCGCCGGATTGTGGAGAAGGCCACGGAGATCGATTACCCGCGGGAGAAGCTGCAGATCCAGGTGCTGGATGACAGCACCGACGGCACGTGCGAGATCGCCCGTCAGGCCGTGCGGGAAGCGGCCGAACGCGGCTTCGACATCGAGTACATCCGCCGGGAAGACCGCACCGGCTTCAAGGCCGGCGCGCTGGCCAACGGGCTGAAGACCGCCAAGGGCGAGTTCGTGACGATCTTCGACGCGGACTTCGTGCCGGACCCGCAGATTCTCCGGCGGTCGATCCACCACTTCGTGGACCCGAAGGTGTGCGTGGTGCAGACCCGTTGGGACCACCTCAACCGGGAGGACAGCCTGCTGACGCGGACGCAGGCGATCTTCCTGGACGGGCACTTCGCCATCGAGCACGTGGCCCGCAACCGCAGCCAGCGGTTCATGAGCTTCAACGGCACGGCCGGCACGTGGCGGCTTGCGGCCATTCGAGACGCCGGCGGCTGGCAGCACGACACGCTCACCGAAGACCTGGACCTGTCGTATCGGGCGCAGCTCCGCGGGTGGAAGTTCGTCTTTCTGCCGGAGCTTACCGCCCCGGCCGAGCTGCCCCCGGAAATGAGCGCCTTCAAGGCCCAGCAGTTCCGCTGGACCAAGGGCGGCGCGCAGACAGCGCTGAAACTGCTGCCGAAGGTGCTGATGAGCAAGGCCCCGCTGAAGGTGAAGGTGGAGGCGTTCTTCCACCTGACGTGCTTCACCATGCACCTGTACATGATGATCCTCGTGCTGCTGATGTTCCCGGCGATGTACCTGCGGACGGTGCCGCTGGATGCGGGCTTCTTCCGGGTGGCGTTCGACCTGAGCGTCTTCATGATGGCGACGCTGTCGGCGAGCGTGTTTTACATCGCCAGCCAGTACGAACTGTTCCGGGACTGGCGGAGCGTGCTGAAGTTCCTGCCGATGCTGATGGCGCTGGGCGTGGGGATGTGCGTGTCCAACGCCAAGGCCGTCATCGAGGCGCTGATCGGGCGGTCCAGCGAGTTTGTGCGCACGCCGAAGTATGGCGACAAGGACCTGGCGGCCTCGCGGGGCGGCCTCGTCAAGAAGCGGCGCAAGCATCACTGGTTGCCGTACGTGGAATTCCTCTTCGGCCTGTACGTCACGATGTGCGCCGTCATCAGCCTCACGGACGCCAAGTACGCGATGAGCACGCCGTTTCTGGTGATCTTCGCGTTCGGCTTCTACTACGTGTCGGTCATGAGCTTCCAGCGGGAGCGGGGCCGGGCGCCCGGCGGCCTGCCCGCGGCGGTAGAGGCGGCGGGAAAGTAGCAATCGCCTTGCCCAACACGGCGGCGGCAGGCCCGCGCGGGCGACCCTGCCTGGCCGCCCGCCTGCCTGCCATGCGAGAGGCGGGACTCGAACCCGCACCCCTTTCGGGACCAGGACCTAAACCTGGCGCGTCTGCCAATTCCGCCACCCTCGCGCTCTGGCTTCGATTGTACGAAACGATCGGGAAGATGGAAGCGGTCTTCGTGTGCGCAATCCAAGGCAAAAACATGTCCTGTTAAGAAATTGCAAGTTTTCCATTGCCAAAGGCGCGAGCGTTGGTGTACTATAAGAGTGTCGAGATGAGACCATAAGTTACACTTGCCGCATCGCATAATAGTGGAAACGTATCCGCTTGTGTCTCTCCGGGCGGGCTTCAAGCCTGCCCGAGCGGGTTCACCTCGGCGGCCCACGGGCCTGCCAGACCCGCCATGCCAACGCCGCGGCAGATGCGCCACGCCGCCACGAGAAGTGAAACATGCCTTCGAGTGACCGATGCCGCGGAGCATTGAGTTTTTTGCGGCGCGCAGACCGGTTGACAGGTTTCGGTTGACGGGTTTGGGGCCGCGCCAGGCAGCGTGGTTGTCGGGCCGAAGGTGGCCGCGGGTGGCCGCCGGAATAACCGCCCAGCGTGGGAGGCCGTGACATGATGCCAGACATTCGATCCGCCCGCCATGGCAGCCTTGTTGTTCTGCAGGGGCCGCCGGGCGCAAGAGAGCCTCGCCCCGAACGCTTGGGCCGGCCGGCCCGCCCCGCCCATCCCGCAACCGTCTCCCCCGTCCACCAAACTTCCGTTCCTTCCTCCGTTGTTTCCCCTCGCCCGCGACCTCTTGCCCCCGCACCCATCCCCGACAGGCCCGGCAAGCCGGCCGAAGGGCATATGGAGAACACCACCCGAACTATCGGACGTAAGTCCGCGCTGAAATACTCCATGGATGACCGTACGGATATCCCTGTAGCATCAACCTGTCGTGGGCTACGCTCACGGGGTTGGGTAGGGCGGAAATCAGCCGGGAGGTAGTGCAATGGCAGTCGAATTTCGCTGTGAGAAATGCGGAAAGATTCTGAGCGTCAACGACGCGCCGGGCAGCAGCACCAAGTGTCCGCACTGCAACAAGAAGA
>Ga0102959_1000018_pt1 | contig 50420 bp, 39 predicted proteins | sample SalPonF2_B_D2_MG_FD_84520 | JGI IMG/M metagenome (GOLD analysis project Ga0102959, IMG submission 84520) | Salt pond soil microbial communities from South San Francisco under conditions of wetland restoration - Salt Pond MetaG SF2_B_D2_MG ...
GAGGTAAATACCTGGCAAAACACGTTTCTGTATGTATTGATTGTCATTCTACGCGGGATTGGTCGAAATTTTCAGGCCCTGTAACACCGGGCACGATTGGAAAGGGCGGGGAGCGGTTCGATCAGAAAATGGGCCTTCCCGGAACGTTTATTTCACGGAATATAACGCCCTATAACCTGCACGACTGGACTGATGGGGAAATCTACCGGGCGATTACAACCGGTGTTACCAAAGAGGGGAATGCCCTTTTCCCTGTCATGCCGTATCCTGTCTATGGTAAAATGGATCCCCGGGATGTAAAAGCGATCATTGCTTATATACGTACACTCAGTCCTATTATCTATGATCCTCCCAAGTCAGAGCCTCAGTTCCCCATGAACATTATCTTGCAAACTATTCCCAAACCGGCAGCGCCCCAGTCTCGTCCTTCCCCTGAAGATACCGTTGCCTACGGCAAATATATGGTCACTATTGCTGGTTGTGGCGAATGTCACACGCCTCAGAACCAGGGCCAGCAAATTAAAGGCATGTACTTGGCCGGAGGATCTGAATATCAAATGCCATTCGGCATTATCCGGTCAGCCAATATCACTCCCGACAACGATACGGGAATTGGTGATTGGACTCAGCAAAAATTTATCAACCAGTTCAAACAATATGATGTGCCTATTGACTCTCTTCCGACTGTCTCTAACGATGATTTCAACTCGATCATGCCGTGGAAGATGTATGCAGGAATGAAAGTGCAGGATTTAAAAGCCATCTATGCCTATTTAAAAACCATACCTGCGGTGAAACATGATGTCAACAAGTTTGTCCCGAACACAGAACTTGCTGCATCCCAAAAATAATTACTATTGCCGAAAGTATTGATAAGCTTGATATTTTCTGATGCTAAGATAGCCTAACGTAAAAGTTTTAAAATAGATCAAAATCCTGCTTTCTATTGTGATATTTGCGATTAATAATCCTATCATTAGCCTGCTAACTTTCGATTAATAAGATGCAATGGAATCACAAATTAAAGCACTGGAAAAGCAGGCTCGTGCACTTGAGCCCTCAACTGGTGACCGCGCTTCTCTATTGAAAAAAGCGCAACAGTACGGCAATAACTTTTTAGATGAACTTCCGCAAAAGCCGGCTTACGTAACTTCCGAAAGGATGGGCAAGGGCGTTTATGATCTCCCTTTTAATGACGGTCCAAAAGACTTTGACGAGATCCTTCAAGTTCTTGAATCGGAAGTGGACAGGCCGGGACTCAATCCAGCCTCGGGCAAACATGCCGGCTATATTCCGGGCGGCGGGCTGTACCCCTCTGCAGTAGCCGATTACCTGGCGGCCGTAACTAATCGCTATACCGGCGTTTTCTTTTCGTCGCCCGGCGCCGTGCGCATCGAAAACATGTGCATTCGCTGGATGTGCGATCTCGTCGGCTACCCGGAAAAAGCGGCAGGCAATCTTACATCGGGAGGATCTATTGCCAACTTAATTGGCTTGGTGACTGCGCGCGACCATGCAGATATCAAAGCCAGGGATTTCCACAAAGCGGTTATTTACACTACGCATCAAGTGCACCACTGCGTAATCAAAGCCATCAAATTTGCCGGCTTGCAGGAGGCTCAAATTCGCGAGATTCCCATGGATCGGGGGTACCGGATGAAAGCTGAAGAACTGAAAAAGCAAATCCACTCGGATAAAAGTGCGGGGTTGATTCCCCTGGTTATTTTTGCCTCGGCTGGAACGACCGATCTTGGAGCTGTTGATCCGCTTGATAGGATTGCAGACCTGGCCAAAGAGCACAAGCTGTGGTTTCATGTGGATGCGGCTTACGGCGGATTTTTTCTGCTTACCGATCACGGAAAACAAATAATGGAAGGCATTGATCGAGCGGATTCGGTGACCATCGATCCGCATAAGGGACTGTTTCTTCCTTATGGAACGGGGGCGGTGCTCGTAAAGGATGGGCAGAGGCTATACGAATCACAGCACATGACTGCCAACTATCTGCAGGATGCACTCAAGGCTACCGAAGAAGCTTCTCCAGCCGATCTTTCCCCCGAGCTCTCGAAACACTTCCGGGGATTGCGGATGTGGTTGCCTCTTCAACTTTTTGGCGTTCAGCCATTCCGTGCTGCGCTGGAAGAAAAACTACTACTTACGCGTTACTTCTTCCAAAAGATTCAGCAGATCGATCGGATAGAAGTCGGTCCCAAACCCAAACTTTCAGTTATGGCGTTCCGGTATGTACCTGAAAATGATGATCCCGATATCTTCAACAAAAAACTGGTAGATGAAATACATCGTGACGGAAGAATATTTCTCTCTTCTACTAATATTGACGGTGCATTTTATCTGAGACTGGCCGTGCTTAACTTCCGGACTCACCTGGAAGAAATCGACCTGATTTTATCTATTCTCCGCGAAAAAATACATAAACTCACAGGTGTAGCTTCTAATTAATTTTTCGCCTGTATCGATCATTAAGCCGTCAGCCAATTGAGAATGGTATCCAGAATCAATCCCTTTCTTGGAATTTCGGTGTCATCAGAAGCGAACGTTTTTAAAAGTGATTGGTTTACAGGAGCAGCCAAGACCGGATAAAAACACAGTGAAAAAATATTGAGCAACAAGGTTTCGGCAGTAACCGACGCAATCTCATAATTGGATGCGGCTGCTTTGAGCTCTTTTTCGAACTGGGTCAGATCCAGTTGAAGCTGCTCTTCGAAGAGAGGTTGCAACCAATCGGATTGTCGATTACTTTCGGTGATCACAAAGGAGAGAACCTTAGGAACGGCGGTTGCTTGTTGCAGGCAATAATCAACCAACTGCTCAATTTTCTTAAAGAGCGGCACATCCTGATCCAGAACTTCTCCCAAGTCCCTGAAAATTTCCTCTGCCGACAACCTATAAACCTGCTCAAAAAGCTCCTTCTTGGTATTAAAATAATAATGGATCATAGCTTTGGTCACCCCAATTTGGTCCGCTATTCTCTGCAGTCGGGCTCCTTCGTACCCATGGGTAAAATATTCTTCTCTTGCAGCTTCAATGATCTCCGAACGTGTGTCAGTTGTGGTTTCAGCCATAAAACTAAACAGTTAGTTAATTAAATTTGATATAATAATATACACATTAAGGTGCCTTTACACAAGCAAAACTAATTATGTGGTTAACTCTGAATATAATGGCCGGCACCTATTGCTTCCAAACAGCTTTTTAGTAACCTTTAATTATGGTAGCTGTTATATTAATATTACTTTTTTCTATTCTGCCGGGTATAGTTCGACCAGTGCAAGGCCAAACCGTGCCTGAGACCAATCGTGTTGTGATAATTTCTGTAAAAGGCACCATCTCTCCTCCGACCTCGAATTATATCAACCGAGCTATAAAAATTGCCCGCAGTGAGGGAGCCGAGTGTTTGATCATCCAGCTGGACACGCCGGGTGGGCTGCTGGAATCAATGAAACAGATTGTCCAGGCTTTCCTGGATTCGCATGATTTGCCGATTGTTGTTTACGTAACGCCCGAAGGAGCCTCGGCAGCCAGCGCCGGTACTTTTATCACGATGGCAGCTCACATCGCTGCTATGGCACCAACCACAAATATTGGGGCGGCCTCTCCCGTGCAGATGGGGGGCGGAACGCCCGACTCTGTAATGCAGAAGAAATTATTTAATTACTCTGAGAGCTATATTGAAACTATTGCCAAACGACGAAATAGAAACGCCAAATGGGCCATATCGGCTGTGCGAGACGGAGAATCTATCACTGCCGATAAAGCGCTGGAATTAAATGTAATTGACCTCATAGCAAAGGACCGTGACCAATTGCTGCAAAAGATTGACGGACGCGTTGTGGAAGGCGATACCCTGCATACCCGTAATGCTACCATTACAGAAATTGATACCAACCTCGCAGAAAACTTCCTTGCTTTTATTATACGTCCTGAGGTAATGCTTATTCTCACGCTAATCGCTATTTATGGTATCATCGGGGAGATAAGCAATCCCGGGGCAATCATTCCGGGAGTTTCCGGATTCATTGCCTTAATTTTAGTACTCTATGCATCGGCGGCTATGCCGATCAATATTGCTGGCTTCGCACTTATCGGGCTAGCCATTATCCTATTTATTGCCGAGGCATTCACCCCAACTTTTGGTCTGCTCATTGCCGGCGGGTCAGTTTCATTTTTTCTGGGTGCTTTGATGCTCTTTCAGGACTTGCCAGAACCAATGAAGCTTTCCTGGGCCTGGCTCATCCCTGCAACCATACTTACAACTTTATTCTTCATCTGGATCGTTACACAGGGCATCCGGGCCCAATTTACAAAAACCGAAACCGGTATGGAGTCTATGGCAGGGAAAAGGGTGAAAGTGCTGGAAAAAGTAGATAAACAAAAGGGACGTGTGTTTGTGAATGGTGAATATTGGAATGCCATAAGTGACAAACCCATTGAAAAGGGGATGGAAGCAGAAATCGTGGGCGTCAGGGGATTAACGCTAATCATACGTTCTATCGATAAATCCCAAAAGAATTCTAAACAGGAACCGTCATAAAGAGTTTTAATCTCATTAATAAAAGAAGAGGCTGATATGGAAAATAGTACTGACATTTTCAATACGCTAACCTGGGCAATAACAATCGCCGTTCTGGCGGCAATAATACTACCGCAAATGTTTAAAATCCTGCGGGAATATGAACGGGCGGTCGTATTCAGACTGGGTAAATTTTTAAAGACCAAAGGCCCGGGACTCATTTTCCTGATCCCTTTTATCGACAAAATTGAGCGCATCGACCTGCGGGTACTCACAATCAATGTGAATAAACAGGAAGTCATCACCAAAGATAATGTGACGGTGAGCGTAGATGCCATCACTTTTTTTCGTGTGGTGGATGCACATGATGCCGTGATACAGGTAGAGCGATATATCGAGGCAACCTCAATGCTTTCGCAAACGACGCTTCGTAGCATTGTGGGCCAAGTTGAGCTTGATGACCTGCTAGCCAATAGGGATAAAGTCAATAAGAAGATCCAGGAATCTATTGACCGGCAAACCGAGCCGTGGGGAATCAAGGTAGTTGCTGTTGAAGTGCGGGATGTTGGACTGCCCGAGAATATGAAACGTGCCATGGCACGTCAGGCCGAGACCGAACGCGATCGCCGGGCTAAAGTCATTAATGCAGAAGGGGAATATCAGGCCGCCGAACGCCTGGTGGATGCCGCCAAGAAGATCCAACAAGCGCCTGCCGCTCTTCAGCTTCGTTTCCTGCAAACTATGACCGAAGTTTCCGAAGAAAACAGCTCGTTTGTGATGCTGCCCCTGCCCATGGATTTGTTAGAAGCTTTCAAGGGCCTTGCCAACAATTTGAACAACAAGTCTGATTCTGGTGATAATTCCACCAAAGAATAATTATGGTTCTCTGAAAAAGCTACAAGAGAGCTCTGCTCCCGCCAAATCACTTTAGTTCGGGAGTACAGGTCCCTCACAACTTCAGAATAACATCCATTCAAAATAAATATGCCGCAAGTTTAGAACCTGCGGCATATAATATTTTGGCCCAGTTAGATATTACGATTTCGCTTTTCGCAGGTAAATATTCCCGCTAACCGATTCCAGGGAAACGCTAGGGCCGCCCGCGCCGAGGCTTCCTTTCAATTTATATCCCACAATGGGAATATGATCTTTCTTATTATCGAATTTCAGACCATCAAGGTTGGTATAAGCTTCCCCCGATACAGTCTTAAGCGCAATTTCAGCAGGTTGACCTGAGGGCCGACTCAGATCAACAAAACCGCTGATCGACTTTGCACGAACCGGTCCCGCCAGATCCACAAGCTCAATATTACTGCTGATGGATTCTACATCCATATTTATCTCTGCAGGCACGAAAACTTCATATTTGATATGACTGCAGACTGTATAATGCCCATGGCCGTTACTCCAACTACTCCGGGTTTTATGCAAACTGTCATCCGAGCAATCACAAGAATTGCCTTGCCTTAAAACATCTTCATCATAATCCGAAGCCACTGTTAGCTGATCACGGTCCTTATCATAGGTCAACTTGAGTGCATCATTCAGTTTCCCATTGTTGACATTAATGGTAGCTTTGAATAAAACCTCATTTTTATCCCACGATTTAACGCGGATTGTATCCCCAAACTTTAACTTGAGTTGAAGCTGATCGGTGGGATTGACCGAAAACGACTTGTTCACCACCCGATCCTGAGCTATAGAATAGCTGCTGAATAACAGCAGGACAAAAAAACTTAGTGTCAATTTCTTCATAATATTTCCTCTTTTTTCTTATCAATAAGCCTCGTGATATCACAAGTTTCAAACTTGCGGCATAGGAAGAACTGAGTAGGCTATTTAGATCACTCCTTGCGCAAATAGATATCTCCACTTATGGATTTTAATCCCATTTCAACCCCGCCACCGTTCAGGGTGCCTTCGATCTTTCTGCCTCCACCCAGACGCATCATATTTTTCTTATCGCCTTTCGTTGCAATATCCATATTGGTATAAATTTCCCCCGAAATTGAGGAAAGTTTCAGATCCGCCTTGGTAGAAGCCGGCATCGTAATATCAATATATCCACTAATCAAAGAAATTGAGGTTGGATTCGCCGGGGAAACCTTCGAAAAAGTGATATCTACATTCCCGCTCGTGCTATTGGCGATCACCGGGCCTGTTATATTTTGGAGATTGATGTCGCTGGTCTTCGATTTAATCTCTATTTCACCATCATGATTTTTTACACTGATATTGCCACCACCGCCCCAGTTCACCTGCTCAATCATAACACGAACTTTGTTGGGAATTTTAACCACAAAATCGCCCCCGCTGGCAGAAGCCTGAACTACCTTTAACACCCCATTGTCTTCCTCCACCGACAGGCCAATACCCGTGTTGTCCTCGCCTCCACCGTATAAGGGATGCAAGCCTTTGGCCCGCTGGGGCGGAGCCTGGTAATCGGTATTCTTGATGATCACTTTATCACCATTATATCCCTCTGCGGATATCTGGCTGCGGGATATTGAAAATTCGACCGCATTATTTGCAGCATTGCCCAACTTATATTCGTATGATTGGGCTCGAGCTGCCTGAGTGATAATACCCAGCAGTAAAGCAGCCAAGAATATTGTTATATTTTTCATCGTACTCATTGTTTTATTTTTCGCATTAAAGTTTCTTCCGGAAGAGCCCGCAGGCAACCGTTTTGTCACCGGCAGGCCTTAGGTATAGATCAAGTTCTTAATTCTGCAATCCCCACTTTTAATTGTTGTTTGACTACTTCTCGTATATCTGAGCTCACGAGCAGTTTGTGCATTTCATTAAGGGCGCCCTTCGCTTTCATCTGCACGAGCATATTTATCAACGTAATTTGCATCTGGGGATCTTCTTGCTCGCTCAGTGAATTCACCAGCGCCTTTCGGATACGCGGCTCATCCCGGAATCGGAACATGGCATTGGCGGCCGCCATCCGCACATTCACGCTTTTATCGCTGTTCATCGTATGAATCAGAATATCCGCTATTTTCTGATCTAACTTTTTGTCATTCGAAGGGATTTTCTCAGTTAAATTCACTGCCGATAATCGCTCGCTCGCCGACGCTTGTGAATAACTCCCGCTATACATCAATTTCTGCTTCATCTGCTGCACCTCTTCTTGCAGCGCAGCTACTTCTTTGCTCGAAGCACCTCCGTTATTCTGCAACAACTGCCCTGCCGAAAAACCGATCAGCAGCAATATGATACTCGCAGCAACACGCAGCGACCACATCAGAGTCCGGTTGCTCCATGCAGAATCGGTGCCTTCCTTACTAATTTGTTGGTTATCTAATTTTAAGCTCTCAGCCCTGATTTTTGCAAAGGGATCGAAGTTTTCTGACGGTCCTTGCCGACGTATTTCCTCGAAATAATCGAAGGATTCAGTAAAAGATTTCAGCCCATCAGGCATATTCTCATCTTGGAAATATTCCCGGAGCTGGCGTTCCTCACCCAGCGAGGTTTCGCCTTCCAGGTATTTTTCAATCAGCTGCTTAGCTTTTTCGTTGTTCATAATTCTGTTTCTTTTGGTATTCTTCGCGGACGCTCTTGCGTGCCCGCGACAATGCTACTCTTATATTATTGACTTTCAAGCCGGTCATCTCGGCAATTTCTTCATAACTGTATTGCTCGATATCCCGCAAGTGAATTACCAGTCGCTGTTGATCGGGCAGTTGGCCGATAATTTCATGCACATGTTGTAGGCTTTCGTCCAGCTCTACGGTTTCAGCGGGATTCTTTTGCCCCGCCGATACCAACTGCATGTGCTCTAGTCCACCGTTATTCTGCTTCCTATTGCGATACGACCGCAGCTTATCGAAGCACAGGTTCTTTGTTACAGTTACCGCCAGCGCTTCGATGCTGCTATACTCCGACAAACGTTCGCGCATATTCCACAGCTTCAGATACGCATCCTGAATGGTATCTTCCGCTTCCTGCCGGCTGCTCAACATGGTAACAGCCAACCGAAACAACTTGCCTTTTACCGGCAACACGCGTGTTTTAAATTCTTCTTTTGTCATTTCTGTAGGATAGACGAGTGACGGCATAATTCATTACAGCAGTATACTATTTTTCTTCGGGAAGGTTATAGCTAGCGCAAGGAGCCGAAGAAACCACAAAAAGGTCACGCCGAGAAATGAATTAAGGAGTCTCTTTGCTTTCGAAAGAGAATAGTTACATTTCATTCATCAGACGGCAAATCCAGCCGCCCGACGAGGTTAAAGCTTTTTTTGCTAATAATAGAACAATGGAGAAATATCGGCTTCCTTTTTGTTAGCAATATTTAAAGCATCAACATGCTAATTCAACTATTTAAATACTATGCCATCACCAAAATCTGTGAGAGAACTGCTTCTGGAACAACTCGAAGGACGGAATGCACACATCGATTTCGGAAAAGCGGTTGCCAATCTAACGCCGGAAGACGCCGGGGCAACCGTTGAGGGACTTCCGCATACCATCTGGGATCTAATTGAGCATATTCGGCTGGCCCAGGAAGATATTCTCGATTTCAGTAAAAATCCGGATTATCAGGAGCGTGACTGGCCGGATGCTTATTGGCCCGAAAAATCCAAACCGAGCAATAAAAAGGAACTGGAAGATTCTATTCAGTCGGTTAAAGACGGAATCAATGAAATGGCAGACATGATTAGGGATGAAGAAAATGATTTGCAAACCCCGTTTCCTCACGGCAGTGGACAAACGTTTTTCCGTGAAGCCCTGCTTATTGTAGATCACAACTCGTATCACATTGGACAAATAATACAATTACGTCGTCTTTTGGGACTTTGGAAATAACTACGTAACGCCTGACAAATATTGAATCTACTGACGATCCTCCCAATAAATATTAATCCTCAAAGAAAGTGGGCTTAAAGCAGTCGAATTCGTAAATTTAGTGTTTTGCAGCAGGTAGCTGCTAAATAATAGTTACTATCATAAATGTGATTCACATTAGTTAAGAATGAAGGAAGTAATTCGCTTTTTAAAAGAAGCCCGGATAGGGTATCTGTTTTTTACCTCCCTTATAATTTTAGGACTTGGTTTTGGGGTATTTGAGATTATCTACCGAGTTTTTCTCACCAATACTCCTCCAGAAACCATGCGATGGCTGTATTTTACCCGTGGGGTAACCGTCTCACTGGTACTTATGTTATGGGCAGCATGGACGGTCTATAACTATCGCGAGCATTACGAGGATCAGCTTGAAGCCACAAAACTGCGTTATCGGGATATTATTGAATATTCAGCTGATGCTATTCTTACTCTTGATAATGACCTCTATATTACTTCATGGAACCAGGGCGCCGAGGATATTTTTGGGTGGAAACGAGAGGAAATGATTGGCAAGCCAGTGCGTGAAATAATCCCTGATGAACTTCTCGAAAAAGATGAGATTGAATGTATCGAGTTTGGGATGAAGTATCGAGGCTTTGTGCAAAACTACGAGACCGAACGCCTGACGAAGAGCGGCGAAACAAAATTGGTCAATTTGACAGAATCTTTTATCCGCGATGAGAATGATGAAATTGTAGGACGTTCTCAGATTCTACGTGATCTCACGGATATTAAAATGCGTGAAGAGCAAATACAACAATCAGAACGCTTGGCCACCGTTGGCCATATGGCTGCCGGCGTGGCCCACGAGGTAGGAAACCCCTTAACTGCTATTTCTTCAATTGTACAGGTTTGCCAGCGCAAAACCGACGATACGTTTATCCAAGACCAGCTTAAAAAGGTCAGGGATCATATTCAACGCATTAACAAGATCGTCCGTGATCTGGTTGATTTTTCCCGGCCTTCCAGCATGCAAACCGAACGGGTTCAAATCAATGAGATTATCAAATCTGCCGTAGGCTTGCTAAAGCATGATGCCCGCTGCCGGGATGTTGATTTTCAATTAACCCTTTCGACCTCACTTCCACGTATCCCGTGCGTGCCCGATCAAATTCATCAAGTACTGGTTAATTTATTGCTCAATGCAGTTGATGCTATGAAAGGGATGGATAATCCACGCATTGATATCATCACAAAAAAGGAAGAGGATACCATAAAAATGTCGATTACCGATATTGGAAAGGGTATCAAAGAGGAATATAAATCGCGTATTTTTGAACCGTTCTTTACCACTAAAAATGTGGGAAGCGGAACCGGTTTGGGCCTGTCTGTCAGTCATGGTATAATTAACAAGATGGAGGGCTCGATTCATGTAGAATCGACTTATGGAGAAGGTACAACATTCATTATTCAACTCCCGATCAACCCAGCATAATATATGAAAGGATCTATTTTAATAGCCGATGATGAACCTGGCATACGTGAATCGCTTACGATTGTCCTTGAGGATGAAGGATACAGTTGCAAGGCTGTAAAGGATGGAGCCGAAGCAATCGAAGCAATTGATAAAGGCAGTTACGATATCGTAGTCTCCGACCTAAAAATGCCTAATGCCAATGGTCTTGATGTACTGGAATATGTGCTACAGCACTCGTCTGATACCTTAACCATTATCATTACCGCTCACGCGACCATCGAAACAGCCATTCAGGCTCTCAGAAAAGGGGCCGCTGATTATATCCTTAAACCACTGGATTTTGATGAGGTACTCATTCGCATTGAAAGCTTGCTTGAGCACAAAAAACTGGTTCAGGAGAACAAATACCTGCGCGAACAAATAGATCAGGAGTACAACTTTAATCATATTATTGGTGAAAGCCCGGCCATGAAAAAGGTTTATAAAATGGTAAGTCGGGTAAGTCAGGCGACAAGTAATGTCTTGATTACGGGTGCCAGTGGTACGGGTAAGGAATTGGTGGCACGTGCTATCCATTTTAACAGCGATCGCTCTAAAAATCCTTTTCTGGCGATTAACTGTGGGGCCATTCCAGAGAATTTAGTTGAATCCGAACTATTTGGTCATAAAAAAGGAGCCTTTACCGGCGCTAATGCTGATAAAGACGGAGTATTTGTAGCCGCCAGCGGGGGTACGGTTTTTCTGGATGAGGTTGCCGAGATTCCCCTGAATTTGCAGGTAAATTTACTTCGTGTGCTACAGGAACGGGAGGTTAAGCCCGTTGGATCGAATCAGACGATGACCTTTGATACACGTATCATATCAGCAACAAATAAAGATTTAGAAGAAGAAGTCGAAAAAGGAAACTTCAGGGATGATCTTTATTATCGGCTTAATGTTGTCGAACTATCTCTTCCCTCTCTTGAAGAACGTCGGGAAGATATTCCTCTCTTAGCTCATCACTTTTTGAAAAGGTACAGCAAAGAGCTTAAACGAAATTTAAAAGGCATTACCAGCGAAGCTATGAGTGCCATGATGGCCTACCAGTGGAAAGGACAGGTTCGAGAGCTGGAGAATGTGATTGAACGAGCTGTACTATTAAGTGATAACGAATATTTATCTGTCGAGGATCTGCCAAGTGCTATTAGAAATGCCACGGGCGCCGAAAACTACGACATGGACAGCCATAAGCTGGAAGAGGCCGTACAGGTATTCGAAAAGCACCATATTCAGAGTATCCTTAAACGGACCGATGGAAATAAATCGGAAGCAGCTCGGTTATTAGGTATTGACCCTTCTACACTTTACCGGAAAATGGAGCGGCTGGGATTATCCGAGTAAAATTATTTAAAAAAGTAAAGCCCGCTTTTCCGAGCGGGCTTACTTCACGCCGTTGTGTATAGGTAACAAGATGTGATTAATTCATAGGGAACTTAAAATCTGTAACCTGTCTTCCCTCACCAAGTTTAACAATAACATCAAAGTGAACTTCGAGTTTTTTATCCGCCCTTATCAGTCCAAACATGGCGGTTGGCGGATCAATATCGAAGGTGTCCATATTTAGCTGCTTATCTCCTTTAACATGAAACCGATCTTCCCCCATTACCATCCCCTTTACATTAATCGTAGTCGTATCCTTAACACCGGCTATCGTCATAATACCGCGGGTTCTGATATTCATCCACTTAGCCGAGTCCGGCTGATGTTTGGCCAACCTGGCATCTAATAACTCGTAATGGATAGAAGGGAACTGTTCTGCTTTCAGGGCGTTGTACATATCCTTATTCATCGCGCGTTTACCACAATTCAATGAATGGACCGGCAGAGAAACTGCCAAATGAACCTCACCATGACCTCTTACATTGGATTGGGGATTCTCCGTGTTTTCTATTTCTCCTTTGCCGGAAAGCTTTTCTGCACGACATCGATAATGAACAAGCCCGGCGGATCCTTCAATCCAAAGCTGGGCTCCTTGTTGTATCGATATATCACCCCAAATAGATTGCGCCCCGGCAGGAAAAGAAATTGCCAGTGTCAACATCAGGGCAAGCACAAAAACCCATAAATGACACTGGCAATCTTTAGCACTAGCTAACGAATATGAAGCGGGACGCATCATGTTTTAATTATTGTTGTCCAAGAAAAACATCAAAGGAGACTGTTACTTCTTTACCACTTTTTATGGTGCCAAATATAGCACTTGGTGGATCAATTTTGTAATCGGTCATATCCATTTTGTACTGGCCGGTAAATTCATAAGTTCCGTCGCTCTGCAATTTGCCTTCAACAGGGAAATTAACATCACGGCTTACACCTGCAATATTTAGCGTACCAGCAATGTTAAGTTTAAAATTATCTGTAGAGGAAGCGTTGTCAGCTAATTCTGCCTTCGATAATTTAAACGTTACATTTGGATGTTTCTTTTCTTTGAGTGCACCGTGGATTTTACTATCCATACCTCCCTTGCCACTCTCAATACTTTTAACCGGAATTGTGAGCGAGAGTGATTCTACCGGATTGCTCATAGTATCGGCTTTAAGAGCATTTGCATCAAAGGTAACACTTGACTGGATATCTTTAACATCACATTCCCAATCGTGGATTGTAGAAGTACCCGTAATTTGCATCGTGCTTTTTTCTAAAAGCTTGAAGTTGTCGGTAGCTTGTGCCTGGGCTGTCTGAGCAAAACCGCTAAAGGTTGTCAGAAAAAAGAGAAGAATTGTTGTTAAGAATGATTTCATAATTGCCTCGTATTTAAATTTCGTTATTACGTTCTGTTATTTATAAATGCAACCAGCGTTCCAAAATTGTCCGGTAACCCAAAAAAAAGGTTTTTTTTTAAGAAATGTATTTTTAAAGTCCAGAGCCATCTTTTATTCGTTTTCTGTCCCCTTATCTAAGTGTTAAAATTTATTGAATCAAACTCACTTGCAGAGTTGCAACCCAGCTCTTTAGTAATATTGCAGAAGTGCAATGACAAGAAATACCCCACTAACCATTCGTCAAAAACAATTTCTTCCAAAAAATGTGCTAATCTTTCCTTAAACCATTTAATAGGGGTTGTATGAAAAAAATTGGATTTAAGACAAATATGGCCCTTAAATTGCATTGCATATAAGTGACAGAATATTAATGCGTACTATCAGCAATGCAGGCATGAAAACTCCAATCATACTTATCTTTGATCACGAGGAAGCTGTACGAGAATCTCTTCAGCTTGTTTTAAGTGAAGAAGGTTTTGCATGCTATATAGCTAATACTGAAAAAGACGCTCTACAGTTATTGGACTCCAAAGCTGTAGATATGACTATTCTAGATAGCCGGATCGTAGAAACGACTGACATACTAGAAAAAATTAAAGAAACCCATCCCCATATTAAGATCGTGATTCTTAGTTCCTATTCAGAATTTGAGATCACGCAACAAGCGCTCGCTGCTGGTGCCAATGATTATGCTCTAAAACCTCTTGACTTCGATGAGTTAATCGCCTTAATAAATAATACCCTTTCTATAACAAACAACGATTAACTCACATTTTACCATAAGTATCACAAACTGGCATCAACCTGTTACCTTGTGAAAACAATCTCCTTAAAAATAGTTTCAATCAATACTGAGATTCTATTTCTTACCTAAGGTGAGTTCGATATAACTATGTTCAGATAACCGAACTTCCTTTTGTTCTCGCATATTCCGGAAAGTTATCCTTCTTATGGCATGGTGTTGGTCCTGTCAAGGGGTTAAGCGATCGAACCCCGAAAAGGGTGGGAGTGAAGAGGTACCTAAAAAAGCACCGGCTATTCTCATTCGCATAAATGAAATGGTAAGCCTTTATCTGGTTTCACACCTCCGGTGTGGAACCGAAAGACCTTGAAGCTCTGCTTCCCTTAGGGCACACGTTCTTGGACAGTGCGGAAATTCGCTCGGATTCAACGAGAAAGTGCAGGGGGCGCTAGTTTGGAAATTTAACGTAGAGCAGGTTGATAACCTGCCTGGCTACCCCACTTGATAAGACTGTTCCAGATTACACTCTTATCTCGAACCCACGTTTCCTACCTAATTTTAGCACATTTTCAAATACAGTATTTTCTAATTGTTCTCTATTCAATAGCTATTAGTTTAACATCGAACTATTCTTTCTAAACTTTGGTTTTATCTTGTCAACCTTAACAAAATAAGGGGTAACTATGGAAACAATTAAAGGGATTAATTTTAAAAGCTATATCGCCGCAAGTCTTATTGCAGCCTACGTTATGTTTCAGGCGGATAAATTTCTCGGCGGAACTATTGGACTGTTTGGATTCTTCCCTGGAACCAAAGATTGGGGATGGATGCTAACGCATCATGCTGATTCTATAATCTTTGCTCTACCTTTCGTTTGGCAACCTATTTACAAGCGACTTCCGGGCAAAGGTTGGCTAAAGGGGCTCATTTATGGGTTCTTATTCTGGCTGATTATGGATCTAATTGTCGGTTCTATTGTTGGCGGCCTGGGATCTCACTATTTCCAAAACATGGGAACTCCCACATTTGCTGTCATTATTTCTTTCATATTACTCCATGTTATTTGGGGAACCATTTTAGGTGCCCTTTATAATCCGGCTTCAAACACAACTGCGACAACAACTTAATTTTATAGTTTATTAATTAACACCCGTTAAATTATTAGATCTTCTTAATAAAAAAGCCCGTATTTGCCTACGGGCTTTTTTATTTAAGTACAATTTTATATGTTCGGCTAAGGCAAAAAAGAAGCGGTGCCACGTTTCACCGCGACACCGCCTGGGGGTATCTATGCTTAGGGTTAAATCGTTAGATTAGAAAGCAATACTGGCTTCAATCATAACACCTTTGAATTCTGCACCATCATAAAGGCTTCCTGAAGGATAGCCATCATAAGTTTGGTGTACATATTCAACTTTCGTTTCAACATTCTTGGTCATGAACCAACCACCGCCAAAATTCACGCGGTCGATAGTGATGTCATTACCACTCATAATTGTGCCATCAACTACGTTGTAACGGCCGCCAAGGTAGAAGTTGTTGTCGGCACCGAAGCGATAGAGCAGTTCTCCAGCATACTGTTGGAAATCTCTGCGATCGGGTTCTGATGACATCTTACCGGAAATATTTTCAAACACACCGTAGAATTCCAGGCCCTGGAACTTAACGAATGGGTTAATCATAAATGACGTCATTTCTCCGGCGGCAGCAGGTTGTCCATAGCCGGGGTTAAATGTCGGAGCGAAGCGTCCTGCGTGGGCATTGCCACCATCAATCACGTGATAATAACGGGTGCCGGCACGATCACCATCATAGAGGTGAATAGCGGCGTTTTGAGAGGTTGTATAAAGTGATCCAGTCAAACGCAGACGCAAACCTTGTTGTGCGTGATTGTCATATCCCAACTTGGCATAGAAGGAAGGCTTGGTTTTGAACCCGTTATTGGCTCGGTCCAAGACACTTTGATTCATTTTACCATTCGAAATACCAATCATGCCAAACATGTTACCACCATAGAGATAAACTTCTCCACCAGCCTCGGTAATAAAGGAATCCATGATGTAATTACCAACAAATGGGTTGTAGAGCGACATGCCATTGTCGGTACGTCGGAAGTGGTTATCACCATAGTTGATTTCCATCAAACCAACTTTAATTCTCATGTGATTACTCAACATAGGCAGGAAACCATCTTTAATAAAGTCGAAACTATCTACCTGGAAGTACCCACCTTTTACATATGCTTCGGTGTGGTGTTGCGAAGACAGATAGGTGCGCAAGTGCATGCGCAGTCCGCTATGCAGCTGAGCATCTAAATCCAAGTTAGACTCGGGGAGGTTAAAGTTGGTTTCCAACTTAGGCAGGGTATTAGCGCCTCCTGCTCCAGCACTATTTTCCTGAGTCAAGCCTTGGAATTGTAATGTATTAGCCCCGCCAACACGAACAAAAAATCCGTCGTACTTGACGTTTGTCTGAAATGGAGCTTCGAATACGTTAAGCCCGTTCTGGCTGTAAGGCCTCCAATACTGAAGATCTTTTTGGGCTTTAACCTGGCCAAAAGCAAGCATTGGTAAAGCACTCACGAAGAGCACGGCCAATATCTTAGTTGTTATTTGTTTTAAAGTTTTCATGATGTACACCCTTTGTGGTTTAGGTTGATTCTATTTTTTGTATCTGTAGTTATATAAAACGTTTTTGAAAGTTTCGTTTTCATGTTCAGTTTCTATGTGTTACAACATCCATTCCAACTACAGCTTTTGGGGTGTTTTTTTTAGAAAAAATTTTAAAACCTCCCTTAAAACCATGTGAAAGGTGATTTACAGTCATTTTTTTTTAAGGGGTTTTAATTGAAGGTCTGCCTTGTTGCAACTTTGCAAGAACCCTTGACAGCAGGATTGCAAAACTGCATACTTACTTTAGAAGGGGAGCTTAAAGTCTATTAAATGATTAGCAACGATAACCTTATTCACTCGATTCATCCCAAAATAAAACACGGTGTCACCAGGTAATAGCAACACCGTGTCAGAGCTATGGTAAAAGATACAGGATGTATCTCTTAACGATTCTACTAATTAGAAACTGATTACGGCTTCGATCATCATACCATCAAATTTTGCACCTTTGTACATACTTCCGGCAGGATAGCCATCATATGACTGAGTTACATATTCCACTTTGGTGAGTACATTTCGGGTCATAAACCAGCCGCCGCCGATGTTAAGGCGGTCGATGGTAATATCCTCTCCACTCATTATTGTCCCATCAACTACATTGTAACGACCGCCAAGGTAGAAGTTGTTGTCGGCACCGAAACGATAGAGCAGTTCGCCAGCCCACTGCTGGAAATCTCTGCGATCCGGTTCCGAGGACAGTTTTCCGGAAACATTTTCAAACACGCCGTAGAATTCCAGCCCCATAAATTTTACAAATGGGTTGATCATGAATGAGGTTATTTCTCCCGCGGCTGCAGGCTGACCGTGACCAGGGTTAAATGTCGGAGCGAAGCGTCCTGCCGTAAAGGAACCGCCCATTACACCATAATAGCGCGTACCGGCGCGGTCGCCACTATAAAGGTGAATAGCGTCGTTTTGGGAATTCGTATAAAGTGATCCAGTCAAACGCAGACGCAAACCTTGTTGTGCATGATTGTCATATCCCAACTTGGCATAGAAGGAAGGCTTGGTTTTGAAACCGTTATCGGCTCGGTCCAAGACGCTCTGATTCATTTTACCGTTGGACAAACCGATCATACCAAACGCCTTGCCTCCATAAACATAGACCTCGCCACCGGCTTCGGTGTTAAAGGAATCCATAATGTAATTGCCGACAAAGGGGTTAAAAATTGCTTGACCATTATCGGTACGGCGGAAGTGGTTGTCACCATAGTTGATTTCCATCAAACCCACCTTAATGCGAATATGATCGCTTAATTCTGAAAGGAATCCATCCTTAATAAAGTCAAAACTATCGATCTGCATATATCCGCCTTTTACATACGCTTCGGTATGGTGTTGCGAAGACAGATAAGTGCGAAGGTGCATCCGCAATCCCCGGTGTAATTGAGCATCAAGATCAAGACTGGATTCCGGCAGGTTGAAGTTGGTTTCCAGCTTGGGCAATGTTCCCGCATCGTTTTCCTGGGTTAATCCCTGGAATTGCAGGGTATTAGCGCCTCCAACACGAACAAAGAATCCATCATACTCAACATCAGTTGTAAATGGCGCTTCAAAAACATTGAGCCCCCTTTGATCCTGATATCGGTAGTACTGCAATTCATTCGTGTATTGAGCGAATAAGCTTCCGGCCGAAAATAAACCTACGGCCATAGTTAATACAATATATTTGGTTAAACGTGTCATATTGATCTCCCTATAAATTAATTTGTATCGTTGTCTCTTTTACTATTTATGTGTGTTGTGATAAACTTCTAAGAATCTTACCTATAGCTCTCTATACTGTTTTAGGTTCGTCTTCTATGTATGGTATTCCAATATCCGTACCAAGCAGAACGATTTGCCTAAATTTTTTAAGAAATGAATTAGAAATGCCCTTTAAAGACGGTAAGAAGCGGTTTTAATCGATTATAGAACCAGTACATTCCATAAAATCTAAAAAAACATTTGAGAGTATTGCGCGGGTGCAAGAACAATCTTGCAAATCTGCAATTATTATTCCCGGCAATATGATCAAATATCTAAAACTCTCCGTACCTAATAGCATGTTACCATCAAAACTAAACCCTCAATTTTTGATTTAGGTAAATGAATTATAAAAAGTGTAAAGGCTGCAATATATTCGGATTGTTTATTGTAATGACATTGTTAAATAATCTATCTTTAGTCGCACTATAACTGTCACCATATTAATTGATGACTCAAGTGATTCTTAAATCGACGAGCCTGTGGGGTTGGGGCCTATGCTTGTTTTTCTTACTAATTACCGTTAACAGCCATGCACAAAGCAACGCTAGTGATACCCTTTCTTTCCATGCTCCCCGCGAGGTCAAAGCATTACCTTTAAAAGGCCGTACCATCCAACTTGACGGAAAGCTGAATGAAAAGGCTTGGAAAACAGCCAATTATACCTCCGGCTTCATCCAGCGCTCTCCGGATGAAGGAGACAAGGCTACCGAAAAAACGAAAATTGCTTTTTACTATAGCAAAAAGGCGCTGTATATCGGGGCCCGTATGTATAGTAAACACCCATCTCAAATTCATGCTCAACTAAGTCGCAGAGATGACTTAGGAAATGGCGAACGCATTATTATTGCGCTGGATACATACCTGGACCGCCGAACATCCCGAAGTTTTGCCGTATCTGCTTCCGGTGTTCGCGCCGATTATTTCCAGCCGAGAGATAAGATCAGCTATCGTTCCAGAGATTATTCTTATGATCCGGTGTGGACGGCCGAAAGTCATATTGATTCCCTGGGGTGGACAGCCGAAATGCGGATCCCTTTCACCCAGTTGCGGTTCAAAAATCGCAAGCGGCAAGTTTGGGGGCTGGATATCAACCGCTATTTACCCCACAAAAACGAAGATGCTTATTGGGTGATGGTTCCCCAGGATTCAACGGGCTGGGCTTCCCACTTTGGATTGCTTACGAATATCAAGCAAGTCGTGCCCCACAAGCGATTGGAGTTTCGCCCCTATGTTGCTGGTGATGCTTTGCTAAAGGGGGATGTAAATCCCCAAAATCCTTTTAAAAATAATTTGAACTGGACCGGACGTATTGGAGGGAATGTAAAACTCGGTCTAGGTCCCAATATGACGCTCAATGGAACGATAAACCCCGATTTTGGACAGGTTGAAGCCGATCCTGCGCAGGTTAACCTTTCCGCCTATGAGACTTTCTTCGAAGAGAAACGTCCTTTTTTTACGGAAAACCAACAAATTTTCGACGTCCTTCACCATGACAGCTATTTCTACTCACGCCGTATTGGTGCCCCCCCGTCCCTCCATCCCGATGCTGATTTTGTTGACGAAGCATCGAATACATCCATTATTGGTGCTTCAAAAATTACGGGGCGTACTCCCTCTGGCTTAACGATAGGGGCACTGGCAGCCCTCACGGCAAACGAAACGGCCAAAACCTACAACTTGGCAACCCAAAAATTTAACGAAATGCGTGTTGAGCCGCTCACCGGATATAGCGTTCTGCGGCTGCAACAACAGTTTGGACCAAACTCTTCTACTGTAGGAGGCATACTTACCGGTGTATATCGAAATCTTCATGATGGCTCCCAGTTATCCAACCAGCTCGACAGATCGGCAGTTACCGGCGGAGCAGATTGGAATTTGCGATTCCAAGGGGGCAAATATGAATTATCCGGAGATGCCGGCTTTAGTCATGTTTCCGGTACCTCTCAAGCCATCACTGAACTGCAAAAGTCCAGTGCCCGTTATTATCAGCGGCCCGATGCCACCTACCTCACTCTGGATACTACTCGAACATCGTTATCCGGATATCGAGCTAGTCTGCGGTTTTCCAAAAATAGCGGGCGGCATTGGCTTTGGAACATCTCTGGCAGCACCAAGTCGCCCGGTTTTGAGTTGAATGATACCGGAATCCTATTCAACACCGACCAAATCCATACGGGGGCAGGGCTCAATTATCGCGAAAACACGCCGGGTTCCTGGTATCAATCCTATCACACGGGAATAAATTTTGACAGCAAGTGGAATTATGGGGGCATTCGAACCGGTAGCCAAGTTCAACTTGATGGTGGCATCAAGTGGAAAAATTTCTGGTCAACGTATATTGGCTTTGAATATCATCCCCGATCTCTGGATGATAACTTAACACGCGGCGGGCCTCTCATGGGCTCAGGCAGGCAATGGGGATTCCGATCTCATTTTTCAACCAACCGAAGTAGCAATGTTTTCGGGGAATTTTCTTTTGATTACAACAGTAGCGAGTTTGGTAGCTGGCGATATCGAATTCAACCTTCCTTAAGATTTCAAACAGGAGGAAGATGGAGTTATTCGATACAGCCCGAATTTTCTCGTCGCACCGAAACACGTCAATATATTACAACTTTATCTAACGGTCCGGCTGCAACCTATGGCAATCGTTATATTTTTTCCAGCATTGATCGGACAACCCTTTCGTTGCAGTTCCGCCTGAATTACGCTTTCTCTCCGGATTTGACGGTTGAAATGTATGCCGAGCCCTTCGTAGCAAGCGGCAATTATTACCATCCTGGAGAACTGCCAAGCCCACGCTCTTACCAACTGGATTATTATGAGGTCCAGGGGAAAACCCAAGATGGAGACTTTATCATAAAAAGAGACAATAACCAATTTCAGGTGCCTAATAATGATTTTCTTGTTACCTCATTCCGCAGCAATATTGTGCTGCGATACCAATGGCGCCGCGGCAGTACGTTTTACCTGGTATGGCAACAAGATCGTTTTACAGAAAGAGCGCTCAACAGATTTGTAAAACCCGGTGACTTAGTTAATGCAATCGGACAAACCGGAGATAATCTGGTTGCAGTAAAATTCACTTATTGGTTCCCCGTTAAATGAACTAGCTTCTCACTTAATACAAAAATATTGACACAGGCTTGACTAAGTCTTTAAGAAAGAGAACAATGATGATATCTGAAGCTTAAGTTAAACTAAACAGTTCTGTTACGCTTAACCAATAGGGGATATTTATGGCTTATATTAAATTGGAAAATCAAATGCCGGGCATCGTTGGACTGCTGACGCAATTTACGGAAACGGCCAAACCATTAACCGAACTGGCCCAGATTCTTTTGCGGGGAGATTCGACAATGTCGGAAGGGGACCGTGAACTCATTGCTGCTCTTGTTTCATCCCGTAACAAATGTCAATTTTGTATGCGCTCCCACGGGGCAACCGCAAGTCATCTGCTCAATGGAAATAAAGAGCTCGTAAAACAAGTACAACAAGATTTCCGATCGGCCCCGGTAAGCGATAAGATGAAGGCTTTGCTAAATATTGCTGCTAAAGTTCAGAAAAGCGGGAGAGAAGTATCCGATGATGATATCGCGGATGCCCGAGACGAGGGGGCTACCGATCAGGAGATACATGACACGGTACTTATTGCCGCCGCTTTTTGTATGTATAACCGATATGTTGACGGACTCGGTACTTTTGCTCCGGATAACGAAGAGGTCTATGACGATCATGCTAAAGAGTTAGCAGAAGATGGATATCTTCGGTTTTGATCAATCATATCCACTTATTATAAAGAAAAACTCACTTCGTCCGAGCGGACGCTCGAACCAGCATTTTTTCTTATTGAATAGAATATATCTATCAGCGTGACTAATTTGCTGCTTAAGAACAGTAAAACTATACATGACAAGTTTTAGAAACTTGTCATGTATTTTGCATCCAACAATAACCGAAAAATGAACTAGACTTCGGCCGGTTTAACCGACGGTTCACTGCCTTTAGCAAACGGGAACCAGCTTTTTGCGCGGATTTTATCCAATGCATTCTCGGTAGTAACATAAACGACCGGAATGAACACCAGCGTTACCAGCGTCGAAGCCGTTAATCCCCCAATGACCACACGGGCAAGCGATGCCTGAATTTCGGCACCGGTACCCAATCCGAATGACAATGGTAAGAGCCCCAACACGGTAGTGAGCGTCGTCATTAAGATTGGTCGAAGGCGTAATTTCCCGGATACGATTACCGCCTCGCGAACGCTCATACCGCGATCTCGCCGCATCAGGTTGATATAATCGACCAGCACAATTGCATTATTAACGACAATACCAATCAGCATTACGATTCCCATCAGGCTCTGCATGTTAAGTGTAGTGCCGGTAATTAGTAGCGTCGGCACAACACCAATCACAGCCAACGGCACAGAAAACATCACGATAAGCGGATCGATAAACCGTTCAAACTGAGCTGCCATCACCATGTAAATTAGGATAAGTGCCATGATAATCGACATTCGAAAATCGCTGGCAGCTTTTTGCTGCTCCTCATATTCCCCGCCATAGACAATGGAAAAACCCTCGGGCAGCTGAAGCGAAGAAAGTTTTGCCTGTATCTTCTGAACGGCCACGCCCAGCGGCACTCCGCTCTTTAGGTTAGCCGATATATAGGATACCCGCTGGCTATTCACCCGGTTGATATCTGTTGGACCGCGTCCCATCGATTTTTTAACTACCGCTGAAACCGGAAGGACCTGTCCGGAGGGAGTACGTATTGAAATATTTTCCAAGTCTGATGGACTCAATCGATCTTTGGGCTGTAAGCGAACAGTAATGGGATACTCATCCCCACCTTCACGGAAAACTCCAGCTCGGCTTCCACCCACATTCGTCTGAATTACCTGTGCAATATTTCGAACGGAAAGACCAAGATCCGCAATTTTTTCACGGTCAAATATGATATTTTGTTCCGGCCGACCTTCCCTGCGATCTATCCGAACGCCGGTTACTTCCGGAATCTCTTCCATCATTAGTTTTATTTGTTGGGATATTTTTGTTGCCCGATCCAGGTTATAGCCGCGTAGTTGCAATTCTACAGCCTCGCCGCCACCGGAGCCAAAGATCCGTCGCAGGATCCATAACCCAGATTGGGCATCTACACGAAGATCACCGCCGGGTATCATGCCTTCAATTTTAGACCGGATATGATCGGCAATTTTGGAAGTGCTAGCGGATCGTTGCGAAGCATCCACCATAGCAATCTCTACCGATGCCCTTCCGTCACGAACTTCCGTAGTAATATGTTTAACATCATCCATATTAATATTGGCTCGGACGGCTTTTTCCAGTTCTTTCAGGTATTCGTTCTGGACAGCAATATTGGTTCCTTCTGCCATCATATAATCAATATCGATCTCATCAGCATCCGACTGGGGGGCTAATTCCATTGGAATTATCGGCACCAACAAAAAGCAAGCGATAACGATAACTGCTGTTACACCAAATACTGTACTCTTGTGCTGGAGCGTCTTAGCAATCAGCTGCGAGTATTTGCCTTCAATTTTGTTAAAGAAACGCTGGAAACTGCCTTTCTTTTTAGCATCTTTCGAATCAGTCGGCTTGATAGTTAGGAATCGGCTGCAGAGCATCGGGACCAAGCTTAATGCTACAAACAGCGAGGCAAAAAGCGCAAATACCACGACCAAGGCGAGCTGTTGAAATACGATGCCTGTGATTGTCTGCATAAATACCACCGGTAAAAATATTACCGTGGTCGTCAGGGTGGAAGCAATAATCGCCCCGGTAACTTCTTTGGTGCCCACCAGGGCGCTCGTCTTCAAATCCTTTCCATGGTCTTCCCTGAGCCGAATAATATTCTCCAGCACCACTATGGCATTGTCAACCATCATGCCCACCCCCAAGGCCAGTCCGCCAAAACTCATCTGATTTAAGGTCAGCCCATTGAAATACAGCAAAGCAAAAGTCGCAATAATAGAGATCGGAATAGCCAGCGATATAATGAAAGTGGAAGAACCATTTCGCAGGAAAAGATACAGAATAACAATAGCCAGCAGAGCCCCCCACATTGCCGAATTCTTCACATTGTTGATCGAACTCTGGATAAACTCACTTTGATCGGTCGTCACAAACAGCTTCATGTCGTTGCGCTCTTTGTTTATCCGGCCAATCTCATCTCTTATCTCTTTTGCAACCGCAACGGTATTAGCGCCGGACTGCTTTCGGATACCAAACCGCACCATTGGTTTTTTGTCGATGGTTACCAATCGATTTACGTCTTGATATCCCCAGCTGACATCCGCTACATCTTTCACACGGATCGGCTTGCTATCAACCGTGGTAATAATAGTATTGGAAATCTGGTCTATCGATTTATATTCACCAAGGGTCCGTACGTAAAGTTCCTGGAGTCCAGAGTTAACATTCCCACCGGGCAGATTCACATTTTCATTGCCGATTGCTTGCTGCACTTGAGCCGAAGATAATCCGCTGGCAATCAATCGATCCCGCTTGAGTTCTACATGCACTTCGCGATAAACGCCGCCCCAAACATCAATAGACCCTACCCCCGGGATCTGCTCGAAACGCTTGGTGATTTCTCGCTCGAGTGTCTGCGTCAATTTCTGCAGGTTCATATCCGAATTGGCACCTACAATCACTACCGGAAAGTTGTTAGGATCAAATTTCCAGATTTGAGGCGGTTCTGCTTCCACGGGCAGTTCGTCACGCAGGCGGTCCAAAGCAGCCCGAACGTCATTAGCAGCCACATCCAAATCGGTACCCTGCCCAAATTCAAGCGTTACACGACTACGTCCTTCGCTTGAGGAAGAACGAACGCGTTCTACACCAGGTACACCGGCTATTGCATTTTCTACGGGCTTGGTGATAATCTGCTCCATCTCTTCCGGACCCACATTGGAATAGCTGGTAGAAATGGTGAGCTGTGGAAACTCAATCGGAGGTAGCAAATCAACCGGCAGGTAACGAAAAGAAAGAATCCCCAATACGATGATTATTAAGAACACCATCGTTGTAGCTATGGGTCGTTTTACGGCAGTTTTGGTAATCGGCATAGCCTACAAATATTAGAGTGATGATTGCGATGCATTAGGTGCCTGACTTGTCTGCTCGTCTTGCTGTTTAAGCACCCGACGAAGCAAATCCTGCCGCTGCAGTCCCTGGAGCGTTAAGACACGATCCCAGTTGATGGCCCGAACCCGTGCTTTCCCGCGTCCGCCGGACAATAGATCCTGGCCAACCGTTACAATCCAGATACCCGGCTCAATGCCGCTTACGCCTAATTGCATTCGTCCGCGTGCCAGCACATCAATCGGCTGAAACTTGACTTCAACGGCTTCTGTCATTGGGGGCGGATTGTCTGGGTCCACACTTTTCGCAGGTTCCACTTCCATCCCCAAAGAGGTAGCTATATAAACGCCTTCTTCCCCAGTTTGCGGATTGGTATAGAGGGCACTTGTTGGGATAAGCGTAGCTTTATCGCTCTCCCCATATAAAATATCAACAGGCACAAACATGCCAGGCCTAAGTAAATTCTGTTCATTATCCACATCTATTTCTGCCTCGGTACTGCGGGTCGTTGTGTTCAGGAAAGGAGAAATACGAGACAGTTTGGCTTCGATAGTTTTAGGTGTATCCTGTCCAGCGTAGATGCGTACCGACTGGCCGATCTCTACGTGCTGAAGCATATTTTCGGTAAGGACCACTTCAACACGGAGACGATCCAAATCACCGATCGTAAAAACGCGGGTTGATGAGCTTAGCTGCATGCCCACCTCGGCATTGCGCTGGCCTACTCTGCCATTAACCGGAGCTCTTAGCACCGTTTTAGCAAGCAAATCCCGGCTCTCTGTCAAACTCGATTGCGACTGTTGCACTTGCGCTTCGGCCAATTCCACATCCGCCTTAGCTGATTCCATCTGCGCTTCCAGCGTCTCCATCTCAAGATCACTAGATAGATCTTTTTCTGCTAATTTTTTAGTCCGTTTGTATTGAGCTTGAAGCTCGTTAAGTCGCGCTTTGGCCTGCTTAAGCCGGGCTTTATTGATCCTTAATCCGGCTTCTGCTTGTCGAACCTGCTGTTGGTATTGGTTATCCCGGATCTTAACCAGTGGATCACCTTTTTTAACTTCCTGACCATTCTGGACAAGCACTTCGTCAATTTTACCGTTTATTTCGGGATAAAGTTCTACCTGGTTTTTGGCAATAACAGTACCACTTAAACGCTCAGAAAGCGGGAGCGATCCGTATCTGGCCTGAACTGCTTCAACCGCCGGAATGGTTGTGTTCTGATTCTGACTAGAATTTTCACTTTGATCCGAGGATCCGCTGCATGCGGTAAGCGACAATATCAAAAGGATCGCTGCTATAAACAGCATCTGTAAATAAAACGACCTACTCTTCGTTTGTGTCAGCCCAAACTTTATTGGGAAATTCCTGGGAGATATAATCATGATTCGAAACTCAAGTTAACGCCGATAACTTTTTCTGCTTTAAAAGCCGGAAAATCCATTATCTTTGATTTAAGCAGCTTTTTACGGAATTAGAAAATTACTACTAATCGGGCTATAATCCTTGTAAAAAGTTATTTATAGAAGGGTTTTGGAATCTTAATCGATCGGGTTTTGGGGGTTCGGTGCTACAAGATCAAAACCCTTCTTATAGATAAATACAAAGCCGTTCGAAAATGGCCAAATTAACTATACAAATGGCAGTTCTATATCGACAAACAACAGAGAATACCTGACCAACGGTTGATCGAGCTTAGATTGCCGTTTGTAGATATATAGATGCTGTAGGTAGGAGAAAGTTGATTAACGTTGATGAATGGAGTTATTTACAGCAAAACGAATGTAAAATCGTATGGCATTTCGTAAAAAATTAAAAATAATCTTCAGCGTTGAGTACCGAGTACTGCTGTTACTCTGGCTTATCTACCTGATCATTCCCTACCTGGTGGTTCCGGAACGATATGGTTATAGTATGGCGCCATCCGATCTGGCAGTCAAAGTTTATTATCTATTTATCGTTCTGCTAAATAATTTTGTGTTAATCCCCCGATATCTGAACAATAATAAATATTGGAAATTTACGGCTGCAATAATTTTGACCATAATTGTCGGGGCATTATTCGAAGAGCTTGTGCTTGAAAATATATTTTATCCAAATACCAGGGGTGGAGCATTAACCATCCGCAGTGTACAGTGGTCGATTTATAAAATTGGCTTTGTGATTATTCTATTTAGCAGTTTTAAGCTGATCTGGGATAATCAAAAACGCCAAAGACGACTTAACGAATTGGAACACGAAAAAATAGAAAGTGAGCTCAAGTTTCTAAAATCCCAAATTAATCCTCACGTACTGTTCAATAATCTCAATAATATTTATTCCTATGCGCTGGAAAAATCGGATAAAGTTCCGGAAATGCTGCTTAAATTGTCGGACATCATGCGTTATATGCTTAAAGACGGCAATGAACAGTTTGTGCCACTCGAAGAAGAGCTGAACTACCTAAACGATTTTATCGATCTGCAGAAGCTTAGATTAGAGGGGAGGGGAGAAGTCGCGTTTAATGTAGAAGGCAACGCCACGAATTATCGCATTGCTCCCCTGCTATTGGTGGCATTTGTGGAAAACAGTTTCAAGCATAGCATGCGGTCGGGGATTGACAATATTCTCATCAAGATTAACATTCGGATTGCAAATGATACCCTGCACCTGTATGTTGAAAATACGTATTGGGATAACAACAGTAACTCAGGCGAAACCACAAAAAGACAAGAAACCGGGATCGGACTGAAGAATGTGCGAAAACGGCTCGAGCTTATTTATCCCAATAAACACAATCTTGAAATTGAACGTGATAACGGGCGATTTCTGGTTCAACTCTCACTAAATTTGACTGTAGATGAACCTGAAGTGTATAATTATTGAGGATGAGCTACCGGCCCAGCGGGTGTTAAAAAAATATATCGCTGACGTTCCCTATCTGGATTTGGCCGGCACTTTTAAAAGCCCGGTTGAAGCGATGGAGACGCTGCAATCAGAAACCATAGATATCCTCTTTTTGGATATCAACTTGCCCAAAATTTCGGGACTTAATTTTTTGCGTTCGTTGCAAAACCCGCCCCGGGTAATCATTACAACAGCCTATCCCGATTATGCCCATGAAGGATTTGAGCTCAACGTAGTCGATTACCTGCTGAAACCTTTTTCATTCGATCGATTTTTAAAAGCGCTGTCGAAAATACCATCCTCCCAATCTAATGCGAATGCCTCCCAATCACATCAAGTTGAAACCCGTTTTGTATTCGTTAAAGTCGATAAAGCCCTTCACAAAGTCGCTTTTGATGACATCCTCTACATCGAATCGGATAAAGACTATGTGAACATCGTTAAAACGGACAATTCGCTAATGTTACTTCAAACGCTGAAATACTGGGAAGAACTGCTCCCAAAAAATGAATTTGCCCGTGTTCATAAATCCTTTATCGTCAATATCTCGAAGATCAAAAAAATCGTCGGCAATCAGATTGATATTGGAGACCGGTATTTGCCCATCGGGCGCTCGTATAAACAGGATTTCTTGGATAAAATTGAAACCATTTCCTGAGCGAAGATCCTACTTAGAAAAGGTTTCTGTAGCCGGATGGACAGACAAGTAGTATCGTTTTTTCTTTTCTTTTTAACTAAAAGGGTTCTCAGAGAATAGGACAACCCACTACTAATTCAGGTCTAAAAGATAGCTGGAAGGAGAACAAATATACTCAAATTAGAAGGGCACAAATGACAAAAGCCCTGCGACCGCAAGGCTTTCTTTCAAGTAACTATTTACAATATACGAGGATTGCCCTATACAGAACAAGTAATTCTTCGGTATATTGACTAATCAGCATGTAATATATAAGTAACCTAAACTAACCTTTAGGTATTATGACTATATTATTAACTTTAGCCGTGCGGAAAAATAAATCCCAAGTAAAAAAATCAGCAGTTTTTGTGCGCTATGCCTAAACAAGTTGGAAATTTAACACTTTATTCGGTAGATGATCTTCATGAGCAGCTCGGGCTCAGTAAAATGACAATCCGGGCTTATCTGAGGGAAGGAAAAATCAGGGCACGCAAACTGGGGGTAAAGTGGTATGTTACCGAAGAAGCACTTCGTGAATATTTTAATGAACCCGGCAGCAATAAAACAACAAGACACAAAAAGAAGCCCCAAAATTATCGTTATATTGTAAAAGGCATCAACGATTTGGTTAGCGAACAGGAGGAATGTGATTCGGTTGAAGAAACGATCCAGTGCATTGAAAACCAAGCTATCGTCAGCTTATTTCAAGTAGCGGTAATCGATCGCGATACCGATGAGGTAATTGAGCTTATTAAAGCCCGTGATTTTTTGGAGAGATATAAAACGTAATAGCCATACTTAAGATTTAATTGTTTGATATGCTTAAAAAGGAAGAGACAAAACTCGAGATATTTGGATTCGGTGACGAAGAGGAAGAAGGCAAGACGGATAATTTCTATTGCCTTGTTAACACTACTAAAAGCCCGGACGGCATAGATCTTAAAAAACTTTCCATGGCCGATCCCCGCAAATTTGACGAGGTGCTAAACCAAATGGGCTGCATATTGTTGTTGCGTGGCGACGAGGTGGAAGAACTCATCGATCGTGGAGCCATTACTGATAACGATCTGCATCAGTCGCTCTACGACTTGGCGGTGGAAGAAGAGATTATTTCTTAAAAGGCAGAAGGCAAACGGCAAAAGTGAAACGTAATTAGAGTGTAAAGTTTGCCATCTCACTTCTGCCTTTTGCCCTATACTAAAAACGGCCCTTGTTCTTGCCACCAGCGCCAGGCCCGCAACACCGTAACCATGGTCTTACCATCCGATATTTCACCGCTATGCACCATATCTACGGCTTCGCGGAATGGCATACGTTCTTTTATCAAGAACTCATCGTCATCAACCTGCTGCTCGTATGTGGTTATATCCCAGGCTGTATATAGATGAATGATCTCATCCGAATAACCAATACCGGGATAAAAATGGCCTATATACTCAAAAGATTCGCAACCCAGCCCAGCCTCCTCTTTAAGTTCACGCTCGGCTGTAATATCGGCGGTTTCGTCGGGGTCGATCTTACCGGCCGGCACCTCATAGAAGATTTGCGACATCGGATACCGAAACTGGCGGACCAGCATCACGTCGCCATTTTCAAAAACGGGCAACACGGCCGATGCCCCGGGATGCTTAATCCATTCGCGGGTAGAGGTGGTACCATCGGGAAGGCGGGCTTCATCCAGATAAACATGGAGCAGTCTGCCATTAAAAACTTCTTGGGAAGAAAGGGTTCGCTCGATGAGCTTATGAGAGTCGTTCATAGCAATAATTTTGTGTATCTTAACGTACTAACAATTTGATCAATTGACGCTAATAATAAGAAAGATATAGGTTTCCGTTGTCCGAAACATTCAACATAGATCAGAAGAAGGTGAATGTTAAACAGACGCTGTTTACATGGTCGAATTTTATTTCCTTTACGCGTATTCTAGTGGCGCTGCCTATCGTCTATCTGCACTATACGAACGGGCAGCAGGTCACATGGACGATTACGGTGCTTGTAATCTATGGAATCCTGTCAGATTTTCTGGACGGTTATGTGGCACGGCATAACAACGAGATATCGGAATGGGGCAAGATCCTGGATCCATTTGCGGACAAATTTTGTGCATTTATCCTATTCCTTTATGTGGTCTATCTTGGGATCATTCCACTATGGTTCCTGATCCTGGAAGTTATCCGAGATTTCATCATCATGAGCGGTTCGCTATATATCCGAAAACTGCGCGGCAAGGTAGCCATGGCAGTCATGTCAGGAAAAATAAATGTTAATGTTCTGGGATTATACTGGCTGGCTGCTTTTTTCTATCCGGAGGCCACAGCCGTACACTATTTTTTGATGGGCGCCTCATTAGCTCTTATGATTTTCTCCTTCTTTGATTATCTTCACCGGTTCGATGAAATCCGCAAGGGCGCTGAATTCAACTGATCATTTCATTGTTTAGTTAGAAACCATTTGTAGCAATCAACATCATATTTTTACCAGTAACACTATAGTACTTTAAGTATCAATACCATATGGGTTTTCTTGAAAAAATAGGTCTTAAGAAAAAGGAAAAAGTCGAAAAGGGCGTTGAAAAAAGTCGCTCTGGCATCATGGAAAAAATCGGCAAGGCTATTGTCGGTAAAGATACCGTGGATGCCCAAGTGCTCGACGATCTGGAAGAGATTCTGATTACTTCTGACGTGGGCGTTAAAACAACGCTTGAAATCATCAACCGTATTGAGGCCCGGGTAGCCAAAGATAAGTACTTGAACAGCAGCGAGCTGCAAAAGATTCTGCGGGAAGAAATTATCGCTTTACTTAAAGATCATGCCCCGGACAAACCGGCCGAATTCGATGCGGAGTTTCCACAGAAACCACATATTGTGATGATCGTGGGAGTTAACGGCGTTGGGAAAACAACGACTATTGGCAAGCTGGCCCACTTATATAAAAAGGCTGGTAAAAATGTAATGGTTGGCGCTGCTGATACCTTTCGGGCCGCAGCTGTCGATCAGTTAAAAATCTGGAGCGAACGCGCCGGGGTTCCCATTATCCAACAAGGACAAAATGCAGACCCTGCAGCTGTAGCTTATGATACCGTTTCGGCTGCCAAAGCACGTAATGCCGATATTGCACTGGTGGATACGGCCGGTCGTCTGCATAACAAGAAGTCGCTCATGCAGGAGCTATCAAAGATCAAACGAGTAATGGGCAAAGTGGTGGAAGGGGCACCTCACGAGGTATTGCTCGTTCTCGATGCCTCTACAGGACAAAATGCCATGCAGCAGGCCCAAAAGTTTACCGAATTTGTGGATGTAACCGGACTTGTCCTGACCAAGCTGGATGGCACGGCTAAGGGAGGAATTGTGATTGGCGTATCCAACGAGCTGGACGTGCCGGTCAAATATATCGGGGTCGGCGAAGATATTGAAGACTTGCAGGTCTTTGACCGCGAACTTTTCGTCAATTCGATGTTTACGGATTAAGAATCTTCCTAACAAAACGTGACCAGTTCGATATAGCAACGTTTTTTTTAGGATTTCTTAGAGAGCTCGTAGCCTTGAGAACACTTCCCGTCCCGCATAAAAATGCACGTGCGAGGCACCCTCCTCAAGGAGGGATTAAATTCTGCTTTTTTAATCCCTTATCTCAAATTCACGTTAACAAACTAAAACCCTCAGGATCTTCGAACCCCTGAGGGTTTTGATTTTAATACTCGCCTTGTAATTCTTCTTCTCTACAAGGCATTCTGAATTTTATCGGTATAATTGAGTTTCTCCCAGGGAAACTCTTCCCGGCCAAAATGTCCGTAAGCTGCGGTTTTAGCATAAATAGGGCGTCGTAAATTAAAGCGGTCGATAATGCCGGCCGGAGTCAGATCAAACACCTTTTGAATAGCGTCTGCCAACTCCATATTGCTAACTTTGCCCGTGCCATACGTATTTACATTGATGGAAACAGGTTCGGCAATACCGATAGCATAAGCAAGCTGTACGAGGCATTCATCCGCCAGTTCGGCCGCCACAATATTCTTGGCAATATGGCGCGCCGCATAAGCCGCACTGCGATCGACTTTCGAAGGATCTTTACCAGAAAATGCACCCCCTCCGTGAGCCCCCCGGCCCCCGTAAGTATCAACGATAATCTTTCGCCCGGTAAGCCCCGTATCTCCATGGGGTCCGCCAATGACAAACTTGCCCGTGGGATTCACATGAAAGATGGTTTTGGAATCCATCAGCTCTTCCGGGATCACATCCGGAATTAAATGTTTTTTAAGATCTTTCTTTATCTGCTGTTGATCGACGTTATCATCGTGCTGCGTTGAAATAACAATGGTATCGATACGCTTGGGGCTTCCTTCTTCGTCATATTCTACGGTAACCTGGCTTTTACTGTCCGGAGCAAGATAGGGTAACAGCGTAGTATTCTTGCGGATATGGGCAAGCGTACGAAGTAAATCATGCGCATATTGCAGCGTCATAGGCATATAGGTATCGGTTTCGGTAGATGCATAACCAAACATCATGCCTTGATCGCCGGCTCCCATCTTTTTCTCTTTTCCTTCGTCAACCCCCTGGGCAATATCAGGACTTTGCTGGTGGATTGTTGTTAGAACGCCACAAGATTCAGAATCGAAACGATAAGAATTTTTTGTATAGCCAATTCTACGAATCACATCCCGGGCAATTTCCTGTACATCAACATAGGCATCGGTTGTCACTTCACCGGAAATCACCGCCAGTCCGGTAGTTACCAACGTTTCAACGGCAACTCTTGAATTGGGATCCTGTTCTAGCATGGCATCCAGAATGGAATCGGAAATTTGATCGGCTACTTTGTCCGGATGTCCCTCAGATACTGATTCGGAGGTAAAAAGATTTTTCATTCGTCGTAAATTTCAGTTTCAAAAATTGAATAGTATGAAGCCCCTGAAGCTACAAAAAAGTCTGAAATATTGCAGAGGAATTAATCTGTGATTAATAACCTAATTATGCCGATCCAAATTTATTGTCCAGACAATTGTACTCTCGATAAAATGATCAATCGAACAAATCCTTTTCTTTTTTATTCGGATCTATGCCCAGGTAATCAAATGCTTTGCGAGTAGTAACCCGTCCCTTTGGTGTCCGCTGCAGAAACCCTTCCTTAATCAGGTATGGCTCATAAACTTCCTCGATTGTACCTTTATCTTCGCCAACAGCCACGCCCAACGTGCCCAAACCGACAGGACCGCCTTCATAGTTTTCGATAATAGCCGTCAGAATACGGATATCCATCTCGTCAAAACCATTCTGGTCCACATCTAAGGCATTAAGTGCCTTATCTGCGATTTCATCGGTGATGGTATCCATATCTTCGACCTGTGCAAAATCACGGGTGCGCCGCAATAATTTATTAACAATACGTGGGGTTCCCCGGCTGCGTCGGGCAATTTCGTGGGCTCCGGTATCAGTTATCCCCATATTCAATATCGAAGCCGTACGCAATGCAATACGCTGCAAGAGTTCCACATCGTAATAATCCAGCCTCATATCGATACCAAAACGTGCCCGCAACGGAGCGGTTAGCAATCCTTTTCGCGTCGTAGCTCCCACCAGGGTAAACCTGTTCAACTCGATTTGGATACTCCGTGCATTGGGACCCGAATCGATAACAATATCCAGCTGGTAATCCTCCATCGCTGAATATAAATACTCCTCTACAACCGGATTCAAGCGATGGATCTCATCGATAAAAAGTACATCTCCCTCTTCCAGGTTGGTAAGCATCCCCGCCAAATCTCCTGGCTTCTCTAAAACGGGGCCTGTAGTCGGTTTCACCTGTACGCCCATCTCGTTGGCAATGATATGAGCCAGTGTTGTCTTGCCCAATCCGGGCGGACCAGAAAGGATGACGTGGTCGAGGGCTTCTCCCCGCTTCTGGGCAGCCTTAATAAAAACCGACAGGTTTCGAATAACCTTCTTCTGCCCGATAAACTCACTGATACGGGATGGGCGAAGCGTTTGTTCAAATTCCTCGTCGTTATCTGATGCGTCTAATAGAGGATTCTGCAAAATATAATGTGGAAATACTAATGAGTCTTTCTGCTATAACCAACAATCAAAATTAACTCATTATTTGCAAAGTTCCGAAGCGTGATTTAATTACCCTTGGTTTATTGATTTCCATCATCCGAATGCATATTACTGAGCTTATAATCAAGCTTCTTCAACACGCGGTTCGCCGACTTTCGATAAATACCATCCATGATATAGACGTTATGGATCGCATCGCGCGCCTCTTTTAATTGGTCGATGTGAATATAGGCATTCCCCAAATACCAGTAGGCTTTTTCTGCAAGGATAGGATTATTATCGCTAACCTTATCCAAAACATGTTCAAAAGAGGATATCGACTGCTGATATTTTTTTTCATTATATTGGATAAGCCCCTTATTAAGATACGCTTTGACAACCGCCGGATCATCACTATAACCATCGATAATCTTGTCATATGTTGCTAAAGCCTTATCAACATCACCTGATAATGCAGCTTCAAACCCGCGATTCAATAACGAGTCGGCCGGGGATAAGCGAGACATCTGCGATCGTAATATCTTCGCTGAAGAAAGAGTTTCAGCAAGTTTGAACTTTTTGACAGCTAAATTATTGAGCGACTGATCGGTATTTCTCTGTAAAATATTTACTGAAACAATTAGGATAACAATAGCAGCGGCAGCAGCCATCCACTTCCAATACTTTTGCAATGAATAAATAACACTCTCCTCCTCGGCAGAAGACGTATTCTTTCTCTTGTCATTGTCGTTATTAGCCCGTTGCTCAAAAATCGACTTCAGCCCCAATTCCGTTTCTAAAAGCTCAATATAGTCCGGGCGTTCGAGGAGATCTTCCCACAATTCCATGGCCTGCTCCTCGTCAAGCTTGCCTTTTACATAGGCATCAATACGCTTTTCAAGTTCCAGATCTCTTGACATCTTGTTCATAAAGTTACACCTGTTATCATGCTTTATACCCTGCAAATAAATATTTTCTCCAGGGGTCTACTAAGTAAGACCCCTGAAAGAGCAAATCCTTACATTATAATTTACTTTTTTCCTGATAGCACTCGTTTAGCTTCCTGATCAGACGATGTTTCCGCGTCCAAGCGTTGCTAACACTGATATCAAAATGTTGGGCTACTTTGTTGGTGTGAACATCCGGATGATCAAACCAATATTGCATAAATTTTTGGTATTCTTTCTTTAACTGGCTGAGGCACCACTCGAGCAGACGCTGCTGTTCTTCATCCAATAATGACTGCAGCTGACGTGGTGATTGTCTATGATTTTCTGAAATATTCTCCATTAATTCCGGCCGGTGCTTTTTCTGCAATTTAAGATAGTTGTTTCTGCAGGTAGAAAGAATATAGGAAACCACACGACCGGGATCATTTAGCCGATCTTCTTTGATAACCTCAAGACAGTCCATTAATGAGTCCTGGGCACAATCTTCAGCATCTTCCTGACTCGCATTCATGTGAACCCGCAAAAAAGCTATCAACCGGGGTCGCAACGCTACTAGCAGCTCGTTGATTTTCTTAGAGTCATTCTCTTTAATAGCCGTAACTAGTTTTGAATAGTCCATATATCATTTTCAATAGGCGAAATAACGTAGAAACTACAGAAAGTTAGATTATAATAAATAGTGCTGTTAAATTTTAGTAGTAAATGCGATAAATATTTCCTTTTTTCATAAGAGGATGGTTTTGAGAAATATTTTATTCACTATCAACGTCTGCAGATAATATTTTACCGTATATAAATGTATCGTGTTCATTTAAAAAATTTTGAAGGTCCGCTGGATCTGCTGCTCTTTTTTATTAAGAGGGACGAACTCGATATCTACGATATCCCCATCCACTACATTACCAAGCAATTCCTGGAATACATCAGCCTGATGGAAGAGCTGGACCTGGATGTTGCCAGCGAATTTATCCTGATGGCCAGCATGCTCATGTCGATCAAGGCCAAGATGATGCTGCCAAAGGAAGACACCGGCGATGAGCTTGACGAACACGATCCTCGTTACGAACTGGTGCAGCGACTGCTCGAATACAAGCGCTACAAGGAGATGGCGGGCAAAATGGAATCCATCGAGGAGGAGGCCCAGAAGACCTATTTCCGAGGCAATTTTGAGGCAGATAAGGTGAAAAAACAAGCATCCGGCGAAGCGCTTAAGGATGTTACCATGTTCGACCTGATGGCTGCTTTTAAGAAGGTGTTGGCTAATGCTACCAAAAAGGATCCCGTCCATCACGTTGAGAAAATCCAGCATACCATCGAAGAACAATCCGAATATGTGCTGAATCGGCTTCAGGAATCCGGACGTACTTCTTTCCGGGCTATGTGTTCGGAGCTGAAAACACGCACAAAAATTGTGGTTACGTTCCTGGCCATTTTGGAAATGCTCAAGGAGCGTCAAATAAACTTGTATATCGAAGAAGATGATCCCAAAGAGTTTTATCTTGATCTGAAACCGGTCGATGAGATTATCGGGACGCCCAGTTAATCAAAATCCAACTCTCTTGATTATGAAAATAAAGCCAAAGGTTTTCTTTTTGTTTCTGTGCATATTATTGGTAGGCGGCACAGGAACAGTGTCATTAGCCCAGACTACCTCAAAAGCCCAAAAAACAGATGCCCTGTTAAAATACCAGGATGAAGTGACGGTTAGTTTCTTGAGAAACCACCTCTCTATTCTGGCTGACGATTCTATGCGAGGTCGAGAAACGGCTATGCCGGGACAAAAGAAAGCCGCCCGATATTTGGCAAGTCAATATCGCCAGCTTGGTTTGAAGCCGATAGGCGATAATGGCTCTTACTTCCAGCATTTTGATGTTAATGCCACCAAAACCGACAGTGTGGTATTTACTACCTACAAAATACCAAATGGTCAGAAAATGCCATTCGATCACTCCGTAGCCAGTGAACATTCTTCGGGTGATTTCATACGCGCTTTCGGTGGTACGGATACCCTGCGGGGCAAGATCGTCTTTGCAGGCTTTGGGGTTGACGATTCAACGCATAATGTGAATCATTTGAACGGTACAGATCTGAAAGGGAAATGGGTGATGGTTTTCCAGGAGATCCCTCATGTGGTTAATGGGGATACGCTGATTGCCCCGTCGGTTAACGCCCGCTCCCGATTCAGAACAATCTTCGGCCAGGGCGCGGCAGGCATTTTGGCCATCCCGGTAATGAGCGATGAGGATTTCAGTAAGTCCGCAAAACAAGCGCAATTCGGCTTTACCAAACCCGGCAATATGCGTCTGGCGTACCGCGATAAAGGAGATGGTTCTTCCCGCGGCTTCAGCCGAGGCTACGATTTGATCAGCCCTAAAATGGCTGCCCGGCTGCTAAATCTCGATAGTTCCAGAGCCTTGGAAAATTATCGAAAAGAATTAGTAGCTCATATTTCTGATTTCCAAGCCAAAGAACTGGATTACAGCTTATCCCAAATCCCCTATTCTAAAAAAGTTACCCTGGACACCGAAAATGTGCTGGCCTTCCTGGAAGGGGCAGATCCCAAGCTTAAAGACCAGGTAGTGGTAATGAGTGCTCATTACGACCATCTTGGTGTAGGACAGCCTGACTCAACCGGCGATCGTATTTACAATGGCGCTGACGATGACGGCAGTGGCACCATCGGGGTGCTGAATGTGGCCAAAGCTTTTGTGGATGCCGCTAAACAGGGGATACGGCCCAAGCGAAGCATCCTGTTTCTGCATGTTACCGGCGAAGAAAAAGGGCTGCTTGGTTCGCGTTATTATTCCGATCATCCCGTCTTTCCGGTAGAACAAACCGTTGCCGACCTCAATACCGATATGATTGGCCGCATCGATCCGAGGCATGAAAAAGAAGGCGTGGAAAATTACGTCTATCTTATTGGGGCAAATCTTATTTCATCACAGCTCGATAGCTTGATTCGCGTGGCCAACAACCAGGCAGGACAAGTTACCCTGAACCAGCGATACAACGACCTCAACGATCCCAACCAGTTTTATCGCCGCAGTGACCACTGGAACTTCGGTCGCCTGGGAATCCCGTTTGTATTCTTCTTTACCGGCGTACATAAAGATTATCACCGTCCCTCCGATGAAATAGATAAAATCCGATTTGAAAAAATGTCCCGAATTGTGCGAACGATGTACGCCACGGCCGTGCTGGTTGCCAATACGGATACCCGGCCTACAGTTGATAACCAGGCATTCATCAACGCCACAAAAGTGGGAGGGAATTAGGCATAGGCTCCAGGCTTAGCGACTGATAACTGTATTAAGAAACCAAGCAAGTTTTAGAAACTTGTTAGGTTTAATATTAGCTGAAAAAAGGAGAATGGATTACAGCAATATCAGCTTTACTACTTTTAATTCTCCTATTTTTCATTTTTCATTTAATCCTTACCGTCCAACCACGATAAACGGTGCCCAGTAAATCGGGTGATTAAACAACGGATTATGGATCATCTTAAGTTTGGCCTGCCTCATGGCCTCGGCCTTATAACCGAAAGGTACCGAATCATCCCACCCAATCCATCGCAAAAAACGATCCGACCAATCCTTTTGGGATTGCTGAGCATCTAAAAGATTTTTATAGAATTCATTCATCAGATAGGCAGTCGAGCGATCATACACATTCCACAAGCTTACCACCACCGTGGAAGCGCCGGCATAAAAAAACGAACGCTGCATGCCCAGCATACCCTCGCCATGGACCACCTTTCCAAGTCCCGTATTACAGGCGCTAAGCACTACCATATCAGAATTCATATGGAGTCCTAAAATTTCAGAGCTACGTAACAGTCCATCTTCTTTGGATGAAGCCGTAATTTTTTCTCCGGCTGACAGTGCTAATCCACTTTGGCGGGGATTGCTTTCATCGATGATACCGTGTGTTGCCAAATGAATATATTTGTAGTTGTAATTCTGCACCAGCTTTTTGAAAGCACTCTCGGAAACGTTGTTCTTCTCCAGCAGCGACACCTTTTGGAAGTGCGAAGCAATAGAATCTACCTCGATGAGCGTTGAAGGCAAGGCCGCCAGCGAATTCTTTCTAAAGGAACCCCCGATATTTTCATCCGAGATGTTCGACCCTGCTACCGCCAGCAAATCTTTGGGATGCTCGGCATCGTGCTCTTTTAGCATCTTGAGGCTGGTCAGCGACGGCTCGTATTTTATCCGGTGACTTTGGATCAGGTATTGCCCGTCGTGATAGAGAGCCTCGAAAGGCAGATAGGCCAGCGCCCCGTCGGGGACAATAATTAGATTGGGAAAGTTATCCAAATCATCCTCGAAAGGCTTGAGCAGTGCATTGTATAGCTTGGCAGACCTTGCCTCCAATACCGAATTGGGCGCCTCCGAAAGGATCGCATCTTTAAAATCCGATACCCATGTGGTGAGCCTGGTATCCAGTTGCTGGCGGCCAGAGAGCGAAAATTGCTCTACGCGCACCTGATTCCGGCTGATTAAAAACATGATCAGCTCATTGCCCGCCAGTGAGTATTCCAGGACGGCCGTATTCTCATCCGTCATATCACGCGCCTGGCTAAGGCTTATAGGCTTGGGTGCCTTGAAAGATTTAAGCTGGGGATATTTTTTGGTCAGGCTATTTTCGTAGGCGGCATAATCAAGCTCGGCTGAACGAATCCTGGCTTTAATTCTTGACCGCTCCTTTGCGTCGGTAGTCTGTTCCAGCTCATCATAAAGATCGTTGATATGCTTGGTTTTTTCGTGTCGTTTAACCCGCACTTTTTCGGGAAGCTGCCGGTCGATATTTTGGGATGCCTTGGCCAGCTCTTCATTAAAGCTACGGGCTTTGGCTAACTCTGCGAGTTTGAAAGCACGAGATGAATTTTGATGATAAGATAGCACCCATGAGGCCAGTTGCGTATAAAAGTCGGAATGGTGCTGAAAATAGCTGGACTTTAGTTGGGAGCTTGCCCCGGCATTCGTACGGCTTTTCTCAATGAGATCCACCACTTTTTGTCCATAATAGATGGCGCTGTCGGAGTCCATGCTGTGATAGGCGAAGGCCAGATCCTTAAGCGCGCTCATCCGATCGGTAGGCGTCAAATACTGGCTGTAGGAATATTCTTTTTTAAAATGTTCAATGGCCTTATGATAATTCCTCAGTGAATCCTGCACCCGCCCTTTCCACGTAAAGGCATGACGTAAGCCCACGTAATTATCTGTCGAGTCGCCGATGGCTTCCAGCGAATCGGCATATTGCTGTGCCTGGTCCAAATTCCCAACTTGCAATTCCAATTGGGCCATGTCACTATATGAATATATGATTTTACTGGTAATCCCTGCCTTTTTATTAAGCTTTAGGGCTCGTCGGTAAAGGGGGGCCGCCTGCTCGTATTTCTTTTTCGCCCAATATAACTTTCCCAAATTACGTGTGGTTGTGGCAACCAACTGTGGGCTTTCGGTATTCTGTTTAATATCCAGGCTTTGCCGGTAGTAATCCAGCGCCTTGTCATATTCTCCAAGTTGCTTATAAAGCAACCCAATATTGTTTAAGACAAACGCTCTCTTGCTAGGTGATCCCGATCTCTTGCTGTACTCCATGCTTTTCTGATAAGAAACCAAAGCCTGATCATAGTTGCCCAAATCTTCTTGCACACTGCCAATATTACTATATGTTTGAGAAAGCAGTAATACATCGTGCAGTTTCTTACAAATGTTCAAGCTTCGACTAAAATAATCAAGTGCTTTATCGTACAGGGAAAGTGATCGATATATTGTACCAATATTGGCCAGCGTAATAGCAATGCTGCGTTGATTCCCCAACCCCCTGAAATAAGGAAGGGCCTTTTGATGATAGGCCAAAGACTTTCCCCATTCACCATTTGAATCGTAAGCACTTCCCAGATTATCATAAACGACCCCGAGCAACAGGCTGTCGCCGGACTGTTTAGCAAGAGGCAAGGATTTTTGATAATATTTTAATGCTTGATCAATTTTACCTATACGTTTTGAAGACCATCCCATGCTGTTGTAAATATCCCCGCGATTATAGGCGTCGTTGGCCGGGTGTTTCACCTTCAGAAGCTTGCGGTACAGCTTCATTGCCTTTGGGTTTTCTGATAGATAAACCAGTGAGCTGGCATATTCCTTTCCCGCTTTCAGCCAGCCGGCAGTATCCCGGAGTTGCCGGTACATATGGTAGGCCTCGCGGTAATAGAACTCGGACTGCTTTATTCTTCCTCTTTGATCATATTCCTTTCCCCGTTTGAACAGGGAATCCGTCAGCTGCACGCTTTGGGCCGCGCCGAAGAGCGGTAAGAAGAGCAGCAGGCCCCAAAATAATATAAGCCGTTTCGTATGCATTGCTGAGCAATATGTCCTTTATAACAGTCCCGTTAAGCCGTGAATTTCTTCATTTGGCACCACAAGTTAAAAAGTTTGGTATTTGTCCCAAATTATAGAATTTTAAGGTAGTATCTAGTAAAGGGTACATTCACTGCAATTATAATAAAATCAGGAGATCAGTTATGTTCAATCTCGCAGCAGTACCAGATCAAGATAAAACCACCGATCCAAATGATGATGGTGATACAACCACGACGAATTAGTTAAAATTAGCCTATAAATTGTATTTGGTCGCGTGTTAAAGCATGCGGCCTTTTTTTATGAGCCGATAAAAACAAAGGGCGCCCAGTACCGGGGAGAAGCATACTGCCCCTGTTCGATTAGTGAAAGCTTGGCCTCGCGTAACGCCTGCGGCATGGAATATCCCCCTTCATTCTGTTTGTAAAAATCAACCATCAGTCTGGCCGTCGATCGGTCATCTACATTCCAAAGCGATACCAGCAAGTTCCGGGCCCCGGCATACTGGAAAGCGCGGCTGAGGCTCATCATTCCCTCACCCCGGACTATTTTACCAATACCGGTATTGCAGGCACTAAGCGTAACCAGCCGAGCATCAAGCTGGAGATTATAAATTTCGGAGGCATGTAGGATACCGTCTTCCCGCTGATCCTGCGGGGCCGCAAATACAATGGCCGACTGACTGGGCTTATTCTCTGAGATAAAAGCGTGTGTTGCCAAGTGAATGTATTGATAATTGCTCAACGGCAACGATTTAAAATTCTCTTCTGTAGCCTCGTCATCTACAAAAACGTCGGCAACATCCTTGTCCGATTTTAAAAAGGACCAAAAGCCGTGCGGTTTATCAAACATGGTGCGCAGCTTTTTGACCTCGGTTTTGCTTAGTGGAAGGGCGTTGAGCGGTCGTTCCAGGTTGGGATATAGCGAGCGCTGTTTCGAGTTGGTAAGGTCCGTAAAGCCCGGTGCGAAGCCCAAAAATTCTTTCCGCTGCTGCGATTGCGATACCGAATCTCCGAATTTTGTCCGCATGCTCAAATATATAGCCGATGGAGCATAGCTCAAGGTATAGTCGTCAATCAAATAAGCCAATTTTTGAAACTGAAACGACTGGCCTTTAGTGGGATTTTTGGTTACCAGGCTTTCAAATGGTAACAGATCCAAAGGGCCGTCGGTAATGACAAGCAGTCGGCGGCCGGGGATAAGATCCTTGATGGGTTCAAACAATTTTTGAAATAAGCGGTGACTAATTTTGGCAAATTCGTACGGTTTCCCTTGCTCTTTGATAGTCTGCCGATACTGGCGAATATCATCAGTAAGCAATGAGTCAGAAGCCATTTCTTTCAAATGAAACTGCTTTTGTGACATCACAAAAGCATACAATGAGTCCTGCCCCATAAAATATTCGACCATGGTTTGCTTAGGCTTCAAAAGTTGCTGGCGAACCTGCCAACTCGGAACCGTGGTATGCCGATATTTCAGGCTGTAATATTTGGGATAGGATTTTTCCAGCCCCCGGATATGAGCTTCCAGCGCACGGTGGATATCAAAAAGCGAATCCTCCAGAGCTACTCTTTGAAGCGAGTCGCTTTGCTGAGGAGTCCCAGTCAGTGAAGTCAATTTTTGCTGCAGTCTGGTCAGATGGGTTTCCAACAAACGGCCACGCCGGATCAGAGAATCGGGGATTCCCGTAAAGTGCTCGGCATTGGTTTCCTGCAATTGCTCTAACAAAATCTGATCCTTACTTTTCTCGGCAAAATAAAAGGCATATTCTTTATAATTGACATTTCCCGTCTTACGAGCCAGAGTAAAGGCAGTTTTAAATCCCTTCTGAAAAAGTTCATGCGTTTGTTTGCGCAGCAGAAATTTTGAACCCTCCCGGCTTAACGAATACTGCAGTTTTTCAATTAGCTGAACAGCCTGCAGGTAGGTATGCAGGGACTGGTCCAGCAGACCCGGATCATTTTTCTGCCGGGAATAATTCCGTAATGCCTCCGCCTGCAATTCCAGCGTCTTTAACAGCTTTTCGGGATATACAACTTGATCGAGCGACGGATTTTGGAGCCCACTCTCTTTGCTGTATCCCCTTACAAAAATAGGCAGTGCTTTCTCCAGATAGTTGAGGGCCATCGGGTAATTCTGGAGCTTCAAGTAAGCTTCACCAATCTTGTTATAGGTATCGCCGATATAGGGATGGTTAGACGCCAGGAATTTTAGGTTGATATTCAAATCTTTCTGATAATAACCTAATGCCTTTTTGTACTCCTCTTTCTTAACATAGGCTTGCCCCAAATTGGCATAATCGTCAGCCAGCTTAGGATGTCCCTTGGGAAAATGAGCACGATGCAGAGCTACCGATTTTTTATAGTCAGAGATGGCTTGATCATAATCTTTCATATCATAGTAGAGCGCTCCCAGGTTTTGATAGGCAATAGCAATATCAGGATGATCTTTACCCAGAATCCTCTTTTTGATAGCTAGTGCCTTTTCAAGGTAATCGGCAGCTTTGTTGAGCTTTCCTATTTCTGAATAAACTACTCCTACATTATTATACCCCGCGGCCACCAGTTTATGATTCTCTCCGTAAAATTTTTGAAGCACGTTCACTGCGTTCTTCATATAATCCAGTGCCCGCTGGTAATCGCCTTGGTAATAATAGACGATAGCAATGTTGTTATAATCTTTGGCCAATTCCGGATGGGTTTCGGGATACCGGTTGCGATCGATCTTAATTACCTGCCGGTGATATTTTATGGCTGAATCATTGTCCCCGTTGTGCTGATAACTGATTGCCATGCTGCTGTAAATGTGACTCAGTAATTTTTTATCACTTATATGATGGCGATGATACAAATCCTCGGCTTTATGGAACTGCTGAAGTGCCTCTTCATATTTTCCCTTGCCGTCATAAACATCTCCAATTCCAGTAATAAAACGAGCTTTCATGGACAACTCTTTTCCCGGGACGTTGGTCTCCGACAATCCCTTTTTATACCAATCCAAGGCTTTCGAGTATTGGGCTTTGGTAGAGGCAATAGCCCCTTTCTGGTAACATGCTTTAAGCCGGATAAGATGTGCGCCAGGGCGGGAGCTATGTTGCCGGTATAAATTCAGCATCTGATCAGTGTAGCGGGCAGCTGAATCCAAGTTTCCCTGCTCGGATTTATTTATGCTTAGCTGGTAAAGCACTTCGGCTTGCTTTACCCAGTTGCCAACCTTCCCAAAAAGTTGCGCCGCCTTTTTGTAATAAGTACTTGAAGAATCGAATCGGGCAATTTTTTGAAGGGAATCCGCTTTTCGAAATGACCTTGCAGCTAAGGCGGCTTTACCAGAGGACTTTTGAGCCCATCCCGCAAGGGGTAGCAAAATAAAAAATACCAGTATCAGCCTTGTCATTTGAATAGCCGATAGGCCAGATGCCCCTTTTGAAATCATATTACCCCTTCTATTAGAAAAATGTCCTTCTGTTCAACTTTATTATAAATATCAAAAAAAAGAAACCTTAAAAAGAGGAAATGGCATTTTTTTAGGGGATGGAGGAGATCGCCCTTTATCTCGTTCCGTTCGGCGTCTGGTTGTATTGCCTGAAACCCATGTTGAGAGAGGGTTGTACCCTCGAACCGAAAAGAATGTTCGGGAGTTCAACTCCCTCACTGCGTCATTGTGAGGAATGTTGAACGAAGAGTGAGAAAAGGGCCTCTGCGAGCTCGGCACAATTCCCTGCGCAAGGCTGTGGTAGTGACCTAATTAAATCATAGATGTCGGCTGATCCCTCGTTTATTATCCGGATGGGTGCCTGTAAGGGCGCAGAGCGCCAATATGGGTGACAAGGGGGAGCATTCACCGAGATATGGTGGGCAGGAACTGTGACTGATATAATTCCCGGGATGGACGGATTATTTGACAGCTCTCTTCTTTTTGAGCACCATATTCTAATATCGGGCACGGATAATGAGGCTGTCCGAAAAGTCACAATAATAAATTGAAAACCGTAATATTTTAGGCTGTAGATAAATCAGAAATGTCAATCCTCCTGACCTCCTTCTCCAAGGAGGAACTCCTGGATTATGGTCTCACTCAGAATGCGGTAAAAACACTTTTGATGTCCCTCTTGCCTGTCCCGAGGATTCAGTGAGAGAAGAGGGATTTAGGGAAATTGATATAACCTTAATTATTAAGGCACCTATTCCCCGGCTTTGACCTTTTGGACAGCCTCCCAGGGGTGATTGAATTCCACTTCATATCTCTATATCACTGCTCCGCGGTGGTATGCTACATAGACGCCCTCATCTGATTTGATAAACGAACTTGCTTACCTCAAGCTGCAAGAAAACTTGACTCCCGCTTTGTTCGTGAGTACACACTTCCCGGTTTGACTGGGAGAAAAAAGCCACATAAAGTCATAACATTCCCTCACAACCCAAGTAACCTAAGTTTGTGATAAAGCTACCCTTCCCGTTCCGACCGCCGTTGGTAGCGATCGGGATGACGGGCTTGTTCCCCCAAATTTTTTTGCCTCAATGTAGTATCGTAATCGATCCCGTTTAAAATCCGGGATTAAGGTGGCGTCATCCCCCGATCAGGTCTTTCAGCTTCTTTTTGGCTTCATCAAGCAGGCCCTGTTTTACGGCCTCCCGCGCCGCTTTCTGTAAAATGGGCTCTAAAATCTGCTGCATCGTCTGCTCCATGGTATTATCCCCACTTCGGCCGATCCCGGAAAGCTCAAAACGATCGAATTCAGCTTTGACCGTCTTTTTGCTACCAATATCTGCAGTCAAGGTAACCTGTCCTTTTTCAACCAGCAGATGATCCACAACCATATTTACTCCTGATGTTGAACCGCCACCGAGATTATCCTTAAGAGTATTGAGATTACTGCCGCTGATTTTTTGTTCGAAATATACTTCGGGTTTCTTAATCCTTATATCCTTTACCACAACCGTATTAGAAAGCAGGGAAGACAGATCGATCTTAACACTGATTTGTTTCAACTGCACGGCAGGATTATCACTAAACCCATCCGGGTTATGGATCGTTATGCCTTTTATGGTTCCCTCACCATCCAAAATAGAGACCGAAGCATCGTCAACTTTCACGGTAGCTTTCAACATCTGTGAACCAATATCTTCGATTTGCGACTTAACGATCCCATCCAAAGAATATGAAAGGATAACCAATCCTGCTATGCCCACTACTATGATTATGACAAGCGCATCAAATACCTTTTTCATTCTAGTACTGTTCGTTACTAATTATTTTTTTAAGTAGCTTTCTAAAAATACTGCTCCTCGTGGAATGTATGACTATAAATACAGAAGGCATAGAAACCATTTCAGGTTTCCATGCCTTTCCCGTATAAAACGTTAATCAAATGATGCTAGTTACGCATAACGAAAGATCGCAGCTATTGCGGCCTGATTGGGCATTTCCTCTTTTTCAAGCGCATAGACGTTGCCGCTTTGGGTCAGCGTCTTGATCGCAGCCAGATTTATCAGGTCGTGCTCGCCGTTATTTTGCTCCGGGCTGTGGTGCACAACATCGCGTTCCTGGTCGAACCATCCCCAACTATGTTCACCAATCGGCACAAAAAGTGAATCAACCTTGCCATAATGGGCAGCCTCCACAATGTGCGTCAGGTTATTGGAACGTTTATCCGAGCCGGACAAATCCCCAAACCGCTCAATGTCGGCATACATATCTTTCAGGAAATACGATTGTATAACTTTCCATCCTTCGTTTTTTATTTCGTCATTGGTTTTGGGATCAGGATTGCCAGATATTGATTGTTCCATCAATCGGCTGTAGTGATTTACTTTGCGGTACTCCGATACAGCCTCGTCGATACCAGCCAATATCAGCGGATCATTTCGCTTTCGAAGGATGGAAGTCACATCGTTTTCTACTTGTTTCAAAAAATTAATGACTTCGTGGGTATCACTGTCCTTTTCGCCACCGTGCCCATGAAATATCGCTTGGGCGTTTGCCCCTTGCCCGGCATGGTGTTGCAACTGATTCTCGTTAACATCATACTTCAAAAATTCTTCAAGGTTATCGGGTGCTTTTTCCAGCTCTATCTCCCCGACACTGGCACGCGTGCATTTCAATAATCGAACCTTTTTTTGACTCAATGCCAAAATACAAAACGTACCCTCAAGAGAAATCATAGGAATCAGAGGAGTAATTAAATAATGATCGTCCACCATAATCCGCTCTTTAAATGAGTGAGGAATACGATAATAGTCAAACTGCTCTTCGCTTACAAAGAGAGCCAACCCTTTATCATTATGCTGCCAAAAAAGCGGCTTATCCAACAATTTTCGCGGTTCATCCAGCAATTTTTCGATCCGTTGCTCGTCAACCTCATGATCTTTAAGACGCTTTTTAGCCTCATTAAGCAGATTTTTTAATCGTATTGGGTCCTGTTGCACTTCTTCACCCATCCTATGCGTCGGCAAATAAATGGATATGCAAACATCGTATTCTTCTTTGGCAAGCTTGAGGATGTCATCTCGAGTAATCATATATATTATACCTCCAATTCTTTAAAATTTATCCTCAGAGAATTTATCTAACAATTAAGCTAAAGATAGGGTTCATTGAACCCAACTTGGGTCAATGGATACTTCTTCTGTTAGCTCTTGTTTCTCCCTCTTTTAAATTAATAATTAAAATTAGTATATAAATTCTAATCGGCTACTAATAACATAACATATGGATCAACAAAAAGATATCTTTGAAGATCAAAAAAGTGATCGATGGGAAGGGATAAAACAAAGCTTAGGACCGGGTTTACTGATGGCTGCCGCCGCTATTGGCGTATCGCACCTGGTACAATCCACCCGCGCGGGTGCTACCTATGGGTGGGCCCTGGTCTGGGCAGTCGTATTAGCCAATTTCTTTAAATACCCCTTCCTGGAATATGGCCCGCGCTATGCTATTGCAACGGGCGAAAGCATGATCGAAGGGTATAACCGGCTCGGTAAGTGGGCTATTGGCATTTTTGTGATATTTACTATTGGAACTATGTTTGCCGTACAAGCAGCCGTAACGATTGTAACAGCAAGCCTGGCAGCCAAGATGACGGGTATTGCGTTATCTCCGCTTACCTGGAGCGCTATTTTACTGGGGATTTGTATTCTGCTACTTATCTCGGGACAGTATTCGGCTCTTGATGGTGCTATTAAATTAATCATGGTAGTTTTGGCTGTTTCTACGGTTATAGCAGTCATCGCGGCTATTGCACAATCAGGCCCCCAGCAAGCTGGCCTCGACTACTACCCAAGCATCTGGAATGTGGCCGGTGTTTCTTTTCTCATCGCCCTGATGGGATGGATGCCGATTCCTATTGATGCGGCCGCCTGGCACTCATTATGGACGCTGGAGCGGGTAAAGCAAACCAAATATACGCCCAAATTAAAGGAATCGCTGCTGGACTTTAACATAGGCTACATCGGCGCAGCTGTTTTGGCCTTGGGATTTTTGGCGCTTGGTGCTTTGGTTATGTATGGAAGCGGGGCCGAATATGCCAGCAGCGGTACAGCTTTTGCCAGGCAGCTTATCAGTCTATACACCGGCAGCCTGGGTGCGTGGGCTTACCCGGTTATCATTATCTGCGCTTTTACCACCATGTTCA
>Ga0102959_1000019_pt1 | contig 50404 bp, 42 predicted proteins | sample SalPonF2_B_D2_MG_FD_84520 | JGI IMG/M metagenome (GOLD analysis project Ga0102959, IMG submission 84520) | Salt pond soil microbial communities from South San Francisco under conditions of wetland restoration - Salt Pond MetaG SF2_B_D2_MG ...
CCAGCGGGAGCGCCGCGGAACGAGCGAACGGGGAGGCACGACCCGTGAGCCACGCGGCGCGACCAGCGGGAGCGCCGCGGAACGAGCGAACGGGGAGGCACGACCCGTGAGCCACGCGGCGGCGGAGCCGTCCTCAGAAATCGAGGGCTTTCGAGGTGTTCTCGGCCGAGAGCTCGACGACCGTTCGACGGCAACCAGCGGTCTCCCGAAAGAGGTGCTTTCAAGTCCGACGGTGCGGTAGTCGGCGGTATGAACCCTGGAGACCGCGTCCGCGTCGAGCGGGGGGCCCAGACCTACGAGGGGGTGCTGTTGCCCTCCTCGACGCCGGAGCATCTCGTCCTCAAGCTCGACGGGGGCTACAACGTCGGCATCGACCGGGCGGAGGCCGACGTGGACGTCCTCGAGTCCGACGTGTACGCCATCGGCGAGCGAGAGGTCGGGGAGGAATCGACGGTCGAGTTCGACGCGGACCTGCCGACCGTCGCGCTCATCTCGACCGGCGGCACCATCGCCTCGACCGTCGACTACCGGACCGGGGCCGTCACGGCGCAGTTCGACGCCGAGGACGTGCTCCGGGCGGTGCCGGACCTCGCCGGGCGGGCCAACTACCGCGGCCGGGTGGTCGCCAACATCCTCTCGGAGAACATGACCACCGACGTCTGGCAGGACCTGGCGCGGGCGGTCGCCGAGGAGATCGAGACCGGCGCGGACGGCGTCGTCGTGATGCACGGTACCGACACGATGCAGTACACGGCCAGCGCGCTCGCGTTCATGCTCGACCTGCCGGTGCCCGTCGTCTTCACCGGGAGCCAGCGCTCGGCCGACCGGCCCTCCAGCGACAACGTGATGAACGCGGTCTGCGCCGTCGAGGCCGCCAAGAGCGACTGCGCGGAGGTCCTGGTCTGCATGCACGCGACCGAGTCCGACGACCGGTGTGCGCTCCACCGCGGGGTGCGCGTGCGGAAGAACCACACCTCCCGCCGGGACGCCTTCGAGACCGTGGGGAACAGGCCCCTCGGGGAGGTCGACTACGAGACCGGCGAGGTCAGCTTCCGGCGCGACTACCAGCCCCGCGGGGCGGTGGACCTCGACGTCGCCACCGACCTCTCCGACGACGTGGAGCTGGTGAAGTTCACGCCCGGGATGGACCCGGCGTTCCTCGACCTCTGCGAGGGGAAGGCCGGCGTCGTCCTCGAGGGGACCGGGCTGGGCCACGTACACACCGACCTGATTCCGCAGATAGCGTCGCTCGTCGAGGACGGGACGACGGTCGTGATGACGAGCCAATGTCTCTGGGGCCGGGTCTGCGACCGGGTGTACGACACCGGCCGGGACCTCCTCGACGCGGGCGTCGTCGAGGCCGAGGACACCCTGCCGGGTACCGCGAAAGTCAAGCTGATGTGGGCGCTCGCCAACGCCCACGACGTCGAGGGGGCCATGCGGACCTCGCTCGCGGGCGAGCTGACGGACCGCTCGGTGCCATGGACCTGACCGGCCTGCGTGTCCGCCCGGCGACCCACGCCGACTACGACGCGGTCGTCGCGTTCACCGCCGACACGTGGGCCGACCGCGGCGGGAGCGACTACATCCCCCACGTCTACCACGACTGGATCGACGGCGCGGACAAGGAGACCCTGGTCGCCGACGCCGGCGACGAGCTGGCGGCCATCGCGCAGGTGGTCGAGCTCTCGGCCCACGAGGCGTGGTGCCAGGGGATGCGAGTCAACCCGGCCTACCGCGGCGAGGGCGTCAGCGTCCTCGTCAACGACGCGCTCTTCGAGTGGGCGCGCGACCGGGGCGCGGTCGTCGCCCGGAACATGGTGTTCTCGTGGAACGTGCGGGCGCTCGCGGCGTCCCGCGCCGCCGGCTTCGGCCCCGGCACGGAGTTCCGGTGGGCCACGCCGACGCCCGACGCGGCCGCGGAGCCCGCACTCGCTGTCGCGAGCGACCCGGACGCAGCCTGGCGGTTCTGGACCGACAGCGAGGCCCGCACCCACCTCAGGGGCCTGGCACTCTCGATGGACGAGTCGTGGGCGCTCCAGGAGCTCACCCGCGAGGCGCTCCACCGCGCGGCCGACGAGACGGCGGTCTTCGCGGTGCAGGACGGCGGCACGCGGGGCATGGCGTTCCGCGTCCGGGACTACGAGCGCGAGGACGAGGACGGCGAGCCACGGCACTGGGCCGAGTACGGGGTCGGCGCCTGGGCCGACACCGCCGCCGCCGACGCGCTGTTCGCCGCTATCACCCGCGACGCCGCGGCGGTGGGTGCGGACCGGACGCGCGTCCTCGTCCCGGAGACGCCCCGCCACGTCACCGACGCCGCGTTCGTCCGCGCGGGCGTCTCGGAGGAGCCGGACTTCGTGCTGTCGGCCGACCTGACGGCCCGGTAGGTCGAGCGGGTCTTTCGGGGCCGTGACGGTTCGACCAGCCGCCTTCTGCCGGGTACAGACGCTTACAGAGAATTACGATCGATTACAGAATCGGGCGAGGGGCGACGTCCCCCGGGCGCGTCGACCCGGAGCCGAAGGCTACCCGCCGCTGACCGGCGGGAAGAGCGCGAGTTCGTCGTCGGCGTCGAGTTCGGTCGCGAGGCCGTCGCCCGTCCAGACGTTCTGTCCGTTCACGAGGACGTTGATGTGGTCGCGCACGTCGCCGTCGTCGTCGAGGACGCGCTCGCGGAGGGCCGGGTGCGCCGCGAGCAGGGCGTCGAGGGCGTCTCCGACGGTCGACCCGGGGCCGACGTCGACCGACACGCGCCGGTCGCCGGCCCGCTCCGCGAGGTCCGCGAACAGCTTCCACTCCATGCCGGAGTCTGGTCGCTCTGGCGGGTTGAAGCTTCCGCCCTGCCGTCGGTGGGAAGGTGACGGCGCGACGCCGAAGCCCCGTGGCCGCCCAGCGCCGTCCACCGCCCCGCCGCACTGCCGCCGTCCACCGCCCCGTCGCACGGCCGCCGTCCACCGCCCCGCCACCCGACCGCCCTCTCAGCGACGAGTACGCGTCCCATACCCGGTGTTGTGCCACTGACGTTTATGCGTCTCGCCGTCGGTGTTTCAGGCATGGACCTGGCGGCCAGGCGACCGGTGGTGGGAACGCGGCTGGCCGTCTGGATGACCATCGGGACGGGGCTTCTGTCCATCGCGACCGGCATCGTCAACATCTCGACGCCGATCGTCTTCGCCCCGCTCGCGGTCTACGTTCCGTTCGCCGCCGAGCGGACGGCCGGGTTCACGGGCACGCTGACGGGATTTCTCCTGCTCGCCTGTGCGTTCGGGCTGCGGCGGGGCCTCCGCCTCGCCCTGGGCGCGACGCTACTCTTGCTGGTGCTCGCGGTGGGACAGGGACTACTGCAGTCGAGTGCGCTCTCGTTCCCGCTCGTGGTGCTCGCCCTCCTCGATTTCGCCCTCCTCGTGTACATCCGACGCCGGTTCGACCGGCCCGTCTCGTTCACGACGAGCCAGGCGGCGGCCACCGGCGCGCTCTTCGGCGTGCTCTGCTACGGCACCGTCGGCGCGTACGCGCTCCGCGCCCAGTTCGTCGGCGTCGAGTCCCCCCTCGACGCCGTCTACTTCACCGTCATCACGGCGAGCACCGTCGGCTACGGCGACGTCACGGCGACGACCCAGGGAGCCAGGCTGTTCGCGCTCTCCGTGGTCCTCCTGGGGACGTCCAGCTTCGGGCTCGCCCTCGCGGTCCTCCTCCGCCCGGCGCTCCAGACGAGTCTCACCCGCGCACTCGGACGCATGACACGCACACAGCTAGAACAGCTCGAGGACCACGTCGTGGTTCTCGGCTACGGCGACCTCACCGAACCGATCCTGAACGAACTCGACGACCTGGCGGTGACGGTCGTCGTCGCCCCGGACCCCGACGTGGCCGACCGCCTCGACCGCGCGGGCTACCGGACGCTCGTCGACGACCCGAGCGACGAGGAGACCCTCGAGCGGGTCCACCTCGACACCGCGAGGGCCGTCGTCGCCGCGACGAACGACGACGCCGACGACGCGCTCGTCGTGCTGACCGCCCGCCAGCACAACCCCGACGTGACCATCGTCGCGGCCGCCTCCGACCAGGAGAACGTCGCGAAGCTCAAGCGGGCGGGCGCGAACACCGTCATCAGCCCGGCGGCGCTCGGCAGCCACCTCATCGCACTCTCGGCGATTGGCCAGCGCGGCATGGAGGCGCTGGCCGCCGAGGTGCTGGAGCGGACCGAGCGACCGGGGGAGTCCGGCCAGTAGCGCATCGTAGACGGCGTCACACGGTAACCGCTTTCGGGTACCGACAGTCTCCCCCCGTCAGCCCTGGTGGACGATGGCGACGTCGGTCGCCGTCTCCTCGATGCGCTCGAAGGTCGGGGGCGAGACGAACCGGGAGGCGGCGCTCCGGTCGGTGCTGGCGCCGAGAATCACCAGGTCGTAGTGGCCGCCGTTCCGCGCGATGAACTCCTCGATGGTCGAGCGCGAGACCCGCGTCTCGACGCGCGCGCCCACCGTCTCCACGAGGTCGGAGAGGACCCGCTCGGCCCGGCGTCGCTCGCGCTCGGTGTCGATGCAGGTGGCGACGCTCACCGTGCCGACGCCGCCGGCCAGCCGCTCGGCGTAGTCGAGCATCGCGTGGGCGACGCTCCCGGCCCGCCGGACCGGGACGAGGACGCGCCGCCACCGGGTCTCGCCCGTGACCGAGCGGAACGCGACGACGTCGAACTCGCTCCGGAACAGGTCGGCGACGAACGGCGAGAGCCCGCCGCGCTGCTGCTGGTAGGGGGTCACTACGAGGTCGCAGTTCGCCGCCGCGGCCACGTCGAGGACGGCGCCCGCCGAGTCCGCCCCGTCGGTGGCGACGACGACCTCGCAGGGGACCCCGACGGTCGTCTCGATGCGGTCGCGGTGCGCCTCGAGTTCGGCGACGGCCCCAGCGGCGACCTGCTCCTCGGCGGCCGAGCGGCGCGCCGTCGGACCACCGTCGCGTTCGAGCGGCTCCCCCTCGTCGGCGAGGGCCGCCTCCGCGGCGTCGACGTCTGCCCGGTCCACGAGATGCAGGAGGACGACCTTGCCGGCCTCGTGTGCGGCCGCCAGTCGCGCCGCGAAGACCGCGGTCACCTGCGCCGTCTCGCCGAGCATCGGCACGAGCACGTGGTCGTCGGCGCTCGTCGCCCGGTAGAGGTAGCGTGCGCGCTCCTCGTAGAACTCGTTGCGCCAGACCACGAACGCCAGCGCGACGACCGTACTCGAGAAGGCGACCGTGACGACGTAGGCCGGCTTGGAGGCGTCGGTGGCGAGGACCAGCAGGGCCGTCGAGAACGCCGCCGGCTCCTCCATGTCGAACCCCCAGGTCACGATGGCGGTGAAGAAGATGGCGAGCGTGGCGCTCCCGGCGTGGATGGATAGCTGGTCCGGGGGCACGTGGTAGAGAAAGCGGGCGGCCAGCTCCAGGGCGAACCAGCCGCAGAGCGCGCCGAGCGTCAACCCGGCGACGAACTTCACCGGCGAGGAGTACGTGCCCCCGGGGTCGGCAAAGAGGGTGTACGTCCCGGAGGCAAGCGGTGGGTAGAGCAGGAAGGACAGGAGCGGCGTGGTGTCGGAGACGTAGATGACGGCGCCCACCAGGAGCGGGACCAGCAGTAGCGCAGAGAGGCGGACGAGGTTGCTCGTCTGTTCGAGCCAGCGACGGAGCGACGACAGCTCCCGGCGCTCGATGCGCCGGAGCCGGGCGAACAGCGCGTCGAGTCGCCGTCGTAACCCATCCCTCATGGTGTTGGCGTAAACCGTCCCCGCACAAGTGTTCTTCTACCGCCTGGGCTCGGTGACGAACGCTACCGCCGGGGGCGGTTGTCGTAGGCGTCGAGGATGTCGCTCCGGGTGACGATGCCGAGGAGGTGACCCCCCTCGTCCACGATCGGGACGCGGCCGACGTCGTAGCTCTCCATCTTGTCGACGATGGCGAGCAGGGTCGTATCGGGCGGGGCGGTGATGACGTCCATCGAGCCGATGTCGTCCACCGTCGTCTCCTCCTCTATCTCCAGGGCGGTCTCGGCGTCGTTGGCCTCGACGGCCCGCAAGATGGAGCCGGAGAGGACCGCCTCCAGGTCCGAGAGGGTCAGCATGCCGACGACCACGTTCGACTCGTCGACGATGGGCATCCCGTGGTGGTCGGTCTGTCGGAACCGCCGGATGGCCTCCTGGACCGAGATGCCCCGGACGAGCGTGTCCACCGGCGCGGTCATCACGTCCATCGGGGTCAGGTCCTCCAGGCTGCCGATGCGACGGTCCTGCACCGTGTAGCCCATCCGCCGGAGCGGCTCGGTGTAGATGGTCCCCTCGGAGAGCATCTTGTTGGCGATCTCGCTGCCGAGGACGCTCACGAGCAACAGCGGGAGGATGATGGTGTACTGCCCGGAGAGTTCGAAGATGATGAACGTGGCCGTCAGGGGCGCCCGGGCCGCCGCGGCGAAGACGCCGGCCATCCCGACAAGCGCGTACGCGCCGGCCGACGCCGTGCTCGCCGGGGCGAGGCCGTGGACGACGAGGCCGAACGCGGTGCCGAGCATCGCGCCGACGAACAGCGACGGCGAGAACACCCCGCCGGAGGAGCCGCTGCCGATGGACAGCGAGAAGCCGACGACCTTCATCGCCAGCAGCCCGAGCAGCAACAGGAAGACGAACTGGCCGGTGATGGCCTCGTGGATGGTGTTGTAGCCGACCCCGAACAGCCAGTTCGCGCTGCTGAGCGGATTGATGCCGAAGACGACGGCCATCACGAGGGCGGAGAGGCCCAGGAGCGCCCCGCCGATGCCCGGCTTGACCCAGCCGGGGACCGAGAGCTCCGCGAAGAGGTCCTCGACGCCGTAGAGCGAGCGGACCTCGAGGACGCCGACCAGCGCGACGATGACGCCCAGCAGCATGTACAGGGGGAACTCGACGAACGGGTTGACGATGCTGAACTGGATGGGCACGAGGAAGTCCTGGGCGCCGGGCAGCGGCGTGAAGTGCAGCAGCGGCCGGGCCACGGCGGTCGCCATCACGCAGGCGATGGCGACGGCCATCACGTTGTGGATGTAGTACTCCTCGAGCAGAATCTCCAGGGCGAACATCGTGCCGGCCAGCGGCGCGTTGAACGTCGCGGCGATGCCCGCCCCGCCGCCCGCCGCGACCAGCACGCGGGTGAAGCGCGTGTCGGTGAACCGGCCGAAGTACGACCCCATCGCGGAGCCGATCTGGACGATGGGGCCCTCGCGACCCAGGGAGCCCCCGCTGGCGATGGCGACCGCGGAAGCGACGGTCTTGTGGAGGGCGATCCTCGGGTTTATCTTCCCGCCCTTCACGAGGATGGCCTCCAGGGTCCGCTCGGTGCCGTGGCCAGCGACCTCCTCGTAGGTCCCGGAGATGTAGAGGCCGACGACGAGGCCGCCGATGGCCGGCAGGAGGACGAAGCGCCACGGTCCCAGCGACTGGAAGACCTCGTAGAGGTCCGGCACCCATGTGAGCGAGAAGCCGCCGAGCCAGTCCGGCAGCTGGGTCATCGAGAACTCGACGTTGCCGGGGTTCATGACCGGCCCGAAGAACAGAAGCTGGGCGAACCAGATCGCCCCCCGGAAGAGGACCGCACCGAAGCCCGCGAGGATGCCGATGACGATGGCGATGACGTACATGCGGACGATCTCGTCGTCCGGCAGATTCCGAGAAACCTGGTCGGGCAGCCAGGTACGTAATCGACCATCTCCAGAAATAAGCGACAAACCCATTACTGGGGATTGGGAGGATTGCGGGTATCCTTCTTTCGATTCGTACACACGCGCGCGAGCCTGTGACACTCTCGCACGCACACACGGGCACCCCCGCAGCCTCGCGTGTACGCTCGCGCCCGTCCCGAGCTCACGCGCACGTCCGAAGTGTTCACTTCAGGCCGGTGACTAGCCGGTGACGAAACGTCTAGCCAGCGAGTCGTGACGAAACAGCGACGTGACCCGGCTGGAGACGAAGCAGCGACGCCACGACCGCGGCGGTTACAGCGCGGTCGTCGCGTCGAGGGCGATGCCGATGGCGCGCTCGACGTTGTTCCGGGCCTTCTCGGGGAGCTCCTCGCCCGCCGTCTCGCCCTTCTGGGTCCCGGCGACGAGGTTGCCGTCGACGGTGCAGATGGCGCCGGCCCGGAGGCCCTTCCGGCGGGCGAGCGAGAAGACGGCGGCGGCCTCCATCTCGACGGCGAGCAGGCCCGCCTCGTTCCAGTCGCGGACGTAGGCCTCGTCCTCGTTGTAGAACGCGTCGTCGGAGACGATGGGCCCGACGTGGACGTCCTCGTCGCGGGCCTCGGCGCTCTCGACCAGCGTCGTCAGCACGTCGTAGTCCGGCACCGCCGGGTAGACCGGCGACTCGTAGCGCTTGCTCGTCCCCTCCTCCTTGGCCGCGCCCGTGGCGACGATCATGTCGCCGACCTCGATGTGGGCCTGGAGCGCGCCGATGGTCCCCACGCGGATGAACGTCTCGACGCCCACCCGGGAGAGCTCCTCGACGGCGATGGCGGCGGAGGGACAGCCGATGCCGGTCGAGCAGATGGTCAGCCCGCGCCCGTCGTAGCTGGCGTCGACCACCTTGTACTCGCGGTTCTCCGAGACGACCGCGCTCGTCTCGCACTGCGCCGCGATGCGGTCCACCCGCCCGGGGTCGCCCGGGATGAGCGCGATGTCCTGTACGTCGCCCGCCTCGACGAGGAGATGGGGCTGTTTGGCCATGTGGTCGGGTTCACGGGACGCCGAGAAAAAGCGTGTGGATTGTCGTGATGGGGTGTACTGGCTTTCACCGGGTATGGACCTCACGTGGTCGGGAACACCTCGAAAGCCCCGGCACGCTGGACTCGGGGGCCTCGTTGCGCGCCTCACTTCGTTCGGTGCTTACGTCGGCCGCCTTCGTCCAGCGTGTCGCCCCTTTCAATCCCACCTCCCGCTGATGCCGAAGGGACCACTCTGGGAGGGATTGAAAGGGGCTGGGCTCTCGACGAACCCCGACGACGTAAGCACGCGACCGGAGGGAGCGCGCAGCGAGTCGCGGGAGTCGAGAGCCCAGGGGCTTTCGAGGTGTCTCCGACTTCTGTGGGCTCGTATTTCACGACTCCCATAACCCTCCAAACACGGTAGACGAAAATCGACGAACTCACTCGCCCTCGACGAGCCGACGGATTCGACCGAACTCGGCGGGCGTCTCCACGCGGAGGTCGGGCTGGACGTCGCCCGCTGTCATCGAGTCCGCCCCCGACATATCCCCTCCGCCACCGCCGACGAGCACGGTGTCGAAGCCGAGTTCCGCCGCCGGCTGTACGTCCGCCACTGGGCTGTCCCCGACGAAGACGTGGCGGTCGGCCGGGACCCGCTGCTGGGCGGCCTCGAAGATGGCGGGGGCCGGTTTGAACGCGGCGACCGTCTCCGGGCTGACCAGGGCGTCGAAGTGGGGGGCGAGGCCGAGGACGGAAAGCTTCACGCGCTGTCGCGGGCCGTAGCCGTTCGTCACGACGGCGAGCGGGTGGTCGGCCGCCAGGGCGGCCACCGTCTCGCGGACGGGCGACGGGACGGCGGCAGCCTCCAGTTCCACCTCGCGGTAGGTCCGGGCGAACGCGTCGGGGTCGAGGTCGAGGTCGTAGGCGTCGCGGAGGTCACGGGCGGCGGCGACCGACGGGTCCCCGTCGAGCCGTCGGTGGTGGTGGGCGAACCGCTCGTGACCGAACGCGAAGCGCTCGTCGTCGGTCTCGACGTCGAGCCGCTCGCAGGTCCGCTCGAAGATACCCCGGCGCTCCGGGTCGTACTGCACCAGCGTTTGGTCCAGGTCGAAGAGGACGGCGGTCGTCACTGCTCGACGTTCGACGGTGCGAAGGAAAGCGGTTTCGGACGGCAAAGAGGGACCAGCGGCGGTGACCGGTGGCTGTGTCCAGCGGCAGTGGCTCGTGGGTGTGGCCAGCGGCAGAGGACGGTGGCTGTGGTCAGCGGCAGTGGCTCGTGGCTGTGTCCAGCGGCAGTGGCTCGTGGCTGTGTCCAGCGGCAGTGGCTCGTGGCTGTGTCCAGCGGCAGTGGCTCGTGGGTGTGGCCAGCGGCAGAGGACGGTGGCTGTGGCCGACGGGAGGGAAGACCTCGCCGCTGCGGTGCGCTGGCGGTCCGAAAGCGACCGATTTCCACCCCTCTCGTCCGACTTACAGAGAGTTACAAGGACTTACAAACGATTACAACCGGTCGGCGTCCGGCGGAACCGCCCCGTAGCCGCCGACCGGTCCGCCACACCGCCTGGACGGCCCGGCCCCGGTCCTCGAAGGGGGAGCCGACTCACGCGTACTGCTCGGCCAGGAACGCCGCCACGGCCTCGCCGCTCGGCGCGGAGCGCGCCCCGCGCTGTCGGGCCGTCAGCGCGCCGCAGGCGTTGGCGAACTCCAGGGCGCGCTCGTAGTCGCCGTCGACGAGGAGGACGGAGAGGAAGCCGGCGGCGAACGCGTCACCCGCGCCGGTCGTGTCCACGGGGTCGACCTCGAAGCCGGGATGGCGGTAGGTCGCCTCGGCGGTGCGGACCACCGCGCCGTCGCCACCGTGCTTGACGACGAGGACCGCGTCGTCCCGCGGCGGGATGGGCTCGTCGTAGCGACGGTCGAGGACCGTCTCCGCCTCGCGGTCGTTGACGAACACGACGTTCGCGCGGTCGAGCGCGGCGGAGAAGTCCCGGCTGCCGAGACGCCGCCCCGGGTCGAAGCTCACGGTCAGCCCGGCGTCCCGGGCGACCGCCGCGAGCCGGGCAGCCGTGTCCGGGCGCTGGCTGGTGAGGTGGAGGTGCTCGGCGCGTCCGACGTAGTCGGGGTCGACGTCCCCGGGTGCGACCGCCTCGTTCGCCCCGTCGTTTCCGAGGACCATCACCTCGCCGCCGCCCGCGACGATGAGGTACTTGACGCTCGTCTCGGCGTCGGAGACGACCTGGAGGTGCGAGAGGTCGACGTCGAGCCCGGCGAGTTCCCGCCGGGCGAGCAGCCCGGGCTCGTCGTCCCCGACGCTCCCGACGAGCCCGGCACTCACGTCGAGCCCGGCGAGCGCCGCGGCGACGTTGGCGGCGCTTCCCCCGCCAGAGCGACTCTGGCGCTCGATGCGCGCCTCGCCGTCGGGCTCGGGGAGGGCGTCGACCTGGAGCGTGACGTCCCAGTTGACGTGTCCGGCGCAGATCACCCTGGGAGCGGCCGTCTGGGGACGCATACCGCGAGACTGACAGGCCGAGCGACTAAAACGTTGCCGGCTGGGTGATGGCGTAGAGGAGCAGGTTGTGCGCGCCCGGTCCCAGGCCGACCGCCGCGACGAGGCCGACCAGCAGGAAGCCCTCGGTCGGCTCCTCCCGGACGTACTCGGTGAACAGCGCGACGACGACCACCGCGAGCGCCACCTTCACCAGAACGAACAGCCAGCCGACGCCGAGGACGGAGGCGGTCGGCAGGCCGGCCGCGGCGTGCATGATGAGCCGCGAGATCGGCGTCTGCTCGGCGAATCCGAGCACGTCGACCCCGACCGCCGTGGAGACGCCGTCGAGCGCGTGGCCGAACACGGCGAGCGCCCCGACCGCACCCGTCACGGCGACCGTGTCGGGGCGCACGCGCCCGAGCACAAGCCAGACCGCGGCCGAGAGGACGGCGGCGACGACGAGGGCGACGAGCGGCCAGAGGAGGCGCAACGACCCGGACTGCGCACCGTACGCGAGGGCGGCGGCGACCGGGACGACGAGTACGAGCGCCCCGACGACGGCGAGCGTGCGGTGCGGCCGGTCGCTGAGGCGGAGCGCCGCGAGCCAGACGGCCCCCGCGAGCGCGAACGTCGAGAGGTAGACGACGGGCGAGCTGGCGAGCGGGGCGAGGACGGCCGGCACCACACCGACCTGGTAGCAGGCGTAGAGGCTCGACCCGACGACGATCCAGGGCGCGAGCGCGAGGACCGTCCGGTCGTCGACGGTCGGGCGCGCCCGCCAGAGCCCGTAGCCGACGAGGCCGGCGGCGACGAGCACGACCAGCAGGTAGGGCAGCGGCGGAATCTCGAAGCCCGACGGCAGTACCATGTCCCAGGCCGAGAGGCCGGGACGTGAAAAACTTCCGAAAGGGCCGGGTCGAATCAGACCGGCTCCGCCCACGGCTCCCGGGTGCCCTCGCCGTAGAGTTCGCGCATCAGCCAGACGACGCTCTCGGGCGGGAACTGGCCGCGTTCGGTGACGATGGCGTCGACGTACCGAGGCGGGGTCACGTCGAAGGCGGGGTTCTCCACGGTGATGTCGCCGATCTCCGCGCGCGTCTCCGGGTCGACGACCTCCGCCTCGTCGCGCATCTCGATCTCGACGGTGTGTCCGGTCAGCGTGGCCGGGTGGAGCTTGATGGTCTGGGCGGCGACCATGAACGGCGTCCCCCGGTCGCGGGCGTTCACGGCCAGCCCGCTCGTCCCGATCTTGTTGATGACGCTCCCGTCGGCGGCGATGGAGTCCGCGCCGACGAGCACCTGGTCGACGTCGTTCAGGTAGCGCCGGGCGGCGTTGTCCACGATCAGCGTCACCGGGACGCCCCACTCCCGGAGCTGTTTCGCGGTGATGTGGCCCTGGTTCCGGGGTCGGGTCTCCTTGACGATGGCCGAGAGCGCCTTGCCGTCGTCGAGGGCGTGTCTCACGCACGCCAGGACGTCCGTCGAGTGGCAGTGGGTCATGATGGTGTCGCCGTCTCGGAGGCGGTTCGCGCCGACCGCGCCGAGGGCGTCCTGGGCCCGGTCGAGCCGGGAGAGGAAGTCCGTCGCGGTCTCGACGGTCGAGTCGCGGAGCGCCTCGACGGTCCCGCCGGTCATGCCGCCGAGGACGTAGCGCAGCGCGTTCGGCAGGCTCACCGCCGTCGGCCGGGTGTCGTGGAGGGTCCGGGCGGCCGCGCGCAACTCGGCCCGGAACGCCTGCGGGTCCGTCGCGTCGCTCGACTGGGCCTGCGTGCGGAGCGCCTCGGCGGCGGCTCGCGCGATGGTCGCCGCCCCCCGGACCTCCATCGAGGCGATGTCGTCGGCGACGGAGGCCACGTCGTCGTGGATTGCCGGCTCCATACCGGCAGATTGGCACCCGACGGCCAAAAGCGCCGTGGCGGGGCGCCACCACCGCGAACCTACGTAGTTAGCCAAAGAATATACGTGGAAACAGGTAATTGAAATAAGTGGGTTCGGCGGCTAGTAATAAGAGGCACGGTCAGGACCGGCGGTGGCGTCCGACGCCAGCCGTCGGTCTCCGACGAGGTGCTGCGAGAGCCGCTCCGGAACCGCAGAAAGTGGGACGGCGAGACGGATACTGATTGCAGATGCGGGGCGGGAGATCGACGTCGCCGACGGACCATCGCGGCGACGCCAGCCGCCCATCGGAGTGCAACGTCGACCCGACAGTGTGGCGACGACGACTCGAACGGGCCGGCAGACCCCCCGCGACGGACGGTCCACTCGACCCGCGAGTGGACCGGCCTGCTTTTTACGCCCGCCGGTCCTGTGCCGACGTATGGACGCCGAGACGCTCGCAGCCCGAATCGACCACACGGTTCTCGGCCCGGAGACAGCGCCCGCGGACGTGCGACGGGTGCTCGACGAGGCGACCGAGTACGGCATGAACGCCTGCATCCCGCCGTGCTACGTCGCCGAGGCCGCCGACTACGCGCCCGACGTGACCCTCGCCACGGTGGTGGGATTCCCCCACGGCCAGCACGCCACCGCGGCCAAGCGCGCCGAGGGCGTCTGCGCCTGGCAGGACGGCACAGACGAACTCGACGTGGTGCTCAACGTCGGCCGCCTGAAGGCGGGCGAGACCGACGCCGTCGGCCACGAACTCGCCGAGGTCGTCGCCGCCGTCCCCGTCCCGGTGAAGGTCATCATCGAAACCGCTCTCCTGACCGACGCGCAGAAGCACACCGCTTGCGAACTCGCCAGGGACGCGGACGCCGACTTCGTGAAGACCTCCACGGGCTTCGCCGACGGCGGCGCGACCGTGGCCGACGTCGAACTGATGAGCGAGTACCTGCCGGTCAAGGCCAGCGGCGGCGTCGGAGACTACGAGACGGTCCGCGCGATGCTCGACGCCGGGGCCGAGCGCATCGGCGCGAGCGCCGGCGTCGAGATCGTCACGGACTTCCTCGAACACTACGCGTAGCCCGCACCGACGTCCCCGAAACCGCACGCGCGAGCGGGCGATCAATACTAGAATACAACTGCTACACGCCCCCAGAATACAACTGGACCACGACCGGGCCGCGACCGGCCCTCAGCCCGCCGCCGGCACCCCGACTCGCCGTGCTGGCGCCACCGTCCCCGTCCCGTTCGTCCGTGTCCCGTTCGTCCGTGTCCCGTTCGTCCCGGACGTCGTCCCGTTCTCGACGACGACGTAGCGACGGCCCACCTGGGAGGCGAGCAGCTCGTCCACCGGCGCGTGGTCGTCCCGCAGGACCGGCACGTCCGTCGTGTCGATCTCGCTCGCGGGGACGTACTGGTGGACCTCCGCCGAGAGGTCCAGCCCGACGTCGCGGCGGTCGTTCCGGCGGGCGAGCGCCGATTCCGTGAGCCGCCGGTCCGAGACCGTCGCCACGAGCTCGATGTTCTGGAGGAACGGGGTGACGGTGGTCGGGAAGCTGTAGACCCGCGGGAAGGTCGCCTCCAGGGTCTTCACCTCGGCGCGGTAGAACGCCGACCCGGAGCCCGAGGTCGCGGAGATGACGTTGGCGAGGACGACGCCGTCGGAATCGAGGTGGTCGCGGACCAGCCGCATGAACTCGACGGTCGTCAGGTGGAAGGGGACGCGGTCCTTCCGGAAGGCGTCGAGGAAGATGACGTCGTAGGTGCGGTTGGTCGATTCGAGGAACCGGCGCCCGTCCTCCACGTGGACGTTCAGTCGCGGCGAGTCGGGCACGTCGAAGTAGCGCCGCGCGGCCCCGACGACCGCCGGGTCGATCTCGACTACGTCGACGGTCACGTTCGGGTACTCGGCGAGGAATCGCTTCGGGCCGGAGAAGCCGCCCCCGCCGACGAACAGCACCCGGTCGACGTTCTCGGCGAACAGCATCGGGAGGTGGAAGTAGCGGGTGTAGGAAAAGACGCAGCCCTGGCGACCGTCGGTGTAGGTCGCGCTGTGTCGCACCCCGTCGAGGTAGAGGGTGCGGACGCCGTGGTCGTCGGCGACGACGAGGTGCTGGTAGGTGGTCTGGGTCTCGTAGACGACCGTCGACCCGGGCGTGACGCCGTACGCGGCGACCGTGCCGGTCCCGACGAGGACGAGCGCGGCGACGACGATGCGCGTCCAGCCGCGCACGTCCGACCCCGGGACGACGAGCGCCGCCCCGAAGAGCAGGAGCGCGCCGAAACCGAGTTCGACGCCGAGGACGCCGAGTGCGGGCACCAGCACGAACGTCGTGGCGAACGCGCCGACGATGCTCCCCACCGTGCCGACGGCGTACACCCGCCCGGAGGCGCTCCCGGTGCTCCGCCGACCGGAGAGTTCGGCTGCGTAGGGACTGACGAAGCCGAGGGCGAACGTCGGCGGCCCGAAGAGCACCGCCACGGGGACTATCGGGGCGAACCGGGCCGGGACGGGGAGGGCCGCCCCGAGCTGGATGACCAGGTCGCCCGCGAGCGCGACGACGGCCACGAAGCCGGCGGCGTAGACCAGCACGCGGGCGATTCCCCCGCCGGAGGCGTGCGCGGGAGCGCGACGCCCGCCGAGCGCGTAGCCGAGGCTCAGCGCCGTCAGGAAGACCCCGATGACCGCCCCCCATGTGAAGACGCTGCTCCCGAACGCGGGCGCGAGCAGCCGTCCAGCCAGTATCTCGAAGCCCATGCTCACGACGCCAGCCACCAGCACGGCCGCTTCTGTTGGGTCGAGGAGCCGCTTTGGGGACCGTGTGGACACGGGCGGCTGTAGCACCCCCAGGCAGTTATAGTTCGACCGCAGATTCGACCGGGACGGGTGGGTGCGCGACCGGCCCGCTCAGGCGAGGGCGACGGCCGCCAGCGCGCGCAGTTCGCGGCGCTTCAGCAGGACGAAGCCGGCGAGGATGACGGCGAAGCCGCCGACCGTCGTGGGGGTGATGGGCTCGGCGAGCAGCAGCCAGCCGGCGACGGCCGCGACGACGGGACTGGCGTAGGCGACCAGGTTCACCTCCAGCGGCCCGTACCTGGCGAGCAGGTCGAAGTAGACGATGTAGGCGACGGCGCTGGCGAAGATGCCGAGGTAGAGGACCGCCACGACGGCCGTGAGCGTCGGGTCGATGGCCGCGGGCGATTCGCCGAGGCCGAGGCCCACGGCGTTGAGCATGACGCCGCCGACGAGCATGGCCCACGCCGTGAGCGGGACGACGGAGAGCGTCCGCTCGCCGCGGTCGAGGAGCACGCTCCCGAGCGAGACGCTCACGGCCGCGAGGAGGACGACGGCCGGCCCGAGGACGCCCGCCGTCACGACCTGGTTCGGAGCCGGTCGCGCGATGATGGCGACACCGACCAGTCCCAGGACGACGCCGGCGATACCCGTCGGCGAGTGCGGGCGCGTCGGAAGCAAGGTCCAGGCGAACGCCGTCGTCAGGATGGGGACGAGGCTGAACACCACCGACGCGACGGCGCCGTTCGTGAACTGCTGGCCCACGAACACGAGGCCGTTGCCGCCGACGAGGAACGTCCCGGCCACGAGCACGGCGGTCCAGTCGCTCCGAGTCCGGGGCCGCCAGTCGTCGCGGGCCACGACGACGTATGCGAGGAGGAGCAGTCCGCCGGCGTAGTAGCGACACGCCGCGAACAGCACCGGCGGGAAGAAGGGGAGCCCGGCGTCGATGGCCGGGTAGGAGACGCCCCAGAGCACGGCGAGCGCGACGAACAGCGTCAGATGCCGGTACCGGGACACGTCCGCTCCATCGCAGGAGGGTGTTATGAGCCTGACTGTTCCGGGTGCGACTGGACCAGGCCGTCGTCGCCACTGGAACGGGATTCCGTCCTGGCCCGACCGTCGAACCATCGAGCCCGGACCGTCGGGCTTTTGGCCGCCGCACGCCAAGTCGGGGCAGACGATGGCCCGCTACCACATCGAGACGTACGGCTGTACGTCGAACCGCGGGGAGAGCCGCGAGATCGAGCGGCTCCTCCGCGACGCGGGCCACCACCCGGTCGACGGGCCGGGGGAGGCGGACGTCTCCATCCTCAACACCTGCACCGTCGTCGAGAAGACCGAGCGCAACATGCTCCGGCGGGCGCGGGAGCTGGAGTCCGAGACCGCCGACCTCATCGTCACCGGCTGCATGGCGCTCGCGCAGGGCGAGGCGTTCCGCGACGCCGGGGTCGACGCCCGGGTCTGCCACTGGGACGAGGTGCCGACCGCGGTCGGCAACGGCGAGTGCCCGACGCCGACCCCCGACGCCGAGCCCGTCCTCGACGGCGTGGTCGGCATCCTTCCCATCGCCCGGGGCTGTACGAGCGACTGCTCGTACTGCATCACCAGGCGGGCGACCGGGCACATCGAGAGCCCGCCGGTCGAGGCGAACGTCGAGAAGGCGCGCGCGCTGGTCCACGCCGGGGCGAAGGAGCTCCGCATCACGGGCCAGGACACCGGCGTCTACGGCTGGGACACCGGCGAGCGGAAGCTCCACGAGCTGCTCGACCGGATCTGCGACATCGACGGCGAGTTCCGGGTGCGCGTCGGCATGGCGAACCCGAAGGGCGTCCACGGCATCCGCGAGGAGCTGGCGGCCGTCTTCGCCGAGCGCGAGAAGCTCTACAAATTCCTGCACGCCCCGGTGCAGTCCGGCTCGAACGACGTCCTCGCCGACATGCGCCGCCAGCACCAGGTCCGGGAGTTCGTCGAGGTGACCGAGACGTTCGACGCGGCCCTCGACTACTGGACGCTCTCGACGGACTTCATCGTCGGCTTCCCCACGGAGACCGACGCCGACCACCGCCAGAGCCTCGCCCTGCTCAGGGAGACCCGCCCGACGAAGGTGAACGTCACGCGCTTCTCGAAGCGCCCCGGGACCGACGCCGCCGCGATGAAGGGCCTGGGCGGCACCACGAAGAAGGAGCGCTCGCGCGAGATGACCGAGGTGAAGATGGACGTCGTCGGCGCGGCCTACGAGGCGATGGTCGGCGAGCGTCGCCGGGACTGCCTCGTCGTCGAACCCGGCACGGGCGACTCGGTGAAGTGCCGGGACCGGGCCTACCGCCAGATAGTCGTCCAGCGAGCCTCCGAGTACGGACTGGAACCGGGCGACTTCGTCGACCTCGAGGTGACGGGGCAGCAGACGGTCTACGCCGTCGGCGAGCCCGTGTAGGGACCCTGTCTTCGCTCGTGCCGCTGGTCAGAACTCGCGGAGCGTCCGCTGGTCGCGCCGGAGCGCCACGGCGTCGTAGCCGTACTCGCCCGCGAGGTGGTGGGCCAGGTCGGCGGCGAAGCCGTGGTGCGTGTAGACCGTCTCGGGGTCGACGGCCCGGACGAGCGCCACGAGCTCGTCGAAGTCGCAGTGGTCCGTCAGGACGAACGACTCGTCGTAGCCCGTCCGGTAGCGGTACGAGTCGTCTACCGCCCACCCCGAGAAGCCCGCGGTGAGCGCCCCCAGACGCTCGATTGCCGACCGAACCTGGGCCGACCGGCCCGCGGACGCGGGGGCGACGAGCACGTCGTCGGGGCGGAGTGCGTCCACCTCCGCGAGCGACGTCGCAGGGAACGAGTGGTCGGTGGCCGCCTCGATGGCCGCGTTGACGGCGGCGACGGACGGATACACGACGAGGCGGCGGTCCGTCGCACGCCGGGCGAGCCACTGGAGCTTCTGGGCCCGACCGAGCGCGTAGCCGAAGAGGACGAGCGGCGTCGTCGGGTGGTCGCGTATCCAGTCGGTTATCTCGGCCTCGACGGCCGCCTGCGGTGGGAACCGGTAGTCCGGTCGTCCGTACGTCGCCTCGACGACGAGGACGTCGGCGTCGACCGGCTCGAACCCCGCGAGGTACGCCCGGTCGCGGGTCGAGACGTCGCCCGTGTAGAGGTAGCGCCGGTCCGTCTCCACGAGCGCGGCGCGCGAGCCGACGACGTGGCCCGAGGGGAGGAGCGTCACCGCGTCCGTCGCCTCCACGTGGTCGAGTTCGACGCCGCTCCGGGCCTCGACCAGCACGGCGGTCGCGGCCGAGCAGACGACCGGCTCGCCCGCGCTCGACGGCGTATGGTCGCCGTGCGCGTGGCTGACGACCCGGACGTCGCCCGAGGCCGACCGGGAGTCGGCGACGACGGTGAGCGCCCCCGCCTCGATGTGGATGCCGTCGCGCTCCCGGATCATGCTACTCGAACCGGATCGCGGTGTCCGGGGACTCGACGACGGCGCCGTCCTGGGCCGCGAACGCCTCGTGGAGGTGGTCGTATGTCTCCTCGATTGCCTCCACGATGACCTTCGTGTCGCCGACGACGGGCATGAAGTTGGTGTCGCCCCGCCAGCGCGGCACGACGTGGGTGTGCAGGTGGTCGCCGATGGAGCCGCCGGCGGCCGCGCCGCCGAGGTTGAGCCCCGCGTTGAAGCCGTCCGGGCCCATCGCCGCCCGGAGCGCGGAGAGCGTCCGCTGGGTGAGCCGCGCGTGGTCGAGGAGCGTCTCGTCGTCGAGGGCCTCGTAGGCCCCGGTGTGCTCGTAGGGGATGACCATGACGTGGCCGGGGTTGTACGGGTAGTTGTTGCACATCACGAACGCGTGTGCGCTCCGGGCGACGATCAGGTCCTGGCGGTCGGCGTCGCGGGCCGGCAGCTCGCAGAAGACACAGCCCTCGACGTCCGCGTTCCGCTCGTCGCGCTCGACCCACTCGATGCGCCAGGGGGCGAACAGCTGCTCCATACCGGCACCTCTGCTCGCGCACCTAAAGCTCCCGTGGTCGGCGCGGTGGTCTCGTCTGCGCCGGGTCCGGTCCCGGTACGTACGTGCCCTCGCCGGGGCGGCAGAGGTCGGCGACGCATCGATGGTCCTCTCGGCGTGGCGCGACCCCGTCGGTGACCGACAGCTTCGGCCACTACCAGGACAACTCCAGAGCGATCGGAACCGACGATTCACAGACACGTAATCTGAATGACGGTCTGAGACGGGCCGATAAACCGTTTCGGGCCGTTTCCGCCCGTATCGCAGATTAGGTCTCCGCAGTCTTGCGATTGAACGGTCCGAACGATGCCAACGGAGTCCGATTTTTATACCCACCTCCATCGTAGCCGGTCGGTGACGGAGGTTCCCCTGATGGCCAGCAAGACACCGGGATTTAGCGAACTGGCGGAACTGTGTGAAGACTGCGGACGAGAGACGCCGCACAGCGTCTCCGTCGAGCTGAAGACGGAGAGCAAGAAAAAGGAGAACGCGGAGTTCTCGCGCGAACCCTATCGGGTGACGGTCTGTCGCGTCTGTGGCACGGAGCGGAGCCAGCGGATGAACAACGCCTGAGTCGGGACCGTTCGGCCCTCCACCTCTTCGGTCGACCCGCCGTTCCGGGTCGCATTCGGTCGCGTTCTCGCGCTCTCGTTCCGGTCAGTCGCGACACCGTCCGTCGGGCTCGGTCGGCCGGCTCAGCGTGCGGTCGTTATCTCGCAGCCGTCCTCGGTCACGATGACGGTGTGTTCGGCCTGACTGACCAGCGTGCCGTCGGCCTCCTTGAGCACCGGGTAGCTCCTGACCGCGCCGTTCATCTCCAGCCGGCGGAGCGACATCTCCGCCCGGGGCTGGTCGAGCCAGCGGACGGCGAAGGGGAGCTCCCGGTAGGTCTCCTCGACGTGCTCGAGGAGCGCTCTGGCCTGCCGGTTGCGGACCCTGGGGGAGCCCTCCAGGGAGTAGATCTCGGTCTTGCTCCCCTCGGTGACCTTGCCCGAGCCGTCCGTGGCGAACGGCTCGATGGCGAGCACGTCGCCCGGCTCGAGGTCCACGCCGGTGTCCACGCCGACGTTCGGGACGTTGGGCGCGGTGTGGGCGTCGTACTGGGCCAGCCCGTGGCCGGTGAGGTTGACGATCGGGTTGTAGCCGTACGCGCGGATCACGTCCTCGATCTCGGCACCGACCTCCCCGGTGTGGACGCCCGGCGCGACCACGTCGAGGGCGGCCTCCAGGGCCTCCTCGGCGGCCTCCGTGAGTTCGGGGTTACCCGAGAGGTCAACGGTGACGGCGGCGTCGGCGATCCAGCCGTCCACGTGGACGCCGAGGTCGAGACAGACCATGTTCTCCGCGAACGTCGCGTCGTCGTCCGGTCCCGGCGTGGCGTGGGAGGCCTCCTCGTCGAGGCTGACGTTCGCCGGGAACGCCGGCTCGCCACCGAGCTCACGGATGCGAGACTCGGCGAACTCGGCGACGTCGAGCAGACGCTCGCCGACCGCGACGCGCTCTGCGGTCTCGTCAAGGGCCCGCGCGAGGATGTCGCCGGCCTCCAGATAGCACTCGTACGCCTCGTCGCTTAGGTCCCCTACAGACATGCCTCCCGGTTCGGGCGACCGGTGGAAAGGTCTTGCGTTCACGCGGCCCCCCGGTTCGCCCGACCGCCACGACGCTGCGACGCCGCGACATGCGGGTGCGACCGATCCTCGTCCCCCGGAGCAGTGACTCGGCGTCGCGACGACCGACCCGTCTCTCGCCAGATGCGTCTCGTCGCGCGCGGAACGACGTCGCCCGTCGCCCACAGCCGACCATCCGGGGACGCGCTCAGCGGTCCGCCGATGGTGACAGTCGACGGAGAGGTCTGGCGGATTCCCGTCGCGAGTGCCGGATAGCGGTCACTATCAGAGCGAACGTTAGAAACACGGTACCGGTGGTATGGCGGGTTTACTCGCGCAGTTCCAGTGAAACAGTCAGGCCGGTTTATCCGCACAATCGGACAACAGTCAGACGCATGAAGCGAGAAGCGCTAGTAGTGCTCACCGCGACACTCCTCGTGCTCGCCGGCGTCACCGCGACGCTCGGCGGGGGGAGCGCGGCGAGCACGCCCCGCACGACAGACGACGGGACCGTGACCCTCCAGAACGTCCAGGTCGGCGAGCTCCGACTGGCGAACGCGACGATCGAGAACGTGACCATCGAGCGACTCGACGTGAACCGCCTGGTGACGGGCAACCGGACCATCACCAGCGGCGTCTTCACGAACGCGAGCCTCTCCTCGCTCACCGTCTCGGACGTCTCGCTCTCGAACGTGTCCACGAGCGACCGCGCCGCCCTCGACCGGCTCTTCGGCGCACTCGCGGGCGGCGCGGCGGTGACGACGACCACGGCCACCACGACCGCCAACGTGACGAACGAGACGACCACCGCGATGGGCAACGAGACGACGGCAATGGCCAACGAGACCACCACCGCGATGGGTAACGAGACGAACGCGACGATGGGCAACGAGACCACCGCCGACGCGACCAACGCCTCCGCCAACAGCTCTGCCGACGTCTCCTACGACCTCCAGCAGCAGAACAACACCACCGCCCCCGCGAACGAGACCACGACGGCGATGGCCAACGAGACGAACGCGACGATGGGTAACGAGACCACCACCGTCAACGAGACCACGACGACCGCGAACGAAACCACCACCGTCAACGAGACCACGACCACGACGGAGACGACGACCGCGCCGGCCGGCGGTGCCACGACCATCCAGCACCTCACGATAGCGCACCTCACCGTCGACACGCTCCGCATCGAGGACCTCACCGTCCGGAACGACCAGACCGGGCTCTTCGGCGGCGGACCGGGAGCCAACGCGACGGCGAACGTGACCACGACGGCGATGGCCAACGTGACCACGACGGCCAACGAGACGACCACCGCCAACGTGACCACGACGGCCAACGAGACGACGACGGCGATGGCCAACGAGACGAACGCGACGATGGGCAACGAGACCACCGCCGACGCGACGATGGGCAACGAGACGAACGCCTCCGCCAACAGCTCCGCCGACGTCTCCGACGACCTCCAGCAGCAGAACAACACCACCGTCTCCAACACCACCGCCCCCGCGAACGAGACGACCACCGCCAACGTGACCACGACGGCCAACGAAACCACCACCGTCAACGAGACCACCACGGCGAACGAGACGACCACCGTCACCGAGACGACGACCGCGGGAGAGGGGCTCGGGACCGTCCGCATCGACTCGATGCAGGTCGAGACGATGACCATCTCGTCGATGACGGTCGAGACGGCGACGCTCGCGACCGGCGCGGCGGGCAACGCGACCGGCGGGGTCGCCAACGCGACCGGCGCGAACAACACCACGACGGCGTCGATGGCCGGGGCCGGGTCGGCTGACGTGGTCATCGGGAACCTCACGGCCGGGAACCTCACCGTCGGCCAGGCCAGCGCCGGCACGCTCGAACTCGGCGTGCGCTCGGGCTTCAGCGGCCTGGTTGTCGTCAGCGCGCAGCTGCCCGACACCGTCGAGGAGCGCGGGAACTTCACCGTCCAGCTGACCGTCACGAACGTCGGGACCGAGCGCACCGGCGCGCAGGTCCAGTACCGCGTCGCCGGCAACCTCATCAAGCAGGCCATCGTCGCCGGGGTCGAACCGGGCGAGACCCGGACCGTCACGCTCGACGTCTCGCTCGGCCGCTTCCCGGCGGGGGTCTACGAACAGGAGGTGCTGACGCGTAACAGCAGCTACACGGGACAGCTCTCCATCGTCCCCGCGCCGACCGAGACGACGGCCACGACCACGACGGCCAACGTCACGGCCGGGAACCAGACCACCGCGATGAACGAGACGACGACCGCCGCGAACGAGACGACGACCGCCGCGAACGAGACCACGATGGCCAACGAGACGACGACCGCCGCGAACGAGACCACGATGGCCAACGAGACGACGACCGCGGCCGGGAACGCGTCCGGGTAGCCCAGCCCGGCCAGGCTCGGAATTTTTCCCGCGGACGCTCTCGTCACGTCGACCGACGCGCACCCTCAATCAGTCCGCCGATTGCGGCTCGTCTGCATCGCCTCGCTGTTGTAGGCGCTTCCCGCGCCGCCGTCGGCGTCGAGGACGATGACGCCCGCGGTCGAACCCGTGAGCTCCTCGAAGTTCGCCATCGCGCGGTCGGCGGCGCGCTGGGCGTCGTCGCCCGCCTCGAGGTAGCGGACCGCGCGCTCGGAGAGCGTGACCTTCGCGATGTCCTCGCCCGCGCCGGTCGCGCTCGCGCCGCCCGCCGGCGAGGCGTAGAAGCCACAGCCGACCTGGGGCACGTCGCCGACCCGACCGGCGAGCGCGAACCACCGCCCGCCGGTCGAGGTCGCCGTGGCGACCTGGCCGTCCGCGACCGCGACGGCGCCCACCGTGTCGTGGTCCTGCGGGTTCCGCTCGCTCGACGGGTCCGCGGCGCTCCCCGCCGCGCCTCCGCCGAAGCGCTCCGCGAGCCAGTCGAGGTGCTCGCGCGGCGGTGAGCCCCGCGGCGGGTCGGCGTCCGCCCACCGCTCTCGGGAGCGGTCGGTCCAGAGGTCGACGCCGGTCTCGACGCCGAAGTCGGCCGCGAGGGAGACCGCGTGCTCGCCGCTGACGAGGACGTGGGGCGTCTCCGCCAGGACGACGCGAGCCGCGCTGACGGCGTGCTCGACGCCGGGCATCGAGCAGACCGCGCCCACCTCGCGGTCGCCCGTCATGACGCCGGCGTCGGTGCGGATCTCGCCGTCGCTCTGGACGGCCCCGCCACGGCCCGCGTTGAATCGAGGCGACGATTCGAGGACGCGGACGGCCGCCTCGACGGCGTCGAGCGGGGAGTCGGCATCGGCACCCGCCGCGGCCGCCTCGTCGAGGACCGCCCGTCTCGGTTCGGGTTCGTCCGGGGCGTGGCCGGCACCGCCGTGGACGATGACGTGCATACGTCGGCCGACCCGCGCCGCCGGCTTAACTGTGCCCGATTCCGGAGCGACGTGAACGGGCGACCCGCGGGCGAACAACGTCGGCGCGTCGCGCCGGCAAACAGCAGGCCTTTTTACTCGCCTCCGCCATCCTCAAGGTGGTATGAGCTACGAGTTCGAGAAGGTCGAAGTTCCCGAGGACGGGGAGCCGATCACGGCGGTAGACGACGAGGGTGACGAGCTCGACGTCCCCGAGAACCCGATCGTCCCGATCATCTACGGCGACGGGACCGGCGTAGACATCGGACCGGCCGCCCAGCAGGTCCTGGAGGCCGCCGCCGACGCGACGGGCCGGGAGATCCACTGGATGCGCCTCTACGCGGGCGAGAGCGCCCGCGAGCGGTACGGCGAGAACCTCCCAGACGACACCGTCCAGGCCATCCGCCGGTTCCGGGTCGCCATCAAGGGCCCGCTCACGACGCCGGTCGGCTCGGGCTTCCGCAGCCTGAACGTCGCGCTGCGCAGGAAGCTCGACCTCTACACCAACATGCGGCCGACCTACCACCTCGACGGCGTCCCCTCGCCGGTCAAGCACCCCGAGCGGATGGACATGGTCAACTTCCGCGAGAACACCGAGGACGTCTACGCCGGCATCGAGTGGGAGGCCGGTACCGAGGACGTAGCGCGGGTCAAGGCGTTCGTCGAGGAGGAGATGGGCTTCGACGACACCATCCATCCCGGCCCGGTCGGCCTCGGGCTCAAGCCCATCACCGAGTTCGGCACCAAGCGCCTGGTCCGGAAGGCCATCGACTACGCCCTCGAACACGACCGCGACACCGTGACGCTGGTCCACAAGGGCAACATCATGAAGTTCACCGAGGGCGCGTTCCGCGACTGGGGCTACGAGGTCGCCGAGGAGGAGTACGGCGACGAGGTCATCACCGAGGACACGCTCTGGAAGGAACGCGACGGCGAGCCGCCGGCGGACGCCGTCGTCGTCAACGACCGCATCGCCGACAACATGCTCCAGCAGCTCCTGTTGCGCACGGACCAGTACGACGTCCTGGCGATGCCGAACCTCAACGGCGACTACCTCTCGGACGCCGCGGGCGCCCAGATCGGCGGCCTCGGCATCGCCCCCGGCGCGAACATCGGCGACGGCCGCATGCTCGCCGAGCCGGTCCACGGCTCCGCGCCGAAGTACGCCGGCCAGGACAAGGTCAACCCCTCCGCGATGATCCTCTCCGGGCGCATCATGCTCGAGTACATGGGCTGGGGCGACGCCGCGGACCTGGTCCGCGACGCCGTCGAGGCCCAGATCTCCGCGAAGCGCGTGACCTACGACATCGAGCGCCAGATCGAGGGCGGGACGAAGCTGGCGACCAGCGAGTTCGCGGCGGAGGTCGCAGAGCGCATCTACGAGCTGGCCTGAGAGGCGGGCCAGCAGGTTCCGCTCGTTTCGTCGCTGGTTCGGCAAGTTTCAAATCGGTTTTTCCCGTGGTCTGACCTGCATACATAGAGTTACACAGGATTACAGACGCTTACAAACTGCCTCGCGTCGGCGAATCGGGCTACTTCGACCGGACCCGACCGCCTCGCGAGGGTTTCGGGCACGGCTCGGCCGGTTCCGCCGTCCACTCGCTTCCCACGTACTCCCGCCCTCCACGCCGGACCCCTCACGTAATCCCGACCATCGTCCGACCCGGCCACCAACTCGACGACCACTGCCCGGGTCTCCCGCCCGATTCCTCAAGCCTTATCTACCGTTTCCGAGAACAGCGTCCACATGCGTCTCCTGCTGCCGGTCGAGCGGCTCGGGGCCGCCGACGCCGTCACGCTGCTGAACGTCGTCTTCGGCTTCGTGACCGTCGTCGCGGCGCTCGCGGTCGGCCCCGGACTGGCGGCCCGGCTGGTCCTGCTGGCGGCCATCGCGGACGGCCTCGACGGGGTCGTCGCCCGGGTCTACGGCGGCTCGGAGGTCGGACCGCTGCTCGACTCGGTGGCCGACATCGTCTCCTTCACGGTCGCGCCGGCGCTGGTCGTCTACGCCGCCGTCAGCGCAGGGTGGGGCGTGTCCCTCTCCTCGCCGTCGGCGCGCCTCGCCGTCGCGCTGCTCGTGCCCGCGCTGTTCGTCGTCTCCTCCGTCGTCCGGACCGTCCTCTACACGGTCTACGGCGACGAGTTCGAGCGCCGCCCCGGTGTCCAGAACACGCTCGCCTCCACCATCCTCGTCGCGGGCTACCTCGCCGGGGTCACGCTGCCGGTCGTCCTGCTGGTCGCGACCGTCGCGCTCGCGGTGCTGATGGTCGCCAACGTCCCTTACCCCAAACTCTACGCCCGCGACGCGCTCGCCATGGGCGTCGTGCAGGCGCTCGCCATCCTCGTCCCCGGCGCGTTCGGGCGGCTGTTCCCCCGCCTCCTGCTGCTGGCCGCGCTGGCCTACCTCGTGCTCGCGCCCCGGTTCTACTGGCGCGCGGAGACCGTGGTGTAGGGCGGCCCGACTCCCGGCTACGACGGGCGGATGCGGGCGAGCGCGTCGCCGCGCTCGAACTCCTCGTTCTCTCCGACGAGGACCTCGACGACTTCGCCGGTCGCCGGCGCGGGCACGTCCACGCTCACCTTCTCGATCTGGATCTCGGCGATGGTGTCGCCCTCCTCTACTCGCCCGCCCTCGCGGACGAACCAGTTGGCGACGATCGCCTCCGTGACGTCCTCGGCGTCGGCGGGCCACACGGCCCCCGAGTCCACGTCGACTGGCTCTCCGCTCATTCGTGGACGGCCCAGACGGCCCGCGAGATGTCCTCGACGCCCGGCTGTACCTCCCGCTCCAGCGGCCTGGCGTACGGGATGGGCACGTCGGGGATGGCCACGCGCTCGACCGCCGCGAGGTCGTCGAGGGCTTCCTCGGCGACGCGGGCGACGATCTCGCCGGTCACCCCGAACGAGCGGTAGTCCTCGTCGACGACGACGAGCTTGCCGGTCTTGCGGACGGAGTCGAGCACCGCCTCGGTGTCGAGCGGGACGAGCGTCCGCAGGTCGATGACCTCGACGTCGACGTCGTCGGCCAGGTCCTCGGCGGCCTCCAGGGCACGGTGGACGTGGAGTCCGAGCGTGACGACCGTGACGTCCTCACCCTCGCGCTTGACCGCAGCCTCCCCGAACTCGATCTCGTAGTCGTCCTCCGGCACTGGAGTCTTCGGCCCCTCTGGGGCGGGCATCCAGCCCAGGCCCATCAGGCGCTTGTGGAACATGTAGACGACGGGGTCGTCGGCGCGGATGGCGCGGTGCATCAGCCCCTTGGCGTCGTAGGCGTTCGAGGGGACGACGACCTTCATGCCCGGCAGGTGGGCGAACGTGCCGTAGAGCGTCTGGGAGTGCTGGGCGGCGTCGTTGTACGTGCCGCCGACGGCCGTCATCAGCACCATCGGGACGCTGACGGAGCCACCCGACATGTAGGTGTTCTTGGCCATCTGGTTGTAGATCTGGTCCATCGTCACGCCGAAGAAGTCCACGAACATCAGCTCCGCGATGGGGCGCATCCCGGCCTGTGCGGCCCCGACGGCCGCGCCGATGAACCCCGTCTCGCTGATGGGCACGTCCATGATCCGGTCGCGGCCGAACTGCTCCAGAAGCCCCTGCGTGCTGTCGAAGATGCCGCCGTAGTCGGCGACGTCCTCGCCCATGACGAACACCTCCTCGTCTGCCTCCATCTCCGAGGCGATGGCCTCGACCATCGCCCGGCTCATCGTCAGCTCGCGGCCGGTCGCCTCCTGGGCCGCCTCCGACTCGGCCATCACTCGTCACCTCCGGGGGCCCCGGTGGCCGCCGGTGGCTCGTGCATGCCCGCGGCGGGCTCCGTGAACACGTCCTCGTAGGCGGTCTCCGGGTCGGGCTCGGGCTGCTCTTTGGCCCACTCGATGGCGTCCTCGACGCGCTGGTAGGCGCGCTCGCGGATGGACTCGATCTCGTCGTCGCCGACGCCGGCCTCGCGGAGGTGCGCTTCCATCCGCTCGATGGAGTCGCGCTCCTTGGCGAACTCCACGTCCGACTTCGGCCGGTAGGCCTGGGCGTCGCCCATGAAGTGGCCCATCCGCCGGTGGACCTGCACCGAGAGGAGCGTCGGGCCGTTGCCGTCCCGGGCGCGCCCGATGGCCTCCTCGGCCGCCTCGTAGACCGCGACCGCGTCGTCGTACTCGACGCGGACGCCCGGCATGTCGAAGCCGCCGGCCCGCTCGGAGGCGTACTCGACGTCGGTGACGCGCTCGGGCGGCATGCTGATGGCCCAGTCGTTGTCCTCGACGACGAAGAGGACGGGCAGGTCGTGGACCGCCGCCAGGTTGAGCGACTCGAAGAAGCCGCCCTGGTCGATGGCTCCCTCGCCGAGGAAGGCGACGGCGACGTCGTCGGTGTTGCGCTTTTTCGCCGCCATCGCGGCCCCGACGGCCGGCGGACAGCCCTCGGCGATGATGCCCGAGCACGCGAAGTTCACGTCCGGGTCGAAGAGGTGCATGTGCCCGCCCTTCCCCCGGCAGAGCCCGGTCTCGCGGCCGAATATCTCGGCGGTCATGCGCTCTAAGTCGACGCCCTTGGCGATGGCGACGTGGTGCGGTCGGTGCGGTCCGGTCACGGTGTCGGCCTCGCGGAGGTGGGCACAGACGCCCGCGGCCGCGGCCTCCTGGCCCGCCGCCAGGTGGAGCTCGCCCGGAATCGGCCCGGCCGAGATGTCGAAGGCGGGTTCCTTTCCCTCCAGGTACTCCTCTTGCAGGCGCTCCTCGTAGTGGCGCGCCGTGACCATCCACTCGTACATCTGCTGTAGTTCGTTAACAGTCGGCATACTCTCCCCGTACGTGTCTACCACCACTGGGCTATTAAATCTGAGAGCGACCCGGGGGCGACCGGCGCCCCTCGAGAGCTGTCAGAACTCGACGGGTCGGGACCCGACCACGCGGACCGACGGCACCGACGCACCGCGGGAGAAGCCCTAATGCCGTAGCCGACGAACGTACACGACGGAGGCGGGGAGAGGAACCGAGGCCGGCGACGAGCCCCCACTCGACTCATGACCATCACGCTGCCAGTCAAGCGAACGACCGGCGCGACCCTCCGCGAGCGCCTGTCCGAGAACGCAGTCGAGCACGTCCTGCCGGCGCGCTACCTCCGGCGGGACGCACACGGGGCCGTGACCGAGACGCCCGCGGAGCTGTTCCGGCGCGTCGCCGAGAGCGTGGCCGCGGCGGAAGCCGAGCACGGCGGGGACGCGGACCGCTGGGCGGCCCGATACGAGACGCTCCTGACCGAGCTGGCGTTCGTCCCGAACTCGCCGACGCTGATGAACGCCGGCACGGAGACCCCCCAGCTCGCGGCGTGTTTCGTCATCTCGCCGCGGGACAGCCTGGCGTCCATCTTCGAGACGCTCGGCCACGCCGCCGCGGTCTTCCAGAGCGGTGGCGGCGTCGGCTACTCCTTCTCGGGTCTGCGGCCGCGGGGCGACCCCGTCAGCGCCGCCGGCGGGGTCGCGAGTGGCCCCGTCTCGTTCATGCGGGTCTACGACGAGATGTGCGAGCAGATCCGACAGGGCGGGCGGCGACGCGGCGCGCAGATGGCCGTCCTCCGGGCCGACCACCCCGACGTCGGCCGGTTCTGCGTCGCGAAGCGCGAGGAGGGGGCGCTCGCCAACTTCAACGTCTCCGTCGGCGTCACGGACGCCTTCGCCGACTCGGTCGAGGGGGACGCGGACTACCCGCTCGTCAACCCGCGCACCGGCGAGCAGCACCGCGTCACCGACGCGACGGCCGCGTTCTACGACCCGGCGTTCGCGGACGCCCACGAGTCGGCCGTAGAAGAGAACCTCTGGCGCGACTACGCTGAGGAGATACCCGGACTGGCGGGCTATCGCGACCGCGTCGACCTCGCGGTCGGCGAGCCGGCCGCGCTGCCGGCCGGCCTCGTCTGGCGGCTGGTGGTCGACGGCGCGTGGCACAACGGCGAGCCAGGGCTGTGCTTTCTCGACGAGATCAACCGGGAGCACAGCTTCGACGTGGCGGCCCACCCGACCCACCGAATCGCGGCGACCAACCCCTGCGGGGAGCAGCCCTTAGAGGAGTTCGAGGCTTGCACCCTCGGGCACGTCAACCTCTCCGTGATGGCCGCCGAGGGGCGCACGCCGTGGCCGAGCTTCCGGGGAGGGGATGGGAGCGGAGGCAGTGGTGGCGAGGACGACGGCGACGGAGACGACGGCGACGACTCGCTGTCGGCGGCCGTGGAGGCGTTCCTCGACCTGGCCGTCGACCGGGAGCGACTCGACCGGACGGTCCGGGACGGCGTCCGCTTCCTCGACGACGTGGTGACCGCGGGCGAGTTCCCGCTCTCCGAGATACGCCGACAGTCGTCGGCCCTGCGGAAGATCGGCCTCGGCGTGATGGGGTTCGCCGAGCTCGTACTCCAGTTCGGCGTCCGCTACGGCAGCGACGCCTCGATCGAGATCGGCCGGCAGCTGATGGCGCACGTGAACCGCGTCGCCACGGACGAGAGCCACGAGCTCGCCGCGGAGCGGGGGTCGTTCCCGGAGTGGGGCGACTCGAAGTACGCCGACCCGCTGGCCTACCCCGACTGGTTCGAGCGCCACACCGGGGCGACCGCGGCCGACTGGCCCGACGGCTACCCCGTGCGCAACCACAGTACGACGTCGGTGGCGCCGACCGGCACCACCTCGATGCTGGCGAACACGTCCGGCGGCATCGAGCCGCTGTTCAACGTCGCCTACTTCAAGAACGTCGCCGAGGACGTTCGCGGCGAGGACCTGCTCGTGGAGTTCGACGACTACTTCCTGCGGGTGCTCGCGGCGAACGACCTCGACGTCGAGGCGGTCCGGGCGGAGGCCCGCGAGCTGCTCCGGACGGGCGAGTTCCGGGGGGGACGCGACCTCTCCATCCCCACGGAGATCGCCGAGACGTTCGTCACCGCGAGCGAGGTGCCCGCCGAGGAGCACGTCCGGATGCAGGCCGCCTTCCAGGCACACGTTGACAGCGGCATCTCGAAGACGATCAACCTCGCCCGGGACGCCGACCGCGCGGACGTCTCCGAGGCGTTCCGGCTCGCACGCGACCTCGGCTGCAAGGGGCTCACCGTCTACCGGGACCGCTCGCGGGGGCGACAGGTGCTCACGACCCGCCCCCAGGAGCCGGTCGACTCCCGAACGCCGCCCGACGAGTCGCGGTGCTGTCCAGTGTAGACGCCGGAGTCTGCCGGTGGAGGCACCCAAATCCCCACCTAGCTTGAAGCCGTCGGCGGCCGTCTCTTCAGGTAGTAATGGACATCGCAGACATCGTATCGACCGAGTTCGAGGAGTTCGACGTCGAGACGCCCGTCTCGAAGGTCGTGGCGGCGTTCGACGAGACTGCCGCGAAGGTCGCGGTCGTCACCGACGAGGGGGAGTACGCCGGCGTCGTCACCGCACGCCAGGTGGTCTCCGGGCACACCCCGCCGGAGCGCCGGGTCGGCTCGCTCGTCTGGCACGTCCCGCGCGTGGAGCGTCACGAGAACGTCCGCGAGGTGGCCCGGCTCCTGCTGGGCAGCGGCTCCATGGCCCTCCCCGTACTGGGGACCGAGGGCCTGTTCGGCGTGGTGACCGCCGACGACCTGCTGGAGCGAGTTCAGCCGTTCCTCGGCGTGCTCGACGTCGGCGACGTCTACACCCACGAGCTGGTGACGGTCGGCCTGGAGTCGACGTTCGGCCAGGCGCTCCACCTGCTCCGCGAGCACCGGATCACCCACCTCCCGGTCGTGGACGAGGGGGAGCTGGTGGGCGTGCTCAGCATCCTCGATCTGCTGGGCGTCTCCACCCGCGAGATCGGCCGGAGCCAGGGCGGCGACCCGGCCTTCGAGCAGACGGGCTCCTCCCACGGTGGCTTCGGTGCCCGCGAGGGCGACGTCGAGCGCATGCTCGACCTCCCCGTGCGGAACGTGATGACCGACAGCGTCGAGACCACGACGCCCGAGGCCAGCCTGGACGACGCCGTGGCCCGGATGCTCGACGCGGGCGTCTCCTCGCTCGTCGTGACCGGTCCCGACGGCTCGGCGGTCGGCATCGTCACCAAGCGCGACGCGCTCCGGGCGCTGACGGTCACCGACGAGCAGCGCCTCGACGTCCAGGTGTACGGCATCGACCTCCTCGACGACCTCACCCGCAACGAGCTGCGCGCGATGGTCGAGTCCGTCACGGACAAGTACGGGAACCTGAGCGTCCTCGACGCCCGGGTCCACCTCCACGAGCACGACGAGACGCTGCGCGGGACGCCGCTGCTTCTCGCCCGCGCCCGCGTCGACACCGACCGCGGCTACTTCATCGGCCGCGGCGAGGGCTACGGCGCCCGCCACGCAATCTCCCTCGCGCTCAACGACGTCGAGCGCCAGCTCCTCGACGGGAAGACCTACGGTCGCTCGAAGAAACATCCCGACGAGGCCTACTGGGAGAAGCTCTTCGGCTGGTGGCTGAGCGGGCCGCCCGGGTGACGGGGACAGCGACCCGCGCCGGTCGACCGCTCCCGCCCGTTCCGCACGACCCGTTCGACCGACCACCGTCAGTCTGAAAGCCAGTCCGGGTTCAGCCGGGGCGGCGCGAAGATGTCGACGCCGTCCACGGGGTCGTCGCCCCGGTTGATGGCGCCGTGTGGCTCGCCCCCGGGGATGACGTACGACTCGTCGGTGCCGACGACGAACTCCTCGCCGTCGACGAGGAACGTGAGCGCGCCGTTGTAGATGAACCCGGCCTGCTCGTGCGGGTGGTCGTGCTCGGGCACCACCGCGCCGGGTTCGACGTGGAAGTGCTGGACGCTCATCTGCTCGCCGGCCGCCAGCTGTGCGAGGTAGACCCCGTCGACGGCCTCGACGACGTCGCGCTCGGAGAGGTCGACTGTCTGCATGTCCGTACTCTCGGTGGGCCGCCACCCTAAAGCTACCCCAGGGTCCGGACGCCTTCGGGGCGACCGACCCGAGGCTTCAAACCCGAGGCGGCCCCACAGTCGGTCATGTACGCCGTGGTCGGGTGCTCTGCCTGCAGCGCCCTCTGGGTGGTCGAGGGGCGGCCGGAGACGACGGGCTGTCCCCGCTGCCGCACGCGCCACCGGTTCGAGAAGCTCAAGCAGTTCGTCACGACCGACGACCGGGACCACGCCCGCGAGGTGCGCGCGTCGATGCTGGCCGAACGTCAGGGCCACGGCGAGGCGTTCGCCGAACTCGACTCCTTCGCCGAGATGGATGCGCGCATCGACGAGGCCGTCGTGAGCGACGAGGAGTACCTGTCCGGCTCGGGGCTGGACCCAGCCGAGGTCGCGGAGGCCGGGGAGCGGGCCGCGGCGGGAGCCACGGGCGGGCACCGGAGCCGCCTGAACGTCGTCCGCGACGCGCTCCGGGAGCACGACGCGCCGACCGAGGAGACGGTCGTCGCGTACGCGGCGGCGCGCGACGTCCCGGAGGCGTACGTGCGGAACGCCCTGGCGAAGCTGACGCGGGCCGGCGAGGTGAGCGAGAGCCGCGGGCGGTACCGGCTGGTGTGAGCAAGTGGGTGAACAGGGGGGCGGGCGGGTCGAGGGGTCGGGCCGGAGCGACCGGCCGGACTCGTACTCGGGGTGTTAGCTGCTGCCGTCGGTGTACTTCCTGACGATGGTGACCCCCGACCCGGAGAGGTCGCCGAGGGTCACGGTGACGAGGACGTCGCTCCCGGCGTCTGTCACCGTGGACACCGTCACGGTCTCGTGTGGCGCGAGCGGGTGGCCGTAGATGGCGGTCAGGTCGAACCGAACCTGTACATTGCCGCCGGCCTTCAACACGGAGTCCCCGTCGAGCCCCGGCGCGGTGTACTGGTGGACGCCCAGGATCTGCCCGAACTGGAGCGTCCGCGTGCCGGCCGACGACGAGACCGAGAAGCCGACCGTAGAGAGGTCGATGGGCGTCCCGCCCGTGTTCTTGACGACCACGAACAGCCTGGTCGCCCGGTGTTCGACCACTTTCACGACGGGGTAGGAGTCAGGGGAGTGCCGCAGGTTCGAGAGAGCATCCGCCGGGGGACTGGTGGTGATGCCGGCGGTTGTGGTCGTCGTCGTGGTCGGCGTGGTCGTGACCGACTCCATCCAGTCCGGTCGGTCGACCGTGGTCGAGCCGACGTCGGTGAGGGTCAGCTCCTGGTGGTACTCGGTCCGCGTTCCCGACACGTCGTAGGTCATGTCGAAGACCAGGTGGCGGATGTGGCCGTGCTGGTCGACCAGCTTGGTCGTGGAGAGGTCGGTCGGCGTCACGCCCTGCGGGCCCATCGCGACGTCGTGGGTGAAGCCCGTGGATTCGAGGCGGAGCATGGGGGTCCCGTTGCGCACGACGACCGTGGGCTTGCCGAACGTCTCGTTCCTGATGAAGGGGGCGAGAATCGGGGTCCAGGCGGCGTACTGCCGGAAGTCAGCGGGCGACATCCCGACCTGCCTCCCGGTGCCACCGGCCAGGTGGAAGACCGACCCGCCGGTCCGGTAGAGCGTGAAGGCCACCTGCCCGTCCGAGGAGTTCCCCTGGACGTCGAGCAGGGACGCGTTCGACCGGGCGTCGTACCGGTAGTGGCGCACGGACTCCTGCGAACGGTTCTGCTCGTTGCTCGTGTTCGTCGAGAGACGCAGGTCGAAGCCCGTCTCGCCCCCGGGGTGGGGCTGTGCCGCGAGGAGTCGGCTGACGTTCGCGACGCCGCTGCGGTCTATCCCCGGCGGGAGTGTGAGCGAGCCGAGGTCGGGGATGGTCGTCGTACTCGTCGCGTTGGCGGTGGTCGTCGCGCCGGCGGTGGTCGTCGCGTCCGCCCCGCCCGTGCTCACGGAGCCTGTACAGCCCGAGAACAGCACCACGGCGAGGAGGAACAACGCGACAGTCGACCGTCGTCTCATCGACCGGAATTCCTCGAACGCCGACCTAAATCTTCCGATTCGACGACACGAGACGGCGCCCGGACCGTCGAGTCACCGGTCTCCGACAGCCGATTGCTCGACGCAAGAGAGCGAATCTACGTGAACCGGTCTGACCGTCCAGGAGGGCGCGCCAACATGATAGAAGTGCTACCAGAGTTGGCTGACGGGACCAGGCGGTCGGCTGTGACCGGTTGTAAGTCCTTGTAAGTTGTTGTAATTGATTGTAAGTCCCTGAAAGCGGATGGTACACCGGGCGTCTGCGTGACTGTGGGCGTGACTGCGGGCGTCTTCGACCAAGTGGGTGTCCACGGTGTTGCGCAGGGGTGCCGACGGACGACCCGAAGACGACCGGCGTCCTGCCGGTCCGCTGAATCGACTGTCGTCGCGCCGCTTCGGTGATGCACCGCGACGGCCCCGGCCCGGACGCGTGGACCGGGCCGGACGGCGACTAGCGCCGGCGGCGGTCACCCCCTCGTCCGTCGGTCCGACCGCCCGTCACCCCCTCGTCCGTCGGTCCGACCGCCCGCTCAGTCCGCGCTGGCTGGCGGGCGCTCCGGGACGGCCCCGATGGACTGCATCAGGCCGAGCGAGTCGAAGTTCATCCAGGTCTCCGTGATCTTCCCGTCCGCCACGCGCGAGACGGAGATGCCGGCGACCTCGCCCTTCACGTCGGTCGGCTCGATGCCCATGAACTCGCCCTCGTGGGTCCCGGTCGAGGTCCAGGTCGCGCCGACGAGGTCGTCCTCGGCGAACAGCTCCCCGACCTCGAAGTGGATGTCCGGGAACCCACCGACGACGAGGTCGTACCACGCCCGGTACTCGTCGAGGTCACCCTCGTCGGAGCCGAAGCCGTGGCCCACGAACTCCTCGGCGTAGAACTCCTCGATGCGGTCGCGGTGCTTCTCGTTCCAGACCGTCTCGAACATCTCGCGGACCAGCTGCTTTTTCTCGTCAGTTGTTGACATTCTTCCCCCTCCGGGAGAACCTACGCGCCCACGGAGATTCAGCGTCGCCCCGATTCTCCGGTCCCGAGAATCCGGGAAACAGCTACGCCGGTGGGAAGCGTCTAGTACGACAGTGCGGCTCGCGAACGGTCGGTGCCACCGCCGACGGCGTCGAGGTGGTTCGGCGTCGACGAAGAGGGGGGGCGGCGACGTGGGGGTGGACCGGTGACCGACCCGCGAGCGCCGGTCCCGGTGAGCGGTCGGCCTTGGAGCGGTCGGCCTGGCGCGTCCGACCCCCGCCGCCGTCCGCCAAGCGTTTTTGCCCCGGCACGCCAACAGGCCGGTATGCGCTTTACGGTCGTCCAGGGGGACATCGCCGCACAGCAGGCCGACGCACTCGTCAACGCGGCGGGGACCAGCCTGCGGATGGGCAGCGGGGTCGCCGGGGCGCTCAGGCGGGCGGCCGGCGAGGGGCTGAACGAGGCGGCGGTCGCGAAGGGGCCCATCGACCTCGGGGAGGTGGCGGTCACGGACGCCTTCGACCTCCCCGCCGAGTACGTCGTCCACGCCGCCGCGATGCCCCACTACGGCGACGGCAGGGCGACCGAGCGGAGCATCCGCGAGGCGACCCGGAACGCGCTGGCGGCGGCCGACGAACTCGGCTGTGCCTCGCTGGTCATCCCCGCGCTCGGCTGCGGCGTCGCCGGCTTCGACCTGGCTCGCGGCGCGCGGTTCGTCGCGGAGGAGGTCCGCGACTTCGAGCCGACCAGCCTGCGCGACGTGCGCTTCGTCGGCTACGCCGACGAGGAGTACGAGACGATAGAACGCGTGGCCGCGGACGTGCTGCGGAACGTCTGAGACCCCTCGCCGACTACCGACCGAGCTCCTTGTGGGCGCTCGCCAGGTGCCGCGAGGCCATCGCCGACAGGAGCGAGAGCTCGCCTGCCAGCGCGCCGGCGGCGATCACCTCGGCCAGGGCGTCGGCGTTGGTTCCGGGCGGGTCGCCGCCGCCCCGGAGCCCGAGGACGTCCAGCCCCTCGGCCTGCGTCGGGAGCCCCGTCCCGCCGCCGACGGTGCCGACCTCCAGGCTCGCCAGGCTCACGCTCGCGTAGAGCTCCTCGTCGCGGGCCTCGACGGTCGTGATGGCGTTGCTCCCCTCGACGACCTGGGCGGCGTCCTGCCCGGTGGCGAGGAACGCCGCGGCGACGACGTTCGCGGCCTGGGCGTTGAAGCCGAGGCTGCCGGCCTTGGCGCTCCCGACGAGGTTCTTCCGGGTGTTCACCTCCGCGATGGCCTCCGGCGTGGTCTTGAACCGCTCCTCGACGGTCGCGCGGTCGATGCGCACGTCGGCGACGACAGTCCGGCCCCGACCCTCCACGGCGTTGATGGCGGCGGGCTTCTTGTCCGTACAGAGGTTGCCCGAGAGCGCGACCAGCGAGGCCGGGGTCTCCGCCTCGACCAGCTCCGCCGCGGCCGCCGTGGCGATGGTCGCCATGTTCATCCCCATCGCGTCCTTGCTGTCGTAGACGAACCGCAGGAAGACGGCGTCGCCGACGACGTAGGGGTCGATGGAGACGATTTCGCCGTGGCTGGTCGTGGACTCGGCGGCCTCGACGAGGCGCGGTTCGTGCTCGCGGACCCACGCGAGGACCTCCTCGGCCTCGGCCACGTCGGCGACGCGGAAGACGGGCGCGCGGGTCATCCCGGACTCGACCACCCGGGCGGTCGCCCCGCCCGCGGCGGTGATGGCCGAGCAGCCCCGGTTGACGCTCGCGACGAGCGCCCCCTCGGTGGTGGCCAGCGGGAGGTAGAACTCGCCGTCGGCTGCCCCGCCTGCGACGCGCAGGGGGCCGGCGACGCCCAGCGGGACCTGGGCCGCGCCGACCATGTTCTCGACGGCCGTGTCGGCGCGCTCGGCGTCGAAGGCGTAGTCGCCGACCGTCGAGAGGTCGGCGTCGGTCTCGCGTTCGACGACGAGGCGGCGGGCCGCCGCCGCCGCGTCGGCGTCCGCGTGGTCTTCCAGCTCGTAGAGGCGCAGGTCGCCCGCCTGTACCCGGTCGGCGAGCTCGCTTGGGTCGGTCATGTCCCGTCGATGGGCGCGGAGGGTTCTAACAGTTGTTCTTCCCGCCGCACGCTGGGCGGGGACCGAGACTTCGAATGCAGTTCGAGGCTCGAACAACCGGAACGCCCCGGCGACAGCACTCCCGGGGCTCGCTTCGCGCTTCCCCGCTCTCCAGTGCCTGGCTCGCCCGGTATCGCACAGTCGACCGCCCCGTTCAGTCCCGCTCCCCGCCCGAGTTACCACATCGGGTGGGACTGAACGGGGCCGACCGCTCGATCCGTCCCGGACGACGTAAGCACTGCAGGGCGCGACCAGCGGGAGCGACCGAAGCGCGCAGCGAGTCCCGGCCGGTCGAGCGGCCGGGGGCGTTCTGTGTAGGTGGGGTCGCCTCGATCGACTTCAAACCCTAACTGTCGTCCCACGCTCCACGTGTACACCACCCCACCCACATCCCCAACTGTTATCGCCGCCCCGCCGAGTAACCCGTTCATGACCGCGGCCGCCGACACCATCCTCACGAACGCCGAGGTACACAGCCTCGCCGAGCCGGACGAGACCGCCGAGGCCATCGCCATCCGGGACGGCGAGGTCGTCCGCGTCGACCGCGCCGGCGAGGTCGCGTTCCTGGCGGGCGTCGAGACGGACGTGATCGACCTCGACGGGCGAGTGGTCCTCCCCGGCTTCGTCGACGCCCACACCCACATGCAGACGCTCGGGCAGTACCGCCGCTTCGCCGACCTCCGGGGGGCGACCGGCCCCGGGGACTGCGTCGAGCGCCTCCGCGAGTCGACCGGCGGGGACGACCCGTGGGTCCTCGGCTTCGGCTTCGACGAGAGCGCGTGGGCCGAGTCGGGCTATCTGACCCGCGAGGACCTCGACAGCGTGAGCGACGACCGCCCCGTCGCGGCGTTCCGGGAGGACATGCACGTGGCGACCGTCAACGGCGTCGCCCTCGACCTGCTCGAGGCCGACCTGCCGGACGCGGACGTGCGGACGGCGGACGGCGTGCCGACCGGCGTACTGGTCGAGACGGCCGTCGACGTCGTCTACCGCGCCATCGAGCCCGACGAGGAAGCCACCCGCGACCTCCTCCTCGCCGCCCAGCGCGAGGCCCACCGGCGCGGCGTCATCGGCGTCCACGACATGGTCCGCCGGTCCCGCGCCCCCGCCGTCTACCGCGCACTCGACCTGGCCGACGAGCTCCACCTGCGGGTCCGGCTGAACTACTGGAGCGACCACCTCGACGCCGCCGTCGAGACCGGGCTGCACAGTGGCCACGGCAGCGAGTTCGTCCGGACGGGCGCCATCAAGACGTTCACCGACGGCAGCTTCGGTGGTCGCACCGCGAAGCTCTCGGCGGACTACGCCGACGGCGACCCGGGCGAGCGCGGGCAGTGGGTCGTCCCGCCCGACGAGCTCCGCGATCTCGTCCGCCGGGCCGACGACGCCGGCTTCCAGGTCGCCGCGCACGCCATCGGCGACGAGGCCGTCACGGCCGCGCTCGACGCCTTCGAGTCCGAGAGCGACGACCCCGGCGCGGCGCGACACCGCGTCGAGCACGTGGAGCTCGCCGACGACGAGACCATCCGGCGGTTCGCCGACCTCGGCGTCGTCGCCTCGATGCAGCCGAACTTCCTGAAGTGGGCTGGCCCGGACGGGCTCTACGAGGCGCGCCTCGGCACGGCACGCCGCGAGGCGACCGACCGGTTCCCGGCCTACCTGGACGCGGGCGCGCACCTGGCGTTCGGGAGCGACTGCATGCCCCTCGACCCACTTCTGGGCGTCCACCACGCCGTAAACGCGCCGACCGACGGCCAGCGCCTCTCGGTGACCGACGCGCTCCGGGCGTACACGCTCGGGGCGGCCTACGCCGGCTTCGACGAGGACCGTCTCGGCACGGTCGGACCGGGCAAGAAGGCCGACCTCGTGGTGCTGGAGCGCTCGCCCTGGGCGCACCACGAGGAGGTCCGGGACATCGACGTGGCGATGACGCTGGTGGACGGCGAGGTGGTGTACGACGGTCGAGCCGACTGAGCGACCCACCGGCCGGTCGCCGCGGCGGGCGGCGGGTCCGGCCGACCCACGACGGGCCGACGAGCGCCGAACCGGGCGCTACCCCGTCGAGTCGGTCGACCCGGCGGGACCCGCGTCCGTCTCCGCCACGGGCCGCCCGACGAGCGCGACCACGGCGAGACCGACCAGCAGGACGACGCCGAGGAGCGCCACCGCCGTGACGGGACCCGTCCGGTCGGCGACGGTCCCGCCGACGAGGTAGAGCGGGACCCGGACGAGCGCGTAGACCATCGACGCCGCGCTCAGGACGGTCGCCCGCCCGACGGACGCGGCGTGGTCGTTGAGGTAGCCGGTGACGATGGGGTGGAGCACCGTCCGGGAGCCGCGCATCACCATGAACGCCGGGAGCGCGAGCAGGGGCAGCGCGACCGGCGCGACGAGGAGGCCGGCGACGACGACGGGGACCCAGACGGTCGCACCGCGCACCCCGACGCGGTCCTCGACGGCGCCTGCGTAGTAGCTGGCGACCGCCGACACGAGGGTGAACCCGGCGTACAGCGGCCCCATCGCCGACACCGGGAGCCCGACCGCCCCGGTGGCGACCGGCTGGACGTACGTGTCGACCGCGACGACGACGCCGAAGAAGAGGCCGACGTAGAGCACGAACGACCGCAGCGGCGGTTCGGCGAGGTGCCGGCGGAGGACCTGGAGGGCCTCGCGCACCCCGAGGGCGGCGGCGGCCTCCCCCGCCCCCTCGGCGTACTGGGGGTTCTGGGGCAGCGAGAGGGCGACGAGGACGCCGGCGCCGTTGAGGACCGCCGACGCGGCGAAGGGCAGCGTCGGCTGGACGGCGTAGAGCAGGCCGCCGGCGAGCATCGTGACCACGGTCACCCCCCGGTTGACGGCCCCGGCGCGACCGAGGACGTGGGCGAACCGGTCCTCGTCCCCGTCTGCCGCGAGCGTGTCGTAGAGCCACGCGCTGTCGCTGCCCGACCGGAAGACGAGCGCGAGTGTCCAGAGCACGTAGAGGACCGAAAGCGCCGGGAACGACCGGGCCACCACGAACCCAACGATGGACAGCGTCATGAACGTCGAGGACAGCACCAGGCTGTTCCGCCGCCCGATGCGGTCGCCGACGTAGCCGGTCGGGACCTCGCCGACGACGGTCAGGACGGCGTGGAGCGTGCTCAGCACGGCGATCTGCGTGTAGGCGAGGTCGCGGTAGAGCAGGAACAGCGTGAACACCGGCGAGAAGAAGCCGAAGGAGACCGTCGCCTGGTAGAGGTAGTAGCGCGCCACGACGGTCGGCGGTCGCTCCGGGTGCTGGCTCACGGTGTCACCATCCTACCGGGCGCGCACGCGGCCCCAGGTAGTCCGGCCCCGTCCACGGAGACCCGGGTCCACCCCGAAACGAGCGCCGCCCCGTGACGCTGCCCGCGCATAGTGGACGGTCTCGACCGACCGGCTAAAGGGTTCGCTGATATCGGTTTACGTTACCCGACGAACAGGTCGGCGGGGCGGTCGGGTGTTGCCGGCTCCTGGGGCGGTCGGGTGTTGCCGGCTCCTGGGGCGGTCGAGCAGGGTGGCAACGTCGGGCGGGGCGGCGACGAGGGGGACGCCGGCCTGTGACCGGCGACCGAGGGGGCGACCGATTGACGTGACGGCGATTGTAAGTTATTGTAATTCTATGTAAGTTCTTGTAAGTCCGCCTGGATCTCCGCTGACCGGCTCGACCGCGCGGGCTGAGTCGCCGGAGTGCGACGCCGTGACGGCCGTGCGGCCCCGCGGGCCACCTCGGTACGTCTCACGCGCGCCAGAGGCGCCGGCGAGCGAGGGACACCGTCGAGCCCCCATCGTGACCGGCGCTCCAGAACCGACGACCGGCGAGCCCCGTCGTGGCACGAGCGGTCGGGTCGGACGAACGGGGCGCCCGCTCTCCCCATCGGCGGCATCGGCCCCCAGAGCCCGCCTTCGCACCCGGCGGACGGGGACCTATCGACAGGTCGCCGTCGCTCAGGGACCGTCGGTCCCGCCCTCGACCAGGAGGTTCTCGCCGGTCATCGCCGCCGGCACCTCGACGCCGGCGAGCGAGAGGAGCGTCGGCGCGACGTCGCACAGTGCGCCGCCGTCCCGCACGCGCGTCCCGACGGTCGAGTCCTCCGGGGGGACGTAGACGACGGGGACCGGATTGGTCGTGTGGGCCGTGTGGGGGTCCTCCGGCGTCCCCATGTCGTCGGCGTTGCCGTGGTCGGCCGTGACGAGGACGTGCGCGCCGTGGGCCGAGAGGGTCTCGACCAGCCGCGCGAGCTGCTCGTCCACCGCCTCGACGGCGGCGATGGCGGCCTCGTAGTCGCCGGTGTGGCCCACCATGTCGGCGTTTGCGTAGTTCAAAACGAGCACGTCCGGGTCGTCGGTCTCGACGACGTCGATGGCGGTGTCAGTGACCTCGCGGGCGCTCATCTCCGGCTTTCGGTCGTAGGTCGGCACGTCGGGGCTGGGGACGATGCGCCGGATCTCGCCGTCGAACTCCACCTCGCGGCCCCCGTTGAGGAAGTAGGTGACGTGGGCGTACTTCTCTGATTCCGCGATGCGAAGCTGGGTCAGCCCCTCGTCGGCGAGCACCTCCCCGAGCGTGTCCGCCGGCTGGTGGGGCGGGAACGCGACAGGCAGGTCGAAGGTCCCGTCGTACTCGGTCATCGTCACCAGCCGGATGACCGGCGGGTCGGTCTCGAAGGGCCACTCGGGCCGGATGTCCGCGAGCAGCCGGGTGAGCTGACGGGCGCGGTCGGCCCGGAAGTTGCAGAAGATGGCCGCATCGCCGTCCTGGAGCGCCGGGCCGCCGTCGACGAGCGTGGGCTCGACGAACTCGTCGGTGTAGCCCGGCTCGTCGGCCGCGGCGGCGTCGCCGCCGGACAGGTTGTCGGCGCGCTCCCCGCGCTCGTAGGACTGGCGGACCGCCGCGACGGCCGACGGTGCGGTCCACTCGGCCTCTCGGTTCACGATGGCGTCGTAGACGCGCTTCGTCCGCTCCCAGTTCTCGTCGCGGTCCATCGCGTAGTACCGCCCCGAGACGGTCGCCACGTCGCCCGTGCCGGCCTCCTCGACGACGTCCTCCAGGGCCGCCAGGTACTGCTCGCCGCCGTGGGGGCTCGTATCGCGCCCGTCGGTGAACGCGTGAGTCACCGCCGGGACGCCCCGGTCGGCCGCGACCCGAATCAGCGCGTGGACGTGCGCCTGGTCCGAGTGGACGCCGCCGTCGCTGACCAGCCCCAGGAGGTGGACGCGCCCGCCGCGGGCGGCCGCGTGGTCGAAGGCCGACGCGATGGCCTCGTTGTCGCCGAGGGTCCCGTCGGCGATGGCGTCCTCGATGCGGGTGTACTCCTGGAGGACCACACGCCCGGCCCCGATGGTGAGGTGGCCGACCTCGCTGTTGCCCATCTGCCCGTCCGGCAGGCCGACGTCCCGCCCGGACGTCCTGAGAGTGCCGAACGCACCCACCGTCGAGAGGCGGTCGACGGTCGGGGTGTCGGCCGCCGCCACCGCGTTCAGGTGGTCGTGGGAGCCGAGGCCCCACCCGTCGAGGATCACGAGCGCCGCCTTCATGGTCGAGGGGTCGTGGTCGGCCCGTAACTACCCTTCGTTTGCCGGTCGTCCGAATGGGCTCCGGGACGACACCACGGTCAGCCGCGAGCTTTTTCACGTCGCGTCGGGATGCACACCCAATGACCCTCGACCCGGTCCACCTCGACGGCATCGCGGCGCTCGCCCGTCGCATCAGCCACGACGTGGACGCCTCGGACCACCGCGACATGGCCGGGGAGGTCTGGACGGGCTTTCTCGACCCCCTCTACCACGACGGCGAGGCGGTGCTCGAACCGCTCGACGACGTTTCCCGTCGCCGGGCGCCGACTGCAGCGCTCGCGCTCCAGGACCACGAGTTCGAGACCGTCCACGGGCTGGACTCCGGCACCATGAACCCCCGGACGTTCAAGAACGGGCTGGTGCTCGACATCGCCCAGGCGGCGATGAGCGCCACGCCCTCTGACCTCGACCTCCACCGCTCGCGCACCGTCGTCGCGTCGGTCCACTCCAACGACGCCTCCGTGAAACCGGGCGGGGGCGGCTGGCAGCGCTTCGACGAGGGCTACGTCCGCCAGCGCATCATCAAAGCCCCCCCGGTCAACCGCTACGAGAAGGTCGTCGTCCACGCGCTCTCGCTCTCGCTCGCCGAGAGCGTCCACGCCCTGGAACACGCCGACGCCGTGCGGGACCTGCTGGTGCTCGACGGGCCGCTCTACCCGAAGGGCATTCTCAACTGGGCCAGTCAGTCGACGGAGCTCGCGGATCTGCTCACCGAGCACGACCTGGTGCGGACCGTCCTGGAGAACTACGTCTCGCTGGTCGAGCAGTTCGTCGAACGGGACGTCCCGCTCGTCGGCTTCGTCAAGAACACCAGCTCGCGGGGGCTGGTCAACGTCCTCCGGGGGAAGACGCTCGCCCCGTGGGCACACGACATGGCCTTCTTCACGTCCGTCCTGGAGCGCCGTGCCGACGGGCGGCGACTGACGGACGAGCTCACGTGGACGAACTGGTTCGTCTCGCGGCTCGGCACGGATCGACCGTTCTCCCGCATCGGCGACGGGATGGGCCTCGAGCTGGCGCTCGACCCGGCCGACTACGAGGTCTGCTTCTTCGTCGTCTACGACCCCCGGACCGACCTCGGCTACAAGGTCGAGATGCCCGCCGCGTTCGCCCGCGACGCCGACCTGCGGGCGCGGGTCGAGCGCTACGTCCTCGGCGAGGTGGCCGCGGCGCGCGGGCCGCCGCTCCCGGTGGGGAAAGCCGACGATCTCGCGCACATCGGCCGGGCCGAGAACGAGTCGCTGGTCCAGCGTCTCGAAGCCGAGTTCGAGACCGACCGGGACCGGAACTACGACGACCTCCGGTGGGGCGAGTTCGAGTAGGTCGGCGACGCTCAGCGACCGTCGTCGCCGTCGTCGCCGTCGTATTCTACCTTCTCGACGGTGATCTCCACGTCGTCCGGGTCGACGCCGAGCCGCGCGAACTGCGTGCGGACGCGCTCGCGGGCCGCGAGCATCGCGCGGTCGCGGGTCTCGAAGCCGCGGGGGAGCGGCGACTCGAAGGCGAGGCGGAGCTCCTCGCCGTTCACGCGCTGAACCATGCCGCCGCTCTCGACCGCGTAGAACTCATCGCAGACCCACACGTACGGAGCGTCCTCGTCCGGTGCGCCCCTGAACGCGGGGGCGTCCTCTCCCCGCTCGTAGAGCGTCCCCGTCAGCGTCGTCCCCCCTGCTTCGCCGCGAATCAGCAGCATAGGCAGGGGTATGCCACCGGTCCGTAAAAGCGGCGCGTCTCGCTCTGTGCCGGGCCAGGGTGGCTCCCGGACCGGGCGAAAACGGTTTGGTGGCGGGCTGTGATGCCCGGGACATGAGCGACCTCGGGGACTTCTCGGATTTCCAGCCGGACGAGACCGACGACGGTGACGACGCCGCTGTCGACGCCGAGGAAGGGGCCACAGACGACGACGGTGACGAGTTCGAGTCAGTCGAACTAGACCCGGTCGGCGACGACCGCGGCATCGGGACGGTCGCCGTCTCCGAGGGGCTGGTGATCGCCGAGGACGACCGCGAGACGAGCCTCCGGGCGTACGTCACCGGGCCGAACCGCTCGGCCGTCCGCATCGGGAGCTACCTCCTCGCGCCGTACCCAGACGGCGAGACGCTGTTCTGTCGCATCGCCGGGCTGGAGTACGCACAGCTCTACCGGAGCGACGACGCCACGGAGATCCACGCCCGGCGGGCGATGCGCTCCGACGGCGTCGACGAGCAGGACTACAAGTTCATCGCCACCCTGGAGCCGATCGCGGTGCTCTACCGCGACGACGGCGAGCTCCGGCGCCGGATGCCGGACCGCGTGCCGAAGCCCGAGACGGTCGTCCGCGAGGCAAGCGACACCGAGGAGATAAAGACCGGGTTGAAGATCCCCGATGAGGGGGTCTTCATCGGCCACCTCTCCGTCGGCGGCGAGAAGGTGCACACGGGCGCCGACCCGCCGACCATCGACTACCGCGTGAAAGACGACTACAGCGAGGGGGACCCGCTGGTCTTCCGACACACGCTCATCGCCGGGGGGACGGGGTCGGGCAAGACCCACAGCGCGAAGAACGTCCTCCGGCAGTACCTCCACGAGGAGCGGACCTACGAGATGGCCGACGGGCGCACGCCCCGCGCCGCAGTCGTCCAGTTCGACCCGCAGGACGAGTACGCGCAGATGCACGACGACAACCCGAAGGCGACCACCGCGGACGAACGCGACTGGGAGCGCCAGGGCATCGCCTACGGGGGACACGACGACACCGTCGCGTTCGTCCCGAAGGTCGGCGACGCCACCTACGCCGCGAGCCACCACGGCGCCGAGCAGGTCGCGTTCACGATCCCGTTCTCGATGGTCCGGCACCGACCGTGGCTGGTCGCCGGCGCGCAGTTGAACGACAACCAGTACGGCGCGCTCACCTACCTGCTCCGGCGCTTCTTCGACGAGCACGGCGACGGGGGACGCTACGACGAGTTCCGCCGCTTTCTCGACGACGTGGCGCTCCGGGAGGACCTGGACGAGAGCGGGCGGGTCCACGAGGCGACCTTCGACGCGGTCAAGCGCCGGGTCTACGCGATGCCGCGGGGCGTCTTCGACCAGGACGCCCGTCCCATCACCGACCTGGTCTCCCAGTTCGTCCGGCCGGGGCGGCTGTCCGTGGTGCCGACCTACCACATCAACGACAGTCGGGCCGCCGAGACGGTGGTCCTGGCGGTCGCCAGCCTCGTCGTGGACCAGAAGCTCTCGAACGACCCACGATACGACCGCATCAAGGAGACCCCCATCGTGCTGGGCATGGACGAGGCGCACAACTTCCTCGCGGACGCCGAGAGCGTCCAGGCCCGGAAGGTCATCGGCAAGTTCACCGAGGCGGCCAAGCAGGGTCGAAAGGAGCGACTGGGCCTCTTTCTGATCACCCAGGACCCCCAGGACATCGCCGAGGCGGTTTTCAAGCAGGTGAACACCAAGGTCGTGCTCAACCTGGGCGACGAGGACGCCATCCGGAGCGTCAACATCCCCGCGAACCTGGAGGGGAAGGTCCCCTACATGGAGAAAGGACAGATGGTGGTCTACTCGCCGGACAACTCGGACCCGGTCGAGATAACGGGGCTGAGCACCTGTCTCACCCGGCACGGACGGGAGTAGAGACGACGCTGGGTCCGCGAGACCCGGGTGCGCTCTGGCCGTCGCTCTCCGCCCGCCAACGCTTATCCCTGGCGGGTACGAAGCGGGGGGCATGACCAGGCACGTGCTCGTCCCGATGGACGACTCCGAGCAGGCGTGGACGGCGCTCGACTACGCGCTCTCGGAGTTCGACGACGTGCGAGTGACCGTGCTACACGTCATCGACCCGATAGACGCGGGGCTCTCGGCACGGGCGACGCTCCCCGGCTACTCGGAGGAGTGGTACGAACGGGCCAAGGCGGACGCAGAGGCGCTGTTCGTCGAGGCCAAGGAGACGGCCCGGGAACGCGGCGTCGACCTGACCACGCACCTCGAGCACGGCCGACCGGCGCGCTCGGTCATCGACTACGTCGAGGACCACGACATGGACCAGATCGTCATGGGCAGTCACGGTCGCTCGGGCGTGACGCGCATCCTCCTCGGGAGCGTCGCCGAGGCCGTCGTGCGGCGCTCGCCGGTTCCCGTCACGGTCGTCCGCTGAGCGGGAATCGGTCGGGGCGGACAGGTGACACGCGGCATCGGGAGACGACCACTACGGGCGCGGCGTCGGTCGTCCCACGCGTCCCGCGAAACGGTGTGCCACGCACCCGCTGAGCCGATTCGCGGCGGATCGTCGGAGCATACGCCGTGTGGCCGCGTCCTCGTATTTAAAATTCCACCAGGGTCCCGGTTTGTGGGGAGCGGAGGGGCCCGGTTCGCGCACGAACGGTCGGACGGCGGTCGCTTCCGGCGGTTACAATGACTCACACAGGATTACAAACAGTTACAAACGCGTACAGCCCCATGCGGAACCCGCTCGCCCGGTCGGGCGTCAGAAGATGTTGGCCTGCCGGTAGACCGAGATGCCGGAGTTGGTGATCTCGTAGGGCTTGGTCTCGCGGGAATGGTTGGCGTCGCGGATCTTCTGTATCTCGACGGCGAGGCGGGTCTCGCGGAAGTCCTCGGGGCGGACGTATCGAAGGACCAGCACGGCGTCGACGAGGTACTCGATGATGCCGTACCGGGAGACGAACGGATTGTCGTCGCTGGCCTCGCTCGTGAGCATCGTCGTCACGCCGGCCTCCTTGAGACTCCTGGTGAAGTCGTAGATCTCCGAGCGCCGGCTGGCCTGGTCGTCGTACATCATCTCCAGCAGCGAGACGGAGTCGAGCACCAGCCGGGTCGCCCCGAACTCCTCGATGAGCACCGGCAGGTCGTTTCGGATGCTGGTGAGGCTGTTGGCCATCTCGATGGGGTCCAGGTCGATGACCGCCAGGCGGTCTTCCTCCACGTAGCGCTCGAACTCCCAGCCCTTCTCGTCGGCCGTCGAGAGGATGCGCTGACGGGTCTCCTCCAGCGTGACGAACACGGCGTTCTCATCGGATTCGAGCGCCTCGTTCAGGAACTGCAGGCCGAAGGTCGTCTTGCCGGTCCCGGCCGAGCCCATGACGACCATCAGGCTGCGCTCCGGGACGCCGCCCTGGATCATGCTGTCCAGGCCCTCGATGCCGAGCTTGATGCGGGGGATATCGGAGTCGAACTCCTCGTCGTCGAACTCGCCCTCGTCGAACCCGCCACCACCGCCGAGCGAGCCGCCCCCGCCGTCGCCGAGGTCGAACCCGAAGCCGCCGCCGGGGTCGTCACCACCCAGTGCGTCGGCGAAGTCCTCCTCGAAGAGGTCGTCGCCCTCCGAGCCGCTGCCGGCGTCCGGGGCCGCGTCCATCGCGTCCGCGAAGCCCGGTCCATCGGTGAACGGGTCGTCGCCGGTGGCCGCGTCGTCGTCCGTCACGTCGGCGACGGCCGCCTCGTCCTCCACCACACCCGGATTGCCGTCGCCGTCCTCGGCCTCGCCGGCTTCGTCGCTGTCTCGCTCGTCCCCCGATGATGTGAACGGATTGGCGGCTTCTTCGTCGGTCTCCGGAACATCGTCGGACCCACCCGGGCCGTCTGTCGCCTCGTCCGTGTCGGTCGTCGCGTCGGCGTCGGCTGCGTCCCCGTCCGTCGGCGTGTCGTCTGTCGATTCCTCCTCGTCCTCTCGGAGCGCGCGTTCGAACCAGTCCTCGTCCTCATCGGCCACGGACGACCACCACCTGTCGCCGGCACGTACACGCGGTCATTGTCGAAAGCGCGCAGGCGGGCGCCATAGAGCTTTCCCCGGCGGGAACGTGGCGCTTTTTGCCCGGGAGCGACCTCGTAGGGGTATGCGAGTCGGCATCGTCGCCCAGAAGGGGAACGCCCACGCGGCCTACCTCGCCGCGGACGTGCGGGAGACGCTGACCGAGACAGGTGTGGCGGTCGTCGTCGACGAGGCGACGGCCGACGCGCTCGACGTCACGGGGACGGCCATCGAGCAGTTCGC